>ERZ779623.582-NODE-582-length-13114-cov-5.766751_pt1 | contig 13114 bp, 8 predicted proteins | sample MGYA00514189_ERZ779623 | MGnify/ENA primary metagenome ERZ779623 (study PRJEB29562, sample SAMEA4376712) | mouse gut metagenome | isolation source: Cecum | study: EMG produced TPA metagenomics assembly of the A DSS colitis mouse model was used to assess the... | reverse complement strand
TATGCTGGGCGGGCTGGACCGGCCTACGTCGGGAACGGTCACTGTCGACGGTAAGGATATATTCAGCCTGAAAGACGAGGCGCTTACAATCTTCCGGCGCCGGAAGATCGGGTTCGTGTTCCAGAACTACAATCTGGTGCCGGTGCTCAATGTATATGAGAATATCGTGCTGCCGGTACAGCTGGACGGCAACGAGCCGAACAGAAAGTACATTGATTCCATCATCGACATGCTGGGGCTGTCTGCGAAACTGAAAAACCTGCCGAACAACCTGTCCGGCGGGCAGCAGCAGAGAGTGGCCATCGCCCGCGCACTGGCGGCAAAACCGGCGATCATACTGGCCGATGAGCCTACCGGGAATCTGGACTCCCGGACCAGCCAGGATGTGCTTAGTCTGTTGAAGATCAGCAGCCAGAAACTTGCACAGACCATCGTTATGATCACACATAATGAGGAGATCGCCCAGCTTGCGGATCGCATTATCCGTATTGAGGACGGCAGGATCGTGGATGGGCACTGATCTTCGGGCAGTAGAGCAGAACGAAGATCTGCAGGTGGAGAGAAAGGAGCAGATAACAGTATGAGAGTAGCAAACAGGAAATGTATCCGCAGGCTCAGCATAGCCCATATGAAGTCGGCGAGAAACAGAAATATCATCACAATATTGGCGATCGTGTTGACGACCGTATTATTTACGACACTTTTTACCGCGGGAATCTCCTTGAAGGAAGGGTTCGAACAGTCTAACTTCCGGCAGGCAGGAGGGTATAACCATGCGGTGTTTAAGAATATCACTAAGGAGCAGTTCGACGAGTTGAAGGAAGATCCTTTGATCAAAGAATACGGGGACAGATTGTATGTGGGTATGCCATCGGAAGCGCCTTTCAACAAGAGCCATGTGGAGGTGAATTATTACGATGAAAACTCGGCGAAATGGTCTTTCTGTACGCCGGTCGAGGGACGGTTGCCGGCGGAGGGCACGAACGAGGCAGCCACAGACTTAAGAGTGCTCAAGCTGTTAGGCGTGGAGCCGGTGATCGGCAATTCGTTTACGATGTCTTTCGATGTAGACGGCACTGAGACGACGGAGACATTTACCTTGTGCGGCTATTGGGAATATGACATGGCGGTGGTGGCAAATAACGTGGTGATTCCCAGAAGCCGGGCGGAAGAGATCTTCAGGAAACTGGGTACAAAGGGCGAGAACGGACTATGTACCTACCATACGATGAACCTCATGTTCGAGAGTGCATCGGGGATCCAGGATAACCTGCAGGAGATTCTGGAAAGGCACGGATATCAGGATGAGAAACCGGGAGCAGAGGACTATATCGCGACAGGTGTCAACTGGGGCTATGTTTCCGCACAATTAGGTGAAAATATGGATCCGGGAATGGTTTTGGCTCTTATAGCGGCGCTGCTTCTGATCATGTTTACGGGCTATCTGATCATCAACAATATATTCCGCATCGCGGTCTCCAACGATGTGCGGTTCTATGGCCTGCTCAAGACGATCGGCACCACGGGGCGGCAGATCAAGCGGATCATTCTGCTGCAGGCAGTGGTGCTTGCCGCGATCGGTATTCCGGTGGGCGCTGCAGCCGGGTATTTTCTGGGAATAGTGATCACACGGGTCACCGCAGTCAATATGGACGGTATCGTTATGGTGAGTTCCATCGATCCCCTGATCTTTGTCGGAGCCTCCCTTTTTTCCCTGATCACGGTATATTTATCCTGCAGGAAACCGCGCAGGATGGCGGCAAAGATATCACCGATCGAAGCGCTGCGGTATACGGAAGGTGTCCGGAGCAGGAGGAAGGAAAGAAAGGGGAGAACAGGGGCATTGATCCCGAAGATGGCCTGGGCGAATCTGGGCAGGAACAAGAGTAAGACGCTGATCAGTGTGCTCTCCATGTCGCTGGCCATCGTGATCCTGGAAATGACTCATGTATTTACGGGTGGATTTGATATGGATAAATATCTGCGTGATGTGGCGCAGGATTTTCTGCTGGCTGAGGCATCGTACTTTCAGGTATCCCAGAAATGGATGAATAAAGAAGGCGGAAAAGAAGCGGCAGTATCGGAGGAGACGATCGCGCGCATCGAGCAGCAGAATGGCATTACCGGAGGCAGGGCTTACGGTACGGTATCCGATGTGGAGGAGCTGGTCACTGAAAAGAGAGCCAGAGATGCTTACAGCAGTTGGCGCAAAGGAGGGCTCAGCGGGGAAGATCTTGATTTTATGGTCGATGATATTCTGGAGAATGTGGGGGATCGGCGGGCCATGGAGACACGGCTGTACGGCATGGAGGATTTCCTTATCGATAAGCTGGAGGTCATAGACGGGGATCTCGGCAAGTTGAAAGAAGGCGGCAATTACGTGGCAGCAGTATATGACACAGATGATTATCACAATCTCTATGAGGACTGGCACTGGGCGAAAGTGGGAGATCAGGTTACGTTGCGGTACGTGGATACGTATGAGTATTATAACCCGCAGACAGGAGAGGTCTATCCGGAGAATGCGAGTCTGGGGAACCTTTTGTGGGCGCAGCGGGCAAAAGAATATCGGGAGGAGACGTATGAGGTGGTTGCTACCGTGCTTGTGCCGAACACACTGACCTACCGGTTTTATGGGGATGACGAATTTGTGATGAATGCGGACACCTTTAAGGAACATACGGGAACGGATGCGGTCTTGTACTATGCGTTCGACTGCGCGGACGAACAGACCGGGATGATGGAGCAGTATCTGAAAGAATATACGGAGGGAGAAGGATCTTTCTATGATTACGAGAGCAGGATGACCCGCGCGCAGGAATTCTATGAGCTGAAGAATATGTTTCTGTTTGTCGGGACGGCAGTCAGCCTGGTGGTGGGACTGATCGGTGTGTTGAACTTCCTCAATGCGATCCTCACCGGCATCCTGACCCGGAGAAAGGAGTTTGCCGTGCTGCAGTCCGTTGGTATGACCGGAAAACAGCTGAATATCATGCTGATAACGGAAGGGGTGCTTTTTGCCGGAGGCGCCGTTATGGTCACACTGGCGACGGTCGTTGTTTTGGGACCGGTGATCGGGCAGGCGCTGGAAGGGATGTTCTGGTTTTTTACTTATAGGATCAATATCGTGCCAATCCTGGCGGTGGCGCCATTCTTCCTGTTGTTGGGAATATTGATTCCGCTCATATCCTATTGCTATGTGGCTAAACGGTCCGTGGTGGAGCGGCTGAGGGAGGCGGAGTGAGCATTGCGTGCGCGGGTATTCCTGATTTGTCCGTCAATTTTCACAAAAAATGGTCTTATACTTGTCAGAAATATTAATAAACTTTAATAAATTTTCAGAAAATACTTACAAACAGGACGAATTCATGTTACCATAATATATATTAAGGAAATTATCGGCGAAAATGCATGGACAAAAGACTGTTGTCCGACAGCATTTTTCTTTCACAGGATATGGTGCAGTGACTGACCGGGTGTATCGCGCAGGCCGGGTAACGGCATGGTATATCCTGTGAAGTGGGCCTGGGGGCTTGGACGGTTCCCGGAGTTTACGGAAACATGGAGGGTCTATGTTTGAGAAGGATCAACTGATCATGTGCGGCGGGCACGGTGTCTGCCGTGTTGTTAATGTCACGGGGAACCCTTTTGACAGATTCGATAAGGTGCGCAGGTTTTATGTGCTGGAACCGGTCTTCGAGAAGGCAAGTACCGTCTATATGCCGGTGGATAATGAGAAAGTCGTTATGCGCAGGATCATGAACCGGGAGGAGGCGGAGGAGCTGATCGACAATATGACCGAGATCGAGACTGTCTGGATCAAGGAGGAAAAGGGCAGAGAGCAGATGTACAAAGATGCGATCCGCACCTATGACTGCCAGAGCCTGGTGCAGATCATCAAGACGCTTTACCTGCGCAGGCAGAACCGCATCAACGCGGGCAAGAAGGCGCTTTCCTCGGACGAGCAGTATCTGCGCAAGGCGGAGGCGCTGCTCTACAGCGAGATGTCTGTAGCGCTGGATATCCCCAAGGAGGAAGTGCAGGGCTATATCTCGGACGCGGTCAACAAGAAGAAAAGCCTGGTGTGATGCCGGAATGATGAAAGCCAGACTGTATGGTCTGGCTTTCGCTATGGGGAAAATTTCTACGAACTTCCTATATGACAAAAACAGTGATCGCACTGCGGCGAAGCGGGGCCATAGATTTTACCGCTTGCATTTTCCCTGATAAAAATGTATTCTAGTGAATAAAGTGACTTTGGCCAGGCTGAGTATAAAGTATGCCATAGGAAATATCGGGTGGATTGTCGAGGGTTTTTATGATCATAGATGCAGTAATGGACAGTTTCATAGACAGCGTTAAGCTGCTTCCTTTTCTTTTTCTGACCTATCTTGCGATGGAATATCTGGAGCACAGGGCAGGCCAGAAGATGCAGGAGACCATCCGCAGCGCGGGCGCAGGCGGCCCGGCGATCGGCAGTGTGCTGGGTGTTTTTCCGCAGTGCGGCTTTTCGACGGTGGCTTCCAATCTGTATGCGGGCAGGATCATCACGCCGGGAACGCTGCTGGCTATTTTTTTGTCTACTTCCGACGAGATGCTTCCGATCATGATCTCCGAAAATGTGGGAGTGGAGGTCATTTTGAAGATCCTGGCGGTAAAAGTGGCGATTGCGCTTTTGACCGGCTTTGCAGTTGACCTTCTTACCGGTAACAGGCGCAGGCAGATGCAGATCGAGCATCTGTGCGAGCAGCATCATTGTCATTGCGAGAACGGTATCTGGAAATCGGCGCTGCACCATACGGCGGAGATTTTTCTGTATATTATGTGCATTTCCGCGGTGTTGAATATGATCATTGGATGGATCGGGGAAGACAGGCTGGGCAGCCTGTTCCTTAACCGTCCGCTGGTGGGAGAACTGACCGCGGCGCTTCTGGGTATGATTCCCAACTGCGCTTCCTCTGTGGCCATCACACAGCTGTATTTAAACGGCGTGCTGAGCGCCGGGGCGATGATCTCCGGGCTGCTGGCCGGTTCGGGCGTGGGCCTGCTGGTGCTGTTTCGGGTGAATGACGATCAGAAGGAGAATATCAGGATTCTGGCACTGCTGTACGGAATCGGTGTGGCGGGCGGTATTGTGGTGAACTGGCTGGGGATTATGTTTTAGAATGATATGCCGTATGCTTCCGGGCTTCCGGCATATTTCCGGTACGCTGCATGGGCAGGTGATGTGACAGGTTCCGGCCGGAGTCAAACGCACAAAAAAAGGACCAACCCCAGAGCGCTAAAGTCTCCAAAACCAGTCCTTTCGATGCACCGCCAGGGGCTCGAACCCTGGACACCCTGATTAAGAGTCAGGTGCTCTACCAACTGAGCTAGCGGTGCGTGTCCTGTATCAGCAGTTTGTGTTCTCTGCAACACGCAAAAGTTATTATAGTACAATGTTTTGTGTTTTGCAAGTGTTTTTTTAAAGAAATTTAATAAAATTTGGAAAAAAATAAATATACATAATTTTTTCGTAATTTTTTCTTAAAAAAAGTGTCAGATTATTATATTCTGGAAGAAATACAGTAAACGACATAACAAATTTGGAGGTTCAAGATGATTTTTGAAAGCCATGCGCATTATGATGATGAGGCGTTTGATGAGGACAGGGAATCGCTGCTGATATCCCTTGCAGGTCACGGGATAGACAGGGCGATCAATGTAGGGGCCAGTCTGGCGGGCTGCAGGGCGACGCTTGAGTTGATGGAGAAGTACCCTTTTGTCTATGGGGCGATGGGCGTGCACCCGAGTGAAACGGCGGAATTAAGTGAGGAAGGAATCGCCTGGCTGCGGGAGCAGTGTTCCCGGGATAAAGTGGTGGCAGTGGGGGAGATCGGCCTGGATTATTACTGGAAGGAGCCGGAAGAGGCGGTGCAGAAGAGATGGTTTGAGCGACAGCTGGAACTGGCGCGGGAAGTTGCGCTGCCGGTGATCATTCATTCCAGAGATGCGGCGAAAGACACGCTGGACATGATGCAGGCGCTCCACGCGGAGGAGATGGGTGGCGTCGTGCATTGCTACTCCTATACAAAGGAGCTGGCGAGGGAGTATCTGAACATGGACTTTTATTTCGGCATCGGCGGCGTGATCACGTTTAAGAATGCGAAGAAGCTGAAGGAGGCGGTGGACTATATTCCGTTGGAAAAAATCCTTCTGGAGACGGACAGCCCCTATCTTGCACCTGAACCCAACCGGGGGAAACGCAATTCCTCCCTGAATCTGCCGTACATCGCTCAGGCGGTGGCGGAGCTTAAGGGCGTCAGCCGCGAGGAGGTGGAGGAGGCCACAAGCCGCAATGCGGAAAGGCTGTTCTCGAAAGTGCACGCGTCATAAAGACTTTTGTTATCAAATGTACGCGCAGGGAATTCGAGTATGAGGTAATGAACAAGAGGACAACAGACAGTATAGGAAAAGGATCGGGGATAACATGGCGACACTTGGCAACAGAAGAAGCACGGCGGAAATAATCGAGAAGTATCATTTCAGTTTTCAGAAAAAATTCGGGCAGAATTTTCTGGTGGACAGCAGTATATTGGACAGGATCATCGAGTCGGCGCAGATCACAAAGGAGGACTGTGTGCTGGAGATCGGACCCGGCATCGGTACGATGACACAGCGGCTGGCGGAAGAGGCGGGGGCAGTGGTGGCCGTCGAGATCGACAGGAATCTGCTCCCTGTGCTTGCGGATACGCTCTCGGCATATGAAAATGTGACGGTCATCAACGCGGACATCCTGAAACTGGATCTGAACCGGATCGTGGAGGAGCATAACGGCGGCAGGCCCGTCAAGGTGGTGGCGAATCTGCCCTATTATATTACAACGCCTATCATCATGGCGCTTTTTGAAAAAAAGGTGCCGCTGCACAGTGTGACGATCATGGTGCAGAAAGAAGTGGCGGATCGTATGCGGGTGGGGCCGGGGACGAAAGATTACGGAGCGCTGTCGCTGGCGGTGCAGTATTACGCGAAGCCGGAGATCGTTACGAAAGTCCCGGCGGTCTGTTTTATGCCGAAGCCGAATGTGGACAGCGCGGTGATCCGGCTGACCCGTTATGAGAAACCGCCTGTGGAGGTGGAGGACGAAGCCTGGCTGTTTGCCGTGATCAGGGCTTCCTTTAACCAGAGAAGGAAGACGCTGGCCAACGGTCTGGCCAATGCAGGGTATCCGGGGATCGGCAGACGGCAGGTAGAAGAGGTGCTGTCCGCTATGGGACTTGCCGCCGCAGTGCGCGGCGAGACGTTGACGTTAGAACAGTTTGCCGAACTTTCCGACAGGCTTGCAAAACGTAGCGGGCAGTCCGGATAATACAATATAGAGTGATTGTATATTGGCAGGTTTCCATATATTGGTATATGATAAAAGAACATGTCGGTAGAAGGTGCTTTTTTTCTATATCATTATTTACATTGATAAGAGGCTATGGTAAACTAAGACAGTGAAAATAGGGTTTATATGGCCATGTGTCGGCCGCATGACGGGCACACGTAAGATGAAATGAACTGTATAGAGAATACATAACGGTGAGAATACAATAATGAGGTGAGCACCTTGGATAAGTATGAATATAAAGTACGGGCCGATGAGATCAATGCTCTGATCGCCGAGGGAAAATTTGCAGAGGCCGTTAAGCTCGCTGATACGATCGACTGGCGCAGAGTCAAGAGTGTCATGATGCTGTGTAAGATCAGTGATCTGTATAAGATCAACAGAAGATATCAGGAGAGCCGGGATATTCTGTTGTTAGCATATGAGAAACACCCAACGGGACGGCTGATCGTCTACTCCCTGTGTGAGCTTTCCATCAAGATGGAAGACTGCGTGCAGGCGATTGAATATTATAAGGAATTCGTGCAGATCGCGCCGAGGGATACCGGCAGGTATATCCTGCAGTACCGGCTCTATGAGGCGCAGGATGTGAGCCTGGAAGAGCGGATCGCGGTTCTTGAGGAGTTCAAGAAGCGGGATTACAGAGAGAAATGGGCCTATGAGCTGGCCTATCTGTATCACAGGATCGGTCTGTCTACCAAATGCGTAGAGGAATGTGACGAGATGTTCCTCTGGTTCGGCGAAGGCAAGTACGTTATCAAGGCTTTGGAGTTAAAGAAGCTGCATGTACCGCTGAATGCGGATCAGCAGGATAAATACGATCTTTGGATGCAGGCGAAGGAGAGCGAGGCGGAACCTTTCGAGGAGGAACCGGAAGAAGAGAACTACGAGGAGGATTCTGCAGAAGGTTATCAGGGCGACGGACGCTATGAGGACGAAGAGCCGGAAGATGCGATGCAGGAGCCGCCCACGATGGAACTGCCGGAAGTCAAGACAGTGGATCTTGGGCAGTACAATACGATCAATCTGCAGATGGCGCTGGCAGAGAGTATGCAGGAGATCCTGGCTGAGGAAGCGGCTGCGGGCGGGATGCCGGAAGAAGATACGGGAGCGTTTTTTAACGAGGATGACGGTGCAGGCGCGGGTTATATAGAAAACGGATATGACGGAGACGAAGCGGTCGTAGAAGAACTGCTGGGAGAGGAAGAACCTCTCGGGAAAGCAGCGGATGCGGTTTATGAGGAGCCGGAAGCGGAGCCGCAGACCGGTAAGGAGTACCTGACAGAAGCAGAGTTTTACGAAGAGCCGGAACCGTACGAGGAATCACAGGCAGAACCGGAAGCGGAACCATATGAGGAACCACAGCCGGAACCGGAAGCAGAACCATACGAGGAACCACAGCCGGAACCGGGAGCGGAACCGGCGTCATACGGGGAACCGCAGGCAGAACCGGTGCTTTATGAAGAGCCGGCAGCAGAAGAGGAATCTTACGAAGAAGAGCAGCCATACATAGAGCCGGCGCCTGTCGTGCCCATAAGGAAGACGGTGAAGCCGACGGCTGTCAGGAAAGTGAAACCGGCAGTTTACGTGGAACCTGAGCCGGCAGTACAGGAACCGGTGGTTGAAGAAGAGCCGGCGGAGGATGAAGATGCGGAGGTGCCTGGCGACGATGAGATTGTGAAATCCCTGATCGCGCCGCTTTTGCAGGAGACGATCAGACTGCCCGACCACAGGGAAGTGGAGAAGCAGCTGCAGGAGACTCCCGTCACACAGATTTGGAAGAAGGCAGACGTCAGGGAGGCGAAGGAGCCGCCAAAGAGCAGGAAGCCTGTGATGACGACGGACAATCTGCAGGAGATCAGCGCCCAGATCGTGCATGAGGACACGGCATCGTTTGATGCGCGTCAGATTCTGGAGCAAATGAAGCAGGAAGCGGCGAAGGAGGCCGCGATAGCAGCCGAAGAAAACCGCATACCGGGTGCGAGGACGGGCGTTCTGACACCTTTGAATACAAAACCGTCGAAATACGACAATTTTCTCGCGCAGGAATATGACGGCCAGATCAGTCTGGTGATGCCGGAAGCCGAGCGGGTAGAGAAGCAGATCACCGGCCAGCTCAGCATTGAGGATATCATGGCCGAGTGGGAAGAGATGAAGAAAACCAATGAACAGAAGCGCATGGAGGATGTACGCCAGCGGATTCTGGAACATACGGGGAATCTTTTTGCAGATTTCGACGAGGCGACGAAGAATGGTCTGCTGGAAGAGCTGGAGAGGGCATTCGTGGCGGCGATCATGAAGGAATCCGGGAAGAAGCCTTCAATCCGGAAGGTGGTGCTGCCTGATGATACGGATAAGAAGAAACCGAAGTGGGTGGAGCCGGAACCGGAGCCTGTGGAAGAAGAGCCGGAGGACGATTTCGAGGAAGAGATCTTCGAGCCGGAAGAACCGGAGACACTGGAAGAGCCGGATGCGGAAGAAGTGCCCGCAGAAGAGCCGCAGAAGAAAGAAGCTGTAAGCAGACCGGAGAGAGCGGTCGTGGAGGTGCAGGAGCCGGAACCGGAACAGCCGGTGGAGGATACGGTGTCCGAGCGGGAACTGACAGCCGAGGAGAAGGAGCTGTTCGGGGAGTTTATCCATCACCGCAAGACGGAGAGACAGCTTGTGCGGACACTGGACAATATGAGTCTTTCACCCTATACCGGCAATGTGCTGATTACCGGGGAGGAGGACGAGGAGACATTGACGCTGGCGAAGGCGCTGATCCGGGAGATGCAGCTTAACGACAACAATTTCTCGGGTAAGGTGGCCAAGATATCCGGCACCGTTCTAAACAAGAAAGACGTCGAGGAGACCTTTGGCAGACTGAACAACGGCGCTCTGATCATAGAGAATGCGTCCCGCTTAAAGCCGCCCACAGCGGCGAAGATGGCCAAAGCGCTGGATAAGGACAACAGGGGGCTGATCGTCCTCATGCTGGATAAGAAGCCGGATATGAGTCAGCTTTTTTCAGCAAATACGGCGCTTGGGAATTATTTCAATCTCCGCGTGGATATCGAGGCGCTGGATGATGAGGCGCTTGTAGCCTACGCGAAGCAGTATGCGGAAGAGCTGGAGTATTCCATTGATGAATTCGGCATTCTGGCGCTGCACACGAGGATCGCGGATATGCAGACCAGCGATCATGAGGTGAATACGGCGGATGTCAGGGAACTGGTGGATGAGGCTATCTACCATGCCAACAAGAAGACACCGGGCCATTTTATGGATATACTGCTGGCGAAGCGATACGATGAAGATGATATGATCATTTTGCGGGAGAAGGATTTCATACACTAAAAGCACTGAAAAGCCGGGATTGCGGCAAAAAGAAAAAGTAACGGGGGAAATGCTCATGGCAAGAAAAGAAACCAACAAAGCAGTCAAGAAGGAGACGAAGAAGACAGTTAAAAAAGAGGTCCAGAAGCCGGAAGAGAATCAGGTATTCATTTCGGAGGCTGACCAGTATGTATTCGGGCAGGGGACGCATTATGACATTTACAAGAAGCTGGGCGCACATCCGTCGGTGGAGAACGGCGTAAAGGGCATGTTTTTTGCAGTGTGGGCGCCTCATGCGGCCAGTGTCAATGTGATCGGCACTTTTAATAACTGGGATGAAGACCTGCACGTGATGACGAAGATCGGGCCGATCGGTATCTATACGCTGTTCCTGCCGGGGGTGGGCGAGAACGAGATGTACAAATATCTGATCCGTACACCCGAAGGCGAGAAGCTGTACAAGGCCGACCCTTTTGCAAACTATGCGGAGATGCGTCCCGGCAATGCTTCCAAGACCTACGATATCACGAAATTCAAATGGACAGACGGCGCGTGGATGAGCAGCAGGAACGGCAGGGATTACAACAAGGAGCCGCTGGCGATCTACGAGTGCCATATCGGTTCCTGGATGAAACATCCGGACGGCACGAAGGAAGGCTTCTATAATTACCGTGAATTTGCGGACCGGATCGTAGAATATTTAAAAGAGATGAAGTATACGCATATCGAGCTGATGGGAATTGCGGAGTATCCTTATGACGGTTCCTGGGGCTATCAGGTGACCGGCTATTATGCGCCTACTTCGAGATACGGCACGCCGGATGATTTCATGTATCTGATCAACATGCTGCACAAGAATAAGATCGGCGTGATTCTTGATTGGGTGCCGGCGCATTTTGCCACCGATGCCCACGGACTGGGCCGATTCGACGGACAGTGTCTGTTCGAGCATCCGGACCCGAGGATCGGGGAACATCCGGACTGGGGAACGAAGATTTTCAATTATGGGAAGAACGAAGTCAGGAACTTCCTGATTGCCAATGCCCTTTTCTGGATCAAAGAATATCATATCGACGGAATACGCGTAGACGCCGTGGCATCTATGCTCTATCTGGATTACGGTAAGCAGGACGGCCAGTGGGTAGCCAACAAATACGGCGGCAATGAGAATCTGGAGGCGATCGAGTTCTTCAAGCATCTGAATTCTGTTGTATGCGGTACTTATCCGGGCTTTTTGACGATAGCGGAGGAGTCCACCGCGTGGCCGAAGGTGACCGGCAAGGTGGAAGATGACGGCCTGGGCTTCTGTTTTAAGTGGAATATGGGATGGATGCATGATTTCTGTGAATATATGAAGCTGGATCCTTATTTCCGCAAGAATAACCATTATGCCATGACATTTGCCATGACATACAATCACAGCGAGAATTATATCCTGCCGCTGTCACACGATGAGGTGGTGCATCTGAAATGCTCCATGCTGAATAAGATGCCGGGCTATCCGGTGGATAAGTATGCAAACCTGCGGCTGGGATATACCTATATGTTCGGCCATTCCGGCAAGAAGCTGCTGTTCATGGGACAGGATTTCGGACAGGAGAGAGAGTGGAGCGAAGAACGGGAACTGGACTGGTTTCTGCTGGCCGAAGAACAGAACAGGGGAATGCACGAGTATGTGAAAGAGCTTTTGAATATGTATCGCAAGTATCCGGCGCTCTATTCCATCGACAATGACTGGAGCGGCTTCGAGTGGCTGAATGCGGACGATGCGGATCGCAGTGTTTACAGTTTTTTCAGAAAAGACGAGACGGGCAGGAACAATATCATGTTCGTGATCAATATGACCCCCATGATGTGGGAGAATTATATGATCGGTGTACCGAAGAAAAAGAAATACAAACTGCTGCTGAACAGTGACGACAAGCGCTTTGGCGGCAACGGACATGAGATTCCGGCCGAGATCAATGCGGTCAAGGGTGATTGTAACTTTAAGAAATACAATATTTCCTTCGATCTGCCGCCTTATACGGCTGCGGTGTTTGTTTTCTGATGCTGCTTTCGGGCGCGGTGGAATCTTCGGGAGCATAATAAAACCTTACTGATTTTCAGTCCTGAAAATCAGTAAGGTTTTTGTTATGCTCATTTCTGCTTTTTCTTTTTCGATGTTTGCTTTTCTGCTTATTCTATCTTCTCTAATTCTTTCATGGATATGCCTGCACAAGAACAGGGCTGCCTGCCTTGTGAGTGACAGCTTACACATTTTTGGAGGAAAGACAGGGCTTTTTTTAATAAATTTCTTACAGCATTGCTTTGACCGCTACTCTGAAAGCCCGGCTTTCAACATTTCCAGCAATCGTTCAGCAATAGGAGTAAAAACTTGATATTTTTTCCATATTAGATACATTTTTGTTTCAAGTTTAGGAGTAA
>ERZ779623.579-NODE-579-length-13209-cov-12.581420_pt1 | contig 13209 bp, 13 predicted proteins | sample MGYA00514189_ERZ779623 | MGnify/ENA primary metagenome ERZ779623 (study PRJEB29562, sample SAMEA4376712) | mouse gut metagenome | isolation source: Cecum | study: EMG produced TPA metagenomics assembly of the A DSS colitis mouse model was used to assess the... | reverse complement strand
CAAAAAATCTCCCGCCCTGGAAAACCGGGGCGGGAGGACCGCTTATTCGTAAAGTTCCTCGTCGGCGTAGTCGTCGTATTCGGAGCTGAATCTCTGGCTCAGGCGCTTTTTCATGCCGCAGTATCCCACGCTGAGATCGTGCCAGCCGCCGATCAGCAGGCAGACGAAAGCGGCAAAGGCCAGGCTGGCGCCGATGATCTTCATGACCATGCTCGCGGTTTTGCTCATAACAGCTTCCTCCTAATGTCCAAAATCGAATCTATCATACACCATCTTTCCGCCTTTTACAAGAGGGATTTTGCGGGCCGGGCAGAGAAGGCCGGGTTCCTCCCCCGGAATCGGGACGAAAATTTCCAAAAAGGCTTGCGCTTTCTCATGAGCTGTGGTATATTGCATATGTTAGAGTAAGATGGAAGCTAAGGTAGGGAGTGGGCCGGCGGTCCGCTCTTTCTTTTGGCAATTTTCCCTTCCTCAAAATGGTTTGGAGGGCCGTCCATTTATGAAGAAAATTACCGAACTGACCGCAGAGCTGGCCGCTCCCGCCGTCGCGGAAGCGGGCTGCACCCTTTGGGATGTGGAATATGTCAAGGAGGGCGGGACCTGGTATCTCCGGGTTCTGCTGGACAAGGAGGGCGGCGTGGACATCCTGGACTGCGAGGCCGTGTCCCGGAAGCTCTCGGACCTGCTGGACGAGGCGGACCCCATCGAGGGGAGCTATACCCTGGAGGTGGGCTCCGCCGGGGCGGAGCGGGCGCTGAAGCGGCCCGGGGACTTCGCCCAATTCATGGGCAGCCCCGTGCTGGTGAAGCTCTACCGCGCCCTGGACGGGCGGAAGGAGATCCCCGGCGTCCTGACGGCCTATGATCCGGAGAGCGGGGCCGTCACCGTGGAGACGGGAGGCGCGCCTCAGACCTTTGAGAAGAAGGACGTGGCGCTGGTCCGGCTGCGGGTGGAATTTTGAGGAAGCCCCGGCTTCGGGTACAGCGTTTGGATTCACGCTGATTTATATAGAAAAGGCGGGGTGTTATGAAGCTGAACCACAAGCTCATTTTAACGGGGCCCGCGCTGCTGCTTACCGTCATTGCCTATGCCTGCATGCGGCCGGCAGACAGCATCAGCGGGACGGCATTCCCCCTTCAGCGGGTCATTTTCCCCAGCCTGATCCTGGTGCTCCCTGGCGTGTTTGTGCCCGGGAAACAGCGGAAAACCAATAAAATGTGCGGCGTATTATGTAATTTTGTAATTTAAGGAGAATCGGCAAAGATGAGAGGCAAGAAGCAGAAAGAACCCGCCGGCATGAACCCCGGGGAAATCTTCGCCGCCCTGGAACTGCTGGAGCAGGAACGGGGCATTCCCAAGGAGGCCATGCTGGAGAAGGTCATCAAGGCCATCACCACCGCCTACCAGCGGGACCACAAGGACGTGGAAGAGGAAAACATCGTCGTGGAGGCGGACGAGGAGCACAAGGAGCTGCGCATGTTCATCCGCAAGACCGTGGTGGACGAGGAGGACTATGTGGACCCCTTCAACGAGATGTCCCTGGAGGAGGCCAAGGCCCTCTCCGCCCGGTATGAGATCGGCGACGTGGTGAACATCCCGGTGGACAAAATGGAATTCGGCCGCATCGCCGCCGGAAACGGCAAGCAGGTCATCATCCAGGGCCTCCGGGAGGCCGAGCGGGGCAAGGTCTACGACGAATTCAACTCCAAGCAGCACGAGATCCTCACCGGCGTGGTCACCCGCATCGACCCCCGGAACGGCGCGGCCTCCCTCCGCATCGGCACCGGCGCGGAGACCACCGAGGCGCTGCTGCTGGCCGGGGAGCAGGTCCCCGGCGAGCCTTTGGAGGAGGGCATGCACATCAAGGTCTACGTGGTGGACGTGCGCCACTCCACCCGGGGGCCCCAGGTGCTGATCTCCCGGACCCACCCGGGCCTTGTGAAGCGGCTCTTTGAATTGGAGGTCCCGGAGATTTTCGACGGCTCCGTGGAGGTGCGCTCCATCGCCCGGGAGGCGGGCAGCCGCACGAAGATGGCCGTCTGGTCCCGGGAGGAGAACGTGGACCCCATCGGCGCCTGCGTGGGCCCCAGGGGCCAGCGGGTGGCCGCCATTGTCGACGAGCTCCGGGGGGAGAAAATCGACATCATCAAGTACAGCGAGGACCCCGCCGAGTTCATCGCCGCCGCCCTGGCCCCCGCCGACGTGGTGGACGTGCGCATGGCGGAGGAAGGGGTCAAGGCCTGCCGCTGCGTGGTGCCGGACGACCAGCTGTCTCTGGCCATCGGCAAGGAGGGACAGAACGCCCGCCTGGCCGCCCGGCTGACGGGATATAAGATTGACATTAAGCCCCAGAGCTACCAGCCCGAGGAGGACGGGGAGCCCTTCCCCGCAGAGAGCCCGGAGGTTCTGGAGGACGGGGAGGCCCCGGAGGGCGAAGAGGCTCCGGAGGCTTCCGAGGAGTAAGCGCCAAGCGGCGGTTTGCCGGTTTGGACAGATGGATGGAAAGGGGGAACCCGCGTGCCCAAGGTGAAAAAAATTCCCCAGCGCCAGTGCGTCGGCTGCCGGGAGATGAAGGATAAGAAAGCCCTTTTGCGGGCGGTCCGCTCCCCGGAGGGGGCGGTGAGCCTGGATTTCACCGGGAAGAAGCCGGGCCGGGGGGCCTATGTGTGCCCGGACCCGGCGTGCCTGAAAAAGGCCCGGAAGTCCCGGGCCCTGGAGCGGGCCTTTGAGACCGCCATTCCCCCTGAGGTGTACGACGCCATGGAGGCGGAGCTGGGAGGCGGGACATGAACGGACAGAACGTGCTCTCCCTCCTGGGGCTGGCGCTCCGGGGCGGGAGGCTGGCCGTGGGGGAGGAGCCTGCGGCCCTGGCGGCCAAGGCCGGACAGGCGCGGCTGCTCCTGACGGCCTCCGACGCGGCGGGGAACACCCTGCGCCGGGCGGAGCACCTGGCGGAAGAGGGCCATTGCCTCCACCTGACGCTCCCCTTCGACAAGGCGGAGCTGGGCGGGGCCCTGGGCCGGGGCAGCGCCGCCATCGCGGCCCTGACGGATTTGGGGCTGGCCGCCGCCGCAGTGGAGCGGCTGGCCCAGCTGGACCCGGAGCGGTACGGCGAGGCCGCCGCCCGGATGGACCTGAAGCGCCGCCGGGCCGCGGAGCGGAAAACCGCGCCCAGACGGGACCCGCCGAAGCAGGAACCGTCCCCCAAGGGGCAGGACCGCCGTCCTCCCCGGCCCCGCCGGGAGGGAGACCGCTTCCATCCCCCGGGGGAGAGGAGGAAGCCGGCGGACCGGCGGGCCGGAAGGTCCTGGGACCGCCCCCGGGACGGGGAGCGGAAGGACGCCGGAACAGGCCGTCCTCACGGCGGAAGGCCGGGAGAGGCCCGAAGCGGGAGGCCGGACCGCCCCGGCGAACGGGGGACCGGCAAGGGCCGCCCCCAGAGCGGAAAACCGGGCCGTCCGCCCCGCCGTGGAGGCAAGGCCGGGCCCAAGCCTCCCTTCGGCGGAGGCCGGGACAAGGGCGGGGGGCGCTGAGGTGCCGCCCCGGACGACAGGGGCCCGAAGGCCCATCCATTTCCATAAAATTTCTCCGCTCCCAAGTCCGTCTGAAAGCCGGCGGAGGGTCCGCCGGTTTTCAAACGGGCTTCTGGAGAGGAACAGAACGAGGTGTTTCATTTGGCTATTGAAAAATACAGAGTCCATGAGGTGGCGAAGGACTTCGGCCTCCCCACCAAGACCATTACGGAGATCCTGACCAAGTACGGCGCGGCTCCCAAGAACCATATGCAGGTGCTGACGGACCGGGAGCTGTCCATCATCTTTGACCGGCTGACCCAGGATCATCCCATTTCCGATATCCAGGCGATTTTCCAGGAGACCTATCAGGAGGCGAAGCCCGCCCCGGCGGAGGAGAAGAAGCCCGCGCCGCAGCCCGCCCAGGGCAAGCCGTCCGCGCAGCCGGGCAAGCAGGGCCAGCAGCCCGCGGCCGGACAGCCGTCCGCCCAGGGCCAGAAGCCGCAGTCCGGACAGCCCAAGCCCGCCCCCCAGCAGCAGGGACAGCAGAACCAACAGAACCAGCAGCCCGTTCAGAGGCCCGCCAGCCGGGTGCCCCAGAAGAAGATCGTGGACACCCGGAAGGGCGGCGACGTGAACCTGGCCAAGTACGACGAGCGCCTGGAGACCCTGGGAGGCCAGCAGGGCGAGCGGATGCAGCGCCAGCAGCGCTCCGGCCGGGAGAAGGTCCGGGGCGGCCAGCAGCGCCGGGGCGGCCCCGTGTTCTCCAACAAGCGCCGCCAGGACGAGGCGGAGAAGATGCGCCGCCTCCAGCTGGAGATTGCCAAGAAGGCCCCCGTCAAGGTCTCCATTCCCGACGAGATCAGCGTGGGCGAGCTGGCCTCCCGCATGAAAAAGACCGGCGCCGAGGTGGTCAAGGCCCTGATGAAAAACGGCATCATGGCCTCCCTGCCCCAGATGATCGACTACGACACCGCCGCCTTCATCGCCGAGGAAATGGGCTGCAAGGTGGAAAAGGAAGTCGTGGTCACCATCGAGGAGAAGCTCATCGACGTGTCCGAGGATAAGGCGGAGGACCTGGTCCCCCGGGCCCCCGTCGTGGTGGTCATGGGCCACGTGGACCACGGCAAGACCTCCCTGCTGGATACCATCCGGAATACGTCCGTCGCCTCCGGCGAGGCCGGCGGCATCACCCAGCACATCGGCGCCTATCAGGTCCAGGTGAACGGCAAGCCCATCACCTTCCTGGACACCCCGGGCCACGAGGCATTTACCTCCATGCGCGCCCGGGGCGCCATGGTGACGGACATCGCCATTTTGATGGTGGCGGCGGACGACGGCATCATGCCCCAGACCATCGAATCCATCAGCCACGCGAAAGCGGCCAATATCCCCATCGTGGTGGCGGTGAACAAAATCGACAAGGAAAACGCCAACCCCGACAAGGTCATGCAGCAGCTCACCGAGCACGGCCTGGTCCCCGAGGACTGGGGCGGCGAGACCATTTGCTGCAAAATCTCCGCCAAGAAAAACATCGGCATCGACCACCTGCTGGAGATGGTGACCCTCACCGCCGAGATGGCGGAGCTGACGGCCAACCCCAACCGGGCGGGCCAGGGCACCGTCATCGAGGCGCGGCTGGACAAGGGCCGGGGCCCCGTGGCCACGCTCCTGGTCCAGAACGGCACCCTGAAGCAGGGCGATATCATCATCGCGGGCACCGCCGTGGGCCGCGTGCGGACCATGCTGGACTACAAGGGCGGGCGGCTCACCGAGGCGGGCCCCTCCGTCCCCGTGGAGATCGCGGGCCTCAGCGAGGCCCCCACCGCCGGGTCCCCCTTCTTCGCCGTCAGCGACGAGCGGATGGCCCGGGAGCTGGTGGAGCAGCGCAAGGCCGAGGAGCGGGCCAAGGCCGCCGCTCCCGTGCAGAAGGTCAGCCTGGAGAACCTGTTCGACCAGATCCAGGCCGGCGAGCGGAAGGAACTGGCCCTTATCGTCAAGGCCGACGTCCAGGGCAGCGTGGAGGCGGTGAAGGCCTCCCTGGAGAAGCTCTCCAACGAGGAGGTCAACGTCCGGGTCATCCACGGCGGCGTGGGCGCGGTGAACGAGTCCGACGTCATGCTGGCCTCCTCCTCCAACGCCATCATCGTGGGCTTCAACGTCCGGCCTGACGCCGCCGCCCGGGACGGCGCGGCGCGGCAGAACGTGGATATGCGGATGTACCGGGTCATCTACGACTGCATTGACGAGATCACCGCCGCCATGAAGGGCATGCTGGCCCCCAAGTACCGGGAGGCCCTGCTGGGCCACGCGGAGGTCCGCCAGACCTACAAGGTCTCCGGCGTGGGCACCGTGGCCGGCTGCTATGTCCAGGACGGCAAGATCGTGCGGAACTGCTCCATCCGGCTGGTCCGGGACGGCATCGTCATCCACGAGGGCGTGCTGGGCTCCCTCCAGCGGTTCAAGGACGCCGCCAAGGAAGTGGCCAGCGGCTATGAGTGCGGCCTGACTATTGAGAAATTCAACGATATCAAGGAAGGCGATATCGTGGAAGGCTATACCATGGAGGAAATTCCTCAGTAAGGACAAGATAAAGGCGGCGGTCACACCGCCGCCTTTATTGAAAGAAGGAGAACGCCTATGGCCTCAAACCGAATCAACCGCATCAACGACGAAATCCAGCGGGAGCTGGCGGGCCAGCTCCGCAATTTGAAGGACCCCCGGGTCTCCGGCACCGGCATGGTCTCCATCACCCGGGTGGACACCACCAACGACCTGCGCTATGCCCGGGTCTATGTCAGCGTGCTGAACAAGGACCAGGAGAAGGACGTTCTGAAGGGGCTGAAATCCGCCTCCGGCTTCCTCCGGCGGGAGCTGGGCCATGTCCTCCAGCTCCGCTGTACGCCGGAGCTCCAGTTTATCGGCGACGACTCCATTCAGCACGGGGCGCACATTCTGGAGCTTTTGCGCCGCGAGGAGGAAAAGGAAGCCGCCCGGGGCCCCAAGCCCGAGGTGGAGGAATGACCATGCTCACCCTGCGCGAGGCCGCAGAGCGCCTGCGGTCCTTTGACAACGTGCTGATTTTGACCCATATCCGGCCCGACGGGGACACCGTGGGCTCCGCCGCCGCCCTCTGCGCGGGACTGCGGGCCCTGGGGAAGACGGCGTACCTTCTTCCCAATCCCGGCCTGACGGACACCACCGCCCCGTACTTCCGGCCTTACGCCGCCTGGGCGGGCTTTCAGCCGGAGAAGGTGGTCTCCGTGGACATCGCCACAACGGACCTCTTCCCGGAGAACGCGAAGCCCTATGCGGACCGGGTAGACCTAGCGATTGACCACCATCCGTCCTTTGAGGGCTTTGGGCGGGAGAACTATGTCCGCCCCTCCGCCGCCGCCACGGGGGAAATCATCTATGACATTCTGGCGGCGCTGGGCCCTGTCACGGCGGAGATGGCCCTGCCCCTTTATGTGGCCGTGTCCACGGACTGCGGCTGCTTTGCCTACAACAACACCACCGCCTACACCCACGCCGTGGCCGCTGCGCTGCTGCGGACCGGCATCGGCTTCCAGGCGGTGAACAAGACCTTTTTCCGCACCAAGACCCGAAAGCGGCTGGCTTTGGAGGCCGCTATGCTCAGCGGCGTCGAGTACTACGACCGGGAACGGGCGGCCGTGCTGTCCGTGCCTTTAGCCCTCATCGACCGGGTCCAGGCCACGGAGACCGACGCGGAGGACCTCTCCGCCCTGGGCGGGCAGATCGAGGGGGTGGACTGCGCCGTCACCATGCGGGAGCTCCGGCCGGACGTGTGGAAATTCTCCCTCCGCACCGGGCCCCGGGTCAACGCCACGAAGGTCTGCGCCCTCCTGGGGGGCGGGGGCCACGCCGCCGCCGCCGGGTGTACCGTGGAGGCCCCCTTTGAGGAGGCCAAGCGGCGGATGCTGGAGGCCATCGCCCAGGTGGTCCCGGACTTCATTTTGTAAGCGGGAGGCCCCTATGCCAAACGGGATACTCATTATCGACAAGCCCGCCGGGTGGACCTCCATGGACGTGTGCGCCAAGGTGCGGGGCATCCTCCATGAGAAGCGGGTGGGCCACGGCGGGACGCTGGACCCCATGGCCACGGGGGTCCTGCCGGTCTTCGTGGGCCGGGCCACAAGGGCCGTGGAGTTTGCCGAGAACGGGCGGAAGGAATACCTGGCCGGGCTCCGGCTGGGGCTGGCCACCGACACCCAGGACGTCACCGGGACGGCGCTGGAGACCCGCCCCGTGACGGCGGGCCGGGAGGAGCTGGAGGCCGCCCTTGCGGGCTTCCGGGGGGATATTCAGCAAATCCCCCCCATGTACTCCGCCGTGAAGGTCCAGGGGAAGAAGCTCTATGAGCTGGCCAGGCGCGGAAAAGAGGTGGAGCGGAAGCCCCGGCCCGTCACCATCTATGAGCTGGAGATTTTGGAGGCGGAGAGCGGGACGGATTTCCGTCTCCGCTGCCTGTGCTCCAAGGGAACCTACATCCGGACGCTCTGCCACGACATCGGCGAGGCCCTGGGCTGCGGCGGGGCGCTGTACAGCCTCCGGCGGACCATGGCGGCGGGCTTCACTCTGGCGGACGCCGTGACCCTGGAGGACGTCCAGGAGCGGGGAGAGGCCCTGCTCCGCCCGCTGGACAGCCTGTTTTCCCAATATCCCGCCGTGACGCTTCGCTCCCCTGGGCAGGAAAAGCGGGTCCGCTGCGGAAACCCCATCACCCTGCCGGGGACGCCGGAGGGGCCTTGCCGGGTCTATGGGCAGAGCGGGGAGTTCCTCTGCCTCTCCCAGGCGGAGGCGGGGGGAACGCTGAATTCCATCAAGAATTTCTTTGGAGCATAGTATGAAAGAACGTGTGATTGCCCTGGGCTTTTTCGACGGGGTTCACCTGGGCCATGCCGCCCTCCTGCGCCGGACGGCGGAGGAAGCGGCCCGCCGGGGCTGTGCGCCCGCCGTGTTTACCTTTGACCGCCCCCCCAAGGAGGTGGTTACCGGGGTCCCCTGCCCCCTCATCAACTCCCCGGAGGACCGCCGGGAGCTGGTCCGGCGGCTGTATGGGATCAAGGACGTGATCCTGGCCCCCTTTGACCGGGAGATGATGACCACCTCGTGGGAGGATTTCGTCACGGAGCTGCTGGCGGGCCGCTGGCACGCCGTCCACCTGGTGGCGGGCCACGACCACCGCTTCGGCCACAAGAACCAGGGCACGCCGGAGCTGCTGGCGGCAAAGTGCGCGGAGCTGGGCCTGGGCTGTGACATCATTCCCAAGGTGGAAATCGGCGGGGTCACCGTCAGCTCCACCTACATCCGCCGCCTGGTGGAGCTGGGGCAGGTGGAGCGGGCGAACCGCTTTTTGGGCCACCCCCACACCCTGACCGGGACCGTCCGCCACGGGCGGGGGCTGGGTTCGTCCCGGCTGTTCCCCACGGCGAACCTGCCGGTGCCGCCCCACGTGCTGGTTCCCAGCCATGGGGTCTATGTGACCCGGGTTTATTTTGAAGATGGGACCAGCTGTCCCGCCGTCACCAACGTAGGCACCCGGCCCACGGTGAACAGCGGGAGCGACGTGACGGTGGAGGCGTGCCTGCTGGACTTCCGGGGGGATTTGTACGGGAGAAATCTGCGGCTGGAATTTTACCGGCACCTCCGGGATGAGATCCGGTTTGATTCCCTGGAGGCCCTCCGGGCCCAGATCGCCGCCGACGCAGAGACCACGAGACGGTATTTTGCCGAAGCTTCTGCATGATAATTCCACATTTACGCGCGAAAAGCCCGGGCGGGGAACCCATCCGGGCTTTTTATTCTGCGGCTTCCGGATGTCCGTAAGGCCCAGCAGGTAGTCCGTGCTGGTTTGATAAAATGCTGTGAGCCGGATCAAAATATCTGTAAGAGTGTCTCGTTCCCCCAGTTCATAATGGGAGTAACTGACTTGCGTGCGGCGCAGATGCTGTGCAATGTCCTGCTGGTGTAAATCTGCGTTTTCCTCATATCGTGTTTTTGTACCTTCTGGCTGGCTCCTTTCGAAGATTTGAGCATGTATAAAGGTGTAAGTGGAAATTCGTTATATTGACTTATAAAATAAAACGTTTTATAATAATTCCCAATGGCGGAAGGAGGCACTGCCTATGGGTTATCCTGAGACCAATATGATATCCGAAGAGCACTGCGAGCGAACGCATTCTTCCCGATACGCATACGTTGATCTGTTGCGATGCCTTGCGGCCTTTCTGGTTATCCTGCTCCACTGCATTGCGGGTTACACCGGCAATACAGCGCTGTTTGGGACAAGAACCTGGTGGGCCTGTGACATTATCAACAGCTTCGCTCGTATGGGTGTGCCGCTCTTTTTTATGGTGAGCGGCTTTCTCCTGCTCTCTAGCGAGAAAACTGACTGTGTCCAAACCTTTTATAAAAACCGCGTTTCCAGACTGTGTGTACCGTTTTTGTTCTGGGACATTGTTTATTATTTTGAAAGTTGCGTGTTAGAAGGGCGCAGCCCCGGTCTTCTTCCCTTTTTGAATGAGCTTACGCGCCAGGGAAGCAAGTATCATCTGTGGTTCGTTTATCAGATCATGGCGCTTTACCTGCTGATGCCATTTCTTAAGAAAATTGTCGATGGCTCTACCCGGCGGGAACTGCAGATTTTTTATTTGTCGTCCTGCTCCAACCGACAGTTTTCCGGTTTATCAACATCGTGCAGAGGGCCGTGTATATCGCTCCTTTCCTGGCAGTGGTTGAAGGCTATGCGGGTTCTCTCCTAACAGGGTACTTATTGGGCACACGGCCGATGACGCGGCGGCGGCGCGCGGCCGTCTACGCAATCGGTTGCGTGGGACTGGCGGGAGGTATCATTGGAAATTTCCTGTTTTCCTCTCCGGAGAAAATCGTTATGTATTTCAGCGAGGGCTATTCCATCGTGCAGTACATGACCGCCGGGGCGCTGTTCCTCCTGTTAAAGGAAACAACGGACCACCTGCCCAAATGGCTGCTCCGCCTGGCTGGGTCCCTGTCGAAGCGGACCGTTGGCATATACTTGATTCACGTCTTGTTTCTGGATATATGCAGCGGAGTGATGCTCCGTTTGAGGCCGGCGCTTTCTCCGAGTTTACGGATTGTGTACAGTTTTCTTGTTGTCTCGACCGCCAGCGTATGCGCTGCTTATATACTCTCGAAGATTCCCCTGCTCAGGAGGCCTAGCCGTGCCAGGCTGAAAAAGAGGTGGTACAGCATAGGCTGTATCACCTCAAAAGCTGTAGCTTATTTTCGGAACTCGTCCACATGGAGGCACCGCATGGCGTTCAAAATGGCGATGAAAGCTACGCCCACGTCGGCGAACACCGCCTCCCACATGGTCGCCGCGCCGAAGGCTCCCAGCAGCAGCACCGCCCCTTTGACCCCCAGGGCGAACCAGATGTTCTGCTTCACGATCCGCAGGGTTTTTCGGGAGATGCGCATGGCCGTGGCGATTTTCGCCGGGTTGTCGTCCATCAGCACCACGTCGGCGGCCTCGATGGCGGCGTCGGAGCCCAGGGCGCCCATGGCGATGCCCACGTCCGCCCGGGTAAGGACCGGCGCGTCGTTGATGCCGTCCCCCACGAAGGCCAGGGCCGCGCTGGGGGATTTTTTCGCCAGCAGGGCTTCCACCCGCTCCACCTTGTCCGCCGGGAGAAGCTGGGCGTGGTACTCGTCAATTCCCAGGTCCCGGGCCACGGCCTTGGCGGCGGCTTCGGTGTCGCCGGTGAGCATGACGGTCCGTTTCACTCCCGCCGCTTTCAGGCCCTCTGCCAGGGTTTTCGCCTCGGGCTTGGGGAGGTCGGAGATTAGAATATGCCCGGCGTAGTTCCCCTCCACCGTCACGTGGACAATGGTCCCCGGGAGATCGCAGGGCTCCCATTGGACGCCCTCTTTTTCCATCAGGCGGCTGTTTCCGGCGGAGACGGCTTTGCCGTCCACCTTGGCCGTCACGCCATGGCCCGCGATTTCCTCCACGTCCGTCACCCGGCTGGGGTCCAGGTCCTTCCCGCAGGCCCTGCGGAGGGAGACGGAAATGGGATGGCTGGACCAGCTTTCCGCCAGGGCGGCGGCCTCCAGCAGGGCGTCCTCCGTGACGCCCCCGGCGGGGTGCAGGGCGGTGACGGTGAAGCTGCCCTGGGTCAGGGTGCCGGTTTTGTCGAAGACCACCGTCTCCGTCCGGGCCAGGGTCTCCAGATAGTTGCTGCCCTTGACCAGGATGCCGCACTTGCTGGCTCCGCCGATGCCGCCGAAGAAGCTCAGGGGCACGGAGATTACCAGGGCGCAGGGGCAGGAGATGACCAGGAAGATCAGCGCCCGGTGGAGCCAGCCGGTCCAGTTTGTTCCCGCCAGGAAAGCGGGCTGGGCGGAGGACGGAAGCAGAGTCAGGGCGATGGCGGGCAGAAGGAACAGCGCCAGGGCGGCAATCACCACGCAGGGGGTGTAGTACCGGGCGAAGCGGGTGATGAAATTCTCGCTGGCGGACTTCTTCTCCCCGGCGTTTTCCACCATGTCCAGGATTTTGGAGACGGTGGACTCCTCGCAGAGTTTTGTGACCTTTACCCGGAGGAGGCCGGACTGGTTCACGCAGCCGCTGATCACCGCGTCGCCTGCGGCCACATCCCGGGGCACGGACTCGCCGGTGAGGGCGGCGGTGTCCAGGGCGGAAGCGCCCTCGATAACCTCCCCGTCCAGGGGGACCCGCTCGCCGGGGCGGACCACCACAACGGCGCCCACCTCCACGTCCTCCGGGTCCACCTCCTCCAGGGAGCCGTCCTCCAGCTCCAGGTTGGCGGTGTCGGGGCGGATGTCCATGAGGGCGGCGATGGACTGGCGGGACCTGCCCACGGCGTAGTCCTGGAAGAGCTCGCCGGTCTGGTAAAAGAGCATGACGAAGACGGCCTCGGCGTATTCGCCGGTGGCGAAGGCTCCCACAGTGGCCAGGGCCATGAGGAAGTTCTCGTCGAAAACCTGGCCGTTCAGGATATTGCGGACGGCCTTCCAGAGCACGTCCCAGCCGATGACGGCGTAGGGAGCCAGATACAGAGCCCACTCAATCCAATTCGGGACGGCGGTGAGACTGGACGAAAGTTTTACGGCAATCAGCAGCGCCGCCGCCGCCAAAATCCGATACAGCATTTTCCGCTGTTTGCGGGTGAGGTTGTTCATGGGAAACGCCTCCTTAAAGACGCGGGTTTTCCGCTTGATTTTCTCGTTTGAGTCTGCTATACTGGAGGCAACATGGAGGGTGGCCATGCCGCCCGTGCTGTGCCGGTAGGCTCCCTGTGCTTCGTTAGGGCGGGGAGCTTACTTTTTTTGTGTTCAAAGGGGACCGCCGGAAGGCTCCGGCTTTTGCAGCACCGCCAGACCCACGGGGAGACGCCCGGGGATTACCTCCACCGCCGCCCGGCCAAGACCCAGGCGCTCTAAAAAGGTCCGGTAGGTCTCGGGGGTGAAGGCGTGCTCATAGTGAAAGCCCGCGCCCTGATAAATCCGGATCATGGTTCCGCAGGCCGCCCCCGTTTTTCCCTGGAGGTACGTGGGCAGGATGAGCCGCCCGCCCGGGGCGGTTACCCGCCAGAGCTCCCGGACCGCCAGTTCCGGCGACGGGAGCAGATGGAGCACATTGGCGGCAATCACCGCGTCAAAGCCGCCGTCCGGG
>ERZ779623.578-NODE-578-length-13228-cov-5.310332_pt1 | contig 13228 bp, 10 predicted proteins | sample MGYA00514189_ERZ779623 | MGnify/ENA primary metagenome ERZ779623 (study PRJEB29562, sample SAMEA4376712) | mouse gut metagenome | isolation source: Cecum | study: EMG produced TPA metagenomics assembly of the A DSS colitis mouse model was used to assess the... | reverse complement strand
TGGAGTGGGTGTGCAAATCTATCGGTCTCATCGTGGTCCTGGTCGCCTTTCCTGTGCCTGTCGGTTCCGCAGTCGATCTCAGTCGTCGTCCTCGTCATTGGCAGTGCTTGTATATACGGTACGTTTTCTTGCCATCTCATCGCTTGCAAGGTACTCATCGTAGGTAGTGATCTTGTCTACGAGGGAGCCGTCCGGCAGAATCTCCATAATGCGGTTGGCCGTGGTCTGTACGACCTGGTGGTCGTGACAGGAGAACAGCTCCACACCCTTGAATTTCTTCATGCCTTCATTGAGGGCGGTGATGGACTCCATGTCCAGATGGTTGGTGGGCTCGTCGAAGATCAGGCAGTTGGAACCGCTGATCATCATTTTGGACAGCAGGCAGCGCACTTTCTCACCACCGGAGAGAACCTTGACCTTCTTCACGCCGTCGTCTCCGGCAAAAAGCATCCGGCCCAGGAAGCCGCGCACGTAGGTCACGTCCTTGACGGGGGAATAGCCCATAAGCCATTCCGTTATCGTGTAGTTGTTGTCGAACTCTTCGGTGTTATCCTTCGGAAAGTAAGCCTGTGAGGTGGTAACGCCCCATTTATAAGTGCCTTCATCGGGTTCCAGTTCCCCTGTCAGGATCCTGAAAAGAGTGGTCTTGGCAAGTTCGTTGCCGCCCACGAATGCGATCTTGTCATCGTGGCCCACGATAAAGGAAATGTTGTCCAGTACCTTCTCGCCGTTTACTGTTTTGCTGATGCCCTCCACGGTGAGGACTTCATTACCGATCTCACGCTCCGGGCGGAAGTCGATATAAGGATACTTACGGCTGGAAGGACGGATGTCGTCCAGCTCGATCTTCTCCAATGCACGCTTTCTGGAAGTCGCCTGCTTGGACTTGGAAGCGTTGGCGGAGAAACGGGAGATGAACTCCTGCAGCTCCTTGATCTGTTCTTCTTTCTTCTTGTTGGCTTCCTTGCGCTGCTTGATGATCAGCTGGCTGGATTCATACCAGAAGTCGTAGTTGCCCGCATAGAGCTGGATCTTGCCATAGTCGATGTCAGCGATATGGGTGCAGACTTTGTTCAGGAAATAACGGTCGTGGGAGACCGCGATCACCGTATTGTCAAAGTTGATCAGGAATTCTTCCAGCCAGGCGATGGCGTCCAGATCCAGATGGTTGGTAGGCTCGTCCAACAGCAGGATATCGGGATTGCCAAAAAGCGCCTTGGCTAACAGTACCTTGACCTTCTCATTACCGTTTAAGTCGGCCATCGTGCTGTAGTGCAGCTCTGTGCCGACACCCAGGCCGTTTAAGAGCATGGCGGCGTTGGATTCCGCATCCCAGCCGTCCATCTCGGCGAATTCCGCTTCCAGCTCGCTGGCGCGGATGCCGTCCTCATCGGAGAAATCTTCCTTGGCATAGATGGCGTCCTTCTCCTTCATAATCTTATAGAGCCGTTCATTGCCCATGATAACGGTATCCATCACGGGCCAGGCGTCATATTTGAAGTGATCCTGCTCTAAGACGGAGAGACGCTGGCCGGGCGTGATGGTCACGTCGCCGCCTGTCGTCTCCAGTGCGCCGGAGAGGATCTTTAAGAAAGTGGACTTGCCGGCGCCGTTGGCGCCGATCAGGCCGTAGCAGTTTCCTTCCGTGAATTTGATATTAACGTCTTCGAAGAGCGCTTTTTTTCCTACGCGTAGTGTTACGTTGTTTGCTTGAATCATGTTAAACCCTCTGTTTTTCTGTGTTTTTTATATGTGTTGCAGTCCATTCTATTATACACAAACAGCTTGAAGTTTCAAGGAGAAAACACGGTTTACTCACTTTTCTTAGAAGAGGTGTTTGCGGAGCGGAAAAGTTTTTCGAAAAAATTGAAGAAAAGTGTTGACATTATTCGCTAAAGGCATTAGAATAATATTTGTTCGCAGGAATGGCGGAATTGGCAGACGCGCACGGTTCAGGTCCGTGTGGTAGCAATACCATGAGAGTTCAAGTCTCTTTTCCTGCACGATTTAAAAAAGATATCGCATCATGCGATATCTTTTTTTAAAGTTCTTTTGCTTTTTCACGATGAGTATGATAGAATATAACCCTGTTTAGACGAACTTTTGACTAAGAGAGTCTTTGGGAGGGATAAGATTGAAAAAGGTAGGAAGAGCGGCGGCTGTGGCGGCCGTCATGGCAGTACTTCTGTCGGCCTGCGGTACTCTGGCGGGCGGACGGGTGGATTCCGGTGAGATCGTGGTGCCGGAGATGTCTTCGGAGGATCTGCTGGTCAGTTCTCTGGAGCTGCTTTTGGAGGAAGAAGAAGTGCCGAAAGAGGCGCGGGATCTCACGGAAGCGGAGCAGGAGCTGCATCAGGGCGCTGAGGAGCAGGCGGAAGAACAGGTGGAAGAGGAAGCGGACAAGGATGAACAGGAACGTGTTCCGGCAGAGAATGAAGCGGTGATCTTCTATGGTAATGCCGGTTCTTATGATCTGAACAGAGAGATCGTCCCGATCGGGGAGAAGACAGCGGAGGAGCTGGTGGATGCGCTGGCGCGGCACAATATCATGTCTTTGGACACGAAGGTGCTTTCCTTTGAGGAGAAGGAGGAGGACGGGGAGCAGATACTGCATCTGGATCTCTCCAAAGCGGCTGGCGAGTACCTAAAGACCATGTCCAGGGAGGCGGAATGTATCATCCTTGCCTCGGTAGTGAATACTTTTCTGGAAAACTACGAAGCCGACGGGGTTTTCATCGCAGTGAACGGCAAACCGCTGACAACCAAAAATGCGGAGTATCCATATGCGTTGAAGCGCTGCACACCGGAGGAACTGCTGGAGAAGAGCGGCCTTTCGGGGACGGAGGAGAAGTCCGGACAGGAAGAAGCGCAGATAGAACAGGAAGAGCAGGAGAAAGAGCCGGAAGCACAGGAAGCCGGTGGAAAACCGGAGGTCCAGGAAGAACCGGAAACGCAGGGAGAGTCGGAAGCGCAGGGAAAACAGAAAGCGCAGGAAGAACCGGAAGCGCAGGAAACGCCGGAAGCCAGGGCGGAACAGCCTGCGAAGCGGGCAACTGAGTCAGGGGATGGACCGGAGGCGGATAAGCCGGAGCCTGACACGGAAGCCAGGGCAGGGCAGTAAACAGGAAGACAGAAGAAGAGCAGACAGAAAAGAGGGATATCATGGCGAAGGTCAGCGAGCGGGAACAGCTTATTTTTGATGTGACACAGACAGAGTGGGAGATGTTTCAGCATGTTTATAATACCGGCGGCAGGGCTTCCTGTCAGGACGATCCGGATACTTTTTTCAAGATGCGGATGAGCCAGTGGATGGTGTATTCCGACGCGGTGCTTCACAGCTATCTGGAAGACTGCAAGCGTGCATGTGAGGAAGGCAGGAATCTTCTGTTCGAGAAATACGGCAGGATGATGGAGAGTACTTTTCCGGAGGAATATGAGGCGATCAAGGAGCATCTGCCCGATGTGTCGGAGAAGAAAGAGATCGTGGAGAAGATCGTCCGGATCAATCTGGAGTGGGACAAAGAGATGATGCAGGAGTACCCGAATCTCAGAAACAGAGGCAGGGTGCTGACGACGGCGGAGGACGGCATCATGGCAGGTTCCTCCATGGAAAGCTATCTGCGCGGTGAATTGCTGTCCTTTTCGATGGAAACGCTCGCGCTGATCTGGCAGGAGACGGAAGCGGCCTATGAGAAAGGCGAAAGCCTGTTAAAACAGACCATCGCCAATGAAACGCTTTTCTACGGGTATCAGTCCCTTGAGGAAGCGGAACTAAAACACGCACAGGTTTAAGGTAAGAAAGATATCTTTTTATAGTTAACGACGTTAGAAATTTCGTTTACTCTAACATATCAGAAATGCAGGCGTCTGCGCACTTCGTTGCGCAGGCGTTTTTTTGCCAGTATGGTGATGAGGGCGAAGTCGATGATCACGCATACGGTCAGAACCACAGCCGACCAGGTGATACGGTATGGGCGCTCTAACAGGCGCTTGATCAACAGTTCCAGAGAGACGCAGAAGAACGGTATCTCCACGAACAGGCACAGAGAGCCGGACAGGATCGTGAGCGGAAAGAAACGTGAGAGTAACGGGAAGCATTCCGCGCAGACTGTCAGGATCGCGACGAGGGGCAGGCCCAGCTGCCAGAACCACACGTGGGAGGAGGACAGGAAGCTGATCAGGTAGAGATAGACCGCTACCGACACTCCGTCGGCCAGCAGGGAGATGTAGATCGGCGTCCTGCTGTAAAAGATGGCCGGAAAAGTGAACACAAAGAGACAGATGCAGCACCCGATCACGGCCAGAGACCAGAGCGAGGAGTCGAACACCAGCAGGTTTAACAGCAGGCAGGTTATGCTGGTAGCCGACAGGACTACGGACAGCAGAATGCCCAGATCTTTTCTTTTTACCACTTCCACCTGTCCTTTGTTCGTGGGATAGGGGGAGGGCGGAAGTGCTTTGTTCTGTTCGACGGGATTAATAACAGGTGTATGGCAAAGAGGACATTCCTGTAAGGATTTCTCCAGCTCTACACCGCAGTTTACACAATATGACATATCGTTTCAGCTCCTCTCATATGGATGATTTCAAGTACGAAGTACTAATTTTATGTCCGGTCTTCCAGACTGCGGTTGCTCTCGATCTTCACGTGGATGCCGTCCTGCACCAGCTTCCGGAAGAAGTAACGTTCCACGTCGGCCTCCACGATGCTGCTGGCGAAGTTGATGGTCAGCACGTCTTCGAAACTGATGATGGCGCAGTTGGTGCGGGACGAAAAGGGCTGTCCCATGTAGATATCGAACCGCTCGATAAAGGGTTTCATATCCGGCGGGACATGCAGGGCGCCCATATTGGTCAGGCCGGCGGAGGAATTTTTGTCCTGCACTCTGGTATAGAAGGTACGCACCACCAGATCTTTGATGAAAAGGGGAACCACGCGGATCAGCGGGTTGCGCTGGGTGGCGGCGTTGGTGGTGATATCGCCCCGCAGGAATTTATCGTTGATATAATAACGCATGTAATGGTGGATGTGCTCCACGATTTCTTCAAATTGATACTCACCGAGCCGGGGGTCGATGGAGGGATATACCATGGTGATGAAATTGCGCAGCGTCTTCGAGGGAAAGAAGCGGCGCAGATTAACCGGCATGGCGATTCTCACCGGGCGCAGCCGTATATGGAAATCTGCGTTCTGCTTCTGCAGCAGGGCGTAGAGTAATACCGCATTCAGATATTCCGTGATGCTGGCATGATACCGCTTCGCCACGGCCATGACTTCCTGCACGGACAGTATGCCGTCTATGATATTCAGGGTATAGAAAGGCTCCTTCGTGCCGCGCACCCGGTAGGTCTTTTCCGCAGGACGGGGCGGACAGAACTGCGCGTTGGCATACCGCATGTAGGCGTCCTCCAGCTCTTCCGGATCCGGGGAGGAATCAATGTCGAGCACGAACCCTTCCGGCTTTACGGGATGGCCCAGCAGTCCCAGATAGACGGCGGTCAGTGTCTGCAGAAGGCACATGCCGCCGGTGCCGTCGCCGAGGCTGTGGTGGGCTTCCAGCGAGATGCGCCGGTCGTAGTAGTAGACCCTGATAAGATAACGATTGTTACCCTTAAAGGGCATCGGCATACAGGGGTTCTTGATATCCTCCAGGACGTAGGGGCCGGGTCTGTTATTGGGCTCCAGATAACGCCAGAACAGACCCTTGCGGATCGCCACCTTATAGGTAGGGAACCGGGGCAGCGTCCTGTCCAGTGCCGTCTGCAGAAGAACGGGGTCGATCTTCTCTTTTAACATAACGGACAGACGGTAGACGGAAGAGAAGTCTCGCCGCTGCAGCGTCGGATAGACGATGGCAGACAGATCCAGCTTGTACCAGACATCCTTCCTGATGCGCGCGGGTATACCGGGTTGTTTTCTGGTTTGGGTTTTTATTCCTGGACGTTCTGCCATAGGTGGTAAGGCCTCCTGCTCTCTTGATGATAAAATGTCTCGTAAAAAGTTTCGTATGGTGCCGCAATATTTCTTTTAAAGTATCATATCATAAATCCGGCATTTTATGTTACTATATTTATATCATGCAGTATGGATGAGTTACCGTTTACGGCCGGTTGGTCCGTAGACTGCAACGTTGAGGATAAGATAAGGAGGACAGCCCTATGGCTATCTCGGAGAAACGAAACGCTAACCTGATGAATCTGATCAAACGGATGCACGGTGTAGTGGAAAATGCGGATATTGAGAAACACAGGCAGTCACAGAATCATTTCGGGGCGCTGCTGGGGAACAGTAAGGATGTGCTGATCGAGGATGTCAGCATCCGGGATCATCCTTCGGCGGGAGAGATCCTGCAGGGAGAATGGGTCTATGTAAACCGGGCGCATATGAAGAAATACGTGATCCTCTACTGTCACGGCGGCGGTTATTCTACGGGCAGCAGGGTCTATGCGAGGACGCTGACAACCAAACTTGCCATGTCCACATCCATGGATGTGCTGAGCTTCGACTACCGGCTGGCGCCGGAACATCCCTATCCGGCGGCCACGGAGGATGCCATGAAGGTGTGGAATTATCTGATGCTTTTAGGGTACGGCGCCAGAGACGTGATCCTGGCCGGAGATTCCGCGGGAGGGAATCTGGCCCTGTCGCTGGCACTGCAGCTCAAGGCGCAGAAGCGTCTTCTGCCAAGGGGGCTTATTCTGATGTCGCCCTGGACGGATCTGACCGCCTCGGGACAGTCCCATGAGACGAAGGCGGCCATCGATCCGGTGCTCAATGCCGGGTATCTGGCGGAGATGACAGGCAACTATGCGGCTAAGGAGAAGCTGAACGATCCGTTCATCTCGCCGCTTTTCGGTGATTATGAGGGCTTTCCGCCGGTCTATATTCAGGTCGGGGAGAATGAAGTGCTGTTGGACGACTCCGTGATGCTCTACCGCAAACTGCTGCACGCGAATGTATCCGTCAGGCTGGACAGATTCCCGGGCATGTGGCATGTCTTCCAGATGTCTCCCTTCAAGACCGCTTATGAGGCGATGGATAAGAACGCCGAATTTATTTACGATATCTGCAGATAAAAATTTCACGAAAAAAAAGGATTTGCACGATAAAGCCAGAATAATAGGAGTAGGAAAGTATCGCAGAGGTATCAGTTTTACGTATTCAGGGATAGTGCAGGCACAGCCGGCAATATCCACGCAGAGGTAAACATGAACATACGGGAAAGTCTGGAACAGTGGGAGAAGCAATATTTAAGTCCATATGCCATGCTCAGCATGAATTCCAGAGGGAGGGTCAAGCCGGAAGAACAATGTGATATCCGGCCGGTTTTTCAGCGGGACAGGGACAGGATCATTCACAGCAAGTCTTTTCGCCGGCTGAAAGACAAGACACAGGTGTTTCTTACGCCGGAGGGTGACCATTACCGGACGCGGCTGACGCACACGCTGGAGGTGAGCCAGACGGCCCGGACGATCGCCAAGGCGCTGCAGCTCAATGAAGATCTGGTGGAGGCCATCGCTCTGGGGCACGATCTGGGGCACACGCCCTTTGGCCATGCCGGGGAGCGGGCGCTGGACAGGGCATGTCCTTATGGGTTCCGGCACAACGAACAGAGTGTGCGGACCGTGGATATGCTGGAGAAGGACGGACAGGGCATCAATCTGACCATGGAGGTACGGGATGGCATCAGGAATCATAAGACGGCTTCCATGCCGTCCACGCTGGAAGGGCGCATTGTCCGGTTTGCGGATAAGATCGCCTATATTCATCATGATACGGACGACGCGATCCGGGGCGGCATCCTGAAAGAGGAGGATGTTCCGGAAGAAGTCAGCGCCGTGGCCGGGCGCAGCTGTACGCAGCGGCTGGACTATTTTATACATAATATCGTGACGACCAGCCGTGGCCGGGATGATATCTGTATGTCGAAGGAAGCGGAGGAGGCCATGCGGACGATGCGCGAATTTATGTTCCGCAATGTCTATCGGAATCCCATCGCCAAGAGCCAGGAGAACAAGGCGGAGAATCTGGTGGTCACTTTGTATGAATACTATATGAATCATACGGAGAAGCTGCCGAAGTTCCTGTACAGGCTGATGGAGGAGGGGGAGCCGCTTGAAAAAATCGTCTGCGACTATATCGGTTCCATGACGGACCGCTTTGCCATAGCGCAGTATCAGGAGATCTACATTCCAAAGACCTGGCATGGCTAAGGGGCGGGGAAGCTCCTGAATGTTTGATAACATGTGTTATACATAAGGAAAGGACAATATGTATTATCCGGAAGAACTGATCGAGGAGGTCAGAACGAAAAATGATATCGTTGATGTGATCTCGGGTTATGTCCGCATACAGAAGAAGGGGAGCAATTATTTCGGACTGTGCCCTTTTCATAATGAAAAATCGCCCTCCTTCTCGGTATCCCAGTCCAAGCAGATCTTCTACTGTTTCGGCTGCGGGGCGGGCGGCAATGTGATCACATTTTTGATGGAATATGAGAACGCTACGTTTCAGGAAGCGGTGAAGATACTGGCAGACAGGGCAGGAATCAATCTGCCGGAGATGGAATATAATGAGGAAGCAAGGCAGAAGGAGAGCAGGCGTGCCAGGCTGCTGGAGATCAATAAGGAGGCGGCGCGCTACTATTATTATATGCTGCGGGATTCCAGAGGGCGGACAGGCTATCAGTATCTGTCGGGAAGAAGTCTGACAGATGAGACGATGAAGAAATTCGGCCTGGGGTTTGCGGACGGCTCCTCCTCTGATCTGACAGCCTATCTGCGGGCCAGGGGCTATCCGGATGAGCTGCTGCAGGAATCCGGGCTGCTGGCTTTTGACGAGAAGCGGGGCGTCCACGATAAGTTCTGGAACAGGGTGATGTTTCCGATCCAGGACGGCAATCATCGTGTGATCGGCTTCGGCGGCCGGGTGATGGGAGATGCGAAGCCCAAGTATCTGAACTCGCGGGAGACGATGATCGTTGACAAGCGCCGCAACCTGTACGGACTGAATTTTGCCCGCACGTCACGGAAAGGCAATATCATCCTCTGTGAGGGCTACATGGATGTGATCGCCATGCATCAGGCTGGATTCACGCAGGCGGTGGCCTCTCTGGGCACGGCCTTTACGACCGGGCAGGCCAGTCTGCTGCGGCGGTATACGGAAGACGTGCTGCTGGCCTACGACAGCGACGGCGCGGGGGTGAACGCGGCCATGCGGGCCATCGGCATTTTGAAGGAATCCGGTCTCCGGGGCCGGGTGATCGACATGAAGCCTTACAAAGATCCTGACGAATTCATGAAGAATCTGGGGGCGGAGGCTTTTGAGGAGCGGATCAGCCAGGCGCAGAACAGCTTTTTTTTCGAACTGAGCATACTGGAACGGGACTATCAAATGGAGGATCCGGAGTCCAGAACGAATTTTCACCGGGAGATCGCGAAGAAGCTGTGCGGCTTCGAGGAAGAGGTGGAGCGGGAGAATTATATCGAAGCTGTGGCGCAGAAATACCACATCGGTTTCGACAATCTGCGCAGGCTGGTGAGCGGTTATGCGGCCAGGACAGGGCTGGTGCAGCCGGCGGTACGGCCAAAGAGCACCGTTGCCCGTAAAAATACGCCGGAGGAGAATGCGAAGAGATCCCAGCGCCTGCTGCTGACGTGGATCACGGAGGAGCCTGCGCTGTATCCGAAGATCAGGCCCTATATCGCGGCGGCAGATTTTACGGAACCTCTCTACAAGGAGGTGGCGGAGAGGCTTTTTACGGATCTGGAGAAGGGGATTTTTCAGCCGGCGGCGATCGTCAGCACCTTCGAGGATGAGCAGGAGCAGCGGGCCGTGGCGGAAATCTTCAACACACAGCTGCAGGAGATCACGACCCCGAAGGAACGGGAGAAGGCGTTCCATGATATCATCTATGCCGTGAAGAAGAACAGTTTTGAATACTATTCCGGCAGGATGGGGAGCGATATGAACGCCTTAAGTCAGGTGATCGCGGGCAAAAAAGCGCTGGAAGAACTTAGCAAAACGCATATTTCCCTGTAATACGGGCAAGCTATTCGCAAAACACAGTTGATTTGGTTTTCACATAGATATAAATTTTTTACTTGAAACATAGGAAGGATGGGCCATATATGGACGAAAATGTACAGGCAAAGTTTGAAGAGCGCCTTAAGGAGCTCCTGGCGGCTGCCAAGAAGAAAAAGAATGTTCTGGAATATCAGGAGATCAACGACTTTTTTCAGGGAATGACGCTGGAGGAGGATCAGTTTGACAAGATCCTGGAGACGCTGGAACAGAATAATGTGGATGTGCTTCGGATCTCCGACGACGATGATGTGGATGACGAGGAGATTATTTTAAGTGAGGAGGACGAAGTTGACGTAGAGAATATCGATCTGTCCGTGCCGGACGGCATCAGCATCGAAGATCCGGTGAGGATGTACCTGAAAGAGATCGGTAAGGTGCCGCTTCTGAATGCGGAGGAAGAGATTGAGCTGGCCAAGAAGATGGAGATGGGCGACCAGGATGCGAAGAAGCGTCTGGCGGAGGCCAATCTGCGTCTTGTTGTCAGTATCGCAAAGCGGTATGTGGGCCGTGGAATGCTCTTTCTGGATCTGATCCAGGAAGGCAATCTGGGTCTGATCAAGGCCGTGGAGAAGTTCGATTACCGTAAGGGCTATAAATTTTCGACCTATGCGACCTGGTGGATCCGTCAGGCCATCACCAGGGCGATCGCGGATCAGGCCAGGACGATCCGTATCCCGGTGCATATGGTGGAGACCATCAACAAGCTGATCCGTGTGAGCAGACAGCTGCTGCAGGAGCTGGGGCGGGAACCGACCCCGGAGGAGATCGCGGAGCAGATGAACATGCCGGTGGAGCGGGTGCGGGAGATCCTGAAGATCTCACAGGAGCCGGTATCTTTGGAGACACCTATCGGTGAGGAGGAAGACAGCCATCTGGGCGATTTTATACAGGACGATAATGTGCCGGTACCGGCGGACGCAGCCGCTTTTACTCTGTTAAAGGAACAGCTGATGGAAGTGTTAGGCACGCTGACGGAGAGAGAACAGAAGGTGCTGCGCCTGCGGTTTGGCTTAGACGACGGGCGCGCAAGGACGCTGGAGGAAGTGGGTAAGGAGTTCAATGTGACCAGAGAACGTATCCGTCAGATCGAGGCCAAGGCGCTGCGTAAGCTGCGGCATCCCAGCAGAAGCCGCAAGTTAAAGGATTATCTGGATTGATGGGACCGGTGCTGTTATCGGAGAGATTACGGGCTGTGGCTTCCATGGTCACGCCGGGCAGCCGGGTCTGCGATGTGGGGTGTGACCACGGTTTCGTGTCGATCTGGCTGGTCGAGCAGAACGTCAGCCCGCGGGTGCTGGCGATGGATGTCAGAGTCGGGCCGCTGGGGGCCGCCGGCAGGCATGTGGCACAGCGCGGTCTGGAGTCTTTGATCGAGACGAGATTGTCGGATGGTTTACATAATTATGAAATCGGGGAAGCCGACAGCCTGATCTGTGCCGGTATGGGCGGCAGGCTGATGATGCATATTCTGGGTGAGGAGAAGGCGAAGACGGATTCCTTCACAGAGCTGATCCTGCAGCCCCAGTCGGAGATCAGGCAGTTTCGCACATGGCTGAGAGAGCAGGGGCTGCGGATCACGGATGAGAAGATGGTGGAGGAAGACGGAAAGTTCTATCCGATGATGCGGGCGGTGCCGGAAGCAGGCTGTTTGGGGGTGGAGGATGCCGAAGAAAGCAGGCGTTCAGGTGAGCCCGGATGGCAAAAGCCGGCTGCAGATGCGGAGCGCAGCGGGATACAGGGCATGGAGCGGGTGGAGTTATGTAAACTATACGATCGTTACGGCGGTTTTCTGCTGCAGCGGGGAGACAGTACGCTGCTGGCTTTTCTGCAGAAAGAAGAGAGGGTCTATACAGAGATTCTCGACCGCCTGCAGGGGCAGGGACTGGACTGTGACAAGAGAAGGATGCGGTATGCGGAAGTGGAGACGCTTCTGGCGGATTGCAGGAAGGCGAAAGAAATCGCCTTACGGGGAGCCGGCTGTGGAAGCTGACAAAACAGGAAAAGAAAGAGGGGGTCTTATGGTTACGATCAAGATTAACGGCAAAGACAGATTCTATGAGGATGGTGTGCAGTATGAGCTGATCGCGGAGCAGTATCAGAATGAGTGTACCAGTCAGATCGCGCTTGTGGAGATCAACGGCAAGATACAGGAGCTGATGAAGCGGGTCAGCCGCGACTGTGAACTGAAATTTATTACCTATGAAAATGATATCGGACATAAGACCTATGTGCGGTCGGCGATCATGCTGATGATGAAGGCCATCAAGGATGTGGCAGGCATGGAGATGGCGGTCAATACGAAGGTGGAATTTACCATCGGCCCGGGTTATTACTGTGCGTTCCGGGGCGGCATGAAGATGGATGCGGCAACCATTGAGAAGGTGAAGGATCGTATGGGAGAGCTGGCGGATATGGATCTGCTGGTGACCAAGAAGTCCTATCCTGCCGAGGAGGCGGTGACACTGTTCAGGGAGCTTGGCATGAAGGATAAGGTGTCTCTGTTCCGCTACCGCAGAAGCTCCAATATCAACGTGTACTGTATGGGCGATTATTACGATTATTACTATGGCTATATGCTGCCCAGTACAGGCTATATCAGATGCTTTGATCTGTTCCCCTATGAGGACGGGATGATCCTGCTTCTGCCGGAGAAAGAAGATCCGGAGAAGCTGCCGACGTTCGTGCCGAAGAAGAAACTGTTCCAGACGCTGATGATGACGAGTGACTGGAACCGGGAGATGGGGATCGATACGGTGGGCGACTTGAACGACCAGATCTGTCAGGGCAATATCTCCGATATGATCCTTGTGCAGGAGGCGCTGCAGGAGCGCAGGATCGGTGAGATCGCGCGGGATATCGCCAGACGGGAAGGGGTGAAATTCGTTATGATCGCCGGGCCTTCTTCGTCCGGAAAGACATCTTTCTCCCACAGGCTGTCCATACAGCTGCGTACCTACGGGCTGAAACCGCATCCCATCGGGCTTGACAATTACTATCTGAACCACGATAAGACGCCGCTTGACGATGAGGGCAAGCCGGACTACGAGTGCCTGGAGGCGCTTGACGTGGAGCAGTTTAATACGGATATGAGCAGGCTCCTGCAGGGAGAGAGCGTGGAGCTGCCGAGCTTTAATTTCAAGA
>ERZ779623.576-NODE-576-length-13246-cov-6.403533_pt1 | contig 13246 bp, 17 predicted proteins | sample MGYA00514189_ERZ779623 | MGnify/ENA primary metagenome ERZ779623 (study PRJEB29562, sample SAMEA4376712) | mouse gut metagenome | isolation source: Cecum | study: EMG produced TPA metagenomics assembly of the A DSS colitis mouse model was used to assess the... | reverse complement strand
GAAAAATCCGCCGCCGAGGCGGAGAACGCTGCGCGCGGCGACGCTGTGAGCGCTCACGATAATGTTCCTGCGGAAGAAAAGCGAGCCGGACAAGCCATACTACACCGTCGAGGTGAGCAATGATTATAAAATAGTGCAGTGCCGCGGCTTGCGCAATAATACGGCGGATAACCCAAAGCCGAAATCGGTCAAGGAGTTTGAAAAGAAGTATCAGGAATATCTGGACGCTCTTGCAGAGCAGAAAGCGAGGAAGAATGAGCACAAGCATAGAAAAGTCGGTAACAGACGAGTACGTCAGGGCGGTGAACCTCAACCGCAGAATAATCACGGCGGCGCAGCTCGCGCAGCAGTCGCTGTATGAGATGTGCATGGGCTTCAAGGAAATGCGGGACAGCAAGCTGTATAAGGACCTGGGTTACTCGGATTTCGGGGATTATTGCGAGAGTGAAACGGGATTCAAGCGGGCACAGGTTTACAGTTATATTTCGGTTGCGGAAAAATTACCTGCGGATTTTGTCCAGTCGAATGGACAAATTGGCATTCAGAAATTATACCTTCTCTCAAAAATTTCCGAGGAAGAGCGCGCAGAAATAACGCAAAACACAGACCTTGAAAGCTCCACGGTGCGCGAGCTGGAGCAGCAGATAAAGCAGCTCCGCGCGGAACGCGACAGGGCAACCGCCGAAAAATCCGCCGCCGAGGCGGAGAACGCTGCGCGCGGCGACGCTGTGAGCGCTCTCGAAAAGGCGAGACGGGAGCTTGAAAACCGCATAACGACGCTTGAAAAGAACATCAGGGAGCTTGAGAACCGCCCTATCGAGACCGCCGTTGAATACGTCGACAGAATCCCCGAGGATTACATAGCAAAAGAGGCTTACGAGCGCACCGTGCGGGATTACACCGCACAGCTGGAGCAGGCGGACAACGACTTCCTGGAGGAAAAGCGGCGCGCTCACTCCGAAAAAACCGAGCTCGAAAAGCAGCTTGCGGACGTAAAGCAGCAGCTTGAGGCGGCGAAATCCGCGCCCGCGGCGCCCGATACCGAGGGCGTTTTCAAGGCGCATTTCACTAACGCTTACAACGCTCTGAACACGCTCGCGGAGTACGTTCAGGAGCATTCGGAGTTTGCGCCGAAGGTCGGCGCGTTGATGGACAATTTCAGAAAATCTTTGGGGGCAATATCATGACGCTGTATGAAATAAATGAAAAAATCCGCGTGTTCCTCGAAAATAATATCGATACTGAAACGGGGGAAATTCTGAACCTTGATACGTTGGGCGATCTGGAGCTTGAACGCTCCGTAAAGCTGGAAAATTACGCGCTGGCGGTCAAGAATATACGCGCGGATATTGAGGCTATAAAGGCGGAGGAGGACGCTCTGAAAGCCCGCCGCGAACGGCTTTCAAACACAAAGAACAGGCTCGAAGCCGTGCTTAAGCAGGAGCTTGACGGTGAGAAATTCACCACCGCGCGGGTTCAGATAACGCACAGAAAAACAAACTCGGTGGAGGTGCTGGACATTACGGCGCTGCCCGAAAAGTTCCTGCGGTACAAGCCCGCCGAAGCGGATAAAACCGCCATCAAAGCCGCAATAAATGCGGGAGAAAACGTGGACGGAGCAAGAATTGTCAGCGGGCTTTCAATGGTGATAAAGTAATGATTTTCACCGGGTCGGGGAAAATCTATTTAAGATAAGGAGAAAATATGGGATTACCTGTTTTGATTTTAGGATTTTCGGGAAGCGGCAAAACCACTTCCCTGCGGAATTTCGGCGCGGAGGAGCTGGCGCTCGTGAATGTGAACGGGAAATATCTCCCTTTCCGCGGGCGGTTTTCACAGCAGCTTGTCAGCGACAACACGGCGGAGATATCAAACTTTATAAGAAACTCCAAAGCAAAAGCTATCGCGGTAGACGACAGCCAATATATCATGGTGAACGAGTTCATGAGGCGCGCCAAGGAAACGGGATATCAGAAATTCACGGATATCGGAAAGAATTTCTGGGACTTAGTGAGCCTTGTGCGGACGCTCCCCGAGGACGTTATCGTATATTTTCTGAACCACATCGAGACCGGCGACGACGGGCGGCAGAAGGTAAAGACCGTCGGCAAGCTGCTTGATGAAAAAACCAATATTGAGGGAATGTTCACGATAGTTCTGAAAACCGTAGTTATGGACGGGAAGTATTTTTTCGCGACCCAGACTGACGGCGCCGACCCCTGCAAAAGTCCGATGGGATTGTTTGATAAAATTCTTATACCGAACGACCTTAGAATGGTGGACGAAACCATCAGAACGTATTACGGGCTTGTTCCCGAACATTTCTGCGCGGACTGCGGCGCGGCAATAATGCCCACAAGCAAGCGCTCCGCTAAAGAGCTTGCGGAGACTTCAACAGCAAAATTCGGGCGTGTTTTATGCGCGGACTGCGCTAAGGCGGTGATAGCAAGTGAACCAACTCCGACCGTACCAGAGTGATCTTGTGGAACAGCTCCGCGCGGCGTGGCGCGAGGGCTTCAAAGCTCCCTGCATAGTGCTCCCCTGCGGCGGCGGAAAGAGTTGCATTCTCGCTGAAATAGCGCGGAGAACGACCGCAAACGGCAAGCGGGTATTATTCCTCGTGCACCGCCGCGAGCTGGTTGAGCAGATCATCAAAACGTTCGTGAGCTGGGGCGTTGATATGCGGTTCTGCGAGGTCATGATGGTACAGACCGCGGCGCGCCTGATTTTACGCGAGAGCCCGACACAGCAAAGCGAAGCGGAGCTGCGGCGGGCGGGTCGCGGAAAATCTAATTTAAAATCAGAAAAAATACTCCCGCCAAAGCTCATAATGACCGATGAGAACCATCATTCCCCCGCGGCGAGCTACAAAAAGATCTATGAGAAATTCCCCGAAACGCTCCGCGTTGGAGTTACCGCGACCCCGACGCGCCTTAACGGAAGCGGTCTCGCAGACGTCAACGATAAGCTGATAATCGGCGTTTCCGCGAAGTGGCTTATTGAAAACAACTGCCTTGCGCCCTACGATTATTATGCGCCCGATGTCGCCGATCTGACGGGGCTCAAGACGAAAAGGGGCGAGTTTATCACCTCGGATATTGAAAAGGCGATGATAAAAAAGGCGGTTTTCGGGGACGTGATCGCGTACTACAAGCGGCTTGCAGCGGGTCGGAAATCCATCTGCTACTGTGCGAGCATAAAGCACAGCATGGCTATGGCGGAGGAATTTTCGGCGGCGGGAATATCCGCTGCGCATATCGACGGGGAAACTCCCGCGGAGGAGCGGGCGCGGATAATATCGCGGTTCCGTTCGGGGGAAATCCGGATTTTGTGCAACGTTGACCTCATCAGCGAGGGCTTTGATGTTCCCGACTGCGAGTGCGCAATACTGCTGCGACCCACGCAGTCGCTCACACTGTACATTCAGCAGTCCATGCGGTGCATGAGGTACCGTGAGGGAAAGCGGGCGGTGATAATCGACCATGTGGGGAATTACGCGCGGTTCGGGCTTCCCGACGACGACCGCGAATGGAGCCTTGAGGGCAAGCCGAAAAAGCGCCGCGAGCAGCAGGAAAATATAAAAGCGAAAATGTGTCCCGAATGCTTCCTGACGTTTTCTCCGCCGGAAAAGGGTGAGATAATATGCCCTCACTGCGGGTATATTTTCCCGCAGAAGGAGCGCAGGGAGATTGAGCAGACCACGGGAGAGCTTCACAAGATCGAGGGGTTCAGAATACGCTACGACCGTCCCGAGGACTGCAATACTTACAAGGAGCTGCTGGAGTACGCGAAGCGGCACAACTACAAGGCGGGCTGGGCGTACCATATGGCGGTGGAAAGGGGGATTTTCATTGACCGAGCATGACATACAGAACGATATCCGCAACAGGACCGCGGATATTGCGGTGCTGTTCCGCGGGAACGTGGGCAGCGGCGTTACATATGACGGGAGGCATTTTGACACGGGGCTTCCGAAAGGGTTTTCGGACTTGTTCGGATTTCGGAAATCCGACGGGAAAGCGGTATTTATCGAGGTGAAAACGCAATCGGGACGCATTCGCCCCGAGCAGAAGAATTTCATTGATAAAATGAGAATTTACGGCGCTCTGGCGGGTGTTGCGCGGAGCGTCGAGGACGCGAGAAAAATTATTCTCGATTTTACCCGGGAGGTTGAGTGACACGTAACGAAGTGGAGTGTTACTCGACCGGGTCGGGGAAAATCTTTTCAAAATAAGGAGGAGTATTATGGCATTCAGGACTAATTCAAGCAAGGCAAGCGAGGTCAGCTCCCTCAAGCCCGAGGGCGATTATGAAGTGCTTATAGACAGCGCGAAAATCGAGGACTTTCCCAAAGCGGACGGCACGACAACACAGCGGATAAAACTGAAATATGTAATCCGCAACGATGTGGAACAGAAATATAAAAACGCTTATCTGTTCAACGATATCTGGAAAAAGAAAGAGCCCAACGAGGATGATCTGAGCGTTGAGGGGTTCAATTTCGGAAATCTGATGGCAATAGCAGATGCGGCTAAGCTGCCCGATAACAAGGAGTATGAGAGCGTTTCCGCGTTCCTTGCGGAACTTGTCGGGAAGCCTGTTAAGGTGCATTTGTATCACAATTTGTACAACGGCAAGACCTATGAGAAAATCAATGAGCATAAGCCCACGGATTTCCCGAACGTCGCACATAAGGCTAAGGCTGCCTCGCCCGCGAATACATACGCCGTACCGCCCGCGCAGAGCTTTGCGGCAAGCGCTGCGGCTGCCGATGTCAGCGACGATGACGATTATCCGTTCTGATTATGAAAAGAAGGGTGAAAATAATGCGTGAAATATTATTCAGAGGACAAACAAGGCGTTACGGTGAAAAGACTTTAAATGTCAGGGGCGACAAAATGCCGAGCAACTGGGTCTACGGCGGGATTTTTCCGTCACATAACGGCAGCAGAGCGATTATTTATCAGCAGGAACCGACAATCGAAAAGTTTACTGTATATGCTGATACTGTGGGGCAATACACGGGTCTGCGCGACAAGAACGGCACGCCCATTTTCGAGGGAGATATATTGAAAGTTGAAAGAAATGCTGTTGTAAAATACAACGAAATAAAAGCAGCTTTTGTTGTGGAAGCTTACGATGGTGAAGAAGAGTATCTTGGGAACGCTTTTGACGAAGAGATTGAAGTTATCGGCAATATCCACGACAGCCCCGAGCTGCTGAACCTCACTGGCGAAGATAACGGAAACGCGGCGCAGGGTGGACTTTTGTCCGCAACTTGAAATGAACATCTGGGACAGCGTAAAGCAAGCCGTGACAGCGCGTGAAGCCGCGGAATACTACGGCATAGAAGTCAACCGCGCGGGAATGTGCCTGTGTCCGTTCCACGGGGAGAGAACGCCCTCGATGAAGGTCGACGAGCGCTTTCACTGCTTCGGGTGCGGCGCGGACGGCAGTGTTATCGACCTCGCGGCGGGGCTTTTCGGGGTGAGCGCTCTTGAAGCGGCAAAAATTCTCGCGCGGGATTTCGGGGTAGCTTACGACGATAAGCCGCCCGATATTAAGCAGCGTCGGATAATTGCGCGGAAAAAGCAGGATAAAAATACGTTCTCCGAAGCGGAGAATAAGTGTTACCGCGTGCTTAAGGACTATTACAACAGGCTGCTGGAGTATCGGAACGATTATGCTCCGAAAACTCCCGCAGAGCCGCTTGACGAGCGGTTTTGCGAAGCGCTGCAAAATCTTGATTTTATAGGGTATCTGCTGGATATCCTGATTTACGGCGACACCGCCGAAAAGGCGGAATTTATTATAAACTACGGAAAGCTGGTGAGAGATACTGAAAAACGATTTTAATAATTTACCCGAGGAAACTCAAAGGGCGGTCATTGCCGCCGCGGAGGAGCTTCTCGGAGGTGAAGCCGCTGAAAATCCTCCCGGTATTCCCAAAAGCGCGGAATTAAACGAGGACTGTCAGCGCGGCAATCCCGATGGTCGGCTATACTCATTCGACGACATGGGCAACGCGCAGCGCTTTATAGATCTGTTCGGCGAGGACGCGAGGTATAATTACACAGCGAAAAAATGGCTCTGCTGGAACGGGAAATACTGGCGCCCCGACGAGGACGGCGAGGCGGAACGCATGACGGATATCGCGGTTGAGAGCATGAAGCGCGAAGCGGAATATTACGAAACGCAGGACGAGGAGGCGGTTAAGGCGTTCGCGAAGCATATGAAGTCCTCGCGCTCGAATAAATCCAAGGGGAATATGCTTCGCGAGGCGCAGCACAGGCTGCCAATAATGCCGCACGAGCTGGATTCCCACCCGTTCGCGTTCAACACGCCGAGCGGTATCGTGTCGCTGAAAAACGGAAAAATCCTGCCCCATGAGCGAAAATATTTTATCACGAAAATCGCGGGTACGGAGATCGCCGACACCGCAGACGAAGGCCGTCCGCAGGACTGTCCCGTCTGGAAGCGCTTTTTGAACGATATTTTCGGCGGCGATGCCGACCTGATTCGGTACATACAAAAGGCGGTGGGGTACAGTCTCACGGGGAGCATTTCGGAGCAGTGTATGTTTATCCTGCTGGGCGACGGGCACAACGGGAAATCTACTTTTCTGGAAGCGATCCGCGGGATACTCGGGGACTACTGCTCGAATATGCAGGCGGAAACTATTATGATGAAGAGCTTCGCGGGCGGTATCAACAGCGATATCGCACGGCTCAACAAGGCGCGAATGGTGACGAGCTCCGAGCCCAACGAGGGCGTGCGGCTCAACGAGGGTCTGATAAAGCAGATCACGGGCGGCGACGCGGTAACTGCGCGAAAATTATTTGAGAATGAATTTGAGTTCCGCCCCGAATTCAAGCTGTGGCTGGCGGCTAACCACAAGCCCATAGTGCGCGGCACCGATACGGGTATCTGGCGCAGGCTGCACGTCATTCCGTTTAACGTGAGGATACCGCCCGAAAAGGCGGACAAGGGACTTGAAGGCAAGCTCCGAAAGGAATACCCCGCTATTCTTAAATGGGCGGTCGAGGGCTGTATTCTGTGGCAGACGGAGGGTCTGCAAATGCCAAAGGCGGTGCTGGATATGGTTAAGGAGTACCGCCGCGAGATGGATGTTATTTCCGCGTTTGTTGAGGAAAAGTGCGAGTGCGGGGAGACTCTCTACGCGAGGGCTTCCGCGCTCTACGCCGCCTATTCCGAGTGGTGTGAGAAAAATAATGAATATCACATGTCTAACACCAAATTCGCGGCGGAGATGTCCAAACGGTTCACCAAGATAAAACGCCCAGATGGATTATATTATTGCGGAATAAAAAATATTTAAGGAGGTGCGATCCGCGTAGTTGCAGGCTTTGCAGGGTCTGTATATACTTATCGCGCGAAAATTATATTTGACAATATACAGTAATATAAAAGTAAAAAGAAGTATATAGGAACCCTGCAAAGCCTGCAACTACGCGGAATAATGAATATGAAACAAATAAATTTCGACGGACTTTCCGCCGATGAGTTCCGCCGGCTGGAGAAATCCGCCTGGGACGGCGTGCTTGATTTCGCGAAGTTCCCCGCGGCGGAGTACAAATTTTTCGACACAGTGCGGACGATAGGATATCGTCACCGCCACGAAAAATATCCGATGGATTTCTGCAAGCAGGATATTGAGCAGGCGCGGAAAGTCTACGAGAAAGAGGCGGAGCAGCTCCGCTATAACCTTGAGGCTAACCGGAATTACCAGCAGGCTAAAATTCAGTCGGGCGAACTGGTGAACAGAATTTACAAGGCGAACGACCCCGCCGAGAAACTCGACGCAGCGCTGATGTGCGTGGAGCTGCTTACTCACGAGGCGGGGCTTCGGGACAGGAATTTGAAGTATCTGGAGGACAAACAGAAATGAAAAAGTGCGATAAATTTGTCTGCGTCGCCAATCTTAACGGCGAGTGCGTCAACAATGAGTGCAGAGGCGAGTTGATTCAGCGTCCGCCGTGCAGAATTTCCGATAAGGAAAAGCGCAAGGAATGGTACAACATTCATGCTGATACGTTCAGGCGCGATTTTCCCGAAACCGATATCAAGGCGCAAATGCGTCAGGACGGAATATGCGAGGATGACATTGAATTGGCTGTAAGCGCTATTGATGAGCTTAAGAAAGGGGGCGGGAGAATGGCTGAATACATAGAGCGCGACAAGGTTTACAACATGCTGAATGCTTTGGGCGGCTGCGGCGCAGAGCCCGAAAGTTGGTCGGACGGCTGGGACAAGGCTATTGACACGGCTATTGAGGAATTGGACGATATCCCTGCCGCCGACGTTCGACCCGAGAGGCACGGGGAGTGGAACGAACTATCCCTTGACGATCAAGACGAGGGAATGTATATTTGCTCAAAGTGCAAATCCATAGAATTTATGCCGGAAGAATGCGACATTTACGCTTATTGCCCCAACTGCGGCGCGAAGATGGACGGAGAGGACGGTGAGAATAATGGAGTTTAACGGTAAAAAAGCACAGGCTTACATAGAAAACATCTTAGCATTATACGAAAATGGCAGTATATCAGCACTTTCTGCAGAGGATGCTATTGACTTCTGCCGGAATTGTAAAATTGGAAGCTATAAATGCAGCGTGAAAACAATGTATGGGTGGTGCTGTGATATTTGCTTGGAGGAAGAACTGCTGTATCTCAAATCTTTGGGTGTTGCAACTGTAAATTCCTGTTGCGGACACGGAGATACATTTCTTGCGAGTATTCTTACTGTTGGGGACGAAAGCGCAGAGAAAATGAGAGATACCGGTTATTTCCCTGCCGACAGCGTTGAGCGTAGAACGGCTTATGGAAAACCCATACACTCGTGGAAACCGAAGAGCGCATTTTTGTATGAACTTGCGGAGAATATCCCCGCCGACGTTCGACCCGAAAGGCATGGGCGGTGGATTGAAGACGAGAAGTATGGTATTGTTATTTGTTCAGAATGCGGAGAAGAACACGCATGGGAAGATTACCGTGCTTCTTATTGCGAAGATTGCGGCGCGAAGATGGACGGAAAGGACGGTGAAAACGATGGATAGGATGACACAGATTATAGACGGGCAATTATGTACAGTTATAAACACTGGTGAAAATGTAGTATATCGGTATGGTGACGATATTGACAAACTTGCTGCATACGAGGACACGGGGCTTACCCCTGAGGAAATCACCGCTATGAAAGCAGACAACGAGCGAATGCACCAACTCATTAACATAATTGAAGGCGCGATAAAAAGGCTTTAAGAAAGGGGAAGCAGATAATGGACGAGCTTAGAGGAATTTGGCGAGGGAAGCGCATAAACAACAAGGAACGTAACGGTGAATGGGTTGAGGGATTTCTTTATCCTGTTAAATATACGGGTTTTGATTTCTCAGGAGGGACTGATTACTATATTGACACTTACCCGACCGGTGCCGGTAGACAACATACGCAGGTCGACCCCTCAACCCTCGGCGAGTGTACAGGATTGCGAGAAAAGAACGGCAAGCCCATTTTCGAGGGGGATATTTGCAAAGATGAAAATAGTACATATTTGATTGTTTGGCATATGCACCAGTGGCAATGCAAAGTAATTCACAGCGATTGTGTTCTTGCGCTTGATTGCAGTTTTCCCTTATGGCAATGGGATAACTGCAAGGAAAACGGATATCGTACACTTGAAATCATCGGCAATATCCACGACAATCCGGAGATGATTGGAGGCGATAGCGGTTGACGGCTAAGGAATATCTAAAGCAATACCGGACACTTGATGGAAAGATAAATGCAAAATGCCAACATCTGGAGGAACTTGAAGCAAAAGCACTATATGTTTCGCCATCTACTGAAAACACAGGCTCTCGGAATAGTCTGCCACACAGTCGTGTCGAGGAGATAACGGATAACATTATGCGGCTCCAAGATGAAATAAATGGCGAAATTGACAAGTTAGTAAACCTGGAACGTGAAATAAGAGGCGCGATTTGCAGACTTAAGGACGATAAGCTTCGCAATGTGTTGGAGTACCATTACATCAACGGAATGACGCTTGAACAAACGGCTGTTAAGATGAATTACAGTTATCGGCAAATATGCCGAATCCACGGTGAAGCGTTAGCGAAAATAATATGTCCTTGAATGTCCGGTTTATCTGTGCTATAATGATATCATAAAAAAATATATAAAGCTCCGTTTTACCTCGGGGCTTTTCTGTTTGAGGTGGTGAAGCTTGAATGAACAGAATTTGATACCTATCACGCAACGAAGTGAGAATGAACAAAAAGAAATGCGCTCCAAAGGCGGAAGAAAATCGGGCGAGACCCGCCGCCGTAAATCTGCTATGAGAACGGCGATGAAGCAGCTCCTTTCCCTGCCGGTGCAGGACATGGAGACATGGAATGCCCTCGCCGCAATGGGCGTTGACCCCGAGCAGATGGACAATCAGACCGCGCTGCTGGCGTCGGTTCTGGCTAAGGGCATACGCACGGGAGATTTCAAGACTATGATGGCGGTACTTGCTGTTGCTGGTGAGGACAACGACGCGGAGCGGTTGAAGCTGCAAAAGAAACAGGCTGCCGCGCTTGAGAAAAAGCAAAACGATAATGGCGCTCTGGCTGATATTTTAGACGCTTTGAGGAAGGGCGAATAACGCGATTTAGTTCACTGAATTGCGTAAAATACGCCTTTCCTGAAATTATTCGAGCTCCGCAAGCCGCAGTGCAAAGCCTTTTGTTATTTTATGGAAAGTTATACAAATTAATTTGTAACGCTAATTACTATATATTGTGGTGGTGACAGTAAAATTATGGTTAATTTCACGGCAAAACAGTCGGAAATTATACGGCTGCTGAAACGCGGAGAACTGCGGCGGATAAATATTTTGCAGGGCAGCGTTTCAGCAGGAAAAACTTGGATTTCCCTTATTTTATGGGCGCTGTGGGTGGCAACCCGTCCGAGGGAGTATTTATACATGATGTGCGGAAAGTCGCTCCAGACGCTGAAGCGGAACTGCCTGCTGCCATTGCAGGAGCTTATGGGAAGCCGCAATTTCTCGTACTCCCTCGCGACAAAAGAGGGGGTGCTGTTCGGGCACAAGGTAATGCTCGAGGGCGCAAACGATCAGCGCAGCGAGGGGAAAATCCGCGGCATAACGCTTGGCGGAGCTTACTGCGACGAGCTGACGCTGTTCCCAAAAGATTTCTTTGTAATGCTGCTTTCGCGTTTGCGCGTGGAGGGCGCGAAGCTGATAGCCACGACAAACCCCGATGTCCCCACCCACTGGCTGAAAACGGAATATCTCGATAATAACGCGCTTTGCGACAGCCTGCTTAGCGTGTTTTTTCATATCGACGATAACACCACGCTCCCCGCGGAATATGTTGAGAGCTTGAAAAAGGAATATACGGGCGTTTATTACGACCGCTTTATCCGCGGGGACTGGGTGGTAGCGAACGGCGCGATATACAAGGTTTTTTCGGATAGTCCCTCGGCTTATGATGTCGGAATCACCTCGATCCCTCAGCTCCCGCATTTTGATTACATCAATATTGGACTGGACTTTGGCGGGAACGGCTCGCAACACGCGCTTGTCGCGAGCGGAATAACGCACGGCTGCGACAAGCTCTATGCGCTGAAATCCGAGCGTATCCCCGCCGAGGGAATGACCCCGCAGGCGCTCTACAAAAGAGTTTATGACTTTTGCGAGGATATACAGAAACGCCACGGAAAAATCTCCGCGCTTTACGCGGATAATACCGAACAAACCTTGATAGCGGGATTGCGGCTGGCTCTGAAGCCAAAAAACATTATGGTAAAAAATGCTTTGAAGCGCCACATCAACGACCGAATACGCGCGACCACAATGCTGATGGGCGGCGGTCGGTTTTTTATGATCTCCGGGGACTGCGGCTCGCTTATAAACGCGTTCAAGGGGGCGGTCTGGGACGATAAAGTGATAGGCAAGGAGGAGCGCCTTGACGACGGAACATCGGATATAGATACGCTGGACGCGTTTGAATATTCGTTTGAGAAATTTATCCCGCAGCTTATAAGGAGTGAGAAAATATGAACGTCATAGACAGGCTTAAAAGCCTCTTTAAGGGCAGCCAAACCGAAGAAGGGTATACCGATATACCCGCAGATATAACGCGCCTTGAAACGGCTGTGAGCGCTCTTATGGACGCGAGAACCCGTGAATGGTGGGGCATTTTTCAATGGGATATACCGCGGGAAAAAACGCACAAGCATTTTGCGCCGCTGCCGATTGCTTATACCTCAACTGCGTATCTTGCGCAGCTGGTGACGGGCGAAATAAAGTTTGAGCTTCCCGATGAGGAGCTTAATTTTTTTGTGCAGAAAAATTTAATCCCGAATCTGGACAGGATAACGCAGCTCACTCTCGTGGGCGGCTACACGGTCATAAAGCCGTACATAACGCGCTCCGGCGAGATATTTTTCGATGTCGGAACGTCGCGCGATTTCAAGCCGATATCGCTTGACGAAAACGGTCACATCACCGAGGGAATATTTTTAGAGCGCGTGCGCTATAAGGGCAAGATTTACGAGCGCCGCGAGCACCACCGCTTTGACGGTGAGTATCATTTTGTAAGAAATACCGCGTGGCTTTACGGAACGCGTCAGCAGGTGGAATTAAGCGAAATTCCGCGCTGGGAAATGCTTTTGCCGGAGGGGCAAATCCCGTCGGATATTCCGATGATAGCGACATTCCGAACGCCCTACGCCAACAATATTGACCTCGACAGCGAGCTGCCCGTGAGCCTTTTCGCAAACTCCGTCGGAACGCTCCATGAGATAGACCGAGCGCACTCGGAATATCTCGCAGAGTTTCGGAAAATGAGCGCAAAAATTTTCGCCGACGAAACCGTGATCCAGAATGGCAAGGGAATCCCCGATGATTATTTTGTAAATATAATGCCCGACGGTGTGAACGCGGTAGATCACCAAATCATGACCTACGCGCCCGCTATCCGCGAGGAAGCTCACAAGGCAGCTATAAATACCGAGCTTCGCTTGTATGAGGTTCAGATCGGCGTTTCAAGCGGGACATTCACATTTGACAGCCAAAAGGGATTGGTGACCGCGACGCAGGTGCTGAGCGAAGATAAGACTACCTACAACACGGTCGCGCAGCTTCAAAGGCAGCTCCGCCCCGTGCTGGAGGCGCTGTCGAAAATTACGGTTACATTGGCGCGATTTTACGGGATAG
>ERZ779623.572-NODE-572-length-13290-cov-25.817303_pt1 | contig 13290 bp, 15 predicted proteins | sample MGYA00514189_ERZ779623 | MGnify/ENA primary metagenome ERZ779623 (study PRJEB29562, sample SAMEA4376712) | mouse gut metagenome | isolation source: Cecum | study: EMG produced TPA metagenomics assembly of the A DSS colitis mouse model was used to assess the... | reverse complement strand
CTCCCTTGCCCCTCCTCTCCCCACAAAGCCAAAGGCCGGCTTTGCGGGGGCCCCATTTGGGGGCAAAGTCCGCTCCAGCGAAGAACGCCTGACGGCATTCTTCGCCCCGCTCCCTTGCCCCTCCTCTCCCCACAAAGCCAAAGGCCGGCTTTGCGGGGGCCCCAATTTTGTCACAAAATAAAGCTCCACATATTTCATTGAAGGAGAGATTCCCATGAAAGCATTTTGGAAAGCCCTCGGCATCGCCGCCCTGGCCGCCCTCGTCCCCGTCCGCTACCGCAAGGACGAGGAGAGCGGCAAACAGACCTTCCAGTCCCTGCTGATCTCGGTGGACGTAGGCCCCGGCAAGGACGAGATTCACACCGACATCGGCATCAGCCTGGGGGAGGGCGTGCTCACCGACCTGGGCCGGAAGCTGATGGGGGCCAAGGAGGCCGGGATGTTCACCGACGACCCCGACGAGGCCGCCGTGGATGCGGATCTGGCCCAGGCCCTTGCCGACGAGGCCCAGGCCGCGGCGGATGAGGCCCAGTCCATCGCCGACAACCTCCAGGCCGCGGCGGACGAGGCCCAGGCGGCGGCAGACGAGGCCGCCCAGGCGGAGCTGGACGCGGACGCCTCCGACTTCGACCCGGAGTTTTAAGGGAGACCCCCATGAAACAATTCTTTCACGAGTTCAAGCAGTTTATCGCCCGGGGAAACGTGATGGATCTGGCGGTGGGCGTCATCATCGGCGGGGCTTTCTCCGCCATCACCACCTCCCTGATCAACGACATCATCATGCCCCTGCTGGGCATTTTCACCGGGAGCATCTCCTTTGCCGCCCTGTCCTTTGAGATCAACGGCGCGGTCATCGCCTACGGAAACTTCCTCCAGGCCGCCCTGAACTTCCTGGTGATGGCCTTTGTGGTGTTCTGTCTGGTGAAGGGGATCAACCGCCTCCACAGGAAGAAGGAGGAGGCCCCCCCTCCCCCGCCCCAGCCTTCCGCGGAGGAGCAGCTGCTGACGGAGATCCGGGATCTGCTGAAGGAGCGAAACAATGGCTGAGCAGTCCAACCAGAAACCCAAACAGCAGCCCAATGGGGATTGTCCCGCCGAAGGCTACACGCCCACGTCCTTTGAGAAGCGGGCCGCCGCCTGGATGGGCATCGCCTACGTTCTCATGATCCTGTTCGTGATCAACTTCGCCATCTACACCGGGGGCCGGGAGCTGCCCGGCACCTTCCCCCTGTTTCTGGTGCCCGTGTCCGTCACCCTGGCCGTGGTGCTCCTGCGGCGGATGAAGCTGGGCACCTGCCCCGGCGGGATTCCCGGGGGCGCGCTGGGGATCGGGCTGTGCGCCGCCGGGGTGGGGCTGGGACTGGCACTGGGCGTCCCCGCCCTGCTGGCCGCCCTGGGGGTGTGAATGTGGAAACGCTGATTCAAACCGGCCTGGCCCAGCTGGGTCAGGCCGGACGCGTCCCGGAGAACGCCGCCGCCCTGCTGGCCCGGTACGGGGAGCTGCTGGTGGAGAAAAACCGGGTGATGAACCTCACCGCCATCACCCAGCCCCGGGACGTGGCCACCCTGCATATGCTGGACTGCGCCGCCCTGCTGAACTGCGCCGGGTTTGAGGGCAAAACCCTCATCGACGTGGGCACCGGGGCGGGGTTTCCCGGGGTGCCGCTGGCGGCCCTCGTGCCGTCGCTGACGGTCACCCTGCTGGACGCGCTGAACAAGCGGGTGGACTGGCTGGGGGATACCTATAAAGCCCTTGGCCTTGACAACGCCCGGGCCGTCCACGGTCGGGCGGAGGAGGCGGGCCGGGAGCCGGACCTGCGGGAGGCTTTCGACTTCGCCGCCGCCCGGGCGGTGGCGGATCTGCGGGTGCTGGCGGAGCTGTGCCTGCCCTTCGTGAAGGTGGGGGGCTGGTTCCTGGCCATGAAGGGGACGGACTGCGGGGCGGAGCTGGAGCAGGCCCTGCCCACCATTCAGGCCCTGGGGGGGCGGGCGGCGGAGCCCTTTGATTACACCATCCCCCACACCGAGGTGGCCCACCGGGTGGTGCGCATCGAAAAAATTGGGCCTTCCCCGTCTCAATACCCCCGGCGGTGGGCTAAAATACAGAAGGAGGGGCAGAAAAAAGCCCCCTGACTGCGCAGAGCGGAGGCCCTTCCTATAAAAACCAGATTTCCCAAATACAGATAGTAAATTTTCTGAATATCTGTCCCTTTTGAAAATCTTCTTCATTTTTTTGTTGTTATTTTTGATCAGTTGTGTTATGATTTTCGTAGCGCACTTTGGAAGGAGGACGCCCCATGGGATGCGCCGTCATGATCACATCGGGAAAGGGCGGCACCGGGAAAACCTCCCTCACCGCGGGGGTGGCCTCCTGCCTGGCCGCCCTGGGACAGCGGGTGCTGTGCATTGATATGGACATCGGCCTGCGGAACCTGGATCTGGTGCTGGGCCTGTCCGACCGGGCGGTGATGGACTTCTCCGACGTGATGGCCTACCGCTGCCCCCTGCTGTCCGCCGCGGTGGAGCAGCCCGAGATCAAGGGGCTGTTCCTGCTCACCGCCCCCCTGGACGGGGACGGGCTGGAGGGCCAGCGGTTCCGGGAGGTTGTGGAGGAGGCCAAGGACACCTTCGACTATGTGTTCATGGATTCCCCGGCGGGCCTGGGCGTGGGCTTCCAGCTGGCCCGGGAGGCCGCCGACCGGGGCGTTGTGGTGTCCGCCGTGGACCCCGCCGCCCTGCGGGACGCCCAGCGGGCGGTGGCGGAGCTTCACGACCAGCCCCAGCTCCATCTGGTGATGAACCGGGTGCAGCCCCGGCTGATCCGCCGTCTGCGCACCTCCATCGACAACGCCATGGACGCGGCGGGCCTGCCCCTGCTGGGGGTGGTGCCGGAGGATCCCGCCGTCACCCTGTCCGCCGCCGCCGGAGTGCCGCTGGTGCTGGCCTCCCACAAGCGGGCGGCCCACGCCTATTTGAACATCTCCAAACGAATTTTGGGCCAGCGCGTGCCCCTGCTGCGCATTCGCTGACTTGAAAGATCCACCCCGCGACTGTACGCCAACGCAACACAACCGGACGCCGCAGCAGGACGTCCGGTTACTCCCCGGAAAGGAAGGAAGGGTTTCATGAACATCGCGCTGATGAGCCACGACAACAAGAAGGAATTGATGGTCCAGTTCTGCATTGCCTACTGCGGCATTCTGTCCAAGCATACGGTGTGCGCCACCAGCAACACCGGCCGTCAGGTGGCGGAGGCCACCGGGCTGCCTGTGCAGCTGTTCCTGGCCCACGCCCAGGGGGGGAGCCAGCAGATCGGCGCGCGGATCGCCTACGACGAGATCGATATGGTGCTGTTCTTCAACGACCCGACCTCCGACGAGCTGGACAAGGACATCCACTACATCAACAACCTGTGCGACCAGCACAACGTCCCCATGGCCACCAACGCCGCCACGGCGGAGATGCTCATACACGGGCTGGCCCGGGGGGATCTGGACTGGCGGGAGATCATCAAGCCCACCAAGCCCCTCAAGGTTTAATCAGCAGGGGAGGGGCTTGCCCTCCTGTGGAAACAGAGAGCACACCGGCAAGGCGGGAGGGACAAGCCCCTCCCCTATACATTGGTGTGCAGCATACCTGAAACAATTTATTTGCTCTAAAAGGAGAACCGCCCATGGCAAAACAGAAGCCCCGGACGCTGTCCGGTTTTATGGAGCTGCTCCCCCGCCGCCAGCAGCAGTTTGAGCGGATGGCGGAGCTGCTCCGGCAGTCTTATGCCCTTTACGGCTTCGCGCCGCTGGACACCCCCATCATCGAGGCCAGCGAGGTGCTGCTGGCCAAGGCCGGGGGGGAGACGGAAAAACAGATTTACCGGTTTACCAAGGGGGACAGCGACCTGTCCCTCCGCTTCGATCTCACGGTGCCCCTGGCGAAGTACGTGGCCCTGCACTACGCCGAGCTGTCCTTCCCCTTCCGGCGGTTCCAGATCGGCAAGGTGTACCGGGGGGAGCGGGCCCAGCGGGGCCGCTTCCGGGAGTTCTACCAGGCGGACATTGACGTCATCGGGGACGGGAAGCTGGATATCGTCAACGAGGCGGAGATCCCCGCCATCATCTGCCACACCTTCACCGCCCTGGGGCTGGAGCGGTTCCAGATCCGGGTGAACAACCGAAAGCTGCTCAGCGGGTTTTACGCCATGCTGGGCCTGACGGACCGGGCCGGGGACATTATGCGGGTGGTGGACAAGCTGCCCAAGATCGGGCCGGACAAGGTGCGGGACCTGCTGACCGGGGAGGATACCGCCCTCACCGGGGCGCAGGCGGACGAGATTTTGCGGTTTATCTCCATTACGGGCAGTAATACCCAGGTGCTTTCCGCCTTGGAGGAATACAAGGGCCGGGACGGGCTGTTCGACACCGGGCTGGACGAGCTGAACACGGTGGTGAAGTACCTGGGCTCCTTCGGGGTGCCGGAGGACAAGTTCGCGGTGGACCTCACCATCGCCCGGGGGCTGGACTACTACACGGGCACCGTGTATGAGACGTTCATGACCGACCACCCGGAGATCGGCTCCGTCTGTTCCGGGGGGCGGTATGACAACCTTGCGGAATATTACACGGATAAACAACTTCCCGGTGTCGGGATTTCCATTGGGCTCACCCGGCTGTTCTACGTGCTGGAGGAGCAGGGCTATCTCAACGACGCCATGAACACCGCTCCGGCGGACGCGCTCATCCTGCCCATGACGGAGGACCTCTCCCCCGCCATCGCCCTGGCCACCCGGCTGCGGGAGGCGGGTGTGCGCACCCAGCTCTACACGGAACAGAAGAAGTTCAAGCAGAAGATGAGCTACGCGGACAAGCTGGGGGTTCCCTACATTCTGTTATTAGGTGAGGATGAGATTACCCAGGGTAAAGTGTCGCTGAAGGACATGGCCACCGGGGAGCAGACGCTGACGGACGCGGATCAGGCGGCGGCGCGGATTCTGGCGGGGCTGGCGGCGGCGCGGGAGGCCGCGCCCATCCAGGAACCCAAGGAGGGCTGAAAAAAACATCGTTCCATGGCAAAAAAATCTGTAACAAAACCGCCTCTCATGCGTTAGTAAGGTGAAGGGGGTGGACGGCGTGGAGTTTGAGGAGATCTACCGGCGGTATTTCCGGGACGTGTACCGGTTCTGCCTGGGGCTGACCCAGGATGGGCCTTTAGCGGAGGAGATCGCCCAGGATACCTTTTTCAAGGCCCTGAAGGCCGTGGATGGGTTCGACGGCTCCAAGGACGTCCGGGCGTGGCTGTTCACCATCGCCCGCAACGCCTTTTACTCCCACTGCCGGAGGCACCGCCGGACCGTCCCCCTGGAGGAGCTGGCCCAGGAGCCGCCCGGCACCGTGCGCATTGAGGAGAAAGTGGAGGACGGGGAGACCGCCTTCGCCATCCACCAGTTTCTCCACGGCATGGCGGAGCCTTACAAGGAGGTGTTCACCCTGCGGGTGTTCGGGGAGCTGCCCTATGAGAAGATCGGGCGGCTGTTCGGCAAGAGCGCGGGGTGGGCGCGGGTGACCTTCTACCGGGCCAAGGTACAGATTTCGGAGCATATGGAGGCGATGGAGCATGAAGGAGATTAGCTGCGGGGTGATCCGGGATCTGCTTCCCCTCTACGAGGACGGGGCGGTGAGCACGGAGAGCCAGGAGCTGGTGCGGGAGCATTTGAAGGACTGCCCTGGATGCCGGGAGGAGCTTCGGCGGATGCGAACCCCCGTTTCCCTGCCCCCGGAGGACGAGGGGGAGCTTTGGGCACGGTTCCAGGCCCGCCGGGACAGACAGCGGAAAAAGCGGCGGATTGCCATGGGCTGCGCCCTTTCCCTGCTGGCGGCGTTGGTGGTGTTCTGCCTGTGGTACACCCGGCCCAGAGCCTGGGCGGAGATCACCGGAGAGGACGCGGAGGTACTGTTCGCCAGCCTCACCATGGCCGACCCGGACTGGGACGCGGAAACCGCCGAGGAAAAGCTGGGCTACCTGCATTGGCAGGTCAAGCAGAACGGCCCCAGGCGGGAGGAGGCGGGCGAGCAGCTTCTCCAGGTGCTGGAACGGTACACCTTCCGGGCCAGCCTGAATAGCCTGATTCCCCGGGACGGGATCTCCATGGGGTGGCGGGACGACGTCACCGCCGCCGTCACCTGGGGAGAGGACGGCACCCGGTTCTTCTATTTCGGTGAAACCGGAAAGATGATCTCCCACAACGGCTGGGGCTATGATATCTATCACTGCGACCCGGCTCTGTTCGATGAGCTGGTGGAAATTGTACGGACGTATGGTGTCCCTGAGAAAGCCACAGGTTGACTTAGGGTTATCAAATATCAAGACTATACAAATTGGAGATGATTCCAATGGTTCAATCGCGCACCCATACCTGCAACGACCTGCGCCTGGAACACGCGGGAGAGCAGGTCAAATTAGTGGGCTGGATGGAAAACGTCCGGGAGGTGGGCCAGAATCTGGCCTTCGTGGTGCTCCGGGACTTCTACGGCACCACCCAGATCGTCCTGGAGACCGAGGAGATGATGGCGGCCGTCAAGGGGCTGAACAAGGAATCCACCATCTCGGTGGAGGGCGTGGTCCGGGAGCGGGACAGCAAGAACCCCAAGCTGCCCACCGGCGACATTGAGGTGGTGCCCTCCAAGATTGAGGTGCTGGGCCGCTGCCGCCACAACGAGCTGCCCTTCCAGATCAACCGCTCCCGGGAGGCCGACGAAACGGCCCGGCTCAAGTACCGCTATCTCGACCTGCGCAACCCCGAGGTGAAAAACAATATCATCCTCCGGTGCCAGGTGGTGGCCGCCCTCCGGGCCGCCATGCTCGGCGAGGGCTTCCTGGAGATCACCACCCCCATCCTCACCGCCTCCTCCCCGGAGGGGGCCCGGGACTATCTGGTGCCCTCCCGGAAGCATCCGGGGAAGTTCTACGCCCTGCCCCAGGCCCCCCAGCAGTTCAAGCAGCTGCTCATGGCCTCCGGCTTCGATAAGTATTTCCAGATCGCCCCCTGCTTCCGGGACGAGGACGCCCGGGGCGACCGCTCCCCCGGCGAGTTCTACCAGCTGGACATGGAGATGGCCTTCGCCACCCAGGAGGACGTGTTCGCCGTGCTGGAGCGGGTGCTCCCCCCCATTTTCGCCAAGTACGGCAAGTATAACGCGGCCTCCCAGGCCCCCTTTACCCGCATCCCCTATCTGGAGGCCATGGACAGGTACGGCACCGACAAGCCCGACCTGCGGATTGATTTGACCCTCACCGACGCCACCGGCCTGCTGGCGGGGTGCGGCTTCCCGCCCTTTGAGCACCAGACGGTGAAGGCCATCATGGTGACAGACTTCCAGGGCACCCGGAAGCAGATCGACAAGCTGTGCGCCGACGTGGAGGTGCAGTCCGGCGAGAAAGCCTACTGGTTCCGCTACGACGAGAACCGGGAGCTGGTGGGCGGCATTGCCAAGTTTGTCCAGCCCATCAAGGATCAGGTGGTGGAGGCCCTGGGCCTCACCCCCGGCTGCTTCGTGGGGCTGACGGCGGGGCCGCTGCTGGCGGCGCAAAAGACGGCGGGCGTGCTCCGGAACAAGTTGGGCTCCTTCTGCCCCGGCCACATGGACGCGGAGCGGTACGAGTTCTGCTGGATCGTGGACTTCCCCATGTACGAGATCGGGGAGGAGTCCGGAGAGCTGGAGTTCTGCCACAACCCCTTCTCTATGCCCTCCGGCGGACTGAGCACCATCGAGAAGGCCATCGCGGGCGAGATCGACCCTCTGAGCATCACCGCCGACCAGTACGACCTGGTGTGCAACGGGGTGGAGCTGTCCTCCGGCGCGGTGCGGAACCACGACCCGGAGATCATGGTCAAGGCGTTCTGGATGGTGGGCCTGGGCGAGGAGGACGTGAAGGCCAAGTTCCCCGCCATGTATCACGCCTTCACCTACGGCGCGCCCCCCCACGCGGGCATCGCCCCGGGGGTGGACCGGATGGTGATGCTGCTGGCCGGGGAGGACTCCATCCGGGAGATCATCCCCTTCCCCATGAACAAAAACGCCCAGGACGTGATGATGGGCGCGCCCTCCTTCGTGGAGCCGCGGCAGCTGGAAGAACTAAACATTATCTGTACGGAACGAGAAGCGGATTAAACGGGGCCCCCGCGAAGCCCACCCAGGCAACCCGGGGAGCGGCAGTCGGTGAACTGACGCCGCCGACGCCGCAAGGAAGAAGAATAACCCAGGATACAGGAAAAGCCCCCCGCCAGATGGCAGGGGGCTTTTTTGAGCCGTTTTTCAGACGTTCCTCATTTTTACCCGTCCTCGTCCATCAGCTCCTTCAGATCGGAGCCCATCGCCGCCCGCCAGCCCGCGGCGAAGGCGGAGCGCACCAGACCGAACAACGCCTCGCTGACGGCCTCGCACTGGGTATCGTCTAAAAAATTGGAAAGGGCCTTGTCAAACTCCATCTCATTCATGATATCACCTTATCATATTCTATATGAATCAATATGAATTGTCAATATCAGATTGGCAAAAATGCTATGATGAGGCAGGTGATAGCATGAAACCACTGAAAACCCGAATCAGCATTACCATCGATGACCCCATCTACCAGCGGATCAAGGGGCTGGCGGAGTACGATGACCGCTCCGTTTCCAGCTATATCAACCTGGCCCTGCGGGAGCACCTGGAACGGCTGGATCGGAAGGAAGAAGAATAAGAGCCTGTGCTCACAGCGGGAGAGGCCGTCCGGCGGCTGCTCCGCTGTGAGCACAGGCGCAGAGAAAACGCCGGGGAAACCCGGCGTTTTTTCCTGTCCGGCCTGCTCCTCCTCCACACCGGCCTCCGGCCTTTGCGGACAGGGATACTATCCCTTCAGCTTCTGCCACTCGGACACCGCCAGCTCGTCGCAGCGGTTGTTGAAGGGGTTGTCGGCGTGGCCCTTTACCCAGTGGAGGTTGACGGTGTGGATCCGGCACAGCTCCAGCAGCCGCTCCCACAGGTCGGAGTTCAGGGCGGGCTTCTTGTCCGACTTGATCCAGCCCCGGGCCTGCCAGCCCTTGGCCCAGCCCTTTTCCAGGGCGTCGATGACGTACTTGGAATCGGAGTACAGCTCCACCACACAGGGCTGGTTCAGGGCCTCCAGACCCCGGATGACGGCGGTCAGCTCCATGCGGTTGTTGGTGGTGGCGGGTTCGCCGCCGCTATACTCCTTTTTATACTCGCCCAGCATGAGGATGGCCCCCCAGCCGCCGGGGCCGGGGTTGCCGGAGCAGGCTCCGTCGGTGTATAGGGTCACTGTTTTCATCAATCAGCTGTTCCTTCTTTTCAAAATAAGCAGCATGAGGGACAATCCAAATGGAGCTACAGTGAGCGCGGAAAGGGCCACGCAGCCCCACGCGCCCACGCTTTCCAGCAGGGACGGCAGCTCGATGAGCACCAAGCAGGGGGCCAGAGGCAGGAAGCCAATGCGGGCGGCCAGCTTCAGCGCAAAGCAATCCTCCTCCGGCCATTCGCCATAGGCCAGGGCCAGCGCAGCAGCCGCGCCCGCCGCCATGCCCGCCCCGGCGAAAAAGCCGCCCAGTCGGGCTGGAAGCCCCTCAAAATAGACGCCGCCCATGGCCATGACCATGCAGCCGATCCCAACCGGAACGAGGCAAATGAAGAATTTATTTCCCTCCCGCTCCCTCCAGGGGGGGCACAAAAGCCGTTTCCAGTCCATGCCCATGGCCGGTTACTCCTCTGTCCCCACGTCCTCCGCCGGCAGTTCCAATAGGGCGGCGATCTCTTCCTCCGAAGCCGCCGTGCCCTCCCCCGGCTCCTTCTCCGCCAGGGACAGGGCGATCACCCGGTCGCCGTCCTCCTTGAACCGCATGACGATAACCCCCTGGGTGGAACGGCTCATCAGCCGGATCTCGTCCACATCCATCCGGATGATGGTGCCCGACTGGGTGACCAGCAGCAGATCCTCGCTGCCGTCCACCACCTTCACCCCCGCCACCGGGCCGGTCTTTTCGCTCAGCGCGTAGTTCTTGATGCCGTAGGCCCCCCGGTCGGTGATCCGGTAGTCCTCCACCGGGGAACGCTTGCCGTAGCCGTTCTCCGTGATGGTGAGCACCGCCTTGCCCGGCTTGGCCCGGGCTGCGGCCACCACGTAGTCCCCCTCCCGCAGCTTGATGCCCCGGACGCCCATGGAGTTTCGCCCGGTGGTGCGGATCTTGTCCTCCGGGAAGCAGGCGGCCATGCCGTTGTGGGTGGCGATGAGCAGGTTTTGCGCTCCGTCCGTCTCCCGCACCTCGATGAGCTCGTCGCCCTCCTCCAGGATGATCACCCGCAGGCCGTTATTGCGCAGGTTCTTCAGCGCGGCGGCGTTCAGCCGCTTCACCGTGCCCCGGCGGGTGAACATGGTCAGGTAGCGGGGGTTCTCCCCCTCGCTGATGTCCCGGGTGTGGATCATCACCGCCACCTTCTCCCCCGGCTCCACCTGGAGCACGTTGACGATGTTGGTGCCCTTGGCGGTGCGGCCCGCCTCCGGGATCTGGTAGCCCTTCTTGCGGAACACCCGCCCCTTGTCGGTGAAGAACAGGATATAGTCGTGGGTGGAGGCGGTGAACACCGTGTTCACGTAGTCCTCCTCCCGGGCGGTCATGCCCTTGCGGCCCACGCCCCCCTTGCCCTGGGCGGCGTATTCGCTGGCGGAGGTGCGCTTGATGTAGCCGTTGGCCGTCATGGTAAAGACGGACTGCTCCTCCTCAATGAGATCCTCAATGTCGATATCGTTCTCCATGAAGCCGATCTCGGTTTTCCGGTCGTCGCCGTACTTGTCCCGGATCTGGATCAGCTCCTCCTTGAGCACGCCCCGGAGCTTGCCCTCGTCCGCCAGCAGGGAGTTGAAGTAGGCAATGCGCTCCTCCAGCTCCTTGTACTCCGCCTCCAGCTTCTCCCGGTCCAGGCCCTGCAAACGGCGCAGCTGCATCTCCATGATGGCCTGGGCCTGGACGTCGTCCAGCCCGAACCGCTCCATCAGCCGCTCCTTGGCATTGTCGTAGCTGGAGCGGATGATCCGGATCACCTCGTCGATATTGTCCTGGGCGATGAGCAGGCCCTCCAGCAGGTGGGCCCGCTCCTGGGCCTTTCTCAAATCATAGCGGGTCCGGCGGGTGAGCACCTCCTCCTGGAAGGCGATATACTCGTCCAGGATCTGCCGCAGGGTGAGGATTTTCGGCTGCATCTGGTTGTCCACCAGGGCCAGCAGGATCACGCCGAAGGTGGTCTGCATCTGGGTCTGGCTGAACAGGCGGTTCAAGGTGACCTGTGGGTTGGCGTCCTTTTTCAGCTCAATGACGATCCGCATCCCCTTCTTGCCGTCGGACTCGTCCCGCAGGCCGGACACGCCCTCCAGCCGCTTGTCCTTCACCTGGTCGGCGATGTTCTCCACCAAGCGGGACTTGTTCACCTGGTAGGGCAGCTCGGTGACGATGATCCGGGTGCGGCCCTGGCCGAACTCCTCCATCTCGGTGCGTGCCCGGACCTGAATCCGTCCCCGCCCGGTGGCGTAGGCCGCCCGGATGCCGGACCGGCCCAGCACGATGCCCCGGGTGGGGAAGTCGGGGCCCTTGATGTGCTCCATGAGATCGTCCAGAGTGGCGTGCTCATTGTCCAGCACGCAGATCACCGCGTCGATCACCTCCCGCAGGTTGTGGGGGGGGATGTTGGTGGTCATGCCCACGGCGATGCCGGAGGAGCCGTTCACCAGCAGGTTGGGGAAGCGGCTGGGCAGCACCCGGGGCTCCTTCTGGGACTCGTCGAAGTTGGGGTCCCAGTCCACCGTCTCCTTGTCGATGTCCCGGAGCATTTCGTTGGCGATCCTGGACATACGGGCCTCGGTATAACGGTAGGCCGCCGGGGGATCGCCGTCCACGGAGCCGAAGTTTCCGTGGCCGTCCACCAGCATATAGCGCATGGAGAAATCCTGGGCCAGGCGGACCAGGGCGTCGTACACCGACTGGTCGCCGTGGGGGTGGTACTTGCCCAGCACCTCGCCCACGCAGGTGGCGGACTTCTTGAAGGGCTTGTCCGAGGTAAGCCCGGTGTCGTACATTGAGTACAGAATACGGCGGTGGACAGGCTTCAGGCCGTCCCGCACGTCGGGCAGGGCGCGGCCCTTGATCACCGACATGGCGTACTCGATGTACGCGTTCTCCATCTCGTGCTCCAGGTTGATATTGACAATCTTTTGGTTGGGAAAGCTGATATCCCTGGTCATATACTCGTCGTTTTTTGCCATTTAGTTAGGTCCTCCTGTCACGCTGCGCCTGCTCGCGGCGGCTCCGCGCTTCTCAATAGTCCAGGTTGACGGCCTTGAAGGCGTTGCGCTCAATATACTCCCGCCGGGGCTCCACCTTCTCGCCCATGAGCAGGTTGAAGATGGCGTCCGCCTTCACCGCGTCCTCCATGGTGATCCGCTTGAGGGTGCGCCGCTCCGGGTCCATGGTGGTCTCCCACAGCTCCTCGTAGTCCATCTCGCCCAGGCCCTTGAACCGGCTGATATCCACCTTCGCGTTGGGATTGCCCTCCCGCAGCTCGGCGGAGATCCTGTCCCGCTCCTCCTCGGAGAAGGCCACCCGCACCGTCTTGCCCCGCACCAGCTTGAACAGGGGGGGCACGGCGGCGTAGACGTACCCCCTCTCAATCAGGGGCCGCATGAACCGGAAAAAGAAGGTGAGCAGCAGGGTGCGGATATGGGAGCCGTCCACATCGGCATCCGCCATGATCACCACTTTATGGTAGCGCAGCTTGCTCTCGTCGAAGTCCTCGCCCAGGCCCGCGCCCAGGGCGGTAATGACGGGCTGGAGCTTGTCGTTGCCGTAGATCTTGTCCGCCCGGGCCTTTTCCACGTTGAGCATCTTGCCCCACAGGGGCAGGATGGCTTGGAACCGGGAGTCCCGGCCCTGCTTGGCGGAGCCGCCTGCGGAATCGCCCTCCACGATGTAGATCTCGGTAAGGGCCGGGTCCCGCTCATTGCAGTCGGACAGCTTGCCGGGGAGGGTGGAGCCCTCCAGGGCGTTTTTGCGGCGGATGTTCTCCCGGGCCTTCCGGGCGGCCTCCCGGGCCCGGTTGGCCATGAGGGCCTTTTCCAGGATGGCCTTGCCCACGGCGGGGTTTTCCTCCAGGAACTGCTCCAGCTTGTCGGACACCACGTTGTTTACCAGGGTGCGCATCTCGCTGTTGCCCAGCTTGGCCTTGGTCTGGCCCTCGAACTGGGCCTCGGTGAGCT
>ERZ779623.569-NODE-569-length-13317-cov-18.615820_pt1 | contig 13317 bp, 13 predicted proteins | sample MGYA00514189_ERZ779623 | MGnify/ENA primary metagenome ERZ779623 (study PRJEB29562, sample SAMEA4376712) | mouse gut metagenome | isolation source: Cecum | study: EMG produced TPA metagenomics assembly of the A DSS colitis mouse model was used to assess the... | reverse complement strand
GGGGCTTGCCGCCCCTATGACCCCGGAGAAAGGAGAATCCAATGCGAAGCAGAACCAACCAAATCATCATCCGTCTGTCCGACGAGGAACTTGCCGACCTCAACGAAAAGGTCAGCAGGGTACGGGGTTCCCGTGAGCGGTTTATCCGGCAGTGTACCGGGGACACCGCCGCCAATACCGCCGCCACCGCTGATGCCATTGAATACACCGCTGAAGATTTGAAATATTTGCGGGACATTGCCGAACGGGAAGCAATCAACTGGTGTATGGGTGTGACGGCCAACGGTATGAAGGGCAATTCGTTCCCCGCGCCCCAGGCGGGGATCAGGGCGCAGATTCAGCACTTGAAAGCCTACGCCAACACCGACCCTGAAGGGGGGATGTGTCGATCCCCGGTTCCAGTACGTCACCTGTGGTTGTGCTGAATTCGCGGAATGGTTGGGACAGAAAGAGAACCCCCAGGGGAAGGGGTGGGCCACCGGGGCCGGATATGGTGAAAAATCCTGTCGATCCTGAAGGCCATTCTGTCCACCAAAGCTGAAGAAGATGGAGAAAGAAATTGTGGCCCGTTACAACAAGGTTGCGGAAATGCCCAGCTACGCCCAGCCCACCATTATCAAGATGGTGGATGGTGGGTTCATCGGCGGCACCGGAAGCGGGGCAAAGGACGAAAACAACTGCCCCGCTGATCTGAACTTGTCCATTGACATGATCCGGGTTTTTGTCACCAATGATCGGGCGGCCTGTACGACAAGAAGCCCTGATTCAGTGTTGCTTGTTTGTTACTACCCGACCCGCTAACACCGACTATTAACGGTAGAAAACCCTTGAATTGCAATAGCCGTGAATAGTTGCAACTATTCCGTTTTTATGGTAAAATAACCCCCAAACAGATTTCCCGCGCCCTCAGCGGCCCGGGAAAACAGACGAGGTGACCTCAATGCGGATGCGAAAAAAGAAAAACCTGGCCCCCCGGATGGACGCCTGCGGTGCGCTGCTGGTGCCCGATCCCGCGGCGGAAAAGGGCCGCTGGCGTGAGCGCAAACCCGGCGCGGCCTGCCTCCGGCTGGAGCTTGGCTGCGGCAAAGGCCGCTTCACCGCCGAAACCGCCGCCGCCCATCCCGAGGATCTGTACGTAGCGGTGGAGCGGGTGCCCGATGCCATGGTCATCGCCATGGAGCGGTGCCGGGCCCTGGGCCTTACCAACGTGTTCTTCATCGACGGCGACGCCGCCGCCCTGGATGAGTATTTCGCCCCCGGCGAGGTGGATCTCATTTACATCAACTTCTGCGACCCCTGGCCTTCGGTGAAGCACTCCCGCCGCCGCCTCACCCACGAGGGCTTCCTGCGGGGCTACCGCCAAGTGCTGAAGGAAGGCAGTCAGATCCACTTCAAAACCGACAACCACGACCTGTTCGAGTGGTCCCTGTTCCAGTTTCCCAAGGCGGGCTTCGCCCTCTCCGAAGTGACGCGAAACCTCCATGAACACGGCGTCCAAGGTGTCATGACCGACTATGAGGAAAAATTCCACGCCCTGGGCACCCCCATTAACCGCTGTGTGGGAACCATGGGCCCCCTGCCCAACGTGCCGCTGACGGAGGGCCTGGGCCGCCTCCTTCCCGGCTGGGAGGTGCGCCCGGTGGCGGAAAGCGACGTGGAAGCCGTGGCCGCCCTGCTCCAGACAGACCCGGATTACTTCGCCATAGAGGGGCCCCAGCCCAGCCCAGCTTCCGTCCGGGAGGACATGGCCATCCTGCCGCCCCGGTGCGGGATGGAGCAGAAGCACTACCTGGCCCTGTGGAAGGAGGGCACGCCCGCGGCGGTGCTGGACCTGGTGGAGGACTACCCCAGAGAGCGCACTCTGTTTGTGGGCCTGTTTTTCCTCTCGCCCGCCCTGCGGGGGCAGGGGACGGGCCGCCAGATCATGGAGGCGGTGCTGGGGGCGGCGAAGGGCGCGGGTCTGGACAGCGTCCGTCTGGCCTGCCTGATGGACAACAAAGCGGGCCACGGCTTCTGGCGGGCCTTGGGCTTCGGCGACCTGCGGGAGGACGTTCACCAGATGGGGGAGAACTCCGCCCCCGTCTGGATCATGGAGCGGCTGATATGAGCGGGAACCATCCCATCCGGGTCCGTCCGGCGGAACCGGAGGATATGCCCGCCCTGCTGGCCCTTTCCCAGGCGTGGGCGGCGGAGGGCATCACCTACGGCTACTCACCCACCGGCAGGGAGGAGTTTGCCGGCTACCGCTGCTGGGTGGCCGAGGCAGACGGCGAGGTGGTGGGCTACGCCGGGGGAGAGACGGACACAGCCCGGCGGGATATCGAGATCCAGCAGGCCGGGGAACGGTATTTCGAGCTGGAGGAGCTGTACGTCTGCCCGGACTTCCGGGGCAGGGGAGTGGGGCAGCTCCTGCTGGCGTGTGTGGAGGAGGACGCCCGCCGGGAGGGGCTGTCCAAGCTGATGCTCAACGCCGCCAACCGGAACCACGCCCCGCTGCTGCGCTTCTATCTCCGGGAGGGCATGACGCCCCACAGCTTCCGGATGTTTAAAAGACTGTAAAAAAACTCCCCTGCCCGGAAGCTCCGGACAGGGGAGTTTTTGTGCCCTCACAGCGGCAGCAGCACCTTGTACATCATCACAAAATGGGCCGCCGACCCCAGCACGATGAACACATGGAACACCTCATGGCACCCAAACCGGGGATTGTTCCGCCCCGGCCACTTGAGCGCGTACAGCACCCCGCCGATGGTATACAGCACGCCCCCGGCCAGCAGCCACGCCACCCCCCGCATCCCCAGAGCCTGCCACAGCGGGTAGATGGCGAACACCGCCAGCCAGCCCATGGCAATATAGATAGTGGAGGTGACCGCCCGGGGACAGTCGATCCAAACCGCGCTCATCACCAGCCCCGCGATGGCCAACGCCCAGATCACCCCGAACAGCGACCAGCCCCAAGGCCCCCGCAGGGCGATCAGGCACACCGGCGTATACGACCCGGCGATGAGGAAATAAATAGAGGTGTGATCCAGCTTCCGCAGGGCGATCCGCCCCTCCACATTGGTGTTTACGCAGTGGTACAGGGTGGAGGCGGTATACAGCCCCGTCATGGACAGCCCGTATATGGCGAAGGAGACGAGCTTCCACACATCGCCGCCCCCCGCCGCCGCGCCGATCAGCAGCACAGCCGTGGCCACAATAGACATTGCCGCCCCCGCGCCGTGGGTGATGGCAGACCAGGGGCGCAGGCCGTCGTAGGGGTTCCGGCCCTTTTCCCTGGGCCGCTCCCGGCGGCGGGGAGTCCCGTCATAGGGGATGTGATATAACGCTTGCTCCATGCCAAGCACCTGCCTTTCTAAAGCCTATTATATCCCGTTCCTCGCGAAATGTCAAGACAAAAACCATGAAATCTAATTATTAAAATTATATTAGCAGGATCCTGGCGAAACATGGGGGATTGAATCGCGGGGGAAAAAGGAGTATAATAACCCAGACAGCTTGGTTCAGCCAGCAAAGGGGGACCTTTATGGGAAACACGTTGGGCCTGTACCTGCACATACCATTCTGCCGGAGCAAATGCGATTACTGCGATTTCTACTCCCTGGCGGGGCAGGACGATCGGATGGACGACTATCAGAAGGCGTTGCTGCGGCACATCGCGGAGACCGCGCCCCGCACCAAAAAGCAGGTGGTGAACAGCGTCTATATCGGCGGCGGCACCCCCAGCTACTACGGGGAGAAACGCCTGCTGGAGCTGCTCTCCACGGTGCGGAAAAAATTCACCCTCTCCAAGGATGTGGAGATCACCCTGGAGGCCAACCCGGACAGCGTGGATCTGAAATCCCTCCGGCGGCTGCGGCGGGCGGGGGTGAACCGCCTGTCCATGGGGATGCAGTCCGCCTGCGACTGCGAGCTGGTGAGCGTCCACCGCCCCCACACCTTCGCCCAGACGGAGAAGGCGGTGCAGGCGGCCCGGTCGGCCAAGATCAAGAACCTGAACCTGGATCTGATCTACGGCCTGCCGGGGCAGACGGAGGAGAGCTGGAAGAAATCGGTGGAGGCGGCCCTGGCCCTGTCCCCGGAGCACCTGTCCTGCTACGGCCTGACGGTGGAGGAGGGCACCCCGCTGGGCCAGCGGGTGGCCAGGGGAGAGCGTCTGCCCGACGACGACGAACAGGCGGTCCGCTACCTGTGGACGGTGGCCCGGCTGGCGGAGGCGGGTTACGAGCAATACGAGGTGTCCAACTTCTCCAAGACGGGCCGACAGTCCCGCCACAACCTGAAATATTGGATGGGGCGGCCCTATATCGGCATCGGGGCGGCGGCCCACTCCGACTTTGGCGGCTGCCGGTACTCCTTCGTCCGGGATCTGGAGCAGTATATCCGGGGCGTCCAGGGGGACGAGCAGATCCTGGACGAGATGAGCGAGATCCCCCAGCGGGAGCGGGGGAGCGAGTATTTGATGCTCCGCCTGCGCACCACCCACGGCATTGAGGAGTGGGAGTACCGCCGGGAGTACTATATGAACTTCGACCCCATCGCCGCCAAGCTGGCGGAATACGAGCAGCGGGGCTGGACGGCCCGCCGGGGCCGACGCTGGCATTTTACCCCGGAGGGCTTCCTGTTATCCAACCGCCTCATCGGTGAGCTGCTGGAGCTTCAGGAGGTGGAAACCCTGGCCAACACCCTGGAAAAGATCCGGGGCGGGCAGCTCCCCAGGAAGGACGGAAGGCCGGAAGCGGTGAAAAAATAGAGCCAGGGGCGGCAAAGCCGCCCCTCAGCGGGGCGAAAAAGACTTTTCGCCCCGCTGAGTGCGGCTTTTTTGAACAAAGGACGTTCAAAAAAGTCGATGATTGCACGTGAAAGACACCCCTCCTGGGTTTCTTTCACACTATCTTCCTTCCCGTCATTGGAACAGAAGCGGTTTTTTCAACAACTTCAGGGGCGGCTACTGCCGCCCCTGCGCTGTGGGCTGGAAAAATTATCCGTTTACAAACAGCGGGGAATATGTTAGCATAACTCTTATTGTACCGGTCCGCGCGGCGGGCCATAGCCCCGGATTCAAAGGAGGAACCCATGAAAAAATTCGGCAGACGGTTGACGGCGGCCGCGCTGGCCCTTGCGCTGGCGGCGGGGCTGGCCCCCCGGGCCCTGGCGTCCTGGGCCTTGGGCGAGGAAAAGGTGGAGCGCACCGTCCAGCTGGCGGCGGGCACGTCCCTCACCACCCAAAGCCTCTGGTCGGCGTCCAAAAGCGACCTGCGCACGGAGCATTACATTACATATGATCCCACCAGCGGCGTGAAGCCCATGGTGTTCAGCGGAACGTACGTGGCCAGCACCAACACCGTGGCCTCCGCCGCCGCCCAGCTGGAGGCCCAGGGGAAGCGGGTGACGGCGGCGGTGAACGGCAGCTGGTTTAACCCTGACGGCACCATCGTGGGTATGCTGGTGACGGACGGGGTGGTGCGCTCCCTGGACGTGGAGAACTACGCCCTGCTGGGCTTTACCCAGGACGGCCGCGCCTTTATTGACGAGCGCGAAATCATCAAAAACGCCGCGTGGCAGAAGGCGGACGGCTCTGCCGTTTCCACCCCGCTGGCGGGCTTCAACGCCTATCGCCACTCCAAATACCTGGGCGGGCTGTACCTCTACAACCAGGACTTTGCCTCCCGGGTGTCCAGCGGCGGGCCCTGCGTGTACGCCATTCTCCGCCCCCTGGACGGCGGCGTGATGAAGCTGAACAGCTCGCTGAGCCTGGAGGTGGTGTCGGTGGCCGATACCACCCAGGAGGGCGTGAGCTTTAACGGCACCATCCCCGAGGGCTGCTATATGCTGTACGCCGAGGATCACGACAACGCCACTCTGCTGGACGCCCTGCGGGAGCTGACCGAGGGCCGGAAAATCACCGTGACGGCGGGGGGCGTCAGCGAGCAGTGGAAGGACGGAGCCTACGGCATCAGCAGCCTGTACCCCATGCTGCGGGAGGGGCAGATCGTCCCCAACCTGCCCACCGCCGCCAGCCCCCGCACCGCCGTGGGCATCAAGGCGGACGGCACGGTGGTCTTTTACACCATTGACGGGCGGCAGAGCGGCTATTCCGTGGGGGCCGCCTACGCCCAGATAGCGGAGCGTCTCCAGGAGCTGGGCTGTGTGTCCGCCGTCGCGCTGGACGGCGGCGGCTCCACCAACCTGGGGGCCACCCTGCCGGGGAGCACTGGCTTTGCCATTTTGAACAAGCCCTCCACTACCGGGCGGCGGGTGAACAACTCCATCCTGCTGGTGGAGGACGACCCCGGAGCCGCTGGCATGGCCCCCGGGGCCTACGTGGACGCCAAAACCCAGGTGGTGCTGGCCGGGGCCGAGCTTCCGGTGACCGCCACCGCCTATGACGGGGCGGGCCTGCCCGAGCCGGATCAGCCCCTGACCTGGACGGCCACCGGGGGGACCATCGCCCCGGGGACAGGCAATGCCGCCGTCTACACCGCCGGAAGCGCGGCGGGAACCTACGCCATCTCCGCCGCCGAATCCGGACAGGGGGCCCTGCCCGTGCGGGTGGTGGACAGCCTGAGCCGCCTCCGGGTGTCCAAGGAGGGTTCCACCGCCCAGCTGGCCTCGCTGACGGTGGAGCCGGGGGACGTGGTGGAGCTCACCGCCACGGGGCAGTGGTGGAACCTGCCGGTGTCCATGGGCGACGGGGACGTGACCTGGACGGCGGATCCCGACATCGGGACCATTGACGAGACAGGCCGTTTCACGGCGGCGGGGAAGAACGCCAAGGGTGCCATCACCGCCACCGCCGGGGGCAGGACGGTGACCATCCCGGTGACGGTGAACCGGGGCGACCCCTTCGTGGATATCGCGGGCCACTGGAGCGCGCCCTATGTGAACAAGCTGTACGACATGGAGCTGACCACGGGCTATCAGCAGCCCGACGGCACCTACATCTTCAAGCCTAACGGCAACCTGTCCCGGGGGGAGCTGGTGGCGTTTATCAGCCGCCTGCTGAACGTGGACACGGACAAGTACCAGGACGTAGTCCTGCCCTTCGCGGACGCCTCCGGCATCCCCAGCTGGGTGCTGCCCCATGTGAAGGCCATGTACGCCCTGAAGGTGTTTGAGGGCACCAGAGTGTCGGGTCAGATCTACGCCAACCTGAGCAGTCCCATCAGCCGGGAGGAGGCCATGACCCTGCTGGGCCGGGTGCTGGCGAACCAAGCCAAGCACGACCTGTCCTCCTTCGGGGACGCCGGCCAGGTGGGCGGCTGGGCCAAGCCCTACGTGGAGACCCTGGTGTCCCTGGGCATTGTGGAGGGCAGCGGCGGCCTGCTGCGGCCCAAGGACAACATCACCCGGGGGGAGGCGGCCAAGCTGCTGGTGTCCGTGTCCGCCCTGGACAAGGCGGAGCTGACCCCCAGGCCCGGCCTGACGGAGCCGACGGAGCAGCAGCCTGCGGTGGACCCCAACGGTCCCTTCGTGACCCCCACGGAACGCCCGGACTACGGCAATGAGAAGCCGCCCCAGACGGTGGACCCGGACTTTGATCCGCTGGATGAGAACTGGCTGTTTGGATGACGCGCGAAAACGAACCGGGAGGCGGAGCCTGTGCTCCGCCTCCCGGTTTGTTTTGTTTGGGAATGGCTTACTTATTGCGCTTGAACAGCTTCTGGATGTACTCCAGGCAGCTGTCGCCGTTGCCGTCGGCCTCGCCGTAGCCGGTGCCGCCATACTTGTAGGTGCGGGTGGGCACGTCCTTCACCAGCAGGTCCTCGTCGATCTCCGCGCTGCAGCGGGCCATGGAGCCGTCGCCCATGTACCAGCGCAGGGGGAAGCAGTTGAAGCGGAACCACACCCCGGCGGGGATCTTGTCCAGGTCGCCGCCCAGGTTCTCCACGCCCACGATGCCGTGGCCCAGCATCTCCTTGTGGCAGGGCTCCCAGGTGCCCCAGATGCCGATGTCCTCCAGCTCGCCGAACTTCTTGTCATAGGCCTCCTGGCCGTGGACGCGGATGTACTCGAACTTGTCGAACTCGGCGTAAGCCTCCTCGCCGAACAGCTCCTTGTACTCCTCTGTGATGGGCTTCCCGGTCGCGCCCAGCAGGTTCATGCGGGTCATGCCGTTATTGCCCATGGCGGTGTGCAGGGGGTGGTCCAGGGCCTGGCTGTCCATGGCCACGCACTTGACCTTGTTCTTCACGAACCACTTGCCCGCGTCGATGCCGGTGCCGGTGGAGTAGTGGTAGTAGGCCTTGGAGTCGTCGAACAGCCGGTGCATCCCGGTGTTCAGGCAGACCACCTTGCCCTCCAGGTCGGCCTGGTTGATGCCGTACTTCTCGCAGGCGGCGTCCAGGTGCTTGTCGGTGATGAGGCCCCAGGGCTCGATGTCGATCTTCAGGACGATGGCCTGTCCGGTGTAGGCGTCCACAGGCATCTCATCGGAGTAGCGGGCGCGGCGGCCGTCGAACTCATACTCCATCACGTGGCGGGGGGCGTCGCAGTGGGTTCCGGTGTGCATGGTGCACTTGATGGACTGGGTGAGCACGCCGCCCTTGGCCATGGAGTGCGCGCCCACGATGTCGGGCTTGTCGAAGTAGGGCCAGCGGGGGATCTCCGCGCCGAAGGGGTGGGTGAGATCTACGAAAACAGTCTTGCCCATGGTAATCTCCTCCTATAATCAATGTGTGTTGGTTGGAATGGAAAGGTCCGCGCTTACACGGTGAGCAGGGGCGCGCCCGTCTGGAGCAGCCGGGTGAGATGGGGACCCCAAGGCTCCAGCTCCACGTCCAGGGCGGTGAGGCCGTCCACGGCGTCCAGCTCCCGGGCGCAGGTGATGCAGCCCGCGAACTCCACGCCGTACTCCTCCCGGAGGGCGTTCATCTCCCGCTGAAGCTCCTGGTTTTCCAGCATCAGCTGCACCGTCGCGCCCCACAGAATGACGGTGCACTTGTCCCACCAGCCGTTTTTCATGCTGTACCTGGCGTACATCATCACCATCAGCTTTCCGGCAGTGGGGTCGGCGTTGGTCCAGAGTATGTGCAGGTGGCGGGGCTTCTCCCCAGCCGGGGCGGGCGGGGGCAGGGGGCCCATCTCAGCAGGTCAGGTAGCCGCCGGAGCAGTCGCAGTTGGCCCCGGTGATGTAGTTGGAGGCGTCGGAGGACAGGAACAGGGCGTATCCGGCGAAGTCGGCGGGCTCAGCCAGGCGGCCGATGGGCTCCCGCTTCAGGAAGTTCTTGTACACCTCGGACTCGGGATCGAACATCCACTCGGTCAGCTCGGAACGGAACACGGTGGGGCACAGGGAGTTGACGTTGATGTGGTGCTGGGCGGACAGCTCGCAGGCCATGCTGCTGACCATCAGGTCCGCGCCGCCTTTGGAGGTGCAGTAGCCGGTGTAGCCCGCCATGCCCCGCTTGGACCGCTGGCTGGTGACCACCACGATCTTGCCGCCCTTGCCCTGGGCCACCATCTGCTGGGCGGTGTACTTCAGCACGATGTAGACGCTCTTGCAGTCGGCGTCCATGATGTACTGCCACTCCTCCACGGTCTGATCCAGGATGGGCTTGGGCTTGTTGAAGCCGTGGCACACCGCCAGGATGTTCACCTCGCCGTACTTGTCCACGGTGGCCTTCACCAGGGCCTGCACGTCGTCCTCCTTGGCGGGGTCGGCCACGAAGCAGGCGCAGTCGATGCCCTCGGCCTTGAACTCGGCCTCCAGGTCCTTCAGCTTGCCCTCGCTGCGTCCGGTCATCATGACCTTGGCCCCGGCGTAGCCGTAGGCCTTAGCCAGCACCTTGCCCAAGGCTCCGGTAGCTCCGGTGACCACAGCCACCTTGCCCTCCACGGAGAACATATTCTGAACAAAAATCTTCTCGATAGCAACCATTGGAAGTCTCTCCTTTCGATCAAGCGTCAGGGTAGTTGATGATCACCAGCATCTTGGCGGGCTTGCCGGACTCGTTCTTCAGGCCGCGGCCCTCGTTGGGCGGGAAGCTGATGGACTCGTTGGCGTGGATAACGTACTTGTTCCCGTCCTTGTCGGTGACGGTCATCTCGCCCTCCAGGACGTAGTAGACCTTCTCCAGGGGGTTGTCCTCATAGGCCCAGTCCGCGCCGCCGTCCGGCTCGAACTCGGACACGCCGATCCAGAACTTGGTCGCGCCGGTCTCATCCTTGCCGTGATACCGCTTGCAGGTCACGCCGAAGTGGGCGGGGGGGAAGTAGGGCTCCAGCTCCTGATAAGTACGCTTGATCATTTTGGGTTCCTCCTTGAAAGATTTTATCTTTGCGGGTGGTTCCGCTTAACACGCTTTGATTATAAAACAAGCCCAAAGCCCGCGCAATCCACACTTTTCCCACACCTGATAACCATTTTGTAACTACTTACCGCCCGGTATCTATGAAGGTGCCCAAATCCCTCCGGCGGGACTTGGGCAGGGTGTAAAAACCCGGCGGGCAGAACGAAAAAAACCCGTGATTTTCGCTGAAAAAGCCCTCAAAAATTTGTACTGTTCAACAAGGGAAAAATATGTTAAACTACAGACAAACCCACATACCCCAGGAGGCGAACGCCATGGCAAGAAGGACCTTCGACGAGCCCACCAACCCCTACCACTACACCCTGCACTGCATTGGGGGGAAGTGGAAAATGACCATCCTCCACGAGATCCACACCTACGGCAAAATCCACTTCAACGAGACGTTAAAGGTGCTGCCCGTGTCGGAAAAGGTGCTGAGCCAGCAGCTCAAGGAGCTCATCGACGACGGGCTGATCCGCCGGGTAGTCCACGAGGACCAGTTTCCCCCCGCCATCGACTATGAACTGACGGTGGAGGGGGCGCGGCTGATCCCGGCCCTGGACATCCTCTACATCTGGAGCATCCGGCAGATGGACGCCCGGCAGGTGCCCATCGACGCGGACGCCTTCGTGGTTCACCAGTCGGAGAAATACGTGGACGCCCTGGGGGATATCATGGAGGCCAACGACTTCTGGCCGGACGCGGAAGCCCGGCGGCGTTGCGGCCGCACCAAGCGGACATAAAAGACAGAAACAGCCCCTTCCCGGTACGCGGGGAGGGGCTTCGTGTTTCCTGCTTTTGTCCGGTCGGACAATCAGGAAATGCGGAAAAGAATCCTCCCGCTCCGCCATCGGCAGGGAGGAGGGGGTGTCCGGGCACCTCCTATCCGGTCGGACAATCAGGAAATGCGGAAAAGAACCCTCCCGCTCCGCCATCGGCGGGGAGGAGGGATTGCCCGCGCACCCTCTATCCGGTCGGACGATCAGGAAATGCCGAAAAGAATCCCCCTCCCCGCCATCGGCGGGGAGGGGGATATTACCTGCTTCTGCCCGGTCAGACAATCAGGAAGAACTTGATCAGGAACAGGGCGGAGATCACGTAGGTCAGCACGGACACATCCTTGAACTTGCCGGTGAACACCTTGATGACGGTGTAGGAGATGAGGCCCAGGCCGATGGCGTGTCCGATGGAGCTGGAGATGGGCATGGCGATGAGCATCAGGGCCACGGGCACCATCTGATCCAGGTCGTCGAACTTCACGTTCTTCAGCCCCTGGAGCATCAGCACGCCCACGTAGATCAGGGCGGCGGAGGTGGCGGCGGCGGGGATGATGGCGGCGATGGGGGCGATGAAGATGCAGGCCAGGAAGATCACGCCGCAGGTCAGGGCGGTCAGCCCGGTGCGGCCGCCGGCCTCCACGCCGGAGGCGGACTCCACAAAGGTGGTGACGGTGGAGGTGCCGGTGCAGGCACCGCAGACGGTGCCGACGGCATCGGCCAGCAGGGCCTCCTTCATGTTGGGCATATTGCCCTGCTTGTCCACCATGCCCGCCCGGGAGGCGGTGCCCACCAGGGTGCCGATGGTGTCGAACATATCGATCATGCAGAAGGTGATCACCAGGGTGACGATGGTGAACGCGCCGATGTCCACGAAGCCCTGGAAGTTAAACTTGAACAGGGTGGTGGCGGCCATGTCGCCGAAGGGGGGCAGCCAGCTGGCCTTCTCCAGAGACGCGAAGGGATTCACCTGGAGGAAGGCGAAGGAGCCGATCCAGTGGATCACGGAGGCGGCCAGCATTCCGATGAGCACCGCGCCCTTCACGCCCTTCTTGGCCAGCAGCACGATGACGAACAGGCCCACGAACAGGGTGACCACAGACAGCACCATGGTGGGGTAAGCGGTGCCCATGGTATCGCTGGCGGCCTTGGCGGTGAGCGCGCCGAAGAAGTCCTTCATCACGAAGAACTGGCCGTTTTCGCCGGCGATGTAGATGTTGGAGCCGAAGCCGATGTTCATCAGCATCAGGCCGATGGCGGGGGCGATGCCCAGCCGCACGCCCAGGGGGATGGCTTCCACGATCTTCTCCCGGATGTTGAGAAGGGACAGGGCGATGAACACGATGCCCTCAATGAGGATGATCACCAGGGCGGCCTGGAAGCTCTGCACATAGCCCATGCTGGTGATGCTCATGATGTTGGCCACCACCACGGCGAAGAAGGCGTTGAGGCCCATGCCGGGGGCCAGGCAGAAGGGCTTGTTGGCCAGGAAGGCCATGCAGAACATGGCGATGGCGGAGGCGATGCAGGTGGCCAGGAACACGCCGTTCCACAGGTCCTGACCGCCTGCGCCATAGTTGGTCAGGATGTTGGGGTTCAGGGCGATGATGTAGGCCATCGTCATGAACGTGGTGAGTCCGGCCACGATCTCGGTGCGTACCGTGGTGCCGTTCTCCTTGAGCTTAAAAATTTTCTCCATAAAAAACTCCCTCTCCAGAATTTCCTTCAGGCAAACCGGGTCGGGAAAAAACAAAATCAGCCCGGAAAGCGCGTGGACTTCCGGACCTGTTCTGTTTTCGGTAGCCGCCTGGATCGGCCAGGCCGTAGAGACTCGGAAACCCATCCCGTTCCGATTATACCGAAGGATATGGAATTGACATTCTCATCATAGCACACCGGCTGACAGATTTCTACAGTTTTTTTCTTATTGTGAAAACTTCATTACATTTTGACAAGAAGGGACAGGGAGAGTATAATATCTCTCGTACAAATCACAACGGGCGGCGGGGGAGGGCCCGGCCCGTCCGGAAGGGGAGCTGACTGGATATGACCTATGAGATGAAGGTGGCGGGGCTGAAGCGGGATCTGCCCCTGTGCCCCATCAGCGACACGCTGATGATCGGCGCGTTCGTGATCTTCGGGGACGTGGAGCTGACCTGCGCCTGCGCCCGGGATCTGCTGAAGCTCGCGCCGGAGTTCGACTACATGGTGGCCCCGGAGGCCAAGGCCATCCCCCTGGTCCACGAGATGGC
>ERZ779623.566-NODE-566-length-13347-cov-13.656560_pt1 | contig 13347 bp, 11 predicted proteins | sample MGYA00514189_ERZ779623 | MGnify/ENA primary metagenome ERZ779623 (study PRJEB29562, sample SAMEA4376712) | mouse gut metagenome | isolation source: Cecum | study: EMG produced TPA metagenomics assembly of the A DSS colitis mouse model was used to assess the... | reverse complement strand
ATTTTCTAACGCAGTCCAGCGGGAATTTATGGCGTGAAGCTGTGTGCGGGGATTTCATCAGTGGTTCCTTAAAGAAATTGAGCGGCGGTTTTGGAAACCGCCGCTCTCCGCTGTCATTTCATCAGCTCGTACATGACGGCCTTGATGGTGTGCATCCGGTTCTCCGCCTCGTCGAAGACGATGGACTGAGGGGACTCGAACACCTCGTCCGTCACCTCCATGGCCTCCCGGCCGAAGCGCTCGCCCATTTCCCTGCCCACCGTTGTCTTGTGGTCGTGGTAGGCGGGGAGGCAGTGCATGAAGCGGCACTGGGGGCCCGCCGCGTCCATCAGGGCTTTCGTCACCTGATAGGGGCCCAGGGCGGCGATGCGCTCCGCCCAGACCTCCGCCGGCTCGCCCATGGAAACCCAGACGTCGGTATAGAGCACGTCCGCGCCCTTCACCGCCTCCATGGGGTCCTCGATGAATTCCAGAACCGCGCCGGTCTCTTTAGCGATGGCCTGGCAGGTATCAATCAGGGCCTGATCCGGCATGTAGGCTTTCGGCGCGCAGGCCGCGAAGCGCATGCCCATTTTGGCGCAGCCCACCATGAGAGAGCTGCCCATGTTGAACCGGGCGTCCCCCAGGTAGACCAGCTTCACGCCCTTCAGCTTCCCGAAGTGCTCCTGAACGGTCAGGAAGTCCGCCAGGATCTGGGTGGGGTGGAACTCGTCGGTGAGGCCGTTGAACACGGGGACCCCGGCATGAGCCGCCAGCTCCTCCACGATGGACTGGCCAAAGCCCCGGTACTCGATGCCGTCGTACATCCGGCCCAGCACCCGGGCGGTGTCGGCAATGGACTCCTTCACGCCAATCTGGGAGCCGGTGGGCCCCAGGTAAGTACTGCCCATCCCCAGGTCCTGCGCCGCCACCTCAAAGGCGCAGCGGGTCCGGGTGGAGGTCTTTTCAAAAATCAGGGCCACGTTTTTCCCCTCCAGATACCTGTGGGGAACGCCCGCCTTTTTCTTCGCCTTCAGGTCCGCCGCCGTGTCCAGGAATTGCTGGATTTCCGCCGGGGTAAAGTCCAGCAGCTTCAAAAAATGCTTTTCCATCTCGTCCTCTCTTTCTCTCAGCCGAGGGTCTGCTTCATGATCGTCAGGCCCTTGTCCATTTCGTCCTTGGTGATGACCAGCGGCGGCAGAAGCCGCATGCCCGGACCGGCGGTGAGAATCAGCAGGCCGTTTTCAATGAGTTTGTTCGCGATATCCTTATTGGTCCAGCCCTCCCGGACCTCAATGCCGATCATCAGCCCCAAACCCCTCGTCTTTCCGAAGCAGGGGAGGTTCAGCGCCTCGACGCCCCGGCGGAGATACTCGCCTTTCCCGCGGACCTCTTTCAGGAATTCGTCGCTGAGAATCTCCTGCACCACCAGGCCCGCGGCGGCGCAGACGGGATTCGCGCCGAAGGTGGTGGCGTGCATGCCCGGGCCCAGCACGTCCCTGCACTTTTCGTTGGCCAGGATGCCGCTCATGGGCAGGCCCCCGGCGATGCCCTTGGCAAAGCTCGCCGCGTCGGGAAGAATGCCGTACTGCTGGAAGGCGAACAGCGTGCCCGTCCGGCCTATGCCGGTCTGCACCTCGTCCACCAGGAGGAGCCAGTCCTTTTCCGCGCAGAGGGCCTCCACGGCCTTTACATACTCCTTGTCAAGCGGCAGGACGCCGCCCTCCCCCTGGACCAGCTCCACCATGACGGCACAGACGTCGCCCTGGTCCTGGGCCTTCAACGCCTCCAGGTCGTTGGCCGGGGCGTAGCGGAAGCCCTCGGTGAAGGGGAAGAAGTAGTTGTGGAACACGTCCTGGCCCGTGGCCTTCAGCGTGGTGATGGTCCGGCCGTGGAAGGAGTTTTGGAGCGTGACGATGGTGCTGCGGCCCTGGCCGTATTTGTCAAAGCTGTACTTCCGGGCCAGCTTGATCAGGCCCTCGTTGGCCTCGCCGCCTCCGTTGGCGAAAAAGACGGCGCTCGCGCCGGTGCGCTGGCAGAGGACCTCCGCCAGCCGGGCGGGGGGCTCCGTGTAAAAGAGGTTGGACACATGGTTCAGCTTCTTCGCCTGGTACGCGACCGCCTCCGCCCAGAGGGGATTTCCATAGCCCAGGGCGGTGACGCCGATGCCGCTGGTGAAGTCGATGTACGCCCGGCCCTCCGGGTCGTAGAGGGTGGCCCCCTCGCCGTGGTCCAGGGCCACGGGGAAACGGCCGTAGGTATTCATAATATGCTGATGGGTCAAGCCCTTGATGGCCTCGGAAGTCATAGGGTCTCCTCCTTTTTCATCATGGTGCCGATGCCCTCGTCGGAGAGCAGCTCAATGAGGATGGAATGGGGGATGCGGCCGTCCAGAATATGGACCCGCTCCACGCCGCCGTGGATGGCATCCACACAGCACTGCATCTTGGGGATCATGCCGCCGGAGATAATTCCCTCCTCCACCAGGGCCGGGACCTCCCGGGTACGGACCACGTGGATGAGGGTACTCTCGTCCTTGGGGTCCCGGAGGAGTCCCCGGACGTCGGTAAGCAGAATCAGCTTCTCCGCTCCCAGGGCCTCCGCCAGCTTGGCGGCGGCGGTGTCCGCGTTGATGTTGTAGGCCGTGTCCGCGTCCACTCCCTGGGCCACGGTGGAGACGATGGGGATATAGCCGTGCTCCAGGGCGTTTTTCACCGGCTCGGGGTTCACCCCGGTGATCCGGCCCACCAGGCCGTATTTCTCGTCCATCTGCTCCGCCTGGAACAGCTGGCCGTCCATGCCGCACAGGCCCACGGCCCGGCCCCCCAGTCGGCCCAGCTGGGACACCAGGTCCTTGTTCACCTTGCCGCAGAGGACGGCCTGGACGATATCCATGGTGGTGACGTCCGTGTAGCGCAGGCCGTCCACAAATTTGGACTCGTGACCAATCATTTTCAGCATGGCGGAAATCTCCGGCCCGCCGCCGTGGACGGCCACTACCCGGATGCCCACCAGATTTAGAAGAATAACGTCGCTCATCACGGCCCGGCGCAGCTCGTCGGAGATCATGGCGTTGCCGCCGTATTTGACCACAATGGTCTTGCCGGTAAATTTCTGAATATAAGGCAGGGCCTCGATCAGGGTCTGGGCCTGCTGTTCATGAGAGGACAATTGCACCCTCCCCTTTCCTTAGGGGGTCCAGGGGCCGCGGCCCCTGGTTTCTCCGCTGTGTGGAGAAAGAAATCGAAATCATTTTCCTGACGACATGCGCGTCAGGAAAATACCCCGACCCGTGCGCTCTCGGGGCGCACACACCAGTCCGCAGACTGGTGGGGGGAATCTAAAGGGGGGACGAAGTCCCCTCTTTAAGTCCGGTAATCGCCGTTGATTTTGATATAGTCGTAGGTGATGTCACAGCCCCAGCAGGTGCAGTCCCCGGAGCCCTCGCCCATGGCGATGCGGATTTCCACGTCGTGCTCCGTCAGAATCTTCTTGGCAAGGTCCTCGTCGAAGTCCAGGCCCCGGCCATCGGCGCAGACCGCGATCTCCCCGGCGGCGCTGGCGAAATGGACGGACACCCGCTCCGGGTCGAACTCCTCCCCGGAGTAGCCCATGGCGCACAGCACCCGGCCCCAGTTGGCGTCCGCGCCGAAAATGGCCGCCTTGGTGAGCGTGGAGGAGACCACGGACTTGGCGATGGTCTCGGCGCTTTGCTCGGATTTCGCTCCCTGGACGGTGCAGGTGATGAGGTGCCGGGCCCCCTCGCCGTCGGAGGCCATCTTCTTGGCAAGCTCGGCGCACAGGGCTTTCAGCGCCGCCAGGAACGCGTCGTAGTCCGGGCCCCCGGCGGAAATGATCTCATTCCCCGCCAGGCCGTTGGCCAGGACGCAGCAGGTGTCGTTGGTAGAGGTATCCCCGTCTACGCTGATGCGGTTGAAGCTGACCCGCGCCGTCTCCAGCAGGGCGGCCTTGATCATCGCCGGGGAAATGGCGCAGTCGGTGGTGAGGAAGCAGAGCATGGTGCCCATGTTGGGGTGGATCATGCCGCTGCCTTTGGCTATGCCTCCTATGCGGACGGTCCTGCCCCCCACGGTGGTTTCCACCGCCGCTTCCTTTTTCACGGTGTCGGTGGTCATGATGGCGTGGCCCGCCGCGTCGCTGGCCTCCGCCGACCGCTCCAGGGCGGCGCAGAGGGCCGGTACGGCCTTTTCAATAGCCTCCACGTTGATCCGCTGGCCAATGACGCCGGTGGAGCTCGCCAGCACGTCCTCCGGCCGGCAGCCAATGGCCCTGGCGGCGGCGGCGCACATGCGCTCCGCGTTTTCCTCCCCCTGGGGGGCGCAGGCGTTGGCGTTTCCGCTGTTGGCAATGATAGCCCGGGCCTTACCGTCCGCCAAATGCAGAAGGTCCACGTGAATGGGGGCGGCCTTGACCACGTTCTTCGTAAACACCGCCGCCGCCGCGCAGTCCACGTCGGAGACGATGAGGGCCACGTCCTTTTTCCATTCCGCGTGGGTCTTGACCCCCGCGTGGACCCCTGCGGCCCGGAAGCCCTGGGCGGCGCAGACGCCGCCGTCAATGAAGTTCAGCATATCCGTTCCTCGCACTTTCTTAGAGTTCCAGGCCCATGGTTTCCTCGAAGCCCAGCATCAGATTCATATTCTGCACCGCCGCGCCGCTGGCGCCCTTGCCCAGGTTGTCCAAACGGGCGGACAGCATCAGCTGCCGGCGGTTTCCGTTGACAAAAATCTGCAAGCCGTCCGTCCCGGCCAGATTGTTGGCGCCGATGAAGCCGCAGGAGGGCGCATCGGCGGGACGGAGGGTCACCACGGGACTGCCTGCATAGTAGTCCGCGTACAGCGCCCGCAGGCTTTCGATAGACTGCGCACCCTCCAGCTCCTCCGCCCACAGCGGGACGGTGACCACCATTCCCTGGGGATAATCGCAGATCATGGGCGTAAACAGGGGCGGGCGCTCCAGGCCGGCCACAGCCGCCATCTCCGGAAGATGCTTGTGGGACAGGGTCACAGCGTAATGACGGGGGCTCTCCAGCTCCCTCTCCCGATTCGGGCCGGTATACTGGGCGATGGCCTTTTTCCCCGCGCCCGTATAGCCGGACAGGGCGTGGCAGGCCAGCCGGGCCTTGGGGGACAGCGCCCCCTTCTCCACCAGGGGCCGGACCAGCGAGAGGAAGCCTGTGGCATAACAGCCCGGATTCGCCACCCGGGACGCCGTTCGAATGGCCTCCCGCTGCCTGGACAGCTCCGGGAAGCCGTAGACCCAGCCCTCCGCCGTCCGGTGGGCGGTGGAGCAGTCAATCACCCGGGTTTGGCCGTTTTCTATCAGGCTCACCGCTTCCACGGCGGCGGCGTCCGGCAGGCAGAGGAACACCAGGTCCGCCGCATTGAGGAATTTTTTCCGCTCCGCCGGGTCCTTGCGTTTGTCCTCGCTGATGAGGAGAAGGTCGATGTCCTCCCGGGCCGCCAGGCGGTCGTAAATCTGGAGGCCGGTGGTGCCCTCCTTGCCGTCGATATACACCTTTGGTTTCATGGGACCGCCTCCCTTTTATTCGCTCCGGGCCCGGAGGAACGCCTCAATCTCCTGAATCTGCCGGGCCGTCTCCCCCTCCGCCGGGCCGCCGAAGCTCCGCCGGAGGGCCATGCAGTTTTCCAGCTTTAACGCCTCGTAGACGTCCTCCCCAAAAAGGGGGGAGACGGCTTGCAGCTCCTCCAGGGCCAGCTCCTCCAGAGTCTTCCCCTGGGCGGCGCAGGAGGCCACCAGCTGTCCCGCGGCGGTGTACGCGTCCCGGAAGGGCATGCCCTTCTTGGTCAGGTAGTCGGCGCAGTCCGTGGCGTTGATGAAGCCCCGGCCCGCCGCCTTGCGCATATTCTCCGGGAGGACCGTCATGGTCTCGATCATCCCTGTGAACACCGGAAGGCACAGCTCCACGGTGTCCAGGGCGTCGAACACCGGCTCCTTGTCCTCCTGCATGTCCTTGTTATAGGCCAGGGGCAGGCCCTTCATCACCGTGAGAAGGCCCATCAAATCGCCGTAGACCCGGCCCGTCTTACCCCGGACCAGCTCAGCCATGTCCGGGTTCTTCTTCTGAGGCATGATGCTGGAGCCGGTGGAATACGCCTCGTCCAGCTCCACGAATTTAAACTCCCAGCTGCACCAGAGGATGACCTCCTCGGCGAAACGGCTGAGGTGCATCATCAAAATGGACAGATCGCTCAGCAGCTCCAGGGCGTAGTCCCGGTCGCTGACGCCGTCCATGGAGTTGCCGCAGGGGCGGTCAAAGCCCAGGGCCGCCGCCGTCTGAAAGCGGTCGATGGGGTAGGTGGTCCCCGCCAGGGCCCCGGAGCCCAAGGGGCACTCGTTCAGCCGCTTGCGGCAGTCCTCCAGCCGGGTTACGTCCCGGGAGAACTGGGCGGCATAGGCCAGCAGGTGCTGGGCGAAGGACACGGGCTGGGCCCGCTGCAAGTGGGTATAGCCCGGCATGACGGAGCCCTGGTGCCTGCCCGCCTGGGCGCACAGGACCTTCTCCAGGTCCAGCAGCTGCCCAATAACGGTCCCGATCTCCTTCCGCACGTACAGCCGGAAATCCAGGGCTACCTGGTCGTTCCGGGAGCGGGCGGTGTGGAGGCGCTTCCCCGCTTCGCCAATGCGCTGGGTCAGCAGGGCCTCGATATTCATGTGGATATCCTCGTTGGCCGGGGAGAACTCCACCTTTCCCGCCTCGATATCCGCCAGGATTTCCGTCAGGCCCTTCCGGATCGCGTCCTTATCCGCCTGGGAGATGACCCCCTGGGCCGCCAGCATCTCCGAATGGGCAAGGCTTCCCTGGATATCCTCCCGGTAGAGCCGCTGGTCAAAGTGAATGGAGGACTGGAAATCGTTGGCCAGGGAATCCGTCTCCTTGCTGAACCGTCCGCCCCAAAGTTTCATGGGATGTCCGCCTTTCCAAAAATGAAATCATGTCTGCGGCGACATGTGCGCCGCAAACATTCCTTGACTTGTGCGCCTTGCACCCGCAAGGGGCATGCAACATCCGTAAAGCAGCATAGCTGCTAACGGCCGCCCAAGGCGTGCTCGCCAGTCCGCAGACTGGCGGGGGGGATCTAAAGGGGGGACGGAATCCCCCTCTTTATTACAGCTTCCCCTGCTCCCGCAGAGCCAGTACTGTGTCCGGGAGCCCCCACAGGTTGATGAAGCCCGTGGCGTTGGTCTGGTCGTAGGCGCTCTCGTTGAAGGTCACCAGCTCCTCGGAGTACAGGCTCTCGGGGGAGGTGATGCTCGCCGTGATCATGTTGCCCTTGTACAGCTTCAGCTTCACAGAGCCCGTCACGTGCTCCTGGGTCTTGTCGGCAAAGGCGCTGAGGGCCTCCCGCAGGGGGGTGAACCACTTGCCGTTGTATACCAGGTCCGCAAAGTCCACCGCCAGCTTGCTCTTCATGTGGGCGGTGTCCTTATCCACCGTAATCATTTCCAGGCACTCATGGGCCTTATACAGAATCGTGCCGCCCGGGGTCTCGTACACGCCCCGGTCCTTCATGCCGACTAACCGATTCTCCACGATGTCCAGAAGGCCGATGCCGTTCTCTCCGCCCAGCTTGTTGAGCTTCCGGATGATGTCGCTGGCCTTCATTCTTTCACCGTCCACCGCCACGGGCACGCCCTTTTCAAAGTCGATGGTCACGTAAGCCGGAGCGTCCGGCGCGGAAATGGGGCTGACCCCCATCTCCAGAAAGCCCTCCTTCTCATACTGGGGCTCGTTGGCGGGGTCCTCCAGGTCCAGGCCCTCGTGGCTCAGGTGCCAGAGGTTCTTGTCCTTGGAGTAGTTGGTCTCCCGGCTGATCTTCAGGGGAACCTTGTGGGCCTCGGCATAGTCGATCTCCTCGTCCCGGCCCTTGATGTCCCACTCCCGCCAGGGGGCGATGATGGTCATATCCGGGGCGAAGCGCTTGATGGCCAGCTCAAACCGCACCTGGTCGTTGCCTTTGCCGGTGCAGCCGTGGGCGATGGCGTCCGCGCCCTCTTTTTTTGCAATCTCCACCAGGCTCCGGGCGATGATGGGCCGGGCGAAGGCCGTGCCCAATAAGTACTGCTCGTAGCTGGCGCCCATTTTCAGGGAGGGGATGATCACCTCATCCACCATTTCGTCGGTGAGGTCCGCGATATACAGCTTGCTGGCCCCGGTCTTGAGGGCCTTTTCCTCCAGGCCGTCCAGCTCCTGCTCCTGGCCCACGTCCCCGGCCACGGCGATGATTTCCACGTCGCCGTAGTTCTCCTTCAGCCAGGGGATAATGATGGATGTATCCAGCCCGCCGGAATAGGCGAGGACGACTTTTTTGATGTTCTTTTTCATGACTGCGCCTCCATTGTGTTTAATGATGTGTAGATTATACAACTAAGGTGAATATTTATGCAACTGGCGGAATGCACAAGAATGCCGCTGGGAGGGCGGCAAATTTTGCCGGGATTTCTTGCCGCGCTTGTCGAAATCGGATATAATGGCTCTGCTGCCCTCCTGGCAGCAGGAAGGGGCGGAACGCATATCCTCACAAGTTTCCTTGTGCCGCTGGCTGCGGGCATCGCCTTACTACATATGTAGATGGCTGGACCGCCACGGGAAGGGCCGCTGACCCCAGCAAAACGGTTCCCCGGAGTGCGTGAGCACTTCGGGGAACCTATTGATTTACGCTTGTTCATCATAAATGTTGCTCGAAAGCCGTATTTTACACCGCGATTTCCGATGATTATATCCGTAAGAACCCCTTTGATTTTCAATTGACCGATGTGATTCTGATCGACACGGAGGTCAAAACGCCCCTGTCTGCTGTACAAGAAAAAAGTCTGCTGGATTTCCTCCAGACAGACAAGGTATGCAGATCATATTATGACGAGATTTTAAGGAAGCACTGATTTAATCAACGTGTGCAGATTTGCGCCAGAAATTTTCGCTGGCAAGGAAGAAAATCGCAGAAATCCTGGCGGATTTCAAGATTTTCTGACGCAGATCAGCGGAAATTTATGGCGTAAAGATGTGCGCGGGGATTAAATCAGTGCTTCCTATAGTTACCACAGTTGAAAAGAATCCAATGGATTCTTTTCAACACAGCGCGGGTATACCGCGCTGTGGGCCGCGAATGCGGCTTTCTGTGGTGAACTTCATAGGAAGCGCACAGGCGCCTTGCGCCTCGGCGGACCTGCGGTCCGCCGGTTGAAAAGGAGTAAACACTCCCTTTCAACTATATTGACTATATCAATGTTGACCACCAGCTTCAAAAGGACGCCGGACTGACCCGGGAGCAGTTTGCGGAGCTTTCGGATTTCGGCGCCGGGTACTACCGGCAGATCGAGGAGAGCGGCGAGGCGGACACGGGGTCTCTGAACGCGGCTCTGCGGGGCTTACGCCCCGGGAGCTCCGTTTGGCGGAGAAGGTCCTCCAGCTCTTCCTCCTCCGGGGGGCTGAGGCCGTAAAAAAGGCGGCCCGCTTGCGCGGGCCGCCTCGTATCTCCGCTCACCGTATAAAGTTCATCATAGGCCGCTGTGCCGCCTCCGGGGCGGGGACCGCCGTCTCATGAAGCACCTTGACCATCCAAGCCATATTCCGCCCCAGCCGGGCGGCCACGGCCATGCCCTCCTCGTCCCGGGCGGCCTCGCCGGGGTCCGCCCCGTGGACCACGCCCCAGTAGTCGGAGGTCATCAAAATCATCTCCATAGCGTCCATGGTCCCCAGCAGCTGCTGATAGGTCTCCATGCCGCCGCTGCGGCGCAGGGTGCACAGCGCCCCGCCCACCTTGTGGCGGAGCTGGTTCACGCCGCAGCCCGCCGCCAGCATCAGGCGGTCCAGCACGCACTTCATGCCCCCGGCGATGCCTCCGTGATACACCGGGGAGGCCAGGAGAATGCCGTCGGCCTCGATACAGGCGGCGATGATCTCGTTCACCCCATCCCCGTCCTGGACGCAGCGGAGGCTTCCGGTGTTCAGGCAGTGGTAGCAGGCCATGCAGGGCCGCACCTTGGCCCCGGGCTGAAAGACCTGGAACTCCACGCCGGCGGCCCGAATCTCTTTTCCGGCGGCCTCCAGGCAGAGGGCTGTGTTTCCGTTTTTGCGGGGGCTTCCGTTGATGGCAGCGATTTTCATAGGGCTTCCTCCTTATGTTTTCTTTAGGCCTTGTTTAAAAATTGGCGGAATGCCGGGTTTGGGCAGATTTTTTTGCCAGGCAAGGCGATTTGACGCGGGAATCCTGACGGATTTCAAGTCCAATCAACGCAGTCCTGGCGGAAAAAGATGCCCAAAGACGGCGTTTTGCCATTCTTCAAACAAGGCCTAAGCGCCTTTTCCGAACAATGAAAAACCAGAGCAGAACTCCCTGGCCCAGCAGTACGGCAATGGATACCACCTTTAAAAATCCCGGAGCGGCGAACGGTTTGAAGCGCCAGCTCCACTTCTCCATTTCGCAGTGAACCGTGAACCAATAAGACGGCAAAAAGCTGACCAGATTTCCCCCCAGCAGCGCTGGGACGTCTCCGGTCCTGACCGTCAGCCAGCACAGCAGAGCCGCCCAGGCCAGCAGCATCCCCAGCCGGACGGCCCATTTTTTCTTCATTGCGCCCCCTCCCTCCATCGAATGAATCCATTATATTGGACCAGGAATAAAATTGCAAGAATTTCGGAAAACCCCCTTTTTCTTCCGCCCCAAATACGCTATAATAGCACCCGTAAATTTAACATCTACGGAGGATGATTCCATGCGGCAAAACGAAATGTTTCTCCTGAAATTAGGCGAGGTAGTCCTCAAGGGTCAAAACCGCCGCTCCTTTGAGGACCGGCTGGTGGCCAACACGGCCCGCCGCCTGAAATCCTGCGGCAGCTTCCAGGTCTATATCCGTCAGAGCACCATCTACGCCGAGCCCACCACGGAAACCTGCGACATGGAAGCGGCCTACGCCGCCGCCCGGCAGGTGTTCGGCGTGGTCAGCGTCGCCCGGGCGGCGCCCTGTGAAAAGACGGTGGAGGCCATTGTGGAGACAGCCAAGGACTACCTGGCGGACGCCTTCGCCTCGGCAAAGAGCTTCAAGGTGGAAAGCAAGCGGGCGGATAAAAACTACCCCCTGAACTCCATCCAGGTCTCCCAGGCCGTGGGCGGCGAGCTGGCGGAGGCGTTCCCCCATGTGGCGGTGGACGTCCATAACCCGGACCTGACGGTCCACGTGGAGATCCGCGAAAAGCACGCCTACATCCACGCCCCCGCCGTCCCCGGGGCGGGGGGCCTCCCCGTGGGCATGGGGGGCCATGCCGTCAGCCTCCTGTCCGGCGGGCTGGACAGCCCGGTGTCCTCCTGGATGATGGCCCGGCGGGGCGTAGAGCTGGAGATGGTCCACTTCGTCTCCCCGCCCTACACCTCCCAGCAGGCGCAGGACAAGGTGCTGGAGCTGGCGCATCTGCTGACGGCCTACTGCGGCCGTCTCCGGGTACACATTGTGCCCTTCACGGAGATTCAGGAGGAGATCCGGAAGAACTGCCCCGAGGAGTACTTCACCCTCATCATGCGCCGCTTCATGATGCGCCTGGCCCAGGCCATTGCCAAGCGGGCGGGAGCCAAGGCCCTGATCACCGGCGAATCCCTGGGGCAGGTAGCCAGCCAGACCATGATGGCCCTGGCCGTCACGGACGGCGTGACGGAAATGCCCGTCCTCCGGCCCCTCATCGGCATGGACAAAGTGGAGATCATCCGCATGTCCAGGGAGATTGGCACCTACGACACATCGATCCTGCCCTATGAGGACTGCTGCACAGTCTTCACCCCCCGGCACCCCGCCACCCGGCCCAAGCTGGAGGACGTCCGCGCGGCGGAGGCCAAGCTGGATATAGAGGGCCTGACGGCCCGCTCCCTGGAGGGGGAGGAATGGGTTTGGGTCAAACCATAAGCTGGTACTCGCCCTAACGGGCGGGAAAGTCAACAGCCATGATGACGGCTGGTCCAATACACCCCCGCCCGAAGGGCAAGTAAAATCCCCCTGACAGGGAAAAAAAGGAGCCCGCCATGTCTCATACCGCCGAACTCATCGCCGTAGGCACCGAACTACTGCTTGGCAACATTGCCAACACCAACGCCCAGGTCCTGAGCCAGAGCCTCTCCGCCCTGGGCGTCAACGTCTTCTGGCACACCGTGGTAGGCGACAACCCGGAGCGCCTCAAGGAGGCCCTGTCCATCGCCCGCCGCCGGGCGGACGTCCTCATCACCACCGGCGGCCTGGGCCCCACCTACGACGATCTCACCAAGCAGACCATCTGCGAATCCTTCGGAAAACCCCTGGTCCTCCACCCGGATATCCTGGAGGACATTCGGTCCTTTTACGAATCCGCCCTCCACGTCCCGATGCCGGAGAACAACACCCAGCAGGCCGAGCTTCCCGAGGGCTGCGTGGTTTTCGACAACCCCGTGGGCACCGCCCCCGGCTGTGCCTTCGAGTCGGACGGCGTCCACGTCCTCATGCTCCCCGGCCCGCCCCACGAGATGGAAACCATGCTCCGCCGCCACGTGGAGCCCTACCTGCGGAAGCTCTCCCACGAGGTCATCGTCTCTCAGGACATCATGACCTTCGGCATGGGGGAGAGCTCCATCGACCAGCTTCTCCATGAAAAAATGGCCCATATGACCAACCCCACCCTGGCCACCTACGCCAAGCCCTGTGAGGTCCGCCTCCGGGCCACGGCCAAGGCCGCCACGGAGGACGAGGCATATTCCATGCTGGCCCCCGTGGGGCAAATGGTTCTGGAAACCCTGGGCGACATCGTCTACGGCGCGGACGGCGGCGACCTGGCGGACTGCTGCCACGGCCATCTGATCCGCCGGGGGCTCACCCTCGCCACCGCCGAGAGCTGCACCGGCGGATTGGTTGCCCAGCGGCTCACCGCCATCCCCGGAATCTCCGCCGTTTACCGGGGCGGCGTGGTCAGCTACTGGACCAGCGTCAAGGCGGAGGTGCTCCACGTCCCTCAGGACGTCCTGGATACATACGGCCCCGTTTCAGAGGAGTGCGCCCGGGCCATGGCGGAGGGGGTCCGCCGGATTACCGGGGCGGACCTGGGGGTCTCCGTCACCGGGGCGGCGGGACCGGACCCGGACGAGCGAGGCGTCCCCGTGGGGATCGTGTACATCGGCCTGGCCACGCCGGAGGGAACTTTCTGCCGCCGCCTGGACCTGGGCCGCCGGAGGCGGGACCGCATCCAGGGCCTGGCGGCGAACCACGCCCTCGACGTGGTCCGGCGCTATTTACAGGGCCTGCCGGTAGAACAAATCTAGGGAACCACTGATGAAATCCCCGCACACAGCTTCACGCCATAAATTCCCGCTG
>ERZ779623.564-NODE-564-length-13395-cov-20.512894_pt1 | contig 13395 bp, 15 predicted proteins | sample MGYA00514189_ERZ779623 | MGnify/ENA primary metagenome ERZ779623 (study PRJEB29562, sample SAMEA4376712) | mouse gut metagenome | isolation source: Cecum | study: EMG produced TPA metagenomics assembly of the A DSS colitis mouse model was used to assess the... | reverse complement strand
TTCCTATTATCTCCCACTCCGCCATTTTTGTCAAAAGATTTTAAACAGGCTCTTATAGTCAAGCAAGTTCAAAAGTATCATAGGATACTTTTGAACCCAGCGGCGATGAATCGCCGCTGGAGGCCGCATTCGCGGCCTTGACTTGCACTTCATAGGGAATCAAGCGCGCTTTTTCAACTTGATTCACTATATAAGAGGATGCCGTCCAGGGCGGCCATCAGCGCGGCCATGTCCCCATCGGTGCCGATGCTGATGCGCAGCCAGTCCGCGATCTCCGGGGTGCTCCACCAGCGGGCCAGCACGCCCCGCTCCCGCAGGCTGTCCAGCAGCTCCTTGCCGCCGTGGTCAGGGTGGCGGGCAAAGACGAAATTGGCCTGGGAGGGCAGGACGGCAAAGCCCCGCTCCCGGAGGGCGTGTTCCGTCCAGCGGCGGGTGTCCATCACCCGGCGGCGGATGGACTGGAAATAGTCCTCGTCCCGGAGGGCCGCCGCCGCCCCCGCCTGGGCCAGGCGGTCCACGGTGTAGGAGTTGATGGAGTCCCGGACGCACCGCAGGCCGTCGATGAGGCCCGGATCTCCCATGGCCCAGCCCACCCGCAGCCCCGCCAGTGCCCGGGACTTGGAGGCGGTCTGCACCACCAGCAGGTTGGGATAGCGGCCGATGAGCCCCACCGCGCTGTTCCCGCCGAAGTCGATGTAGGCCTCGTCCACCAGCACCACCACGTCCGGGTTGGCGTTCAGCAGCTTCTCCACCGTGTCCAGCCCCACGGCAAGCCCCGTGGGGGCGTTGGGGTTGGCCAGCACCACCCCGCCGTTATTGCCGCACAGCAGGTCGATGGGGTCGGAGAAATCCGGGTTCATGGGCACCTCCCGGCAGTGCAGGCCGAAGAAGCCGGTGTAGACGGGGTAGAAGCTGTAGGTGATTTTGGGGAACACCACCTCCCGGTCCGGCTCAAAAAACGCCTGGAAGGCGAAGGCCAGGATCTCGTCCGAGCCGTTGCCGCAGAACACCTGGCGGAGCTCCAGCCCCTCCCGCTGGGCGATGGCGGCGCGCAGATCCAGGCACTCCGGGTCGGGGTAGAGCCGCAGGCCGTCCCCCGCCGCCGCCCGGATGGCCTCCACAGCCTTGGACGAGGGGGGATAGGGGCACTCGTTGGTGTTCAGCTTGATAAACGTCCGATCCCGGGGCTGCTCCCCCGGGGTGTAGGGCACCGCGTTCCGGATGCGCCCGCTCCAATACCTGTTCATAGGGGCTTGCCCTCCCGCTTTACTTTTTTGACTGCCTTTTCCGCCTTGGCCCGGGGCGTCATGACCTCGTGGCCGCAGCCCAGGCATTTCAGCTTGAAGTCCATGCCCATCCGCAGTACCTTCCACTCCTTGCTGCCGCAGGGATGGGCCTTTTTCAGCTCCAGCACATCGCCGACCTGGATGTCCATGGGCATCTCATTCCCCCTCCTTCCCGGACTGCCCGCCCTTGATCCGGTCCCAGTACGCCTTGGCGGCCTGCTCGTTTTTGTTGGGGCCGTATTCGTAATACACGTGATCCTTGATGGCATCGGGCAGGTACTGCTGGGCCACCCAATGCCCCGGGTACAGGTGGGGGTAGAGGTAGCCCTGCTCCCGCTCAAAGCCTGCGCCGTCGGCGTGGACGTTTTGCAGGTGCCGGGGGTAGTCCCCCGTCCGCCCCGCCCGCACGTCCGCCATGGCCGCGCCGATGGCGTTGACGACGCTGTTGGATTTGGGGGCGGTGGCCAGCAGGATGGCGGCCTGGGCCAGGGGGAGCTGGGCCTCGGGCAGGCCCAGCTGGAGCGCGCTGTCCACGCAGGACTTGACGATGGACGCCGCCTGGGGATAGGCCATGCCCACGTCCTCGCTGGCGGAGCAGAGGAGGCGGCGGATGGCGGTGAGCATATCTCCGGCCTCCAAAAGCCTCGCCAGGTAGTGGAGGGCGGCGTCCGGGTCGGAGCCCCGCAGGGACTTCATCAGCGCGGAGGCGGTGTCGAAGTGGTCGTCCCCGTCCCGGTCGTACCGCATGGCGGACCGCTGGGCCACCAGCCTGGCGTCGTCCAGGGTGATGGTGAGGACGCCGTCCCGGATGCGGCTGGCGGTCATCAGCAGCTCCACGGCGTTCAGGGCCTTGCGCACGTCCCCGCCGCAGGAGGCGGCCAGATGCCTGCGCACCCCGTCCTCGCAGACCGCCTCCACCCCCAGCTCCCGGGCCTGGAGGGCGATGCCCCGGTCCACCGCGGGCAGCAGGTCGTCCGCCGTCAGCATTTTGAACTCAAAGACGGTGGAGCGGGACAGGATCGCGTTGAAGATGGTGAAGTAGGGGTTCTCCGTGGTGGAGGCGATGAGGGTGATCTTGCCGTTCTCGATGAACTCCAGCAGGGACTGCTGCTGCTTCTTGTTGAAATACTGGATCTCGTCCAGGTAGAGCAGCACGCCGTTGGGGGCCAGCAGGGTGCCCACCTGCTCCATCACGTCCCGGATGTCCGCCAGGGAGGCGGTGGTGGCGTTGAGCCGCCGCAGGGCGCGGCCCGACTGCTGGGCGATGATGTTGGCCACGGTGGTCTTGCCCGTGCCGGAGGGGCCGTAGAACACCATGTTGGGGATTTTCCCGCTGTCGATCACCCGGCGCAGCAGGCCGTCCCGGCCCAGAATGTGGCTCTGACCCAATACCTCGTCCAGGCTTTGCGGGCGGATGCGATCCGCCAGCGGCTGGTACATATGCGGCCCCTCCCTTCCTTTGCGTGCTCCCGATTATATCATATTATACAGATGTTCGCAAGACGGGCGCTCCATGTTTGTCCCTCTTTCTTTCTGCGGGGAATTTTGTATTGACTTTTTCAGGGTCATGTGTTATCCTGTCGAAAATCCCAAAATAAGGAGGTCATATCCCATGAATTTAGAAGGGACTAAAACCGCGGAAAATCTTAAGGCAGCCCTGGCCGGTGAGTCCATCGCCCGGAACAGGTATACCTATTTTGCCCAGGCCGCCCGGGCCAACGGGGACGAGGAGATCGCCGCCGCCTTTGAGCGGATGGCGAAAAACGAGATGATGCACGCCCGGCTGTGGTTTGAGCAGCTGTTTGGCACGCCCGCGGACACAAAGGACTGCCTGAGTCAGGCCGCCCAGGGGGAGTACGACGAGTGGTTCAGGATGTACCCCGAGTTTGCCCGTCAAGCCCGGGAGGAGGGGCTGGAGGATCTGGCCGCGATGTTTATGAGAGTGGCCGCCATCGAGCGCAGCCATGAGAAGGAGTTCCTCACGCTGCTGTCCAAAATGAGCGGTTCGCAGGCCGAGGCTCCCGCGCCCAAGCAGAAGAAAAGCGGATACCGCTGCCAGTTCTGCGGCGCGATTTTTGAGGAGCGGCCCGATGTGTGCGACACCTGCGAGGCCATCGGCGCCTTTGAGTACGTGGAGTATTTGGAATAACGGCCTGCTTGCGCCAAAGCCCCGGCAGAAAAGCCTGCCGGGGCTTCCTTGCGCTCAATCGTCCTTCCAGTTCCACCACTTGCGCTGTTCGGGCGTCTCGATCCGCCCCTCCGCCCAGGCCACCGCCAGACGGTACACGTACAGCACGCAGCGGTCCACCGTGTGCCCCGCCTGGGCGCACTCCCGGGCGTACAGGGCCTCCGGGTCCTGACCCTTCAGGTCGTCCACCTGCTCAATGCCCAGGGCGTTCAGGTGGGCAGCCATATGTTTGCCTACGCCGGGGATAGAGGTGAGATCAGGACTCATGGCGTTCACCTGCCAGTTCAAATTTGATCAGGCGGCCTCCCTGCCAGGTCAGCCGCCCGGAGCCGCCTTCGGACAGGCGGCGGTATTTCCGCCAGGGCATCCACAGCTCCACCCGGCTCCCGTCCTCCAGCGCAAAGGCGGCGTGACAGGTTCTGATCCGGGTTTTGCAGCCCTTCTTTGATCCCTGATCATACTCCTCCCGCCAGCGGGCGGACACCACGGCCCCCGCCGTCCGCCGGGGGCCGCTGTAGTCGGCGTCCAGCCGGAGCAGCCGCTTTGCCAGCTCCGCCGCAATCAGGGCGGCAAGGCCCAGGGCAAGGAGGAACACCCCAAGAAAAGACGCGGCGTTTCCCATCAATTCCTTCGGCATACCGTCCGCCTCCCGGCCTTCCCAGTCTGTTTCTCCCTGCTGCCACAGGTCAGCTCCGGGAGCACTTCTCCGCGTCGATGGCCAGCACCACCAGCAGCGCGCCCAGCGCGTCCCTGGGGTCGGCCACGTCGATGGTATAGGTGTCGGTGAGGTGGAACAGCTCCTTGGAAATGGCCGCCACCTGACGCTGGCCGTCCCAGATGGCGTAGTCCCACTCCATCCACTGGCCCTCCACCCGCCAGCCGTTGAAGTCGATGGCGAACTGGGGCTTGAAGAAGGTGAACTCCTTTTTGATGCAGCCCACATACTGATCCTGCACGTAGATCTCGAACTGGGGCAGGAAGGTGAGGACCTTCTGCTGGAGGGTGCCGATGTGGTTCCCATAGGCGTCGTTGATGTGCAGGCAGTGGCCCCAGCTCAGCTGGCCCTCCACGGTGAAAACGGTGTTCCCCTCCTCGTCGTAGATGTCATAGCTGTCCAGCCAGGAGAAAAACCGCTGTTTGAAATTCAGCCTCATCCCAGGACCCTTCTTTCTCTATGGCCGCTTCAGCGGTAGATGGGGTATTTGGCGGTCAGAGCCGCCACGCCCGCCCGGATCTCCTCCGCCTTGGCCTGGAAGTCGGTGGCGGCCAGGGCGATATACTCCGCCACCTGGTCCATGTCCGCCTCCACAAAGCCCCGGCTGGTGACGGCGGGACTGCCCACCCGCAGGCCGCTGGTCTGGAAGGGGGAGCGGGGGTCGCCGGGCACCTTGTTCTTGTTGGCGGTGATGCGCACCTCGTCCAGGCGGCGTTCCAGCTCCTTGCCGGTGAGCTCGCCCAGATCCCGCAGGTCGATGAGGGACAGGTGGTTGTCCGTGCCGCCGGACACCAGCTTCATGCCCCGCTTTACCAGCCCCTGGGCCAGGGCGGCGGAGTTCTTCACCACCTGCTGCTGGTAGGCCTTGAACCCGGGCTTCAGGGCCTCCCCCAGGGCCACCGCCTTGGCGGCGATGACGTGCATCAGCGGCCCGCCCTGGGAGCCGGGGAAGATGGCGGAGTTCAGCTTCTTGGCCAGCTCCTCGTCGTTGGTGAGCAGCAGGCCGCCCCGGGGGCCCCGGAGGGTCTTGTGGGTGGTGGTGGAGGTGACGTGGGCGCAGGGGATGGGGGAGGGGTGAAGCCCCGCCGCCACCAGCCCCGCAATGTGGGCCATGTCCACCCAGAGGTAGGCCCCCACCTGGTCGGCGATCTCCCGGAACCGCTGGAAGTCGATGGTCCGGGGGTAGGCAGACGCCCCGGCGATGATCATTTTGGGCTTGCACTCCTTGGCGATCCGCTCCACCTCGCCGTAGTCGATAACGCCCGTCTCCTCGTTCACGCCGTAGGACACCATCTTGAAATACCGCCCGGAGAAGTTCACCGGACTGCCGTGGGTCAGGTGCCCGCCGTGGTCCAGGTTCATGCCCAGCACCGTGTCCCCCGGCTGGCACAGGGCCATATAGACGGCGTAGTTGGCCTGCGCGCCGGAGTGGGGCTGGACGTTGGCGAACCTGGCCCCGAACAGCTCACAGGCCCGCTGTATAGCCAGGTTCTCCGCCACGTCCACGCACTGGCAGCCGCCGTAGTACCGCTTGCCGGGGTAGCCCTCGGCGTATTTGTTGGTGAGCACGCTGCCCATGGCGGCCAGCACCGCCTCGGACACGATGTTCTCCGACGCGATCAGCTCAATGTTGTCGCACTGACGCTGGTACTCCGACCGGATGGCCGCGCCCAGCTCGGGGTCGTGGCTGGATACGAAATCCATATATTCTAAAACCATTTGTGTCTCCGCCTTTCCAGAGTTTGATCTTCCTCATTATACAATGTTTTCCGGAAAAGCACAACTGTAATCTCCGGAAAAAACAGTCTCGCTTTCCGCAGTTTTTTGTGATATCATATCCAGTGAGGTGAGTTTCATGGAGAGAGAAGCTGTAATCGCCATTGTCAACGCCCTGAAGGGGCTGTACCCCGACGGGATCTGCTCCCTGCAATACCAAAAGGACTACGAGCTTTTGTTTGCTGTCCGGCTGTCCGCCCAGTGCACCGACGAGCGGGTGAACCAGGTGACGCCCGCCCTCTTTGCACGCTTCCCCACCCTGGAGAGCTTCGCCCAGGCGGACATCGAGGAGGTGGGGGAGTACGTCCACTCCTGCGGCTTCTTCCGGGCCAAGAGCAAGGACATGGTGCTGTGCGCCCAGATGCTGCTCCATGAGTACGGCGGAAAGGTGCCGGGCACCATGGCGGATCTGCTCCGCCTGCCGGGGGTGGGCCGCAAGACGGCAAACCTGATCTTGGGGGACGTACATAACACCCCCGGCGTGGTGGTGGCGGACACCCACTGCATCCGCATATCCGGGCGCATGGGCCTGACGGACGGCACCAAGGACCCCGCCAAGGTGGAGCAGCAGCTCCGGGCGGTTCTGCCGCCGGAGGAGTCCAATAACTTCTGCCACCGGCTGGTGCTCCACGGGCGGGCGGTGTGTACGGCCCGGAAGGCCAAGTGCGGCGAGTGCGTGTGCGCGCCCTGGTGTAAGTACGCCAACACGGAGTTTAAGGCGTGAAGGAAGCCCGCCCCGGTGACCGGGGCGGGCTTCCTTGCGTGTTACGGCTCCACCGGGGCCAGATCATCCAGCGGAAGGGTGACAGCACCGCAGCTCAGGTTGAAGGTGACGCTTCCGCCCTGAAGCCGGGCGGGGTCGGTGACCTCGGACAGGCGGAACATAAGGAGGGCTTCCTCCCCGATGCTCCCGCCGCCCAAATAGGCCGGGGCCAGGGGGACAAGGTTCCCATCCTTGTCCTTGAGGGTGATATCGTTCTCGCTGAGAGCCAACAGGTACCACCAGCGCGTTTCCACATCGCCGACCAGCTTTTCGCCGCCCTCCCGGTCAAAGGTGACCAGCAGGTTCACGGGGGACAGGTAGACCTCTTTTAACGTGATGTCCGCCCCGTCCAGCTGGGTCACGAAAACATCCGCCTGCTGGCTCCAGCCGATGTCCTTTTGGGGCAGGGGAACGTCGCAGCTCCACTCGCCGGAGTAGAGTGTAAACCCGCGGGGCCCCCAGGTTTCCTGATTCACGGTTGCATAGCTCAAGGGGCCGACGGGGAGCCGCATGGAGGCCGCCTGCCCATCGAGCAGTCCACCCTGGGGCAGCTTCACCTGGAAGATGGCGGACACGTGGCTATCCGCTGGATCATCGTCCTCCAAAAACTCCCAATTGTAGCTATAGCCGCCATAGACGCCCAGGTCGATTCTCTCCCCGGCTTCGTCCATAAAATAGTGGTCGCCGCCTCCATAAAAGCCTGCGCTTGAGCCGAACGGCTCCTCGCCGTCCCGCTCTCCCATCCACAGCGAGGTACCCTCCGGGGCGGTGAAGTCGGCCAGCACCAGGATGGAGGTGCGATCCCGCAGCACCTGGGACACGTGGAACACGGCCCCATTGTCCTCCTTGGTGATATCCACCGCCATGGCACCGGGGATCAGCAGCTCCGCGGTCTGGGAATCCTCCGGCCCCACGCCGAGATAGTCCAGCAGCCGCTGGCTGACCCCTGTCACCGTAGCCGCCGCAGCCCCCGTCACCAGCAGGGCTGCCGCCGCCGCGCCTATAACCACTCGCTTCCAGTTTTTCATCGGTCGTTTCCTCCTCACGCCGTCCCGGAGGAGCCCGTCCAGCAGCTCCGCCTCCCGCCCCGGGGCGGGTGATAGAGCGTCAAACATCCGGTTCAAGTCACGCTTGTCCATAGCCTTCCTCCTCCAGCTTTAGTTTCAGCTTCTTCCGGGCCTGGGCCAGCCGGGAACGCACCGTGGAGGGATTCTCCCCCAGCAGCTCCGCCATCTCCCCGGTGGTGTAGCCCTGGTAGTAGTGCAGATAGAGCACCAGCCGGTGGGCCTCGGGCAGAGCCGCCACCTGCTCCCACACCGTCCCGTCCCGGGGGTCCTCCCAGGTCAGGCCGTCCAGCGTCTCTGTCCCCGCCCGCCGGGTGCGCCACCAGTGCTTGAGCTGGTTGCGGCACTCGTTCCGGGCGGCCACGATGAGCCACGCCTTTTCGTGCTCCGGATCACGGAAAAGCTGGCCCCGCTCCAGGACCCTGCGAAAGACGGTCTGGGCGGCGTCCTCCGCGTCGGGCACGTTTTTCATCAGCACCAGGCAGATCTGGTAGACCATGCCGAACCGCCGCGCATAGAGATCGGCCAGCGCGTCTCTTGACCACGTGTGGGCTTCCACGGGGAACACCTCCTCTCGTCCTTCTGCCTACTACACAATCGGCGGGGGCGGATTGTTGACGGCGGGGGGAAATTTTTTGAAAAAGCGGGCGGACAGCCGCCGCCCTGGGCGCATAGTGCGTCAAAAGCTCCCGGCCAGGGATACTGGCCGGGAGCTTCTTTCAGTTCATGCCCTGGTGCAGCTTTGCCGCCGTCAGGGTGTTTTTCATCAGCATGGCCCTTGTCATAGGCCCCACGCCCCCGGGCACCGGGGTGATGAAGGACGCCTTCTCCGCCGCCTCGCCATAGCACACGTCGCCGCACAGCTTCCCCGCCTCGTTGCGGTTCATGGCCACGTCAATGACCACCGCGCCCTCCTTCACCATATCGGCGGTGACCAGCCCCGTCCTGCCCACGGCGGACACCAGAATGTCCGCGGAGGCGGCTATTGCCGCCAGATCCGGGGTTTTGGAGTGGCACACCGTCACCGTGCCGTGGGCGTGGAGGAGCAGCAGGGCCATGGGCTTGCCCACGATGTTGGAGCGGCCCAGCACCACGCACCGCTTGCCCGCCGGGTCGATGCGGTACTCCTTCAGCATTTCCATCACGCCGCCGGGGGTGCAGGGCTGGAACACCGGATCGCCGATGGTGAGCCGCCCCACGTTGAAGGGGTGGAAGCAGTCCACGTCCTTGTCCGGGTGGATGGCCAGCAGCACCGCCTGCTCGTCCAGCCCCCGGGGCAGGGGGAGCTGCACCAGAATGCCGTCGATGTCCTGCCTGCCGTTCAGCTCCGCCACCAGCTCCAAAAGCTGCCGCTGGGTGGTCTGGGCGGGCAGGGCGTACTCCTCGCTGTAGAAGCCGCACTCCTCGCAGTCCTTCCGCTTGCTGGTGACGTACACCCGGGAGGCCGGGTCGTCCCCCACCAGCACCACCGCCAGCCCCGGCTTCCGGGGCAGCTGGGCCGCCTCCTGCCGCACGCCGTCCTTTACCTTGGTCGCCAGGGCCTTGCCGTCAATGATTGCCGCCGCCATCGCTGATCTCCTCCTTCTGTTTTTCCTCCGGCTGGGAGGGGGCCTCCGCCGCCTCCGCCGGTGCGCTGTGTTCCGTGTCCTCCGGGAGCTGCTCCGTCTCCGCCGCCACAGTCTCCGCCGGGGCGGGGGAGGGGCCGGGCGTCTCCGCCGCCTGGGACGGCTTTGCCGCAAGGGGAGGGGTAGCGGGGCCTGCGGTTTTCAGCCGCAGGACAAACAGCCCGATGCCCACCGCCGCCGACAGGAGGCCCAGCATCTGGGAAGAGCGGATGGGCGTGCCGAAAAAGTACAGGCTGTCGGTGCGCAGCCCCTCAATGACGGCCCGGCCCAGGCCGTACCAGATCACATAGCTGAGGAACATCTGCCCGTTGAACCTCCGCCCCTTCTTCATCAGCAGGAGCAGCAGGCCCAGTCCCAGCAGGTTCCACAGGGACTCGTACAAAAACGTGGGGTGGACGCCCAGGGTGCCGTCCAGAATGCTCTGGTACGCCTCCTGGCTGTCCAGCAGCCCCTTGCTCCACAGCTCGTTGGCGATGGAGGCGGAGCACATCCGCCAGGGCAAGTCCGTCACCCCGCCGTAGGCCTCCACGTTGACGAAATTCCCCCACCGTCCGATGAGCTGGCCGATGAGCAGTCCGTAGCAGGTGATGTCCATGCCGCTCCAGAAGTCCACCTTCCGCACCTTGCAGAAGAGGAGGGCGGAGATCACCGTGGCGATGACCCCGCCGTAGATGGCCAGCCCTCCGTCCCAGAAGGCGATCATCCGCAGGAGGCTGAAGGAGCCGTCTGCGTCAAAGCACACCGCCGGGTTGAAGATCACGTAATACAGCCGCGCCCCGATGATGGCGGAGGGCACCACGTAGAAGATGGCGTCCACGATGGCGTCGGGGTCCAGCCCGAACCTGGGGGCCTTCCACAGCCCGAAGGCCACCGCCAGCAGGAAGCCCGCGGCGATGATCACCCCGTACCAGTAGATGTTGTGGCCGAACAGGGAAACGGCCACCCGGTTCAGCTCAAATTCCAGCCCCAGGCCGGGAAAACTTACTGTGTTGATCATTTGGTCATTCCTCTTTTTCTGTAGTGGATCAGTCCAGGGGACGGATCACGGACAACGCCGCCCGGTCCCCGGCGCACCACTCCCGGATCAGCCGCTCGCCGTCCGCCCGCTCGATGCTCTGGAACACCTGGGGGAAGGTCAGGTAGTCCTCCCCGTCGAAGTGGGCCTGGGCCAGCTCGAAGCAGGTGTCGTCCAGGGAGTTGAGCCGCCGCACCATGGAGCCGTAGGCCGCCCTTTTCAGCCGCTCCCACAGATCCGGATCGATGCCCTCCCGGGCCAGGCGGGCGGCCTCCTTCAGCACCTCGTCCAGCACCCGCTTCGGCTCCCGGCTCTCCCCCCCGGCGATGAGGCAGGCGCAGCCGGGCAGCTCGTCGTAGCTGCTGTCGAAGCTGCCGTTGATCAGCCCCTCCTCGTAGAGGCGGCTGTACAGCGGGGCGGAGGAGCTGAACAGCACGTCGCAGGCCAGCTCCGCCACCAGCCGCTGGCGCAGGCCCTCCCCCTTGGGGGCGGGGCTTCCCTTGAACCCCAGCTCGAACAGGGGCATGGACACGGGCATGGCCCGCTCCGCGTACTGCCGGACCACCCCGGCGGGCTCCCCCTTGCCGTGCTCGGCGGGGGCGGCGGAGGACTTCTCCCGCTCCAGCACCTCCCCGGCGATGGCGGCCACCCGCTCCGGGTCGATGTCCCCGGCGGCGCACAGCACCATATTGCCGGGGCGGTAGAAGGCCCGGTGGCACTGGTACAGGGTGTCCGCCGTGATCTGGGCGATGGATTCCACCGTTCCCGCCACCCGGACGCGGACGGGGTGTCTGGCGTACATGGCCTCCATCAGCTGGTAGTAGACCTCGTGGCTGGGGTCGTCCTCGCACATCCGGATCTCCTGGCCGATGATGCCCTGCTCCTTGGCCACGCTCTCCTCGGTAAACCAGGGCTGGGACACAAAGGACAGCAGGGTGCGCAGGTTGTCCTCAAAGCCCTGGACGCCCTCGAAGTAGTAGCCCGTCATGGAGGGGGTGGTGTAGGCGTTGGGGTCCACACCCTGGGCGGCCATCCGCTGGAGGGCGTTTCCGTCCTGGGTGTCGAACATCTTGTGCTCCAGGAAGTGGGCCACCCCCTGGGGGGTATCCACCCATTCGCCGTCCTCCCCCCGGAAGCGCAGGTCCATGCCGCCGTACCGGGCGGCAAAAAAGGCGAACTGCTTGCCGTACTCCGGCCGGGTGTCCACGTACACGTTCAGCCCGTTGGGGAGGACGGTATGCCAGATTGTCTCCCGCAGGGCGGGGTAATTGCGCTCAACCATGGGCCGCGCCCTCCTTTCCCGTCAGGCGGTATACCGTGTCCAGCCTGATCCGCTGGGCGGCCCGGGCGATGTCCTCCGCCGTCACCCGCTCCACAGACCGGATCAGCTCCGCGCCGTCGTCCGGCCGGACGCCGCGGATCAGCTTGGTCACGCAGTCGTCCTCCATCTGCCCCTGGCTGTCCAGACGGCCCCGGAGGCCGTTCACCACCGTGCGGATGGCGGCGTTCCGCTCCTCATCGGTGAACCGGCCCGCCCGCAGCTCGTCCAGCTGGGCCAGGATGGCCTCCTGGGCCCGGTCAAAGTCCCCGAACTCCACCCCGGAGGACACCACCAGCAGCCCCTTCAGCTTGTCGATGAGGGAGGAGGCGTAGTAGCACAGGCTCAGCTTTTCCCGGACGTTGAGGAACAGCCGGGAGTTCGCGCTTCCGCCGTACAGGGCGTTACACACCAGCAGGGCGGGGTAGTCCGGGCTGTCCATGGTGACGCCCCCGGTGCGGAAGCCCATGGCCAGCTTGCCCTGGGTCACGTCCATCTCGTCGGTGACGGTGCGCACCGGGCCGGAAGGCTCCCGGGGCACGGCGCACTCCACCGGGGCGTTCCGCCCGCGGATCAGGGGGGCGAAGGCCCGCCGCACCGTCTCCTCCACCCGCTCCGGCCGGGCGGAGCCGCCGTAGTAGAAGGTGACCTTGGCCCGGCCCAGCAGGGCCTGGTAGTCCGCCCACAGCCCCTCCGGGGAGACGGACAGGGCCTCCTCCGCGTCCCCCAGCTTGTCCACGGCGTAGGCCTCCCCGTCGCACATCTCCTGCACCAGCCGGAAGATGGACCAGCTCCGCTTGTCGTTCACCCGGGCGCGGATGCGGTCGGCCAGGTTGGCCCCCTCGCCCTTCACGTAGTCCCGGCGGAATACGCCGTTTTCCGCCGCCGGGTCCAGCAGCACCTCCCCCATGAGGCCGGCGGCGGGCTCCAGCACCGCCGAGCCGTCCAGGGCGTAGCGGTCGTCAATGACGCTGCACAAAAAGCTGATGCACTGGCTCTCCCCCCGCTGGCGCACCCCGGTGCCCAGGGACGCGCCGTACAGGGCGTCGGTGGCGGCGGACAGCCGCTCCATGTCCGGGCAGCTCCGGCTGCCCCGGTAGAGCACCTCGGGGATCAGGGCCCCGGCGGTGGCGTCCTCCCGGCGCAGGGGGACGGTGAGGGTCGCGCTGAGCAGGCCGGTCTTGAATTTGTCTGTCCGGTTCACCAGCAGCTCCACGCCGTCCGCCAGCTGCTTGCATTGCTGTTCCATGGCTTTCCTCCTCGGCTGGCCTCCCCGGGAACGGGCGGAGGCTGTCTCAGAACCTGTATTCACAACCTCAAACGCCGTGTGGGCGGGTCTTTTTCCGCCATACCGCGTTGCGTTTTCTTGCAATACACAAAGTATTCCTGCGAAAACACGCCTTGTCTGGCGAAAAAATCCCTCGCCCACCCAGCATCTTCGGCTGTGAATACAGGTTCTTAATTCTCTATTATACATCATCCGGGGCCGTTTGACACCTATAACTTTCCAAAGCTGGGTAAATTTTTTCTGAACATTTTTAAAAAGCCCGAGCCTGCGGGAAACGCGCGGCTTATCACTGCCGGGAAGGAAGATAGTGTGAAAGCCCCCAGAATCAGAGGCGCACCTGAAAAGGGCGCAAAAAAG
>ERZ779623.561-NODE-561-length-13463-cov-9.311232_pt1 | contig 13463 bp, 11 predicted proteins | sample MGYA00514189_ERZ779623 | MGnify/ENA primary metagenome ERZ779623 (study PRJEB29562, sample SAMEA4376712) | mouse gut metagenome | isolation source: Cecum | study: EMG produced TPA metagenomics assembly of the A DSS colitis mouse model was used to assess the... | reverse complement strand
AAGAGAAAACGGGCCGTGCTCGGTCCAAAAGAGAAAAAGAAGTAATTTGTCCTTCGATCGGCAGAACACCCCGCGAAGTGAGATTGGTTTTTTAGGGGAGGATAGGGGACCTGACCTCTTGGTCAGGCCATTTCCTTGGGCCGGAAGTTTTGGTACTTGCTGAATGGACTTTCTCCTCTTTCCGCTGCCGCTGATGCGGTGCTGCGCTGTGGGCCTGACATGTTCCCAGGGACTGCCCTCCTACTGGTACAACACCCCGAAATGCTGATTCCTGGGTAGGAGCATGCACTTTCCTTGTGGGGCCTGACCCCATGGTCAGGCCATTCCCCCAGGGACTGCCTTCTGCCGGCAGGACGCCTTAAAACAAGGACCTGGGCAGGGCAAAACCTTGGGTTCCCTGCTCAAACCATTTTCTCCGGCCTTACGGTTTCATCGAATTCCTCCGCCGTCAGGAGGCCCAGGGAGAGGACGGCTTCCTTTAGCGTCGTGCCGTCGTGAAGGGCCTTCTTGGCGCACTCCGCCGCCTTTTCATAGCCAATCTTCGGCGTCAGGCAGGTCACCAGCATCAGGGAGTCGTTCAGGTTTTTCTCGATCTTCTCCACATTGGGAACAATGCCCTCCACGCAGTGGACCCGGAAGGAGTCCATGACATCCGCCAGCAGCCGGGCGGAGAGCTGGAAGTTATAGGCGGAGACGGGCAGGAAGACGTTCAGCTGGAAATTCCCCTGGCTGGCGGCAAAGCCGATGGCGGCGTCATTGCCCATCACCTGCACCGCCGCCATGGTGACGGCCTCGCACTGGGTGGGATTCACTTTTCCGGGCATGATGGAGCTGCCGGGCTCGTTCTCCGGGATGTGGAGCTCCCCCATGCCGCAGCGGGGGCCGCTGGCCTGCCAGCGGATGTCGTTGGCAATTTTCATCAGGTTTGCCGCCAGGGCTTTCAGGGCCCCGTGGGCGAAGACCAGGGCGTCCTTGCTGGTGAGCGCGTGGAACTTGTTGCCGTCCGGCCGGAAGGAAAAGCCCGTCAGGGCCCGCAGCTCTTTGCAGACAAGCTCGTCGTAGCCCTTGGGGGCGTTCAGCCCGGTGCCCACGGCGGTGCCGCCGATGGCAAGGCGGCTCAATTCCTCCAGCGCGGCCCGGAGCATCCGGCAGGGGGCCTCCACCAGCTCCCGCCAGCCGGAAACCTCCTGGGCAAAGCGCAGGGGCGTGGCGTCCTGGAGGTGGGTCCGGCCGATGCGGATGAGGTTGGGATAGGCCGCCTCCAAGTTCGCGAAGGCCCCCGCCAGCCGCTCTGCCGCCGGGAGGACCTCATTGGCGACGGACAGCGCCGCCGCGATGTGGAGGGCGGAGGGGTAGGTGTCGTTGGAGGACTGGGAGGCGTTGACGTGGTCATTGGGGTGGAGCTTTACGCCCCGGTCCGCCGCCAGGTGGGCGATGACCTCGTTGACGTTCATATTGGTCTGGGTGCCGCTTCCCGTCTGCCAGACCACCAGGGGGAACTCCTCGTCCCACTTTCCCGCCCGGATCTCCTCACAGGCGGCGGCGACGGCGGCGGCCTGTTCCTCTGTCAGCTTGCCCGCGGCGGCGTTGGCCCGGGCGCAAGCCTCTTTTAAGCAGGCAAAGGCGGTGATGATCTCCTTGGGCTGGCGCTGGCCGCCGATTTTAAAATTCTCCAGGCTTCGCTGGGTCTGGGCGCCCCAGTGGCGCTCCGCCGGGACGGCGATTTCCCCCATGGTGTCGTGCTCGATGCGGGTGGCAGTATTCATAGCGCTTCCCCTTTTCATTTTTATGGCGTTTATTATAACCGCAGAGGCGGGCAAAAGCAAGCCCGCCGAAACGACTTTCGGCGGGCAATTCATGACTGCGTCAGCAGGACCAGGTTCCGGTCCGTGATGAAGTTGGGCACGCTGTAGACCACCGCGATGGCGTCCATGCCGTTTTCCGCCGCGTATTTCGAGGCGGAGTACCGATAGTACCGGGGGTCCAGCAGGTGGACCTCCTCAAAGCGCAGGGCCAGGAAGGGAGCCAGGGAATCCGCGTAGGAATCCCGGATCAGCAGCAGCTTTCCCTCCCCTTCCGGGTTTTTAATGACACAAAGCGGCTGGTTGCCCCCCAGGAAGGCGGAGTATTTATCCTTCTTCCCCAAATAGTCCCAGTCATACAGCCCCGCCTCCTTCGGCGTGCCGTCCCGCCAGGAGGTGACCGTCAGGCCGCTTTCCTCCACCCAGAACTCGATGCTGTCCGGCTCCAGCCAGTGAATGCCGGACTGGGAATACAGGGTTCCCTGGAACCCATTGGAAACCGGGAGGTCCCGCGCCTTCACCGCCTCCGGCTCCGGGACCTCTTCCCCCCGGCCCAGGGCCTCCATCAGGGCGGCATAGCCGTAATAGGCCCCCAGGGTGGTCCAGTGGTGGTCCGTGCGGTAGAAAATCCCCTCCCAGGTCCTCTCCCCGGCATGGTCCCGGAGGGCCGTCAGGAAATCGACAAACTCCACGCCCTCCAGCTCCGCCGCCCGGGCGATGAACGCCGCCTGGTCCCAGCTCTCTGCCCCCTTGGGCAGGCGGTCCCGCCAGATTTCCGCCGCCGAGGGAATCAGGCCCAGGTACACCGGGACCTCCGCCGATTCCGCCAGGCGGGAAACGTAGCTCAGGTTCTTCTCCTCCAGGCCGTCCTTGGGCGGCTCCACCTTGGCGATCAGGGCGTCGCCGCAGAGATAGACCCCGTTGAACTCCCGCTTGCCCAGGGCTTGCTCCGTCCGGGCCTTGAGGCCCGTCCATTGGTCCCGGAGGGGAAACTGGTCCGCGAAATACGCCTCCACGCCCTCCGTAAAGCTGCCGTCCTTCAGGTCCTCCCAGGAGAATTCCGGGAACTGGGCCAAGGTTCGGTTCTCCACGTCGGAGCGGTCCCGGTCCGGCAGAAGGACGTGCCACGCCAGCAGTCCCCCCAGGAACACGCAGAAGAAGGCCGCGAGAAACCGGCTGTATCTCGTTGTCATTCCGCCGCCTCCTTAAAACCGGAAATACAGGAAGGGATTGTAGCTGCCGTCCACCAGATAGGCGGTGGAGAGCGCCAGTCCCAGGGCCATCAGCACCGGGGTCAGCACCTTCCGCCCCCGCTGGGGGAGCTTCCTCCACAGGTCCAGGGCCAGGGTGGTGGAGCCCAGGGCCAGCAGGAGCAGGATCACGGCCCAGCTCCTGAGACGGCAGCCATCCGGGGCGGACCAGAGGGGCCCCCCGCCGAAGCATACCTTCAGGTACTGTCCGCAGACCCCCAGGTCCTCCATGGCGAACACGCCCCAGCCCACAAAGACCACCGCCAGCGTGTAAGCCCGCTTCACCCAGACCGGCGTCCGGGCCAGGAGGTACTTGAAGACGAAGCGCTCCAGAATCAGCCACAGGGCAAAGTACAAGCCCCAGAGGATGAAATTCCAGCTGGCCCCGTGCCAGAAGCCGGTGCAGAACCAGACGATCACCAGATTCCGGAGGGTCCGGGCCCTTCCGCCCCGGCTGCCCCCCAGGGGAAAATACAGGTACTCCCGGAACCAGGAGGTCAGGGACATGTGCCACCGCCGCCAGAACTCCCCCACGGAGGTGGAGAGATAGGGGTGGTCAAAGTTCTCGTCAAAACGGAAGCCCAGCATGCGCCCCAGGCCGATGGCCATGTCGGAGTAGCCGGAAAAATCAAAGTAGATCTGAAAGCCGAAGGCGAAGAGCCCCGTCCAGCCCCCGGCGACGGTCAGGACCCCGGCGGATTGGGACGCCTGGCAGCTCTCCCACAAGGCCCCGGCGGCGTTGGCCAGCAGCACCTTCTTGGCAAGGCCCGCCGTGAAGCGGCAGGCCCCTTCGGCGAAGTCCCGGGACGTGACGGTCCGGTGAACCAGCTCCGCCGCCACGGTCTTGTACTTCACGATGGGCCCGGCGATAAGCTGGGGAAACAGGGTGACATAGGCCCCAAAATCGATGATGTTCCGCTGGACCGGCGCGTCCCGGCGGTAGACGTCGATGGTGTAGCTCATGGTCTGGAAGGTGAAGAAGGAAATGCCCAGGGGCAGGGGCAGTCCCAGCTGGGGAACGGACGCCCCGGGAAGCAGGGACAGGTTCGCCGCCAGGAAATCCCAGTACTTGAAAAAGCCCAGCAGCAGAAGGTTGAACACCACCGACTGCCCCACGAACCACCGGGCCAGCCGGTCCCGCTCCCGGTACTTCTCCACCAGGAGGCCGTGGGTGTAGTCGATGAAAATGGACAGGAACATGATCCCCACGTACACCGGCTCGCCCCAGCCGTAGAAAAAAAGGCTGGTTACAAGCAGCACAAAATTACGCCGCCGAAGCGGCGTAACGAAATAGAGTGCCAGCGTCAGCGGCAGATATCCGAACAAAAACGTCAGGCTACTGAAAACCATGGGACGCTCTCCTCACGAAAATTGCTGGTTGAACTGCTCCTCCAGGCTCTCCTGGAACTCCCCCGAGGCAATGAGGGCGGCATAGGCCCCCCGGCGCAGCACCTGGGCCTTCTCCCAGGCGGCCTGGGTCTCGGGATACCAGGCTCCTCCCTCCACCTGGGCGTCGACGCGGGCCTGGAGGATGGCGGCGGCATGTTCCGCGTCCTCCTCCGTCTCGCATTGCATCAGGACAATCTCGTTCACGTCGGAACTCATGGCCGGCACCTTGACGACCAGCTGTTTCGCGGGAACCTCGCTCAGGCCAGGATAATACTCCTCCAGCAGCTCCCCCCCCACGTCCGTCATGTAGTCCTCACCCCAGCCGCAGGACATCTCCATCCCGGCGTACAGGGTGTTCAGGGCCACATCTGAGTCCTCCGCCCTGCCCTCTTCCCGCTGTCCGCCGCAGCCGGCGGCCAACAGCAGCAACGCCGCCAAAGCCAGTACCGCTCTCTTTTTCATCCCGTTTTCCTCCCGCTCTCAAGGGCGGCCCCGCCGCCAGGAAAAATCTCATTTCTATTCCTTGCTTTTATACCGTATCCGCGCTATAATTTCAACATCAAATCTGTAACATTCCGTAACAGTTCACCCCTGCGGTTGTTACTTTCTGGAGGTCAGCCATGTACAGTTTCCGCAACGACTACAGCGAGGGCGCCCATCCCAAGGTGCTGAAGGCCCTCACCGAGACCAATTTTGAACAGACCCGGGGCTACGGCCTGGACCCCCGCTGTGAAAAGGCGCGCGAGCTTATCCGGACCCTCTGCGCCGCGCCGGACGCGGACGTTCACTTCCTGGTGGGGGGCACCCAGACAAACCTGCTGGTGATTGAGGCCATGCTGAAGCCCTATGAGGCGGTAATCTCCGCCCACACGGGCCACGTCAACGTCCACGAAACCGGGGCCATCGAGGGCACGGGCCACAAGGTCATCGCCGTCCCCAGCCCCGACGGGAAGCTCACCCCCGCCATGATCGAGTCCGTGCCGGAGCTCCACAGCGACGAGCACCAGGTGAAGCCCGCCATGGTTTACGTCTCCAACACCACGGAGATCGGAACCGTCTACTCCAAGGCGGAGCTGACGGCCCTCCGGGCGTGCTGCAACAAGCACGGCCTCCTCCTCTTCCTGGACGGGGCCCGGCTGGGGCCCGCCCTGGCCTGCGGGGACCTGACCCTCCCGGACTACGCGGCCCTCACCGACGCGTTTTACATCGGCGGCACCAAAAACGGAGCCCTCTTCGGCGAGGCCCTGGTTTTCGCCAAGCCCCGCCCGGACTTCCGCTGGCACATGAAGCGCCGGGGGGCTATGCTGGCCAAGGGCCGCCTCCTGGGGGTCCAGTTCCAGGCCCTGCTGGAGGACGGGACCTATCTGGACGCCGCCCGCCACGCCAATGCCCTGGCCCTCCGCCTCCGGGACGGCGTGGCCGCCCTGGGGTATCCCCTGCCAATAGCGTCTCCCTCCAATCAGCAGTTCCCCGTGTTCCCCAACGAGGTCATTGCGAAGCTCCAGGAAATGGGCTATGAGTTCGAAGTGGACCACGCCGTGGACGGCGGGCACACCTGCATCCGCCTGGTCGCCAGCTGGGCAACGCCGGAGCAGGCCGTGGAGGACTTCCTCCGGGACCTGGCCTCCTGCAAGTAACGCTCCCAACGCGCCCCTCCGGGTTGACCGGAGGGGCGCGTTTTCCATAGCTACTGAATGTGCTCCTCGGGAAAGTTATCCAGCACCCGGAAACCCATCTCCTCGGACGTTGCCAAGGGGTACTTGTAGATAGAATCCGGGTCCTGAATGGGGCAGATTCTCTTTTCCGGCTCCAAACGGAGAAAGGGCTTGCTGTCATCAAGATTATTCACCGCGCGCTTGTCCTCTGACATGAAACATCACCTCAGGGGAAGCATGCGCAGAAATCCAAATTCTATGTCGGAACTTAATGTAAATTCATCAGGCGGATGCCCGCCTCCTTGTCCCCGGCCACAATGATGTGGACGTCGTCCCGGAAGCGGTAGTTGGGGTCCACCAGGGGGACCACCACGTCGCCGCTCTTCACGCCCAGGATGTTGACGTTGTATTTCCGGCGGACCTCCAGCTCCATTACCGTGTGGCCCTCCCACTCCTCGGGAATCTCCAGCTCGAAGATGGCGAATTTCGGCGTCAGCTCGAAGTAGTCGAAGACATTTTCGGCGGAGAAGCGGATGGCGGCCCGGCGGGCCATGTCCATCTCCGTGTGGACCACATGGTCCGCCCCGATCTTCCGCAGGAATTTAATCTGCCGCTCCTGGTCCGCCCGGGCCACCACGAACCGGGCCCCCAGCTCCTTCAAGGCCGCCGTGGCCTCCAGGGAGCACTGGAAATCGTCCCGGACGCAGACGAAACAGATGTCGAAATTCCGCACGCCCAGGGCCTCCAGCACCTGCTCGTCCTGGCAGTCCCCCACGCAGGCGGCGGTAGCCATGGAGGCCACCTTCGCCACCTTCTCCTCGTCCTTGTCCAGCACCATGACCTCGTTCCCCAGCTCCAGCAGATACCGGGTCAGATGCCGCCCGAAGCGGCCCAGGCCGATGACCAAAAAGGATTTCATTTCTCGCCCTCCCCGTCTTAACCGATCAGAATTTTTTCCGGCACGTAGCGCAGGCCGTTCCCGGCGTCCCGCCCCTTCGTCACCGCCATAGCCACGGACATGCTGCCCACCCGTCCGGCAAACATCATCAAAATCACCGTCCACTTGGAAAGGAGCGGCAGCGACCCCGTCAGATTCCGGCTGAGGCCCACGGTGCTCATGGCGGAAAAGGTCTCGTACAGCGCGTCCGTCAGACCCGCGCCCTGGACGCACAGCACCATGCAGCCGCACAGGACCCCGAAGAGGTAGATGCTGGCGGTGGAGTACGCCTTGTGAATGTCCCCCTCGTCCAGGCGGCGGCGGAAGGCGTTCACGTCGTCCTGCCGCCAGATCCGCGCCCGGACCCCCAGGACCAGCACGGCGAAGGTGTTCACCTTCACGCCGCCGCCGGTGGAGCCGGAGGCCGCGCCCACGAACATCAAAACCAGCATCAGCAGCACGCCCCCCTGACTCAGGGAGGACTGGTCCACCGAGGCGAAGCCCGCCGTCCGGGCCGTTACCGACTGGAAGGCCGCCATCAGGATTTTCGTGGGACCGTCCGCCCCGGCAAAGGCGTGGTCCGCCTCCAAAAACCAGAAGGCGAGCCCGCCCCCGGCGAAGAGGAGCAGCGTCACGGTAAAGGCCATCTTGGAGTGGAGCCGCCAGCGGCGGAAATGCCGCCCGTGGGTCAGCACGTCATCCCAGACCAAAAAGCCCAGGCCCCCGCAGATGATCAGCGCCATCAGCACGAGGTTCAGCAGGGGCTCCCCCGCCTCCGTGGTGATGGACGCGCCGGTGCCCAGCAGGTCGAAGCCCGCGTTGCAGAAGGCGGAGACGGCGTGAAACACCGCCATCCACAGGCCCTTTCCCAGGCCGTACCGGGGACAGAACCAGAACGCCAGCAGCGCCGCCCCCAGGCCCTCGCACAGCATCGTCACCAGAAGGGCCCGCCGGGCCAGGCGGACAACGCCCCCCAATTGCAGGGCCCCCACGCTGTCCTGCAGCAGGGCCCGCTGCCGCAGGCCCACCCGCCGCCGGACCAGCAGCGCCGCCGGGAGGGAGGCCGTCACGAAGCCAAGGCCCCCAATCTGAATCAGCAGCAGCAAAACCATCTGCCCGAAGGCGCTGAACTGGGTGGCGGTGTCGTACACCGTCAGCCCTGTGACACAGGAGGCCGACGCGGCGGTAAACACGGCGTTGGTCCAGGGGATGCCCTCCCCGTTCCGGGAGGCGATGGGCAGGGACAGCAGGCACGCCCCCGCTAAAATCAGCAGGGCGAAGCCCAGGGCCAGGGTCTGCACGGCGTTTGGGCGGCGCATAAGGGGCGTTCCTCCTTTCCGTTCCATACCAGGGGTGCGGGATAAAGCGTTTCTTCTATTATACCCCTCTTTTTCCATTTTTCAAGTAGGCGCGAAGAAATGACCTGCCGGGGACTGGACAAAGTTACAATAAACTAGTAAAATAGGAGAACAGTATATGCCCCGCTTTCCGGGGCGCAGGGAGGAATCAAGAGGTCATGAAGGAGAAAAAAGGCGGCTTCCTTCGCTGGCCGTGGAACGTGGTGGTCTATGTACTGCTGTTCGCGGCGCTCCGGCTGTTCGCCATTCCCATCATCCTGATTTTGCTGGCAGTCCAGCGGAAAAACAACCCCCACGGCGTGGAGGAGGGCTATTGCCTCAGCCGGACCCGGAGGCGGCTCAGCTGGGCGCTGTGGAGCCTTTTGTGGCTGGTTATTTCCGCAGGGCTGTTTTACATGTTTTATGTGGGCCTCCAGCAGGACCGGGCCTATTGGGAGACTTCGGACTATGTGACCCTGGCGGTCTGCGGCGGCGGAGGCGTACTGCTGCTGCTCTTGGGAATTTACATGGGATATACCGGAGTCCGGGACGCGTTCTTCCCCGGGAAGAGCGCCCTGGCGGCTTCCATCCGCAGCCAGCTTCCCTACCCGGACGAGGCCCCGCCGGTGGAGGAGCTTTTCGCCATGGTGGACGCCGACCTGAAAGCCAACGGCCGGTGGTTCGACGAGGTGGGCATCGGACAGGAGTGGGTCCTGGGAGAGCAGGCCAACCGGATCGACCGCATCCGGGGCATTTTCGTAGTGGACGAGATTAAGACCCGCCGCAGCGGAAACCGCACCAATACCCAGCGGGTCTTGCAGCTGGTGCTGGTGGACGACCGCTGGCAAAAGCACATCACGGACTTCAAGAAGCCCCAGGAGCTGCGGGCGGCGGCGGACTGCCTGGCCCTCCGGGTCCCCGACGCCCGGCGGGGCGCCAACGGCCAGTGGAGCGCCTTCTGGACCATGGACGAGAGCGAACGGGAGGCGTTTGAGCGGGACTTCCGCCAAAAGCAGAACCGCCGGGCCTCGGAGGCCGCCCAGCGGGAGATTCTCAGAGAGGGCCCCCAGGACATGATCTTAAAGCGCCGGAACGGGGACGTGACCTCCCGGGTGTCCGCGTCCCTGGTGGAGGACGTCCTGAAGCGCTGCCTGAGGGGGGAGGAGTCCGGCTTCGAGCTGACGCCCACCCGTCCCGTTGAGGGCCGGGGCCGGACATTCCGGTCCCTGGACTGCTTTGTCCGGACGGACGGCGGGGAGCCGCAGGCCCTTCTTCTGCTGGAGCCGGCTTCCTCCGAAGGGGGGGAGAATCTGGCCCTGGCCCTGGCGGCGGACCCCCGCCGGGCGGAGGAGGTCTTGAAGGGCTGGCTCCGCCGGGAGGTCCCGGACCTGACGGACTGGGACCTGCGGCGGGTGTACGAGACCCCCGGGGCCGCCCGTCCCCAGGCCCGGAAGTCCCAGGCGAAGCTGTCCCTGGTCTACGCCAGCGGCGCGGCGGAGAATCACACCACCTTTACGGCGGAGGACGTCCAGGTGGCGGCGGATGGGATCGTGGACGGGACGTATCAGCTGGTGGACCTGACCCATGCCTCGGGCTATCAATGGATCCGGGTCACCGCCGGGGACAAGACGGATGGCCGCTGCACGGTGGAGGCCACCAAACCGGAGGGAGAGGAGCTGGGCTTCTACATCACAAAAATGCCGCCCAGAGAAGCGGCGGCGTGGCTGACAGGATATCCCCGGGGCGAGTTCCTGCCGGGAGGCCGGGACTGGAAACGGGTCAAAAAATCCACATAATATATAAAGGAGAGATTCCATCATGGCAGCGGTTTTGAGCAGCGAAGTGAAGCAGGCCCTTCAGGACATTTATTACAACGTCCGCACAGGCCGGGGCAAGGAGGCGTTCGCCCTTTTGGAGAAGGCTTCCGCCGCCGGGGACGGCGACGCCAGCTGTGTGCTGGCCCGGTGCCTCTGCGGCTATCAATACGTCTGGGGCTGGCATGGCTTCCCGGAGGACGACGAGCGAGCCACGCGGCTTTTGCACAAGTCCGTGGAGCAGGGCAGCGCTCTGGGAGTGCTGGTGGCCCTGCGGAGCGGCGAACTGACCCCCTCCGTCCAGAAGAACATGCCCTTCGCGAACCTTCAGGAGGCCTTTGACCAGGTGGAGGCCCTGGCGAAGGAGGGGGACGCTTTCTGCCAGTATATCATTGGCAACAGCTATTTCTGGTGGGACTTCCTCCGCATCCAGAACAAGGGCAAGGACTCCTTCCCCAGCCAGGCGGAGTTCAAGGCCTACTTAAAGGGCGAGATTTCCAAGTGCGAGGACTGGTTCTGGAAGGCCTTCCGGGGCGGCATGTATCTGGCCGCCAACAATCTCAACCGCTATTACACCCAGGGAGACGAGGACATCATCGCCCCCCGGCCGGAGATGGCGAAGGACCTCTATAAAACCGGCGCAGAGCTGGGCTATCCCACCTGCCAGTTCATCTATGCCGAGGAGCTGCGGAAAGCGGAGCGGTACGGGGAATCCCTCCGCTGGTTCAAGGAATCCGCCGAGGCCAACAACGGCGAGAGCTGGTATAAGGTGGCCTGGTTCTACTCCGAGGGGAAGGGCGTGGAGAAGGACGGGGCCTACGCGGCCTCCTGCTGCGAGAAGGAGCTGTCCAGGAACCCCAGGCACCGGGGCGCCAACAACCTGCTGGGGCAGGCGTACCTCCACGGCGACGGCGTGCCCCAGGACTATGCCAAGGCGTATCAGCACCTGATCGCCGCCTTTGACGCGAAGAACTGCAACTGGGGCGCGTTTTACCTGGCCCAGTGCGCCTTCAACGGCTGGGGCACGCCCCAGGACTACGGCAAGGCCCTCCAGTTCCTGAACGCCGTGGACTGGCAGAACCGGGAGGCGGACTACATGCGGGGCTACATATGCGCCCGGGGCCTGGGCGGCGTTCAGGAGGACATCCCCAAGGGCGTGGCCTACCTCCAGAAGGCCGGAAATTTCAGCAAGGCCAAGGAAGAGCTGCTGAACTATAAGAAGACCCTCTTCGGCAAGTGGGTCCGGCGGAAATAAAGGCGTAAACCAACGGCGGCGGAAGCGCATCGCTTCCGCCGCCGTTTTCGGTTAAAACCGCCGTCAGGAAAGCGGCGGGGTCCACCAGCTTTGCTGATAGAGGTCCGTAAAGCGGTAGGTCGCCCGGACGTCTCCCTCTAGGGGCACGTCGGAGACGGTCAGGCCCTCCGCGGGGACGGTTAAGGGGTCCCCCAGAAGGAAGCTGTCCTGATAAGTACCGTCATAGCCGTAGTAGTCACAGAGGAATTCCAGGGCGTCGCCCTCCTGGAGGGCGGAATCGCTCTTGGCGATGGTCTCGGTCTCCCCCTCGCTGTACACGGCCCGGACGCCGGTGACGGCTCCGTAAGGATTTCCGTCGTCAAAGGCCAGAAGCAGCTCCGCCCGGCGCCCGTTGTGGAGCACAGGCACATAGCCGGTAATGGTATAGTGCTCCCCGTCATCCACGGTGCTCTCGTGGTAGTAGGCCACGGGCTGGCCGTTCACCGCCAGCCAGGTATTTTCCACGTTCCCCAGCAGGTTTCCCTCCCCGTCGAAGCCGAACACGTTGTCCAGCCCCAAGTCGATGAAGCCCTCGCCGTCATCATAGAAGAGGTTCAGGGCCAGGGAGTGGACCAGCTTCCACTGGTCCTGGTCGAGCCGGAGAACGGGGGTCCCGTCCTCTCCAGTGGTCCAGGCCAGGTCCTCCCCGGCGAAGCGGTGGTCCGCCACGTACTGGGCGGCGCTGTCCAAGTCCAGGGACCGGTCCGCGAAGAAGCCGCTGCCCAGGGCCGCCTGGAGCAGGGAGGCCACCGCGCCGGCACCGCCGGAGGAGCCGCCGCCGGAGAGGCCCATCAGCGCCTCCAGGGGGGAGCCGCTGCCGCCGGAACCTGCCTGGCCCGCCTGCTGGATGGCGGCGAAGTCCCGGATGCACTGGCTGTAGCTGTCGTCCAGGCCGATGGCACGGTAAGTCGACACGGCCTGATTCACGCCGGAGGACTTCCGGTAGGGGAAGTAGATGGACACGCCATAGGCGTTGGTCATGTTGGAGGAGGTGCGGTTGTACTTCACCGCCCCCAGCAGGGCCTCCGCCAGGGCGTCGCCCTCCTTGGTGCCCAGGTTCTTCGCCAGGTGGACCAGGTCCACCTGGTCGATCTTGCTGGACTGGGTAAACTCCCGGGCCCCGTTCCGGGCATTGGAGACGGTCTGGTACTCCTTGGCCTCAATCATCCGGGAGGTGGAGCGGGAGAAGTCCGCCAGGGCCTGGGGCAGGGTGGCCTCCAGCTCCGCAAGGTCGATGACGGACAGGGTGGTCAGCTGGCCCCGGCACTTCTGGGCGCAGGTCTCCACAAAGCTGTCCACGATGTTCCGCCCGATCTCAATGGTGGGCATGGAGGGGTTCTTCCCCAGGGCGGTGAGCCAATCCGTGTAGTACCAGCCCACGCCGGGCTCCGTCTCCTCGGAGGCAATGAGGTAGTCGGCGTGCTCCGCCAGCATCAGGGCGGTCTCCGCCGTGGCCATGAGGCAGGCGTCGAAGCCCACGAAGTCGAACTTCACCCCGGCGTCTCCCAGGTTCCGGTCCACGCCGGAGAGGCTCATGGACCCGGCGGAGGCGAATTTCTCGTCATAGCCGTAGCCGCTGACGCTTCCCCCGCCGTGGTCCCAGAGAATGAGGCCGTACCGGCTGGCGGGGAACTTCTGCTCACACCAGCGGATATAGCCGTACAGCGTGGAGGGGTCCGTCATGGACACGGCCCCCAGGTCCTTCTCCAGGCAGGCCAGCTTCCCGTTCTTCACCTGCCAGATTTGGTTTGTGGAGCTGCTGACCTAGTTGTTCCGCCAGCCAGAACAGCCGCCGGTGTAGACCAGGAGGTTCACATTCTTTCCCAGGTCCGCCGCCAGCATCTCCTGGAGGTCGGCGGTGCCCATGCCGCTGCGGGACTCCAGGTCCGTTCCGCACATGTAGACCATGAGGGTAACGGTGTCCTTCCCGCCGCCTAAGAGCCCGTTTAAAATCTCTTGACAAACGAGAAGGAAAAGCAGATAAT
>ERZ779623.559-NODE-559-length-13491-cov-6.241069_pt1 | contig 13491 bp, 10 predicted proteins | sample MGYA00514189_ERZ779623 | MGnify/ENA primary metagenome ERZ779623 (study PRJEB29562, sample SAMEA4376712) | mouse gut metagenome | isolation source: Cecum | study: EMG produced TPA metagenomics assembly of the A DSS colitis mouse model was used to assess the... | reverse complement strand
ACTGAGAAATCGTAAGATTGGATTCGTGTTCCAAAGCTACAATCTGTTGCCTAAAACGACGGCTGTGGAGAATGTGGAACTACCGCTTATGTACAACTCGTCCGTCAGCGCATCCGAACGTCGCCGCCGGGCTGTGGAATCCTTGCAGGCCGTGGGACTGGGTGACCGTTTGGAACATAAATCCAATCAGATGTCCGGCGGACAGATGCAACGTGTTGCCATTGCGCGTGCGTTGGTGAACAATCCGGCTGTGATTCTTGCCGATGAAGCGACCGGAAATCTCGACACCCGTACCTCTTTCGAGATACTTGTCCTGTTTCAGAAGCTCCATGCCGAAGGACGCACGATAATCTTTGTAACGCATAATCCCGAAATCGCGCAATATAGCAGCCGGAATATCCGTCTACGTGACGGTCATGTCATTGAGGATACTACTAATCCGAAGATTCTGTCCGCCGACGAAGCATTGGCTGCGTTGCCGAAAAATGACGAGGATTAATAATCATTCAATATGCCGATGTGCCAGTGCGCCCCATAGATTGCGCAATCATAGGGCGGCAAACCGGCAAATCAGTATATTGACCAATTAGCAAATTATTTATTATGAATGGAACTAATTTATTCAAGATAGCTCTCCGGGCATTGGCGAACAATAAGCTGCGTGCTTTTCTCACCATGCTTGGTATCATTATCGGTGTTGCTTCCGTCATCACGATGCTCGCCATCGGACAGGGTTCGAAGAAAAGCATCCAGCAGCAGATTTCCGAGATGGGTTCGAACATGATTATGATTCATCCAGGAGCCGATATGCGTGGTGGCGTACGGCAAGACCCTTCGGCCATGCAGACCTTGAAGCTTGCCGATTATGAAGCCTTGCGAGATGAGACAAGTTTCCTGTCTGCCATCAGTCCCAATGTATCCTCATCTGGACAGCTTATTGCCGGCAACAATAACTATCCGGCATCTGTGAATGGCGTGGGAACGGAATATCTCGACATTCGCCAGTTGACGATGGAAAATGGGGAGATGTTTACGGAAGCCGACATACAGAGTTCGGCAAAAGTATGTGTGATAGGAAAGACGATAGTGGACAATCTTTTCCCGGACGGAAGTGATCCGGTAGGCAAGGTTATCCGTTTCAGCAAGATACCCTTCCGGGTGGTAGGTGTGCTCAAAGCAAAGGGATACAACTCTATGGGTCAAGACCAGGATGCCGTAGTGCTTGCTCCCTATACTACCGTAATGAAACGTTTGCTTGCCGTTACGTACTTGCAGGGTGTGTTTGCCTCTGCTCTCACTGAAGATATGACGGAATATGCTACGGATGAAATCAGTACGATTCTTCGCCGCAACCATAAACTGAAGGAATCGGACAATGATGATTTCACCATCCGTACGCAACAGGAATTGAGTACGATGCTCAACTCCACTACCGATTTGATGACGACTCTGCTTGCCTGCATCGCAGGTATCTCACTGGTGGTAGGCGGTATCGGAATTATGAATATCATGTATGTATCTGTAACGGAACGTACCCGCGAAATCGGTCTGCGCATGTCAGTCGGCGCACGAGGGGTCGATATTCTGAGCCAGTTCCTTATCGAAGCCATTATGATTAGTATCACAGGCGGTATCATCGGAGTGATAATCGGCTGCGGAGCCAGTTGGATTGTGAAAAGCGTGGCACATTGGCCTATCTATATCCAACCGTGGAGTGTGTTCCTTTCTTTTGCGGTATGTACCGTCACCGGAGTCTTCTTCGGATGGTATCCTGCCAAGAAAGCAGCAGATTTAGACCCGATAGAGGCTATCAGATACGAATAAAAAACTATCTTTGTCTTTATGAAACAAAACTTTACATCCGCACGTCGTCCCCTGGAGATACTGATACACATTATCGGCTGGGGGATTATGTTCGGTTTCCCGTTCTTTTTCGTTGAACGCGGGAACGGGAACATCAACTGGATGGCGTATATACGCCATCTTGCCGTACCACTTTCTTTTATGATTGTGTTCTACGTCAATTATTTCTTATTGGTTCCCCGCTATCTTTTCCAAAGTCAGGCTAAAAGATATGTTATCTATAATATTATCTTCCTATGCGTTGTCGGACTTTTACTTCATCTGTGGCAAAGCCTGACATTCGACCCGTCCTTCGCTCCCAGACCCAAACGACCGGGTATGCCGCCGGGATGGTTGTTCTTCCTCAGGGACATGTTGAGCCTTATCTTTACCATCGGACTGAGTGCCGCCATTCGTATGAGTGCCCGATGGACGCAGAACGAAGCTGCCCGCAAAGAAGCTGAACGAAGCCGTGCAGAAGCCGAACTGAAAAACCTGCGCAACCAACTGAATCCCCACTTCTTGCTGAATACGCTGAATAATATCTATGCTCTGATTGCATTTGACTCGGACAAGGCGCAGGAAGCGGTGCAGGAGTTGAGCAAACTTCTCCGATACGTATTGTATGATAATCAGCAGACGTATGTACCGCTTTGCAAGGAAGTGGATTTTATCCGCAACTATATTGAATTGATGCGTATCCGCCTGTCGGCCAATGTACGGATGACTACTCAATTCGACATTCAGCCGGATAGTCAGACGCTTATTACGCCGCTTATCTTCATTTCGTTGATAGAGAATGCATTCAAGCATGGCATCTCTCCTACCGAACCGAGTTTTATCAGTATTCATATTTCAGAGAATGCCAAGGAAGTGGTTTGTGAAATCCGGAATAGCAATCATCCCAAGACAGTGGAAGATAAGAGTGGTTCGGGTGTCGGATTGGAGCAAGTGAGCCGGCGGTTGGAGATACTTTATCCGGGGGCTTACACTTGGTCGAAAGGCAGCTCAGAGGATGAGTCTGTCTATGAATCGAGATTGAGTATTAAAATCAAAGAGTAGGTGGAAAACGTTAAGTATAAAACTTTAGATATAGAATAATATGGTATTACGATGTGCAATTGTCGATGATGAGCCTTTAGCTCTCAGCTTGTTGGAAAGTTACGTGAACAAGACTCCGTTCCTGCAACTGGCGGGAAAGTATTCCAGCGCGGTTCAGGCAATGAAAGAATTGCCGGATGAAGAGGTAGATCTTCTGTTTCTGGACATTCAGATGCCGGAGCTTAACGGACTGGAATTCTCGAAGATGGTGGATTCACGCACCCGCATCGTATTTACCACCGCTTTCGGTCAATACGCCATAGACGGTTATCGTGTCAATGCACTCGATTATCTGCTGAAACCTATCTCATATGTAGATTTCCTGCAAGCGGCCAACAAGGCGCTTCAATGGTTCGAACTGGTGCAGAAGCCGGAAGAGATAGACAGCATCTTTGTGAAAAGCGACTATAAGCTGGTGCAGGTAGACCTGAAGAAAATCATGTATATCGAAGGGTTGAAGGATTATATCAAAATTTATACAGAAGACGTTCCCAAGCCCATTCTGTCACTCATGAGCATGAAAGCGATGGAAGAGCTTTTACCTTCCAGTCGTTTCATACGTGTACACCGTTCCTTCATCGTGCAGAAAGATAAGATACGTGTGATCGACCGCGGCCGCATTGTTTTTGACAAAACATATATCCCTATCAGTGACAGTTACAAGCAAGTTTTTCAGACTTTCCTTGACGAACGGAGCTAATGTTGGTTATTTTATCGGTGAAAATGCGATTTTTGTCGATTATGCTTTGTCAAAAGCCGTTTTATCCCTACCTTTGCAGAGAACAGAAAGGGATTGTGAAATTCCGAGAATAGAATAGTTTAGTTAAGTCTAGTTTAGTTTTTGTGTTGAAGTGCTTCCTCGTCGGCGGACGAACAAGGAAGCACTTTTTATTAGTAATCAGCTACTTATAAATTCGTTAGTTATGGCTTGTTGGTCCAATTTTGGCACAAAATGATTGTCGGAAGGTTGTCGAACATACATTTTTACCCAAAATATTGCTGAAAAATTGTCGGAAAAATAACACTAAAACTAACAAGATTATGTCAACATTAAAATTAGTAATCGTTCCCGCAAAGATATTATCGAATGGGAAACACAAAGTAAGAATTTCAGTATCACACAATTCCCAAACAAGATACATTCCAACCGACTGTATTATTGATGACCTTTCACAATTCAAAGAAGGCCAAGTAGTAAATCGTAGTGATGCATCATACATGAATATGAAACTACGAAAAAAACTCATCTTTTATCAGGAAACACTTGATAAGATTTACGACCCTGATTTATACACATGTACCGATTTAGTAACACTACTTCTACAAAAGAAAGATTATAGAGGCATCACATTCTCTCAGAAAGCAGATGAATATATTACCCAGCTAATTGATAACGGACAAGGAAAGTCGGCTAAATTATACCGTAATGCCGTAAACTCGTTTCTCAAATCACAAAGGGATGTAAACTTGGCAGCCATGTCACCGACCAACATTAGAACTTTCGAACAGTACATGAAGCAGAAACGATTATCAAGCACAACGATGAATATCTATCTAACTTTGATACAATGTATCATCAACTCGGCCAAAAAGCATAAAGAAGTTATATACGAAACTGAACCTTTTGAATTCTGTAATAAACCATCAATCAATTCACGCGAATTGGACTTGTCAGTAGAGGAATTGAAAACCATACGGGATATGAAGATTGATAAATACAATGTAAATGTAGTAAGGGACATATTCATGCTTTCCTATTATATGGGAGGTATGAACCTAGTTGACCTGCTATCCATCAACTTCAAGAAACTCACAGTAGTTGACTTTAGCAGAAAAAAGACCAGTGAACACAAAAAAGGGGTCAACAAGACATCTTTTACCATCCAGCCGGAAGCAAAAGCTATCATTGACAAGTACATCAATAAAAGTGGAAAGCTAGTATTCGGCAAATTCAATACATTCGGTAAATGCTATTCAGTGATAGCCCGGAAAATGGAAGAATTAGCCCGTATAGCGGGAATAGAAAGAAGAGTAGTATACTATTCTGCCCGCAAATCATTCGTACAACATGGATATGATTTAGGCATTTCACTTGAAGTCCTGGAGTATTGTGTAGGACATTCAATGAAAAGCAATCGCCCGATTTTCAACTATCTAAAAATCATGCGCAAACATGCGGATAAAGCAATGAGAGAGATATTTGATAATTTGAAATAAAGTAGCAAAGGGCATCTTCCTTTAGATGCCCACATATTTCATTACCATTATCGCTTAATTACTTCAATAAGCTTTCGAACCTCTCGTAATATCCAGATTATAGTCCATAAAATGAAAAACAACTTCATACTTTTTAAATTTTAAATTATTAGAAACAAAAGTATAAAGCGAACTAACATCATTTACAAAACCGCAAAATCTTGAAAAGGGAAAAGTCTATAACCATCTAATTATCAGAAAAGTAGTAAAAACGCTATTTTTATTGAATAAATAAAAAAGGCTCCGGCTACACTTAGTCGAGGCTCATTCCTTTGGAGTAAATAGCGTATTATCTCTCAAACCCAAAATCTAGCAAATCTTCACCGCAGAGAGATGATACAACAGACATCCACGTCTGTATACAAATATACTATTATTTTTTTAATTTGAATACTATTCGACCGATTATTATTAAAACAAAAGCAATAATCAGCCCGAACGCCCATCCACCTAATTCCATTTTAATAGATTGCCATCGGTTTAACTGCTTCTCGACTGGATAAGGAACCTGTACCGAATCAGTCTTAATCACTGTATCCGTTCTATTGAGGTATTGATACTTGTACAGGTACTTATATTTATACTGATATACGGTATCACCTTTGACAAGTATATAGATGCTATCCTGATTGTAGATGCTATCGAACCGGATACTGTCACGTGTCTTGTATTCAGTTCTCACAGTCTCTACCGGAACATATTGAGTCCGGCAGGATACAAGGCACATGCTCAATATCAGCAACGTGAAAATGTAAATTATCCATCTCATGGTCGAATGACGATATTAGGTAAGAAGTTGGCAAATTCAGCTCGGACATCGAAGCATGGACACGCTTTGATAAATTCGTTTGGTTCTACCTCTCCATTTCCATTTAAATCCGGCGAAGTATCACGATGGCCTAACAACTCCTCGATAGGATACTCTTTGCAAAGTTTAGCGACTAAATTACGCAATGCCATTTTTTGCGCATCAGTTCGAGTATCGGCAGGCTTTCCACTCGCATCCAGTCCTCCAATATAACACACGCCAACCGAGTGCTTATTATAAGATGAATCACTGAATCCTTTCGTATTACAATGTGCTCCATCGACAGAAAGCGGACGGCCATTTTCGACTGTTCCATCAAGATCTATAACAAAGTTATAACCGATCTGATTAAAACCTCTTTGCCGGTGCATACGGTCTATGTCCCTGGCACGCAAATCCTGTCCGGCACAGGTAGCAGAACAATGGATAATAATTGCATCAATTTTCTTCATTTAGTTTCCTCCTCTTTAGTTACTATATCTTTCAAATCTTCTTTCTCCACACTAAACACCTTTTTGGCAAATACGCCAATGGCACCCGCAAGATTAAAGCTGTATCCTTTCGGCTTCAATATGTTGCTAATAATCGAACACCCTTCGATGAAGCAGACAAACAAACAGGCATAAGTGTCAATACGGACAGATACCCCGGAAGCTCTCTGTATCATGACCACCATCACCACAAAGGAGAAGTAAGTAACCATCTTTCCCATAGTGGCACGCCATGCCCGGCTGAACCTGACATGATCATTCATTAACAAACTTTTTCTCACCCCTGTAGCCAAGTCACAGATTATCACGCAAAACATCGCTATGAGCCAGGGAATCATCATTTGCAAACTATCTATTACGAAGCTGCCGGCAATCGGTGCAAATATGCCGGCTACTGCCTGGTGAAGTGCTTTTTCCTCCATTTTTTTCAGTCTTTATAATTTTATACTATTGGTGATTAAACTAAAAAATGAGAGGTAGCTACTTCAACCTATAGCTACCTTCTCATTCTATTCATCCTTAAGTCCAAATACCATACGGCATAATAAAATTCTTGAGAATATTACGTACCTCCTTCCCCAACAAGGAAGCCCTGCTCTTGTTCTTGAAGTAATTCCCATGTTTGAAACGCGCATAATGGATACCGGAATCAAGTCCATCGTCAATTGCAGTACGTTCAGCCATATCCGTATCAATATAATAATACTGGCTTCCGGCTTCTACACGACTAATCGCTCTATTCACTACTTTCTTAAAACCGTAGTCAAAAGTCAGATTCTTTTCGTTAAGATGCTTTCTGAATTCTCTCATTTGAGCCTCTGTGGGTTTCTTTAAGTATGAAGACGACATTTGCATGGCATCCGGCTGTTTAATTGCCATCGAGTTACCCTCATATTTATAGTCGTATACGGTAGCGTAGAAATTAACAATACAATAGGAACCGTCAATAATGACATTATCCACAAAACCGAAACCGTTATTTCCCAAATAGATGAGATCGCCCTGACTGGGCGGATACTTCCCCGTATCCTGAAATCCTTCCAATTCTTCCGTCTGTCCTGTATTTGAAGGTTCCGGAACTCTTTCAATGGCATCCGCAGCACATTCTGAAGTACACGCCCCACAGTCCGTGCATAATTCAGTGTCAATAGAATAATGATCCCCCTCTTTGATAGCCCCCACCGGACACTCTGCGATACAATTACCACATACGATACAATTTTGATTAATTTGATACATACTTTTTTTATTTAAAGATTAATATTAAGACAGCCTTGTGAGCTCGATTAAATTCATTCCCGGCCTGGAGCCCTGAACGGGCGAACCTTCCTGCCATGCCGCGAAGTCAATGTCACGTCTGTTACCGGATACAGTAAACTCAAACTCATTATTATATTGGTTATTCCCTTTACCCGTGAAACCTTCCGTTCCTACATTTACTATCGCCAGCTCTGTTTCCCAATCGAATACACCATAATAAGAATTGACCCTGTATTTCTCCTCCAGCAGGAAATTGTCAGCAGGAGAATAGAGAATTCTCGCCTTATACCTTCCTGCCGGAAGATTTAATGAGATGCGTAGCCTGTTGCCACCATCACTTACATTTTTCATTGATGCCTGGCATTTCATGAAAGTTGCTGCCGGATATACTCCCTCATCATTTGCTGTCGTATTAGAAATATAGTTATTCATGCTATTCTGATAAAATATGGCATTGTTGGAATATTTACTGGCATCGTAATTTATATACCACTGTAACAGGTTCCCCTGGCTATCCTTCAGTTGTTTGGCTTCATACCCCGGATGTATAGCCATTACTATTTGGTTGATGGTATCCCCATTTACAACAGAATATTCCACAGTGTTATTAACGGCTGCATTAAAAGCTATCAACACTTTAACCGGAGGCTCTGTCAGGCTGATAGAATCATTAACAACTCCTGACTCCGACAATGCATTTTTAACTTGTGCATACAAAGTCTTATTGCCTATTGCAGAGAACTTATAAGTAATACCATCCTTCCACCCCAACCAAGTAGCCGATGTTATTCCTGCCGTCGTTTCGGATAATCTGTAATGCGTCGGAGTCCCCTGACTGATTTCAAATGAGACAGGCACGGTATAGCCGGCAAAAGATTCTTTTCCATCCGCCAGTGTTATGCCTGCCAGGACAACGGGCTGTACCACTAAAATCGAATCAGACTTGATTGAAGATTCCGTAGTCTCATTTCCGACCTGCGCATATACCGTCAAATTGCCATCCGCTATTTTTGAGTCATATTGAACTGTCGAACCACCCCACGAAATCCAGTTTGGACAATCAGACAAATCCGCCTGCTTGCCGATCTTGTATTTAGTGATGGTATTCAGCGTCTCAAACTTAACCGATACAATACCGGAGTCCGTGCTGGCATCACCATTGTTGATAGTAATACTGTTCAACCGTGCCGTAACAGTATCTATCAACTCGATGGCGGCTGATCTGGATACCGTTTCAGTAGTGGCATTTTTTAGTTTGGCATACAATATTTTGTTTCCATACGCTGCTGATAATTGTACCATTGGATTTTCCGAAAATTCCACCCATGATGCACCTGTAAATGATGAACTTTCAGAAATCATATAATGAGTCGGATATCCGGCATAACCAAAAGCCACATTCACATTCCTTTGTATCGTAGAGGCGGCCCCGTCATTAATAGTGATGCTGTTAAGAGTCAGTGTCGGCTCAAGCAGGGTTATTCCGTCTGATAACGTTCCGGTTTCCCCGTATACGTTCTTCAACTTGACATAAACCGTTTTCGCGTTGAATCCTTCTGATAACTTAAATGTCGGATTCGCAGTATATTCAATCCATGAGGCTCCGGCAAAGCCGGCATTCTCACTGGCCATGTAGTGGGACGGTGCCTGTCCGCTGTAGGTAATGTTTAGTATAACATTCCGGTCTTGCGTGAAATCCTGTCCGGAGTTGATTGCAAATGATTCAAGTACAGGCGGTGACACCCATTTATTGATTCTCGCCAGATAAGGTTCTTTCAAACCGTCCTTCAGCATCTGTACAAAATAATAGGCGTCGTCATAAGCGTATTCCTTGTTGTAATCGGCTTCAAAAGCTTCAACATACTTGTTCACACGTTCCATCAACAACGAATTGAAGTCGAGGTTGATTAACAGCTTGCCGTCATTTATTCCGAATGAAGTCCCATACACATTGTCACCGGATGTAACAGACACCCCTTCCAAAGAAGAGATTCCTGATATGAGCACGGACAAATCCCTGAAAAAGAAATTAGCCCCTTTAGGCACATACATCCTGTAGTGTACCCCCGTTTCCGTTACAGTCTTTACAGACAACGTGTTTTCCCTCATATACCAGTATTCGAAGAACTCCTCCAATGTCGGGAACCAGAGGGAGTCATTCCCGATGTCCCCGTAAAGCTCGTGTATCTTCCTTATCAATACGGCTTCCCAGTGTGAACTGCGGTGGGCTGAACCGATAAGCCAGTATATAGTGTTCCTGTCCGTTGCGGTATTGAATCCGGAGAGAATGTCCAACAAGTCCTGTGCATACTGCGGATTTTCATTATCCGCAGTCATGTCATTCCCATAGGCGAACAGGCGTTCTACGGTCACGTCCTCTTTGCCCAATGAAAAGTCCGGTTTGAAAGGATACACCTTCCTGATGCTCGGGTCTCCTGACTGGGCGGTGATCATCTGCACGGTGTCATTGCCACGGCAGAAACGGATATACTTATGATCCCCGTTCGGTTCGACCATCAGTTTGGGCACACGTCCGACATATTCCCTGAACAACGCCACGGTATCCGACATGCACTTGTCAAACTCCTCCTGCGTGTTTACCGTATCAATGTCATAGTCTATCAGGTCATGGTAGGCGCACATGAACCCGAAATCGAAATAGAATTTGAATTCCTTCTCAGATGTCCACGGCCAGTGCATCCCGACATCCTGCCCGATATACTGGTCTTTCAGTTTGTCGCCCCATGCGGATACGGTCGTGGCGTACCGGTGTTTCACGCCCGCCCCGTCCGTGGACTGGGCAAAATGTTCCGGATAATAGCCGCCTGAAACATACCGGTCAAATTCGGGCTTTCCCTGCATCCCTAAATGGTAACTTAAGACACGCCCGTCAGGGAGCTTGAATTCCTTAGCAACCAACCGTTTATTGATGGCAGAGAAAATGTACTGGTAGATGGCATAGCTGTCATCCGTGATGTAGCTGAATGCCATTTTCTTGTTGAATTTCAAAGGGGGGATTTCCAATGACACAGCCTCTTTGTCAACCGAGCTTGGAAGCGTAATATCAAATTCAACCACATCACCCCAAAACTTGCAATATTGAATGTGCATCAGGCCGTTAACCTCTTCATTCACGGCATTCTTGCATTTCAACACAACACACGTCTGTAATTGAGAATTGATGTAAAAACGGGTAATGTCATAATTGAAGTTGAAAAACTCCTTATTCAATCCTTTGCCGGTTGAAGCCACAAACGATTCTACATTGAGATATAAACCGAATCCAAGAGGTTCATCTGCAATTACGTATTCTTTAGTCCCTCCTTCTGTTTCAGGCAGGGAAAGCATTTGGATACTTCTCTCATAGATATCCAAAGTCTCTCCTCCGATATTATATGTGCCGGCCTTACTTTCAGTATTGGAAATAATCAAGGGCTTTGCCACTTTATCAGTGACGGCTTCATCGACTTTATCATCTATTGAATCAACGGCCAGAGTTAACCGGGTGTTGATTTCCTGATTCATTGATTTCACCGCCTCATTCACAACATTCGTGATATCTCCCTGCTCTGTTTGAGTAGCCATTTTTTGCCAGTTGTTTTTATCGAGATAAATGCCGCTGTTGAATACCCATGTTTCAGCATGTGTCTTGTCTGTCTCTCCGGCATCATAAGCAAGGAACACGCACTTTACACCACTATTCCGCATCGTTGCAGGAACTTTCACAATGGCTGTTTCAAACGTATATATATTCGTTCCGTTTACGCCTTCCGTGGGATGGTTGATGGAAACGTTGTATTCCGTAAACAACTTGTTTACCTTTTCGATTTTGGTATGAATGAGTGAAAGTTCTTCTGGAGTCAAAACCCCTGTTGAATTTTCGGAGACAATAGGAATATCCAGTTTATAATTTTTCTTATTGCCGCTCTCATCTACCGCATCAAAAGAAAAGTAGGCAGCATCCTTATCAGATTTGAACTGCAAGGATTCGACAAGTATCTTTTTGCCAGAAGATAATAGTTCTATTTGTTGAATCATATCAACCAATAATCCGCCAACACGTTCCGCAGTATTTGCCCCATCATTGGTTTCAGACTTTATTTGTCTAGCCCTATTTAATAAATCAATCGTTCCCATATTATTCTCCTAAAATTCTAAAAACTATTTGATTAGCTTTAATCCCTCCCCTTCCTTTGTAAAGAGGAAATTGTTTTTTATTATCGTTCAAGTAAATTACACATTCCTTGAGATACTGATTAGCTACATTGAATGCATCATTGTAAGCAATCATTTTTTCTTTCAGGTCTGTATGAGAAGAATACTCAGATTCTTTTTTCACTAAACCGAAACGGGTGACATTTCCATCTCCATTTTTAACCACACGTGCAAAAGTATAGTAGGCCAGTGCAGTTTTAAGCCCAGTAAACATCTTCTTTGCCCCGCATTCTGTTTCATATACCCCACCATCAAGTAATGTCGAATACTTTTCCGAATGCTCCTTCACATCAAGAAATAAAGCATCACCAAGTGCACTCTTAATGTCGATATATTCTGACTCACGCAAATAAACCTCTATTTTCAACTTATCAATATACTGAGACATATCACGAGCAAGCGACATCACTTCTTCAATTGTTATTAGATACTTTTGCATTTCTCACATATTTAAGCGGTTGAATACTAAAATCATTTGAAGGATTAGCAACCTCAAACCATCCTTCGAAAATCTTCTGAAAGGCACGTTCAATCATACGTTGCTGCTTTGAAACAATGGAGTTATAATACTCGAAAGCGTCTTCCAGGATATCACCAGAAAAACCTACCTTACCAATACGGATACAGTACCACGGCTCTTGCCCATAAGCTGAATATATTCGTTCAACTGTACTTGCGTCAGTAACGGTAAACTCCTTATCGTAATTATTTGATTTTAAAGGGATGAATTCAGGCTTTTCTTCATCCATATTCAAAGTTACTTCAAGTATCTTAGTTGCATTGGCATCTCCCTGTAGTTGAACCAAGGTATCCGAGAACCCAGTATCTTCATTATTACTTTTCTCACTGTTGTTCTCTTCACCTGTAATGTTTACTCCCTTCTTCGTAATCATCATACCAGCAGGAAGGAAGTTACAACGCACATTTCGATACTTAACATTAGATAGTCCCTCATCAGTGCTCATTTCAGTTAGTACACTATCAGCCGTACCCGTCGGATACACAAATTTACCATCCATTGACAGCCATAGTATCTGACCTTTGTAATATTCCAGACCGCCAGCCGCCTCTATTTGGGATAGAACAACCTCTTTTCGGGGGTTGAACACATCAATATAATCTACATTTTCTTTATTGACCCTTATAGCCTTACCTTTGCGTGTCTTTTTACCCGTCCAATCTGGATGAACAGCTATTTTTGAGACATACCCGTAATTATCTTCTTCCAATAACCGGCAATTCTCGAACGGAACAAAGTTTAATTCGCAAATTTCTCCGAAAACATTGTAATTGACATGTAATGCAAGCCCTTTGCAATCCGCTACATCCTTACAAACAAGTGCGTGAATATCATCTGCAGTATCTCCACGCCTGTTAACTACATATTCAGAGAAATTAACCTCACGGAATCCATTTCCTTCTATGAAATCAGCCAAACGATTTGCACATTCGGTACCTGTGGAACTTGCAGCAATGATATTGCGTAACACATGAGGATACAAGTTGTCATCACCATAA
>ERZ779623.556-NODE-556-length-13527-cov-7.571482_pt1 | contig 13527 bp, 14 predicted proteins | sample MGYA00514189_ERZ779623 | MGnify/ENA primary metagenome ERZ779623 (study PRJEB29562, sample SAMEA4376712) | mouse gut metagenome | isolation source: Cecum | study: EMG produced TPA metagenomics assembly of the A DSS colitis mouse model was used to assess the... | reverse complement strand
TGTGCGACGAGAGCCTGTGCGGCGACGTGACGGCCCTGTCCGCCCGGCTGGCCCGGTTGGAGGAGGGCGGTCAGATCGTCGCCGCCCCGCCGCCCGCCCGGACGGCGCCCAAGCCCCGCCCCAAACCCGTGCCCGCTCCCGCCCAGCCTCCGGCGGACGATCCGCCCCCCTGGGAGAACGAGGACCGTCCCCCCCTGCCGGACGCGCCGCCCTGGGAGGAGGACCCGCCCCCGGCCTCCGGCCTCGACGCCCCCCCGCCCTACGGCGAACCGGCGGTTCCGCCGCCGCCCCGGGAGCAGCCGCCCCGGCGGAAGGTGGGCATCCCCGCCGAATCCGCGCCCATTGCCGCCCCGCCTCCCGCGGCGGGAGAGAGCGTCCTGTGGATCGAGCTGGTGGAGCAGTACAAGAACCGCCTGACCCCCATGTACTGGTTCATGCTGGACGACGCCCGGGGGACCCTGGAGGGAGACGAGATGGTGGTCCGCTGCGGGGACGAGCTGACCCTGGAGAGCCTCAACTGCCCGGAGGTGTCCGGCGTGATCGGCGCGGTCACCGGCGAGAAGCTGGGCCGTCCTGTCCGCGTGCGCTTCGCCATGGGCGGCGGAGAGGCCGCCCCGGAGGATAAACTGGAAGAACTGATCCGGCAGGGGAGCCGGTTCGACAGCTTCACCGTAAAGCCATAAAACAGCAGCGCGTTCCGGCCCGAAAGGCGGTTGGAACGCGCTGCTGCTTTATACTTTTTGACCGGTATGTCCGGCGAGCCACGCAAGGACCGCCCTGCCATCCTCCGGACAGTGGGGAGAGAGGCCGATGGAGACCGTCCGCCCCGTGTCCATGACCAGCTTTACAAAGGGCAGCCGCAGCAGCCCAATCCGGTCGAAACGCTCCTCCACCTGTTCGATCCTGTCCACAGGGAGGAACAGAAGCCGGCCTCTGCTCCGGCAGACAAAAATACCGGGCAGCAGATGGACCTCCCCCTGCCAGACCCGGCAGACGGGGTGGGGCGCGGCGTACTCCCGCGACAGCCGGAGAAGGTCGCCATCGTTCAGGTCCCTCGCGGCGATACCGGCCTGCACGGCCGCCCGCAGCGCGGCAAGGGCCAGCACTCCCGCAACGCCCGCCAGCAGCAGGGGCAGAGGATCCCTCCCCTGAGGCCAGCAGTACCACAGGACCAGCAGACACACGGCAAAGCCCACGGCGCACCGGGCCAGCCGTCCCAGTTCTCCCCGGAGAAAATCCCGCCGGATCGTTTCCATCCGTCCTACAAGCTGTCCGGCGTATACGCCCCGAAGCCCTCGCCCAGCACCTCGTGGGCCTCGCAGACGATGATGAAGGCGTTGGGGTCGATGGCGGTGACGGTGGCCTTGACCACCGCGAACTGACTGCGCTTGAAGGCGCACAGCACCACCTGTTTCCGGTCGCCGCTGTATCCGCCCCGCCCGTCCAGCAGGGTGATGCCCAGGTCCAGGTCCAGCAGCCGCTTGGCCACCTCGCCGCTGTGGCCGCTGATGATGTAGGCGATCTTGGCATTGATGGAGCCGTAGACCACCGTGTCCATGGTCAGGCTGGAGATATACATGGCCACGATGCCGTAGAGCGCGTTGTTGACGCTGCGGAAGGTAAAGGCGTAGAGGCAGATCACCGTCACGTCGATGCTCAGGCACAGCCGCCCGATGGAGAGGTTGCGCAGCTTGTATTTCAGCAGCCGGGCGGCCAGCTCCGTGCCGCCGGTGGTCGCGCCCACCGTCAGCATGATCCCCATGGAGGCCCCCAGCAGCACGCCGCCGCAGATGCACGCCAGCAGCGGCTCGTCCATGGGGGAGAAGACGTGGACCGCCGCGATGGCGTCCAGCATCAGGGACCCCATGCTCATGGCGTACAGGGAGGCCAGCAGCGACTTGAGCCCCTGCATCCGCACACAGATGTAAAAGAGGGGGATGTTCAGCACGATGGACGTGATGCCGACGGGCAGGGCGGGGAAATAGTGGTTGATGATCTGGGCAATGCCGGTAAAGCCGCCCATGGAGATATTGTTGGGCTGGAAGAACCAGTTGAAGCTCAGGGCGTAGATGGCGCAGCCCAGCGTGATGACGCCGTACTCGTACAACAGCCGCAGGGCCGGGTTTTTGATCTTCATGGGCAGCCTCCCCGTCAAAAGGGCGGGGCGTCCTCCGCCCCGCGTCCTGTATTATTCACCCTATTATACATTTTTTCCCGCCGGTTGGCAAGGGGAAAATCCAGGTATCTTCATCCCGCCGTCCAGCGCTCCGCCAGGGCGGTGCAGATGATCTGGGGGTCGAAGTTGTCATAGGTGTCCATCATACATTCCACATAGACCACCATGTCCCCCTTCACCGCCACCAGCTCCAGGCCGCCTGTAGCCCAGGCCCTATCCAGACCAGGGGCCTCGACGGGGTGGTAGTCGTCCGCGTCCCGTGCAAAGACGGAGTCCTCCATCAGCGCCCGGGCCAGCCGGTCCGCCATGCCCGGAAAGCGCAGCCGGTAGACGTACTGGTACATCCACGCCGTGCCGCCCTCCGGCCGGTCGATGACCTCAAAGACCTCCCAGTAGTCCGACAGAAAGGAGCGGGTGCGGGTGATCTCACTCTCCCGGTCCCGGTAGAACAGCGCGCCCCGTTCCCCCTCATAGCCCAGATCATCCAGCAGGATGTAGGGACCGCCGCTCTCCAGAGGCAGCTCCTCGGAACGGGTCAAAAGCAGCTGTCCCGCAGTCAGCAGCAGGCACAGCAGGGACAGGCACAGCAGCCCCTGGTTCAGAAACTTATGCAGGACCCGGTTCCCCTTGGGGGCGTGGTCCATGGGCCTGCCCTTTTTCAGACGGAAATAAGTGCGGTTGATCTTCCACGTGCCCCACAGCATCTGCCAGACTGCCCAGGTCAGCCAGAAGGCATAAGAGCCGTACAGCGTGGGGACCTGGACGGCCCGCTTCATGGTCCGGGCGCTGAAACGTCCGAAGGAACTCCCGCCGATCCCTGCGGCGAGAAGCACCCACACGCCCAGCACCGCCGCCGACAGCGCCATGCTCCACCACAGGTCCCGCCGGACCCTTTTCAGCGTCTCCGCCTGCTGGGCGGGGTCGGCGTAGAACTCCGGAGCGTCGCTGCCCTCCGGGGCCCGGAAGATGTGCAGGAAGCCGTGGTCCGCCGCGTACTCCCAGCCGCAGTCCTCGAAGACCGCCAGCTGTCCCTCCGGCAGCGTCCGGTCCTCCAGAAAGGGCGGCATGTAGACCTCGATACGGTAGCGGGCCGCGCTGGGCTCCACGGGCGCGAACCGGCTGAGGTATTTCCCCCGCTTCACCAGCCGCCAGCCCCTGGCCTCCATATCGCTGTAGAACTTTTCGTTCTCTCCCAGCTCGTACTCGCCGGGGTGGAATTTGTATTTTCGGTTCATTTCCCGACCTCCTCCAACAGTCTTCCGTCCTCCGCCAGGCGCTTGATCCTGCCGTACTCCGCCAGGAGGGCGTTTTTCCCCGCCTCGGTGATGGCGTAGGTCTTTCGCCGGCCCTCCTCGCCGGTGAGGACGATCCAGCCCTCCCGGTTCATCCGGCTGAGGACCCCGTAGAGGGTCCCGGGGCCCATCTCCAGCCGTCCGCCGGAGAGCTCCCGGATGCGCTGCATCATGCCGTAGCCGTGGCCTGGCTTCAGCAGGGCCAGGAGGATGTAGTACATGGCTTCCGTCATCGGGTGCTGCTCCGCCACCGGGACCGCCTCCTTCGCTATTATGTCTCGCGTTATATCGTATAGCATAATAGTAGCAGATGTGAGCCGGGATGTCAAGGGGGCTGGCCGGACAAGAACCTGCGCGGTACCAAACTGCCAAGACAAATAACATGAGGGCCGGCACAGCTGAACGCTGCGCTGGCCCTCGTTCTGATTCTCAATACTTTTTAAGCGCCTTTCCACCGCCTTTTTTTATTTCATTTTGTAAATATATTCATTTGTTTCTTTTTCATTTCCATTTCCATCAAAAATAGTTATATTAAATACAACAGACAGTCCCTTATCTGTATTTTCTTCTATCTGCTTAGGTACTTCAATATAAAATCTAATGTGACGGACTGTTTTTGAACTTAATGGCTCAAACTCCATAAATCGGCCGTTTTCTCTTTCCCATTCTCCGCTTTCTATATCATCTGTATATGCGTCCTGGCAACCATCGCGATTCCATGTAAACTCATAATCGTTATCGTAAATAATTTTATAATTGAAAGTAAAAGCTTCATTTGATGTAGCTCCGCCTATGTAATTAACTGTCCCAGAAAACCACATCAAAGTTTTTTCTTCGCTTGCCTTAAAAGGATTGTCTCCATAAAATTCACCATCTGGGGTTAGATAATTTTCATCAGGCCAATTTGCAACTTCATTTGCAAACCCCTCAAAAACAGGGGTAAATTCAAAGTGTTCTGTTGTTACTGTATCGCCAAAGGAAAGCGTTTGTGCATCATTAGTAGTTCCATCATTCGCTGGGGGTGTGCTGTTGTCCTCACCGCCGCCGCTTGGCGTGTCTGTGCTTGTTGTGTCCCCATTCCCGGTGCTGGGCGTGTTGTTGTCCTCTGCTCCACCGCCGCCACAGGCCACTAGAGAGAGGGCCAGAGCCGTTGCCAGCATGAGCGCAAGTAGTTTTTTCATTGTGTCAACCTCCGTCTAATTTTGTTGTTTGCTGGGTGTAAATACCGTACAGGAATGGTAACACAGAAAATGACTTGTGTCAATCCCGTAACGGGAGTTTGACAAGGTTTAATGCTTGCCTCTATCCCTCTAAAATCATTGTGGAGGTGATAGGCATGAAACAAGAATACAAACCGCTTTATGAAAAGTTTGGCTTGAATGTGGTGTACTATCGAAAGCGAAAGAAATTGACACAGTTACAATTAGCAGAGTTAATAGACATTGATAGAAGTCATATAAGTGCAATAGAGTTGGGTAATGTTGGTGTATCTTTTGATGTAATATTTAAGATGTGCGAGGTATTAGACATTGAACCAAAGAGCCTATTTGACTTTAGAGATTAGCACAGCGTCTAAATAGGTATATCTTTATAGACACATTACCCTCGCCGCCGGAAAATTTCCATATCCGATGCTCTTTTCCGTGCAACTTGCCCCCCTTTTCCGGACCCATTTGAGGGAAGACAAACCTCCGCGTTTTCATGTACGGAAGAAAGTCGATGCCTAGGCCGGGTACCAGGCCAGCGCAGCCGGGCTTATAAATGGCTGTCGCGGCGCACCTTGACAAGATCAATAAAACGAGGGACAAATTTCCCGGGAAATCAATTTTGCACCCGTAGGGCGCGACGACCCCGGCGCGCCGTTGGAAAATCTGCCCTGTAGCGGCGCGCCGGGCCGTCGCGCCCTACAAATGCGCCGCTGTTTTCTCAAAATTGATTGCCCTGCGGCAGGCAGGACCCGCCTTGACAGCCTGCCTAAAAGGTGGTAAAATTTCAGTCTAAGTGGAAAAAACCGGGCAGATACCACCTTGCGGGGGATATCTGCGGAAGGAGAAATACGATGGCGATCTCTACCGCTGTTATTAAGTTTACCAATAAGATATTCCCCAAGGTGGTCCATCCCTTCAACCTCCAGAACCAGGGCAGGGAGACCTATGCCAAATGGCAGTACCGGAAGGGCGAGGACACCATCCGGTTCTTCCTGGAGGCCCGGACGGCGGAGGAGATGTTCCGGGGCAAGCAGGTCCTGGACATGGGCTGCGGCGCCGCCGGAAAGAGCCTCTACTACTGCTCCCTGGGCGCGGAGAAGGTCACCGGCGTAGAGATCGTCGCCCACTACGAGCAGGAGGCCAACGCCCTGGCGGAGGAGCTGGGCTTCGCGGACCGGTTCCAGTTCGTGTGCGCCTCCGCCTTCGAGCTGCCCTTCCCGGACAGCTCCTTTGACACCATCATCATGAACGATTTCATGGAGCACGTCTCCGACCCCGCCCGGACCCTGAAGGAGGCCCTGCGCCTCATCCGGCCCGAGGGAGCCATCTATATCAATTTCCCGCCCTACTACCACCCCACCGGGGCCCATCTCAGCGACGTTATCAACATGCCCTGGGTCCATCTGTTCTTTACGGAGAACATGCTGGTAAAGGCCTACAAGGAGCTGGTAAAGGGCCTCCCCGATGAAAAGGAGCGGCTGGAGCTCCGCATCTCCCGGGACGAGAACGGCCGGGAGTATTTCGGGTATATCAACAAAATGACGCTGAAAAGATTCAAGGGCATCCTCTCCCAGCTGGGCATCCGTCCCGCCTATTACCGGGAGGTGCCCCTGCGGAGCTGGATGGCCCCTCTGGCGAAGATCCCCGGGATCAAGGAGATGTTCGTCAAAATGGGCGTGTGCATCATCCAGAAGCAGTGATCCGGCCGCCCCTGACTCCGCGCCGGAGAGACCGCGCGTGAAAAAATGCTGAGATCAACAGGAAAGGTTCTGATACGATGAAGAAAAACGTTTTTGCTCTGCTCCTGTCTCTGACCATGCTGGTCCTTCTGTCCGCCTGCGGGGAGAAAGAGCCGCCCCCGGCGGACAGCGGGACGGACAGCCAGACGGTCTCCCTGACCGTCTGGGGCGCGGAGGAGGACGAGGCCCTGCTGCAGGAGATCTTTGCCTCCTTCCAGTCTCATTATGCCGGTGAAGCCAGCTTCTCCATCACCTTCCAGCCCCAGAGCGAGGCCCATTGCAAGGACGCCCTGCTGGGCGATATCGAACACGCCGCGGACGTCTTCGCCTTTGCCGACGACCAGGTGGCCGCGCTGGCTGCCGCCGGAGGACTGGACCCCATTGAGGACCCGGAGGGGATCCGCGCAGCGAACCTCTCCGCGGCGGTGGAGGCCGCCAGTGTGGGAAGCACGCTGTATGCGTATCCCCTGACGGCGGACAACGGGTACTTCCTGTATTACAACAAGGCTTATTTCAGCGAGGAGGACGTGCAGAGCCTGGACCGGATGCTGGAGATCGCGGCGGAGGCCCAGCGGCTGGTGACCATGGACTGGACCTCCGCCTGGTATGTCTACGCCTTTTTCGGCAACACCGGCCTGGAGGTGGGGCTCAATGACGACGGCCTCACCAACTACTGCACCTGGAACAGCACGGACGGCCCCATTTCCGGTGTGGACGTGGCCCGGTCCATGCGGTCCATCGGCGCCAGTCCGGGCTTTGCCAGCCGGACGGACGAGGAGTTCATGGCGGGCGTGCGGGACGGCACGGTCATCGCCGGCGTCAGCGGCGTATGGAACGCGGTGGCCATCCAGGAGGCGTGGGGCGCGAACGCCGGCGCCGCCAAGCTCCCCTCATATACCTGCAAGGGCAAGCCGGTGCAGATGGCCTCCTTCTCGGGCTGCAAGCTGATCGGTGTGAACGCATACTCCCAGTCCCCGGAGTGGGCGGCGCGCCTGGCCCGGTGGATCACCAGCGAGGAGAACCAGCGCCTTCGCTTCCAGCTGCGGGGCCAGGGCCCCTCCAACATCCAGGCCGCCAGCTCCCCGGAGGTCCAGGCCTCCCCAGCCATCGCGGCGCTGCTGGCGCAGTCGGAATTTTCCCAGCTCCAGCGGATCGGCGGAAAATTCTGGGACCCGGTGGCGGAATTCGCCGGGGCCTGCCTGGAGGGCGGGCCCTCCGGCGCGTCCCTCCAGTCCCAGCTGGACCGCATGGTGGAGGGCGTGACGGCGCGTTAGCGCGCGCCGCCTGCCGAACGCAGTTTTGAGGGAGGAAACATATGAAAAGCAAGCTTACATTGCAGCAGCGGCTCATCATGCCCATCCTTTTTCTGGGGCTGATCACCCTGCTGTCCAACGTCCTGGCGGCTGTCGGCATCAATAACGTCCACAGAAACGCGGGGACCATCGTAGACGAGTATATGGTCAGCGAGGCCCGGCTGGAGGACATCCGGCGCTCCGTCATGAACATCCACCGGCTGGCCCTCAGCCACATCGTGGCGGCGGACCATGCCACGATGATCGAGCTGGTCCAGGAGATCAAGGCGGAGGAGGCGGCCCTGGACGAAAAGCTGGCGGAGTATGAGCCCTTTATCTCCCAGGAGGACCGCCCGGTCTACCGCGCCCTGCTGGAGGACTACGACGCCTTCAAGCACGCCCTGATCGACCTGGTCTGCGCCAGCGCCGACAGCAGGACCCAGGCGGCCTACGCCGTCGCCAACGGGGATGTGGCCATCACCAGCGGCGCCGCGGAGGAGGGCCTCGACGCCCTCTCCGCCTCCGTCAGCGCCCAGGCGGAAGCGGCCCGGGGCCGCCTTGCGCGGGTCTATATCGTTTCCCTCATCACCAGCGCCGTGACCCTGATCATAAGCGTGTTCCTGGTGTGGGCGGCCCTGCGGATCATCCGGAAGCATGTCATCGCGCCGATCCGGGGCGCGATGGGCACCCTCCAGGACAGCTCCCAGCGCATCAGCGGCGTGGTGGGCGAGGTCCGCAGGCGGACCCGCACCTCCAGCGGCAGCGCCCAGGCCCTCTCCGGTCTGACCGAGCAGCTCTCCGCCGCCCTGGAGGAGATCGCCGGAAACACCGCCGCCATCACCGCCAGCGCCTCCGGCACCCAGAGCGACGCCGTGAGCATGGCGGAGGAGTGCGCCGCCATCACCGCCTACTCCGGCGAGATGCGGGGCCGGGCGGAACAGATGGAGCGCTCCGCCCGTCAGGAGATGGAAGAGGTCCGCCTCAAGACGGAGCAGATCCTGGAGCTGCTCAACCAGGCCATCCGCCAGAGCCGGAGCGTGGACCGGATCGGGACCCTGACCAAGGACATCCTGTCTATCTCCTCCTCCACGGACCTGATCGCCATCAACGCCTCCATCGAGGCCACCCGGGCCGGAACGGCGGGGAAGGGCTTTGCCGTGGTGGCCCAGGAGATCCGCCGCCTGGCCGACTCCTGCGCGGAGACCGCCAACCATATCCAGGAGGTCAGCGACGAGGTTACCGGCGCGGTGAACTATCTCTCCAACAGCGCTCAGGAGCTGGCGGACTACCTGGGGAAGGCCATCCTGACGCAGCTGGAGCGCTCCGTCCAGTCCGGGCAGCAGTATCAGAGCGACGCCGCGTACATCGAGCATTCCATGGAGAGCTTCAATCAACAGGCCGGCCGCCTGCGGACGGCCATGGCGGAGGTCGCCGCCTCCATCTCCGCCATCTCCGGCGCGGTGGACAACGCCGTCACTGGCGTTACCGGCGTCACCAGCAGCACCCGCGGCTTGGCGGGAGATATGGCGGGCATCACCGCCGGTATGGATACCAATCAGGAGATCGTCGGCGAACTGCGGCATCAGGTGGACATTTTCGCCAATCTGTAGTCCGGCTTTTTCTGGGAAAGTACATATTGCCGCTGCCGAAAGACATGAGAAAGGACCGCGCAGGAAGAAATACTCCTGCGCGGTCCTGAAAATTTGATTGGATGCGGTTCCTGCTTACCGGCCGCCCCGCTCCGCGCAGGCGTCCATGGCCAGCTTGACCGCGCCCATGACGCCCTGGTTGTCTCCCAAGCTCACGGGGACGATGTAGTTGTCCAGGTCGTCCAGGCCCTTGCCCTGGAGATAGCCGTGGAGCTGGCGGTGGACCTCCCGGCGCACCAGGGGGAGCATCTGGGGCTGGTGCATCACGCCGCCCCCCAGGATGATCCGCTCCGGGGAGAGGATCATGATATAGTCGCACACCGCCTGGGCGATATAGTAGGACTCCAGCTCCCACACCGCGTCGCAGGACGACAGCTCCTGGGCCTTCCGGCCCCAGCGGCGCTCAATGGCGGGACCGCTGGCCAGGCCCTCCAGGCAGTTGCCGTGGTAGGGGCACACCCCCTGCTCCAGGGGATCGTCGGGACGGCGGTCCATGAAGATATGGCCCGCCTCCGGGTGCATCATACCGTGGTGGGGCCTGCCATTGATAATGACGCCCATGCCTACGCCGGTGCCCACCGTGATATAGATGCTGGTGGACACGTCCCGGGTGCAGCCCCAGACGGCCTCCCCCAGGGCGGCGGCGTTCACGTCGGTATCAAAGCCCACGGGGATGCCCAGGGCCTGTTCGAAGCGCTGGACGATGGGAAAGTTCCGCCAGCTCAGCTTGGGGGTGGACAGGATCGAGCCGTAGGTGGGAGAGCTCCGGTCCAGGTCTACCGGGCCGAAGCAGCCGATCCCGATGCCGGCCAGCTCCTTCCCCTGAAAAAACGACAGCATCTCCGGCATGGTGTTTTCCGGAGTCCGGGTGGGCAGGCTGATCCGCTCCAGGATCTTTCCGTCCTCATTACCGATGGCGCACACCATCTTTGTGCCGCCCGCCTCCAGAGCGCCAAAGCAGGGCATATCATCAACTCCTTTTTTCCGAATCCTTAAAGAGATCGATCAACTGAGATTAAAGTAGCATGGCGGGAAGGGAACCTCAACTGCATAAACCACACTTTCCAGTGTGTAATTGATGGATTTCGTCCTTTTCATACTATATTTAACCCTATAAATACTTGCAGGACAGAGGCAGGTAGAAGGATAATAAAACTGCATAGCGGACATGCTGCACAGGCGGACTGGCCCTCCGGGCTGGTCCGCCTGTCTCGACGAGGAGGTGAGTCCCGTGAGGTACCGATTGATGATCGTGGACCCGGACCGGGGGATCTGCGAGAACATCCCCTATTTGCTGGACTGGAGCCAATACGGCGTCTCCGGCATCCTGACCGCCAATTCCTATGAGGAGGCCGTCAGCCGGGCCGTGGACTTCCAGCCCCACATCGCTCTGGTGGAGCTGGAGCTGGGGGACCGCCAGGGCTACGAGCTGGTCCGGCACCTGCGGGAAACGGGACTGGAGACCGTGTTCTGCACCATGGGTGACAAGGAGGACTTCCAGTGGGTGCAGCAGTCCATGCGGGCCGGGGCCCGGGACTATCTGCTCAAGCCCTTGGACACCAGCGAGCTGCGCTCCTTCCTGGAGCGGGCCGTGGTCCGGGAGCTGGGAGGGTCCCTGCCGGAACGGCCGGCGGTCCAGACGGGGCTGGACCCGGTGCTCCACACGGAGTACGGGAAGCTCTCCCGGATCACCAACAAGATCATCCTGATCGTAAAGAGCAACTACCGCCGGGGGCTTTCCCTGACCGGCATCGCGGAGATGCTGAACATGAGCAGCAAGTACATCGGCCGGGTCTTCCTCCAGGACACCGGGATGAAGTTCTCCGCCTACCTCACCGCCTACCGGATGATCCAGGCCCGGCGGCTCATCGAGAACTCCCAGGAGAAGATCTCCGTGGTGGCCAGCATGGTGGGCTACAGCCAATTGAACAATTTCTATGTGCATTTCAAGAACTACTTCCGCATCTCCCCCGGCGCGCTGCGGGACTATGGGGGAAGCCACCTGGACGAGCTTACCGGCGGCCTGGAGATCGAGGACGCCGGAGCCCTGTCCGAGGAGGCGGAAGGATTAAAATGAAAGAAGGAACGGATAACATGATGAAAAAGCGGTCATATTGGGCGGGCGTCGCCGCCCTGGCGCTGTCCCTGCTCCTGACGGGCTGCGGGATGGAGCTTTTAGACCCCGTGGACGGCGTGGACGGCGCCCCGGGGCTCTATCTGGAGGATGACGGCCCGGCCCTTGACGCCGTTGATGAGACGGACGGCCTCGATACCGCCGGAGACGAGGAGGACGGCGCGGCAGACCCCCTCCCCGGCGTCTCCGAGGAAGACCCCGGCACTACCGCCGGTGACGGGCAGCTCTACGAGGACCCCGTTGCCCTGGATGAGGACGGCACCTACAACAGCGCGGAGGATGTGTCCCTCTACCTTTACACTTACGGCCGTCTGCCGGAGAACTACATCACCAAGAACGAGGCCCGGGACCTGGGCTGGTCCGGCGGCTCGGTGGAAAAATACGCCCCGGGATGCGCCATCGGCGGGGACAAGTTCGGCAACCGGGAGGGCGTCCTGCCTGACGGGAAGTACCACGAGTGCGACATCGACACCATTGGCCAGGACAGCCGGGGGGCCAAACGGCTGGTCTACTCCGACGACGGACGGATCTACTACACCGAGGACCACTACGAGACCTTTACCCTGCTGTACGGGGAGGAATAGGGATGGAGACCATCGTCATTGACGGCAGTCAGATGCCGGACCGCCCGGCGGCCCACCAGCATCTGGCGGAGCGCCTGGCCTTCCCCGGCTATTACGGGCGGAACCTGGACGCCCTGTATGACCTGCTCACCGAGCGGACAGGTCCCGTGCGGCTGCTGGTGCGGCACCGGGAGGCGCTGCTGGACGGGCTGGGAGAATACGGCGGCGCACTGTGCCGGACTCTGGAGGACGCTGGACGGGCCAACCCGGGGCTGGAGGTCGTGTTCTCGGAGGATTGACATATACCAAAATGGGATATTTTGAATATACCATAGTGGGATAATATTGTCAAGGGTGATTTTATTGAGACTCAAGGAGCTGCGCAGGTCACGGCGCATCACACAGCTGAAGCTGGCCATGGACCTGAACCTGACGCAGAACACCGTCAGCCGGTACGAGACCGGAGAGCGGGAGCCGGGGATCGCGGAGCTGGTGCGGATCGCGGACTACTTCCATATTTCCGTGGACTACCTGCTGGAGCGCACCGACAACCCGGAGATGAATCTGTAAACAGCGTAAACAGGCGAGGAGCGTGCCGGATGCCGGGGCGCTCCTCCTCTGCCGTCTGCGCCGGGTGCGCGGGTGAAAAATATGGGCGGGACATGGATGAAAAAACGATTGTCAACGGCGGATATATATGGTAAGATAAGGAAAAGATTTTTTGCGCGTGCAGGAATCTTATTTTTGTGAGAGAGGGTGAATCGATTGGCAGGGCAGATCCACAATATGATCCAGACCGTTATTACACAGAAGGCCAAGGGGAACGTCGTCATTGCGAACTCCATACGGACCAAGATGTACCTGAAGGGGGTCGCCGTGGATAAGTTCACGGCGCTGTCTCCCGACGATCCGGCGATCATGCAGAAGGTCCGGGAGATCGCCAGGGAATTTGGCGTTATTGTTTGATGTATTTGAAAATTTATTGTAAAGGCGGGATAAACATTGGCAATTAAAACACTTTCCATCAAGGGAACGGACAGCCGGGACGTGGCCCGGCAGGCCAAGGAGGCCCTGGCGGAGTTTCAGCCGAAGCTGCTGCTGTTCTTCGCCTCCAGTACTTATGAAAGCCCTGAGGCTGCCCTGAAGGAGGCCTTCCCCAACACCGAGATCATCGGTTCCTCCTCTCACAGCGAGTATTGCAACGACAGCTATACCAGCGGTTCCGTCAGCGTCATGGCCATGGATGCCGGCAGCGTTGAGGACGTCTGTGTGCGGGTCGTGGAGAACATCGGCGCCGAGCCGGACCTGCGGGAAGTCCTGGACGGGATGCACGCCTATTTCGGCGGCGTGGAGGAGATCCTCGCCAACTATGAGCGCTATGTGGGCGTGGTCCTGTTTGAGTCCAGCGCGAAGGCGGAAGAGATCTTCATGGACCGCCTGGGCACGGTAACCGACCTCCTCTTTGTGGGCGGCT
>ERZ779623.551-NODE-551-length-13637-cov-7.132896_pt1 | contig 13637 bp, 12 predicted proteins | sample MGYA00514189_ERZ779623 | MGnify/ENA primary metagenome ERZ779623 (study PRJEB29562, sample SAMEA4376712) | mouse gut metagenome | isolation source: Cecum | study: EMG produced TPA metagenomics assembly of the A DSS colitis mouse model was used to assess the... | reverse complement strand
TGGCGAAAAAATCTCTCACCGTTGGGCATTCCGCCAATTTTCAAACAAGGCCTATTCGTATTCCACCGTGCTGGTCTTGGGGCTGATGATGCAGACATAGCTGTTTCCCTGCCCCAGCGCCAGGGACCGTCCGTCCTCCAGCGTGTAGGAGAAGGCGCTGTTCCGGTCCTTCCGGCTCCATTGGATGGGCACCGCCTTGCCGCCGCAGAAAAAGAGGCCCTCCCCCTCCCCGGTGGTCTGGACCCGGAGACGGCCCACGTCGTCCAGGACGGCGGTGGAGGTCTTCAGCACCAGCAGATTGGTGGCGCTGACCTGATCTCCGGTGCTGCCGTCCATATGCTCCTTGCCGTACTGGCCCACCAGATACGTTCCCGTGGCGGCGTCGTAGTCAAAGGTCCCGGTCTTGTAGCCGGAGAAGCGGACCTTGACATGCTCCGCCGTCTCTCCTCCCGCCGGGGTCCCGTTCTCCGTGAACGCCTGGAGGTAGTTCCAGCCGCTCTCGTGCTCCGTGGGGATCTTGCCTTTGGCAAGATACTCCAGAATTTTCTCTCCGGAGGTAATCAGGCTGTGCTCGTAGCCGTTGTTCTTCCTCCGGTCCGGGTCCCGCCAGAAAATCTGGGCATCGTCGCCGCCCCGGACGCCGTCCATATGGTCCACCCTCCAGCTGGAGAGGTTGGAATACGCCTCCTGGCTGCCGCCGGCGTGGACATAGACCGCGTCGTGGCCCAGGGCCAGCTCCACAAAGTACGGCCGGGCGGAACGGACGCTCCCCAGGACATCCACCTCTTCCACCGTCTGGTACAGGCACAGCATCCGGGTAATGCCGCCCTCTACCGGAACCTCATAGATGATATCCGCCTGGGAGATGCCCAGCTGGGGCTGGGCCGCCTTCAGGTTATTCAGCATGACGGCGATGGGCCGCAGGTTCTCATACTCCGGCTCCATGGGCAGGCCTGTCAGCGGATTCATCCCCGCCGGGACATAAGGCTCAGGCTCCGGGTCCGGCTCGGGAGCCGGAAGCGTATCCGTTTTTTCCTCGGGCTCCGGACCCGGGTCGGGGTCCGTCTTCCCGCCGCAGCCGGTCAGGGACAGAATCATCCACGCCGCCAGTAAGATTGCCAGCGTCCTCTTTTTCATCTTGCCGCCGCCTTTCTCGTTTTGAACTGTTCTTATGATACCAATACCGAAGGGAACCGTCAAGGTGCTTTCCAGTAAATTTCGACAAATTTCCTCCGCAGGCTTTTCAGGCGGACTTGTTTTTTTCCTTCCGGCGGAGTATAATCAAATCATGAATATCTGTTTTTTTATAGTCAACACACTTGAACAGAATCATCGTGATTCTGTTCAACCTGGCGGCAGCAGCACGGCCGCTAGGAACCGCATAAGCGGCCGTGTGTTTGACTTCATAGTTGAGGCACACGGGCGGAGCCCGTCCAGCAGACTGAAGGCCCGCTGGTTGAACATCCGCAAATTACGGATGTTCAAGTGCTTCAACTATACACGAAAGAGGGAAAGGAGGCCGCCGTCATGCCGGGTTTTATCCAGGACAAGCTGGAAATCAAATTTCTGATCCTCTACATTGCCGCCCGGGTGGAAGAGCCAGTGCCCTTTGACACCATTCTGGACCTGACGCTCTGCGACGACGCCATCGACTACTTCGACTTCTCCGACTGCCTGACCGACCTGGTCCGCACGGAGCATCTGAGCCTTTCCGACGCCGGCCTCTATGCCCTCACCGACAAGGGACGGCGGAACGGAGCCGCCTGTGAGTCCAGCCTCCCCTATTCCGTGCGGCAGCGCTGCGACCGGAATCTGGAGGAGTGGAATCGGAGGCTCCGCCGCCGGCGGCAGGTGAAGGCCTCCGTCGAGGAGCGGCCCAACGGCACCTTTACGCTGCGCCTCCAGCTCACGGACGACAAGGGCGGCGTGATGGACCTGAAGATGATGATGGTAGACCGGGCCCAGGCCAAGGCGGCGGCGAAACGCTTTCAGGAAGCGCCGGAGAAGCTCTACGGTCAGATCCTCCAGCTGTTCCTGCCGGAGACCCCATAAAGAACGCGGGTATGGAACTCCCATACCCGCGTCTTTTATTTGACGACGACGTTTTCCTCCCCCAAGGTCTCCCTGGCCTCCTGAATGAGCGCTCTGTGAAGCAGCGCCTGGGTGCCGTAGACCTTCCGGGTGTCCGCCATGACCAGCTTTACCTGCGTGTCGCCGGGAAACATGGTGAACACCAGCTTCATATGCCGGAGGGACGGGTGGTCCATAGAGGGAAATTTCAAATACAGGGTCTCCCCTTCTACCAGCTTACCGGCCTTGCCGGCGGGGGGCTGGGCGGGGGCCCCGCCTTCCGCCATCTCCAGCGGATAGGCGGAATCGCACATGAGCTGGGGGGCCTTTTCGTCCCGGACGGACAGCTTTCCCTTCACCACCACGGCCTGGTTCTCCCGGAGATACGGCCCGCAGACGTCCAGCGTCCGGCTGAAACACAGCATTTCGATGGACCCGGTCTCGTCCTCCACCACCACGTAGGCCATGAGGCTGTTGCTTTTCGTGGTCTTGGTCTTGCTGGAGGTCACGACCCCCGCCAGGGTCAGATACTGCCCGTCGGCAAAGCGGGTAGGGCCGTTCTCGTGGGCGAAGTCCTCCATCACCCTGCCGATCTGGGGGACCCGCAGCCGCCGCACAATGTCCCGGTAGGCGTCCATGGGATGGCCGGAGAGATAGAGGCCGGTGGTCTCCTTCTCCATGGTCATCCGCTCCTGAGCGGTGAACTCCGGGATATCCGGCAGGTGGACGTCCTCCGCCGCCTGAGAGCGGGACATGCCGAAGAAGTCCAGCTGCCCCTCCAGATTCTGCCTCTGGCGGGCCGCAGCGGCGTCCAGCACCTTCTCGTAGATCTGAATCAGCTGGGAACGCCGGGCCCCGGTAGAGTCAAAGGCCCCGGCCCGGATCAGGTTTTCCAGCGCCCGCTTGTTCATGTCGCTGCCCGCCATGCGGCGGCAGAAGTCCGGCAGGGACCGGAAAAGGCCGGATGCCTCCCGCTCCTTCATGACGGCCTGGATAAAGCCCCGGCCGATGTTTTTAATGGCCACCAGCCCGAAGCGGATGCCTCCCTCCTCCACGGTGAAGCGGTCCAGGGAGCGGTTGATGTCCGGGGGCAGCAGGGCGATGCCGCAGTCCCGGCACTCGTTGATATAGCCCGCCACCTTATCCGAGTTGTCCAGCACAGAGGTCAGCAGTGCCGCCATGTACTCCCGGGTATAATGGCACTTGAAGTAGGCCGTCTGATAGGCCACCACGGCATAGGAAACGGCGTGGGCTTTGTTGAAAGCGTACTCGGCGAAGTCGTAGATTTTGTCGTAAATCAGCTGAGCGGTGCCCTCCGGAATTCCCCGGGCGGCACAGCCCTGGATGTTTCGATTTTCGTCGCCGTGCAAAAATGCCTCCCGCTCTTTTTCCAGGTCCTTGACCTTCTTCTTGCTCATGGCCCGGCGGACCATGTCCGCCTGTCCCAGGGAGTAGCCCGCAAGCTCCTGAAAGATTTTAATGACCTGTTCCTGATAAACAATGCAGCCATAGGTATTGGAAAGAATGGGCTCCAACAGCGGATGGTCGTACTTCACCTTTTCCGGGTTATGGGCGCACTCCAGAAATTGGGGGATGGAATCCATGGGCCCGGGCCGGTAGAGGGCGATGATGGCGGTAATGTCCTCGATGTTCCGGGGCCTCAACCCCACGCAGACCCCGGTCATGCCGGTGGACTCCATCTGGAACACGCCGGAGGTCTTCCCAGCCGCCAGCATCTCATAGGTCTCGGGGTCCTCCTCCGGGATATCCGCCAGGCGGAAGTCCGGCTGCTGCTCCTTGAGGAGCTGCACCGCGTCCTCCAGCACCGTCAGGTTCCGCAGGGCCAGAAAGTCCATCTTTAAAAGTCCCAGCTCCTCCAGCGTCACCATGCCATACTGGCAGACCACAATGTCGTCGTTTTTCGCCAAGGGCACATACTCATACACGGGCCGCTTGGTAATCACCACCCCGGCGGCGTGGGTAGAGGCGTTCCGGGGCATACCTTCCAGCATCTGGGCGGTGTCAATGAGCCGCTTCACCGTCTCGTCACGGTTATAGAGGTCGCTGAGGGACTTCGTCAGCCGCAGGGCGTCCGCCAGGGTAATGTGGGCCCCGGGGGAGTTGGGAATCTGCTTTGCAATCTGGTCCACCTCGGCGTAGGGCAGGTTCATTACCCGGCCCACGTCCCGGACCACGCCCCGGGCGGCCATGGTGCCGAAGGTGACGATCTGGGCCACATGGTCCCCGCCGTACTTCCGGCGGACATACTCGATGACCTCCCCCCGGCGGGTGTCGCCGAAGTCCATGTCGATATCCGGCATGCTCACCCGCTCCGGGTTCAAAAAGCGCTCGAAGTAGAGCCCGTATTTCACCGGGTCAATGTCCGTGATATACAGGCAGTAGCTGACCATAGAGCCCGCCGCGCTGCCCCGGCCCGGCCCCACGGGGATACCCACGCTCCGGGCGTAGCGGACGAAATCGGAGACGATGAGAAAGTAGTCCGTGAAGCCCATCTTCTCGATCATGCCCTGCTCATACCGGAGCTGTTCCCGGTGGGCCCCGTCATCTCCATAGCGGGCCCGGTAGCCCTCGTCACAGAGCTTTTTTAAATAGGAGAAGCTGTCATATCCCGGGGGAAGCTGGAATTCCGGCAGGTGGTACTTGCCGAAGGTGAAGTCCATATTGCACAGGCCCGCCACCTTCGCCGTGTTCTCAATAGCTCCCTCGAACTCGGAAAACAGCTCCGCCATCTCCGCTTCGCTGCGGAGGTAAAAATTCCGGGGCTCGTAACGCATCCGGTTTTCGTCGTCCAGGGTCTTTCCCGTCTGGATACAGAGGAGCACGTCGTGGGCCTCCGCGTCCTCCTTGCGGAGGTAATGGGCGTCATTGGTGCAGACCATGGGCAGGCCCGTCTCCTGATGAATCCGGAGAATCCCCCGGTTCACCAGCGCCTGGTCCCGGATGCCGTGGTCCTGGAGCTCCAGGTAGAAGTGGTCCGGCCCAAAAATCTCCGCCAGCTCCAGGGCATAGCGCTTGGCGTTCTCATACTCCCCGTTCCGCAGCCTCCGGGGGATCTCCCCCGCCAGGCACGCCGAAAGGGCCACCAGTCCCCGGCTGTGTTCCCGCAGGAGTTCCAGGTCGATGCGGGGCTTGATGTAAAAGCCCTCGGTCCAGGCCATGGACACCATATAGGAGAGGTTCCGGTAGCCCTCCTCGTTCTCGCAGAGGAGCACCAGGTGGCGGCTCTCGGAATCGAACTCATGAACCTTGTCGGTGAGGCGGCGCCCCTCCGCCGTGACGTAGACCTCGCAGCCGATGATGGGCTTGATCCCCTCCGCCTTGCAGGCCCGGTAAAAGTCCACCGCGCCGTACATAACTCCGTGGTCCGTGACGGCGCAGGCGGTCTGGCCCAATTCTTTTACGATTTTCGGCAGGTCCCGGATGCGGCACGCGCCGTCCAGAAGGCTGTACTCCGTATGGACATGCAGGTGGACGAAGGACATGGCGCTCCTCCTTTCTCTCTTATCGCGGCTTCACCCGGAGGGCCAGCAGGGCCTTGAGATCCTCCAAAACCTCCGGGGAGGTCAGGTCTATCATCAGCCAGCGCCCCATTTTCGAGGAAGCTGTATTCCGGTACAGTGTTCGCGTGTACTCCGTGCAGGTCAAAAGCACGCCCTCCGCGGCGTCCTCGTCTTTCGGCGCGACGGAAACCATCGCCGTCACGTAGCCCGGGCGGAGGTACACCGTGGCCAAAGCCTTGCTTCCCTTTTTGAATTTTACATTCCACCCCGGCTCCAGGCCGCAGCGGCTGTAGTCCATCCGGGGTTCCGCGCCATAGGCGTCTTTCAGGTATTGCCGGAGCTCCGGCCAGAGGGGGTTGTCCGCGTATTGGTCAAGCTCCTCCACGGAGGGCTTTCGGTCCATGGGAAACAGCTGGGTCCAATTCTTCGTGTCAGGCATCAATCGCAGTTCTCCTTATTCATGAATTTCTTTGGTGACTTCTTCCCCGCAGCGGGGGCAGTGCTGCGGAATATGTCTGGGAAGCCTGGGGAATTGATACAGCGGCGCGCCGCAACGGGGACAGACAATACCGAGCCACCCCACAATCAGCCCGGCAAGGAGAAGGGCCGTTCCCGCAGCGATGCCGATGATAAACCTTCCCTCCCCCGACCATTGCCAAAGGTAACCAAAGAGAAGGACCAGCGCGATACCCGGCAAGGCGAGCAGGTCGCTGAGCCGTTTTGCCCCAAAGCAGTCCAGAGATATCTTCTTCCTTTGCTTCAACATCAACACTCCTTTCAAGTATGAGCGCTTGTGCTTTCCAAGGCTTGTCTTACCGGCGCTTGCACGTCACAGCCCCTCCGCCAGCTCCACCAGCTTCCGAAGCCGGTGATTCAGGCAGGATTTCGTCACCGGCGGGTCAAAGGTCTCCGCCAGCTCCGACAGGCTCAGCTCCGGATATTCCAGCCGCAGAGCCGCCGTCTCCCGGAGCTTGTCCGGCAGGTCCTTGAGCCGCCCCGCCGCCTCCAGCCTACGGATGGCGGCTCCCTGGCTCTGGGCGGCTTCCACCGCCTTGTCCAGATTGGCACTGTCGCAGTTCAGCCGCCGGTTCACGCTGTTGCGGATGCCCTTTTCCAGCTTGGTGGACATGATGTGCATCGCCGCTACCGGCGCGCCGATCAGGGTGAGAAAGTCCTCGATCTGGTCGCTTTGCTTGAAATAGGTGACCACGCTCCCGTTCCGGGTCACGCTTTTGGGAGGATAGCCGCTCTCCCGCAGCAGCACCTCCAATTCCCGGCTGGCCTGGAGGTGGGAGCCCGTCAGCTCCAGGTGATAGCGCTTGGAGGGGTCCGTGATGCTTCCCCCGGCGAAGAAACAGCCCCTCAGGAAGGACGCCCGGCAGCACTCCTCCTCCACCATGGCGAAGTTGATATGCAGGGCCAGGCTCTGCCTGGGGTCGTAGCCCAGGAGGTCAATGATGTGGTCCAGCTTCTCCCGCTCTGTAATCTGAAAAACCATCTTTCCCGCCTCTTCCCGGTTCGGGTCCGGCTGGCGGTCAAAGCGGAGGTCGAAGGCCCGCTGAAAGAGCCGGGGCAGCCGGGCGGCAAAATTGGGATTCTCCGTGATGATCCGGACCTCAGAGGAGCTGAAGGTGTGGCAATAGAGCAGGATCCCGTAGGCTTCCGCCTGGGCGCAGCAACGCCGCTGCACAGGCAGCCTGCAAAGCTCATTTTTCGTTTCAAAGGAAAAGGACACCCGGGAAACCTCCTCTATGCCAGTTCATGTAAAGGAACTTCACCTTACTCTTTTCGGTAGCGTCCGCCGGCGATGCGGACGTTCCGCTCCGCATGGAGCAGAATCAATTCCTGGGCCAGCTTGCCGGGATGGTGGCGGACATAACCGTCCTGCACCATGACGATGGGGCGGCTGACCAGCTCTACCCCCAGGGCGGCGCAGCGGTCCGCGTCGTAGCGCAGCAGCTCCGCCCCCTCCTGGGCATACCGGCCGGCCGCCTCTGCGGGAATGGGAGAGGAATTCACCAGGCTCAGATGGAACAGTCCCTGCGCCGAGTGCTGAAACAGCGCCGCGATATGGTCCGAGGCGGTATAGCCCTCCGTCTCCCCCTCCTGGGTCATGACGTTGCAGACATAGATTTTCAGGGCGGAGGATTTCCGGATGGCGTCCACGATCCCGTCCACCAGCAGGTTCGGAATGATGCTGGTATACAGGCTCCCGGGCCCCAGGACGATCATGTCCGCCTCCTGAATGGCGGCCAGAGCCTCCGGCAGGGCCTTGGGACGCTCCGGCAGCAGCCGGACCTTGGTGATCCGGCAGTCCTCCTTCTTTTTGCAGTAGGAGATCTTGGACTCGCCGATGACGCTGGCTCCGTTTTCAAACTCCGCCTCCAGCTGCACGTCGGCGGTGGTGACGGGCAGCACCCGGCCGGTGATGGCCAGAACCTCGCTCATCCGGCGGACCGCCGAGTCAAAGCTGGGGGAAATGCCGTTCAGCGCCGCCAGGAAGAGGTTTCCAAAGCTCTGCCCCGCCAGAGTCCCCTCCTGAAAGCGGTAATCCATCATCTGCTTCATCAGCGGCTCCGTGTTGGCCAGGGCCACCAGGCAGTTGCGGATGTCTCCCGGCGGAGGCATCCCCAGATCCTGGCGCAGCGCGCCGGAGCCGCCTCCATCGTCCGCCACCGTGACAATGGCGGAGAGGTTTTCCGTGTAGTCCTTCAAGCCCCGCAGCATGTTGGACAGGCCGTGTCCGCCGCCGATGGCGGTAATCCGGGGCCCATACTTCCGGGGCGTGCGGTAAGGTCGGTATTCCATAGGGCTCCTTTCCGGCTCAAACGGCCCGTTCCATATCCCGATGGTGTTCCGACGCTTGGTAACCCTGTCTGCGGATGAACTCCGTCAGCGCATGGGCAATGGCCACAGAGCGGTGGTGCCCGCCGGTGCAGCCCACAGCGATAACCAGGCCGGTCTTTCCCTCCTCCGCGTACAGCGGCAAGGTAAAGCCCAGCAGGTCCTCTACCTTGCGGAGGAAATCGTGGGTCTGCTGAAAGCTGAACACATAGTCGGAAACCGGCTTGTCCAAGCCGGTCTGGTGACGCAGCTCCTCGATGTAGAAGGGATTCGGCATAAAACGCACGTCCAGCACCAGGTCGGCCTCCAAGGGAAGGCCGTACTTGAAGCCGAAGGACGTAACGCTCACCGTCATGCCCGCCTGCTCCCCCTCGCCGTTGAAAATGCGCAGCAGCTCGCTCCGCAGCTTCGCGGTGGAAAGCCGGGTGGTGTTGATCACAAAATCCGCCCGCTGCTTCACCGGAAGCAGCAGCTCCCGCTCCTTCTCCACGGCCTCCTCCAGGGAGTCGGTCTCCCTCTCCAGGGGATGCCGGCGGCGGGTCTCCTTATAGCGCTTGATGATGGCCGCCGGAGAAGCGTCCAAGAACAGCATCCGGCAGACGCCCTCCATGGCCTTCAGTTTATCCAGCACGTCGAACAGCTCATTGAAGGACTCCGCGGTCCGCACGTCGTACACCAGGGCCACCCGGGCGTAGCGCCCGCCGCCTCCGGCGCAGAACTCCGCGAATTTCAAAATCATGGCGGCGGGCATGTTGTCCACGATATAAAAACCGCTGTCCTCCAAAAAAGAGGCCGCTTTGCTCTTTCCCCCGCCGGACAGGCCGGAAATGATCAGAATTTCCATGGGAAACCTCCCCCCTCACTCCACAATCTTGACTTCCGGCTCCAGCCGGACGCCGGTTTTTTCCAGGACGGCCTCCTGCACCTGGCGGATCAGCTCCTTGATATCGGCGCAGGTGGCCCCTCCCCGGTTGATGAGGAACCCGGCGTGCTTTTCCGACACCTGGGCTCCGCCCACCCCGAGTCCCTTCAGGCCGCACTGTTCGATGAGGGTCCCGGCAAAATGGCCCTCCGGGCGCTGGAAGGTACTCCCCGCGCTGGGCCATTCCAGGGGCTGGCTGGCCTTCCGGCGGGCCATCAGGGACCGCTGCGTCTCCCGAATCGCCTCCGGGTCCCCGGCGGAGAGCCGGAACACCGCGTACACCACCACCGCCTCAGGATGCTCCGTGAGAAAGCTCCGGCGGTAGCCGAAGGCCAATTCCTCCCCGGTTAGGAATTTTACGCCCTCCTCCGGGAACAGCGCCGACACACCGGAAACCACCTGCTTCAGCTCCCCGCCATAGGCTCCGGCGTTCATGCACACGCCGCCGCCCACCGTTCCAGGGATGCCGTGGGCAAACTCCAGCCCCGTCAGCCCCTGCCTGCAGGCAAAATCCGCCAGCCGGGCCAGAGGCACGCCGGACTCCGCCAGGAGGCTGCCCGGCTCCTCTCCCATATCCAGGCGGCTGAGGCCCGAGGTCTCGACCACCAGCCGGTCCAGGCCGCTGTCCGGGGCCAGCAGATTTGTGCCGTTGCCAATCACCAAAGGACGGGCCCCGCACTCCCAGGCCATGGACAGCAGCAGCACCAGCTGCTCGCCCTTCTCCGGGAACGCCATCCGTCTCGCCGGCCCCCCTACCCGGAAGGAGGTGTGCCTCGCCATGGGTTCCTCCCTCAGCACCCTCACGTCCGGCAGGTAGTCCTCCATCTGTTTGTCAAGCCGCGTCACCCAGTCCATGCAAGGGCCTCCCTGTTTTCAAGATACTCAGAACCTGCATTCAAATCACCCGGCCCAGCATGGCCGCGCCGATGATGCCCGCGTCGTTCCCCAGCTCCGCCGGGAGAATGTTCGTGATCCGCCCTCCATGGCGGGAAAAGCTCTCCTTCGCCACGGCCTCCCGCAGAGGCTCCAGCAGCAGCCGCTCCGGCGCCGCCGCCACGCCGCCGCCAATGGCCACAGCTTCCGGGCGCAGAATGTTGATCAGGCTGGCCAGGCCGCCGGCCAGGTAGTTCACGTAATCCCGGCAGACCGCCAGGGCCGTCTCGTCCCCGGCTTCCGCCGCCTGGAAGGCCGTCCGGCCCTCCACGCCGTTCCCGGAGGCGGCGATCTCGTGGAGCAGGCTCTCCGGGTGGGCCTCCATGGCCCGTTTCGTCTGCTGGATCAGTCCGGTGGCGGAGGCGTAGCGCTCCCAGCAGCCCCGGCGGCCGCAGTTGCACGGTTCCCCGTCCCGGACAATGACCATGTGGCCCGCCTCACTGGAGGCCAAGCCGCCCCGGAGCTTTCCGTCCACAATGATGCCGGCGCCCACGCCGGTGCCCAGGGTAATGACGGCAAAGTCCCGGGTCCCCTGCCCCGCCCCCCGGAAAAACTCGCCAACCGCGGCGCAGTCCGCGTCGTTGCCCAGCAGCAGCGGCAGATCCAGATGCCGGCGGAACAGCTGCTCCAGGGGGACATTCTCCATGGGGATATTGGTGGTAAAGAGCACATCGCCCCCGTCCACCGCTCCGGGCAGACCCACGCCGACCCACCGGACCTTCTCCTGAATCACCTGCTTGGACAGCTCCGCCAGCGTCTCCGCGAACTTCTCCGGGCCCTGAAAATCCAGGGGAACCCGCTCTACTCTGACGATATTGCCCGCCTCGTCCACCAGGCCGGCCTTCAGATTGGTGCCGCCTACGTCAATGCCGATATACATAGTTGTTTCCTCCTCACAGCTTTCCATCCGCCCGGGCGTCCACCTTCTGAGCCAGCTCCTGAGCCGCGTTATAGCCCAATTTCCGGTGCCGGTTGTTCATAGCCGCCACCTCCACGATGCTGGCCAGGTTCCGCCCCGGGCGCACCGGAATGGTCAGAGTCGGAACCTGGATATCCAGAATGTCAATATAATGGTCCTCAATGCCCAGGCGGTCGTAGAACTTCTCGCTGTCCCAGGGCTCAAAATTCACCACCAGATCCAGCTGCGCCTCATTCTTGACCGCCCGGACGCCGAAGAGCTGCTGCACGTTGATCACACCGATTCCCCGCAGCTCGATATAATTGCGGATAACCTCCGGCGCGGAGCCCGTCAGGCGGCCGGAGACCCGCCGGAGCTCCACCGCGTCGTCGGCCACCAGCCGGTGCCCCCGCATGATGAGCTCAATGGCCGCCTCGCTTTTGCCCACGCCGGAGTCGCCGGTAATCATGACGCCCTCGCCGTAAATGTCCAGCAGCACGCCATGGCGGGTGACGCAGGGGGCCAGTACCCGGTTCAAATACTCGATGGTGCGGCTGGTGAAGGCCACCGTCACCTCATTGGTCCGCAGCAGGGTCTTCTGGTGCTCCGCCGCGCTCTCAATGCACTCCGGGAAGCAGTCCAGGCTCCGGGCGATGACCAGGGCGGGGATGTCGTACAGGAACAAATCATCGAAGCACTTGCGGCGCTGGGCGTCGGACAGCCCCCGGAGATAGGTGACCTCCGCCTTGCCGATGACCTGTAAGCGGCAGGGGTCAAAATAGTCGTAAAAGCTATGGAACTGGAGGCCGGGCCGGTTCAGATCCGGAACGGTCAGCAGGGCGCTGTCAAAATCGCTGCCCCGGTTTAAAACCTCTAAATTAAAGATGGATACAAAATCCTTCACTTTTAAGCCGTTTTCACGCATGGCGTTTCTCCTTTTCCGGCGGGAGAGCCGGGTATCCTTGGTTTTCGCGTCCTGAGGCGTCCGTTTCCATTATATATGAAGTCTCCCGATTCCGCAACACTTTCCCTGCAGAAGATTCCCAGGAAATCCCGCGAAAAACCTCAAGCGCCACGGCGCGCCGCGCCAGATGCTTGAGGCGGGAAACGGAAGAGACAAAAAGCGGGGGACTTACGTCCCCCGCTTGAAACTCAAACGAGCTTCGCGGTATTCATGCGCACGCCGGGGCCCATAGTGGCGGCGGCGACACAGCTGCGGATATACTGGCCCTTAGCCGCGGCGGGCTTGGCCTTCACAATGGCGCCCATCAAGGTATTGTAGTTCTCCGTCAGCTTCTCGGGGCCGAAGGAGACCTTGCCGATGGGGCAGTGGATGATGTTGGTCTTGTCCAGGCGGTACTCGATCTTACCGGCCTTGACTTCCTGCACGGCCTTGGCCACGTCGGGGGTCACGGTTCCCGCCTTGGGAGAGGGCATCAGGCCCTTGGGGCCCAGCACCTTACCGAGGCGGCCCACCACGCCCATCATGTCGGGGCTGGCAACCACCACGTCGAAATCAAACCAGTTTTCCTTCTGGATCTTTTCCACCAGATCCATCTCGCCCACATAGTCCGCGCCGGCGGCCTTGGCGGCCTCGGCCTTATCGCCCTTGGCGAAGACCAGCACCCGGACGGTCTTGCCGGTGCCGTGGGGCAGGACGATGGCGCCGCGGACCTGCTGGTCGGCGTGCCGGGAGTCCACGCCCAGCTTCACATGCAGCTCGACGGTCTCGTCGAACTTGGCGGTAGCGGTCTTGCAGACCAGCGCCAGGCCCTCGGCGGGCTCATACTGGGTGTTCTTGTCGATCTGCTTGGCGCTGTCCTGATATTTTTTGCCTCTAAACACTGTTACTTCCTCCTCATAGTGGTTCTTCGGAACGGAATCCTCCCACTGTATGGAGCGGCGATCCGGCCGCTCGTATGATATTCCTTCTGAGCGGAAAGCCCGGAAGTAATATTTGCCATGTTTTGCGGCTGCCGCCGTTTACGGCGGCGAGCAAAATGGCTTAAATCAAGTGTATGATTTCCGAAAGTTTCATTCGGAAATCAGATTGGTCAGTCGCCGACGACGACGCCCATGGACCGGCAGGTCCCGGCGATCATGCTCATGGCGGACTCCAGGTTGGCGGCGTTCAGGTCCCGCATCTTGATCTCGGCGATCTTCTGGATGCTGGCCTTGGAGATGGTGGCAACCTTGGTCTTGTTGGGAACGCCGGAGCCGGACTCAATGCTGCACTCCTTTTTGATCAGCACCGCCGCCGGGGGCGTCTTGGTGATGAAGGAGAAAGAGCGGTCCGCGTACACGGTGATGACAACGGGGATGATCATGCCCGCGTCGTTTTTCGTGCGCTCGTTGAATTCTTTCGTAAAGGCGGCGATGTTCACGCCGTGCTGGCCCAGAGCGGGGCCGACGGGGGGAGCGGGCGTCGCCTTGCCCGCGGGGATCTGCA
>ERZ779623.533-NODE-533-length-13926-cov-4.201283_pt1 | contig 13926 bp, 12 predicted proteins | sample MGYA00514189_ERZ779623 | MGnify/ENA primary metagenome ERZ779623 (study PRJEB29562, sample SAMEA4376712) | mouse gut metagenome | isolation source: Cecum | study: EMG produced TPA metagenomics assembly of the A DSS colitis mouse model was used to assess the... | reverse complement strand
TATTTGCGCGAGTCGAAAATGTATCCAAAGAGTAAAAATTTGCCCCCCGGCATCTATACATACTGGAACTGCTGTCATACTCCTGCTTTGGTTGATATTCCAGCCCGCTGATATATTTTTCCGCATAAAATGATCCTCCCGTATAAGAATCATTGCTGTGCCGCCAATTTTCTGTCTTCCAGTCGTAAGCGCCGCGGTCCATTTCCGTCTGAAGCAGACCTTCTGTGTCATTCCCTCCGGATTTTCCACAGGCCGTCAGTATAATTAAAAGGAATACTATAAGTCCGTATGTAATTTTCGCATAGTTTCTCCTCTTAATAGATGTATCTCCTTCCTGTCAGTATAATTTCAATGTTATTGAGCGAAGTTTTGCGTATGAATTCCTTGGGCGGGATATTTTATGACATCCACTACCTCTCCACAATTGTAACACATATAAGTCGTCACATTTCTCTTTAGTATATAATGACATGATTCTGGTTTTCCATCATTATCCAAATCGTGCATGTGATCGTATTCCTCCAAGACCTCTACGGAGTAATCATACCACATAGAAACATGTTCGCATGCCGAATTTCCTGCAGCGTTCACAGTTAATCCACTAAATAACAGCCCTAAAATCATCAACGACGCCAATGTTCTTTTTTCATCTCTATTTTCTCCATTTGTATTTGACATTTTTATTATATCATGTTCTTTCAGTATGTCAATATAGCTTTGCCTAATCAATTACATAAACATATTATTTTATATCATATCGCAAAAATCGCTCTTGCAGTATTATGATTAGCATACTTTGTCATGGATGTAGAAAGCATCCCTCCATCATTATAGATATAATACACCAAGCCATTTTGCTCTTCCAAAAACTGGACTGGTAAAAAAGTTTTATTTTGGCACTTTTAGAATGGCCACTTTTGTGTAAAATAGAGAGCAATTCATCTGATCAGAGAAAGAGCCGCTCCCGCGGCAGATTGTGAGGAAAAATATTATGAAAAAAGATCAAAATCAAAACGCGTCCGAAACGAGGAAAAAGAGTTACCTGCTGCTGATTGTTGGCATGGTGCTGCTGGCCGCCGCCATAGCCTTCACCGTATATGCCCATGGCGGCAGCTATGCCGCCTCTCTGGAGACAGGCAGCCGGCTGTCGGAGGTCAAAGCAATGGTCAAGTCCGTGGAAGCCGGGGAGAGTGCCGGAGACCTGGAAGCCCTGAAGGCGCAGCAGGCACAACTCACCGATCTCAAACTCAGCCAGGAACGCCCCTACTCCTACGGACTCACCGCCCTGTTTTTCTCCCTCCTGCTGGTCGCCAAGGGATTGTACAATGCGCTGGCTGGCACTGTAAACACTCAGGAAAACATAAAGAGACTGGCCATGGCCGGTCTGATGGCAGCCCTGTGCTATATCGGCTTCGCCGTGTTTAAAATCGACATTCCCGTGGGCCCCGGCAAGACAGCCTTCCACTTTGGCAATGTGTTCTGTGTGCTGGCGGCTCTGCTGCTGGGCGGCTTCTGGGGTGGCCTGGCCGGCGCCATCGGCATGACCATCGGCGACCTGACCACCGCCTATGTGACCAGCGCCCCTAAGACCTTCCTGCTGAAGCTGTGCATTGGCCTCATTGTGGGACTGGTAGCACATGGGATATTCAAGTTAAGCCGCACCCACTCCAAGAAATATATAACCGGGGGCACCGTACTTGCCTGTGTCTGCGGCATGGGCTTTAATATGGTGGCTGACCCGCTGGTAGGATATTTCTACAAGATGTATCTGCTGGGTATTCCCCAGGAATTGTCCGCCGCCCTGGCCAAGATGGCCACCGTCACCACCTCCGTCAACGCCGTGGTGGCCGTCATCGCCGCCAGCATCTTCTACTTGGCGCTGCGGCCCGCCCTGCGCAAGGCCGGACTGTTCATCCAGGTACCACCCGAGAAATCCGATATGGAGTAAACACACGCCACGGCAGGAATGCCGCGTACTCGGTACGATAGTGTTCCTGCTTTTGAGCGGCTCTGGCGGTATATCCTCCGGAGCCGTCCCTGCATTGTGCGGCACTTTCCCTTGTCCCATAGCCATATGGCCAGCAAACTCAAAAGCAGCGTGTAGATCACTAAGGCTAAACTTACCTCTACATGCATATCTGGAGTTTGGCTTGGCCAAACTCCGGCTTTGCCTGCGATACTGCATTAATACGTATTAGGATGTGTAACATCCAAACTTCTCCATTTAGAAATCAACCTCCACATTGCCCATGGAACAGTCGATCTCCATATATTTAGCCGCACCATTGTCAATATATTGATCCACCGCTGCGCCGGCATAGTTGTCCCCGTCGATCTCCATATTGCTCGCCACGCAATTGAGCTGGTAGTTGAAATCTTCCTTCTCCCCTTCCAGTTCCATGCTGACGTTGCCCATAGAACAAGTGATTTGGGCACTTCTATAGATACCTCCGGAAAAATACATATTCCCTGCGCCGATGGACGCAACCAGAGCCTCCACTGTGACATCCTTTGTCCGCAGTTCTCCTGCCCCCAGAGATACATCCAGACTGCCCAGCGCCATATCCTCCATCAACAGCTGCCCGGCGTCGATAGATGCCGCCATGTCCTGCACCGCCAGATCAGCCAGCTTCAACTGCCCGGCCCCCAGAGATACATCCAGCATTGTCAGGGAACTGTTTTCCCTCGGCAGATACAGTGTAATCGTGCTGTTTTTGATCTCGTCCATCAGGTTGGCAGGCCGCACGGCCTTTATATATAACACACCGTCATCCACATAAGCCTGCATTTTTCCCACGCTTTTGCCCTCGATATATATATTTTCATCACTGGATTTCTTGATCTCTACCATGCTGCCGCCAATCTCCAGGTTCAATTTGTCAATGCCGCCCTGACAGAGCATCTGCTTCTCCACATCGCCTTTCCAGACGGCATAATCATCGCTAAAGATGGAAACGTCGTCAAGATCATACGAAGACGATCCCCACCCGTCCAGCAGCGAATAGTTAATGTCCACCCAGTCGCCGCCAATATTCGACAACAGCTCCTCCATATTGTTCCTGCCGCCTGACTTTCTGCCCAGCATATAGAGCACACCGCCCACAATAATCAGCACCAATGCCAGCACAAAACAGAATTTCATAAATTTTTTCATAATCTCCATGCCTTTCTCATTTAAGTTACGTATGTTCACCGGCACACGGATCCTGTAATCATCATCCGACCGCTTAAAGCCATCCGAAAAATTATCATGCCGTATGGAAACATACCGATTAACGTTTCACATTTAAACAATTTAAGCCGCTTTCTTTTTTCGGGTAAAAAGCCAACGTATGCCACGGAATATAGCCGGGGTAGCCACACCCGCCATGGCCACAGTAGCCATCAGGAAGAAAATGCCTATACTCACTGCAATTAGTCCGCCTCCCACAAGTCCCAAACCAGCCAGTGGATGGATACCTACGCCAACCACACCCACGACACAGACAAACAAACCTGCCAAAATACATACTAAGGCAGCGATGCCAAAGCCGAGGATCATGCCAAACCAAGCGGCTGCCAAGCCCAGCACCACACCCAATATCCCCGCAACAATGCCCGCCGCTCCTCCAAGCAGACCCACTCCCACAGGAGCACCTATGATACACAGGATCACAATCAGTGCTATGACGCCGCCGGACATTGGCTCCTTGCCCGCTTTCTTGGATTGTCCCTGGGCTCCCTGCCCTGCATTCCCCCATGCGGGAGCAGGCTGGGGAATACTCTGCCCGGGCCATGCCGCCATGGCCGCGGGAGCAGGACCTGCGGTGGCTGCAGCCCTTGCTCCTTGTATGCCAGCCCCTTGGACAGCGCCTCCCTGTGCCGCAGTTCCCTGCGCCATAGTTCCCTGAGCCGCAGCTCCTTGCGCTACCTTGCTCTGTGCCGTACCGGTTTGCGCTGCCTGATTTTGCCAAACATTCCCCTGGTTCTGGGGTTCCTCTACAAAAGTTCCATACTCCGTCAATTCCCTTCCCGTGACGGGCTTGCGCGCCTCATAGCCATCTCCGTAACCCGCACCGTACAGATCCCGTCTGATATTCTCCGCTACCCGGGCGGGATTGCCCAGAGCCTCCAGCACCGCCTGTTCATTCTCCGGACCCGCATCGTCAAAATAATCGCCGTAATATTGCAGGGCCTCCTGCCGCTCCTGCTCCGAAATATTTTGCAGCAGCTTTTCCAACTGCCTCATAAACTCTACTTTATTCATATCTGCCTCCTTAACCCTTTCCCCCGAACAGTGAAGTAACTTTCTTCGAATAGCTGCGCCATTCGCTTTCATACAGCTGTAGCTGGGCCCAGCCCCTGCTGGTCACTTTGTAATAACGCCTGTTACGTCCTGCGCATTCCCTGTCGTACACCTCCAGGCAATCGTCCTTCTGCAGACGGCGCAGTACCGGATACAGCGTGGATTCCGACAGGTCTATTACCTGCCGCACATCCTGGGTAATCTTATACCCGTATGTTCCTTCCGGCTCCTTGGACACCACCGCCAGTACAATGGCATCCAACAGAGCGGCGCCTGTATTAAATACCATGCTCTTTCCTTTCTAATCTAGAGTTCCGTATCTGTACTGCCAGCACCTTTCCCGCAGAAAAATTCCCGTCCATACTGCGGCCGGCAATTTCTCTGGGCGCTGGCAGTACAGATACTGTTTTAGAGTTCCACATCTGCCTCGAGAAAGCAGATGCCATATTATGTCTCCATGCAATATTATATGGCGTATAATATTGTGTTTGAGCATACTATACGTCATATAATATGCTTTGTCAATCCCTTTTTGACATAATTTTGCGTTTTTTATAGGAAAAAATCTCCCACCCATAATTGGTGAGAGATCCTGGCTTGTTTAACCCAATCCACAACTTATATGGAGAGCGTGGTAGTTTTCTTTGCTCCTTCTGCCGCCTGCTGCTCTAATGCCTGTTGACGCAGGCTGTTCTTGTGGACTACGATGCAGGAAATCATCAGCATCCCTCCACAGATCTGCCAGGGAATCCATCTGGCATAAAGCATATATAAAGAACTCATAGCAAGCAGGATATAGGTGATACGCGTCCTCCGGGTATGGGGCCGGACGCGCGCCACCAGAGAGAAAAACAGATATATGCTGCACAATGCAAATATGGGCTCCGTGTGGATAGGCATCAATCCGATCAACACACCGAAAGATACGGCAATCGCCTTTCCTCCTCTGCCCCTGTGATACAGGGAGTAAGCATGTCCCAGCACCGGCGCCGCCATAATCAGGGAAAAAAGACAGCCGCTCTCCAGTCCCAGCCGCAACGCGGCATGTACGGGAAGCACCCCCTTAAAAATGTCCCCCAGCAGACACAGTAAGCCCACCGGTATTCCTGCATGCTGCATGGCATTGGCTGTCCCGGGATTATGGTCTTCACTGAGCGCCACAATATCCACTTTCTTAATCCACTTGGGAAGATACCTGCTGAACAAAATGCTGCCGCACAGTATTCCCGTCACAATCATTATAATCTGATGTTCCAACATAATCACACCTCTTTTAGCATCTCCGCGGTCGGACGAGCCTCCGCTTCCTCCGCCTTATCTTTGTAAGTACTTTGCCCGATGATAAACTCACAGATATCCTCTGCGGCGTTACCGTTGATCACACGGTGCTGTCTTTCTATCATCCGCCCGCATTCCTCCGGACGGGCCAGCAGTTCCAAAGCCATCTCCACCAGCCGCCTCTCGGAATCTGCGCTGACGGAAATACCATGTTCATTGTAAAAGGCCTGGTTGCAATCCTCACAGCCCGGTATGGGCCTGGTGTGGGCCAGAGGTATCCCGGCCACTGCCGCCTCCGTGGAGGTAAGCCCGCCGGGCTTGGTGAACAGCAGGTCAGAAGCCGCCAGGTATTCCGCCGTCCTGTTCGTGTAATCCAGAACCCGCACTCTGACATCCTCCCGGTATGCCTCCCGCAGTCTGGCCTTCAGTTTTTCGTTGGAACCGCCCAGAATATATACATTATCCTTTTCGTTCATTCGAAGCACCAACGCCCGCACCAATCCCTCGATCTTGCCATAGCCCATACTGCCGGTCATGATCAGAATACAGTGTCCTTCCTGCGCCATTCCCAGCGCCTTTCTGGCCTCCTCCCTGGAGGGAAGGTTCCTGAAGCGATCCGAGACCGGAATGCCGGTGGGAACCAGCTTCTCTCCGGGAATCCCCTTCTTCATGTACTCCTCCCGCAACTCCTCATGGGCAATGAAATAATAGTCTGCCTCCGTCTCCTCCGTGAAGGGGATACATGTGTAATCCGTCCCCACAAAATAGGTGTGGATATCTGGCCGACACTCATGTTTGCGGAGCATATAAGTAAGCGCCTCTGCCGGGAAAAGATGAGGCATGACAACCGTGTCATATCCATTGTCAACAATGTAGTGATACAGCTTTTCCGCATAAAGCGCATTGGCATAATACACCGGCGACTTCCGTCGGGCAGAGGTGATAGCCCTCCCGGCCCTGTAAGCCCCTTTAAATACTCTTGTGGCCTTCACGGTGCTCCACACATAGATCCGCTTGCCATAACTGGCCGCCTTCTCTGAGGCGAACGCCAGCACATCCGCCATCTCGCAGGGAATTTCTCTCTTCCGGAACTGCTCCAGCATTGCCTTGCCCGCTGAGTTATGTCCCTCGCCTGTGCCTGTGGACAGTATCAGTACTTTCATAAATACCTCCTAATCTCATTCCGCTCTTCCATGCATATTACCAGCATTCCCCATAAAATCGCTCCAATACATACCAGAATTGGGAATCTATGTTTATGCACTTATAAGGTAACATGTTTTACAGGGAATTGCAAGGCAGGAGATTGTCATTCGCAGATTCGTTTTACATAATACCGTTGACTGATATAGTTCTGTTTTTTTATTCTGCAATTTTCCCTGCAAAATGCCTTTGGAGCAGCAAAATTGAAATATTTGTCATAATTTGGGCGATTTAGAAAAATAATCCACCGTTTCCACATAGTTATCCACATATACACAGCTGTCATAGCCACTCTCCGAGGCGTCGAAATTGCAAAAATTATATGTCATATTTGTAATTTTATAGCAAACCAAACACATATTTGGTTTACATATTTTTCTTGAATTTATTCATAAATAAAAGGAAGCAGGCAGTATAAACTGCCTGCTTCCTTTTATTTATGAATAAATTCAAGGAAGCAGGCAGTTTATACTGCCTGCTTCCTTTTATTAAAAATTTCTTTCTTTACAACTGCCTTTTATTTTGGCCGCAACATTATCACAGGGCTTCCATGCTTAAGTCTATTTTTTTGCTGGCAGAGGGCATGGTCCCACTCTCCACATAGAGATTTTACTGACAGGCATTCCTGATCTGGATTAGCAGATAAGCCTTGCTATATTTCATCCGCACAGAAATTTCCGTCTACCAGGTTCCAATTCTTTTAGTGCCCTCGCAGGCATTCCCCAGACCATTGGAAAATCCATTACGAATCTACGCAATATTGCAGGGAGACAAATTTTCCGAAAAAAAAAAGAAACACTGCTTACACAGAGTTTCTTTTATTCTATATACATTATTTATATATTATTTCTACCATTATACGTTACAACCATGAATCCCAGAACCATTCTACCCTCTTAGCAATACTGCCGCAGTTTACCCGCTCATAGCCCGCCCATTCTCTGGGGAACATGCGTAGATAGGCATACTGAAGGAAACGTTCATCCAGCAGCGCCACAATGCCGATATCCTCCACTGTGCGGATTACCCGCCCCGCTGCCTGTAAGACTTTGTTCATACCCGGATAGCGATAAGCATAGTCAAAACCGTTCTGACCGCCCTCGTCAAAATACTGCTTTAAAAGTTCTCGCTCATAACACACCTGGGGCAGGCCCGTACCCACAATAATAGCGCCAATCAGGCTGTCCTCTTTTAAGTCGATGCCCTCGCTGAAAATTCCCCCCAGAACGCAGAAAGCAATCAAGGTTTTCTCATCCTCCATCTCGATATCCATGCATATGGATGCCTCCAGGTCACAATCCTCATTGCCCTGAAATCTGGCCAAAAATGCCTCCCTGTCTCCCTCGCTCATATGCTCGGACTGCATAATGCATTCTTTGGTTTCATCGGCAAAATGCTCCAGATACCTCTCATGGATTTCCCGCATGAAGGCATAGGAAGGACAGAACACCATATAATTTCCATGCCGGTTTTTCACAATCTCATCTATATACCCGGCTATCCTGTAAAATTCCGCGTCAGAGCGCCTGGTGTACTTGCTGGTCACATCCTCCGCAATAAATAATGCCCGTTTTTCCGGGTTAAATACCGAGTTAGCATAAACCTCGTAGTCCGTTTCCTCTCCCCCCAGCAGTGCCTTGTAATACTGGATCGGCAGAAAGGTAGCTGAAAAAAGAATGGTGCTCCTGCCTCGCTTCATACACTCTTTCAGGTTGTTGGAGGGATCCACGCAGAAGAGCTTGAGCAGGAATGTGCCATCCTCACACAGCTGTGTGTATTTCACATACTTTTCATCCAACAACTCATAGATTTCCAGAAAGTGAACCAGATTAAAATAAAACTCCAACAGTTCCTCCCTCTCGGGAAGTTCCGCCTCCTCCTGCTCCTCCAGATAGGATTCAACAGCACCCTGTAGATGCAGCAGCTGAGATGTGAGGGAATCAATCTGCTCCACCACCCTGCACTCCTCACACTCCCGCTTCAGCGCCAGCATCTCCTTGTTGCAGTTCTCCAACAGCCGAATCATCCGGGCGGCAAAGCCCCGGGATACCAGCACACTCCTCCCCCGCCTTCTGTTTTGCGCCCCGGCAGATTGAGCCTGATCCCATAAGTCCGTCGCATCCGAAGCGCTCACGGCAGGCTCCAAAAGATCAGAGTCCGTGTAGTCCTCCAGCGCGAACAATTCTTCCTGCGTCTGCTTTTTACGGCCTTTTTTCCTGCCCTCCTCTGCCGTCTGAAGCTTCTGCAGGCTGTTTTTTAAGGCCAGTATATCCTCCTTGACCATGACGGCGCTGTACATCTCCCGGCCCCGCTCCAGCAGATTGTGGGCCTCATCAATCAAAAACAGGTAATTTCCCTTGACCCCCTCCGCGAAAAAACGCTTCAGATACACATGGGGATCAAAGAGATAGTTATAGTCGCAGATAATAGCATCCGCAAAAAGGCTCATATCCAGACACATCTCGAAGGGGCAGACCTGGTGCTTCGCGGCATACGCCTCCACAAACTCCCTGCAAAAGCCATCCTCATGGGTCAGCAGGTCATAGATGGCCTCATTGATCCGGTCATAATGCCCTTTTGCATAGGGACAATACTCCGGATTGCACTCCGTATTCTCCATAAAGCAGATTTTCTCTTTTGCAGTCAGAATCACGCTCTTAAAGCACAGCCCCTTATCCCGCAGCAGGGTGAAGGTATCCTCCGCCACCGTGCGTGTGATGGTCTTGGCCGTCAGATAGAACAGCTTCTGCCCCATCCCCCGCTCCATGGCTTTCACCGCGGGGAATACCGTGGATATGGTCTTGCCCACGCCGGTGGGAGCCTCCAGGAAAAGTTTTTTCTCGTGATAGATGGTCTGATACACATAAGTCACCAGATCTTTTTGTCCCTCCCGATAAGGAAAGGGAAACTCCATCCGGCGGATGGAGGCATCCCGCCTGCGCTTCCACTGGAACCGATAATCCGCCCATCTCAGATAGGAGCGGATAAGCTCGCCAAACCACTGCTGGATCTCCTGGACGGCATAACTATAATGGAAATACCGGATCTCCTCCGTCTCCATATGACAGTACGTCATCTGCACATGAATCTCTGACAGCCCCCTGTCCCGGAAGCTGTGCAGGTACATGGCGGCATAGACCTTGGCCTGGGCCAAATGTACCTGCACTGGACCGTTCATATAAGCCAGTTCCCGATAGGTTCCCTTGATCTCATCAATGGTCACCCCCTCCTGCTTGTGGATAACGCCGTCCGCCCGGCCCTCCAGCACCAGCCGGTAGTCCGCCGTGGGGTGGATATAGCGCAGGGACACCTCGGCCTGGTACTCACTGCCCATACGGCGCTGAATCATGCGGTGGATCCGGCCCCCCTCCTGCATGGCCTGTTCGGGGGAGGCATGGTGCCGGTTGTCGATATCTCCGCTGCGCAGAATGAACTCCACCAGTTCCCGGACGGAGACGCGGATTTCCTCCGTAATCTCCTGTGGTTTCTCCGTTGCTGCTGTCTGCTTTTGTGCTGCCGGAGTCTGTCCGCCCGCTTTATCCTTTCCGGGCATTATGCCTCCTCACCAAAGGTATAGGGAAAGCCCAGTTTTCTCATAAAGTCGGCCATCTGCCAGCAGTCGCACTGCCCGAACTCATCCCCCGGATAAGCCGGCTGCTCGTACTGCTCCATCATATCCTCCGTCCAAAACCTGATATAGCGTTCTATATCTGCCTGCTCCACCTGAAAATATCGGGCAAGCAAGGCGCTGTCTCCGGCACACTGCTGCCGCTCTTTAGGCGAACAGTCAAAATAGTCCGGCAGGGAATTAAAGCAATCCAATTCCTTTTTATTTTCATAAAAGTAATACCCCCAGAAATCCCCATCATAGATATAGAGCAGCAACACCGGGTGCTCTAGGACGCCGGACAGTTTCTTCGCCAGCTCGTCAAAACCGCTGCAGCCATCGTTAAACAGCACCGCGCATCCGGCTTCCGACTCCCTGTACTGACACTGCGCCGGATCAATGTCCGTCGTTGAGCGCGCCGCCAATTTCTCCACTGCCTTTCTGAGTTCTTCCTCCTTGCAATCCGGAATGACTGCCGTTTGTAAAAAAAGTCCCATTTTTATCTTCCTCCTATTTAAATCGCTGCGCGATGGCTCTAAAGTCTGAAGACCCTTCGGCACACACATGGGAGAGACGTCTTTCATTCGTAAAAGATCTCATGAATGGCGCTCTGGTGCGCTCTCGACTTCACCTTTCCATCCATAAATCCCACCAATAACGTATTGGCCCCCTCTCCGCCTGTCTGAGTTCCGCATGTTCCTATATACCATCCATTATAAATTATTTCCGGCAGAAAAACAATTCCAAAAAGGGGCTGCCGCCCAAAAACGACACCCCCCTTGCACATAGTACTTAAGTTCTCCGGATTTACATGCGCGTATCAGCAGGCCACTGCCAAGCTGCCCAGCAAATCCTCCAGTTCCTGGTTGTATCCCTCATAGGATACCGCCAGCGCTTTGGAAAAATCCAGCCCGTAGACTCCAAGGAATGATTTTGCATCCACTATATATCTGTTATAATGGATGTCAATATCAAAATCGCACTTGGATGTCACGCTGACAAACTTCTGTACCTGATCCTGTGTAAGCCTGATCTGCCTTACCATATTGCATCCTTCCTTTCTCCAATCATACCGCGCCTTATATGGGCGGGGTATAGGCCCCCCGCTGCGTTCACCGCACATATGCAGACACCTGCGCAAGGCTCACTGCCCACGGGGATTAACTGTATCCACGGCACCACTGCCACGCTTCACGAAGAGGCTGGAAACCGTTTTCATGATGGATATACAATACTATATGCAAGATCAAAAGTAAATTGTCGATTTTAACAATTTTAGGGGCTTTTGGCAAATTCTATTGTGTATTTTTGGAAACGTTTAGGCATCATCTGGTTCTGCAGTCCTATATTCCTCCTCTCTGTGATAGCTATTTTATGGCAAAAGTATCGGAAGAGTTCTTCGTAAGCCATCTCCCGTGCAGAATACCCCGCCTGCCCCAGGGCCTGAATCAACTCCTGACTGTCTGTCAGATACCACTCCCCGCCTGCGGGATGGACACCTAGCAAACCTCTTCCGATATCTCTTATAGCAAAATCCTCCTGGGGGAAACGATCCGAGAAATGCACCATCACATAGGGCAGCACATGGCACTTGGGATCGTTCTCCGCATATAGAATCCCCCGATCCAACTCCTGAAAGCGCAGAAACTGCTGTAAACGCGTATACTCTCGTCCCGCCTTCTTGGCCAGCTGGAAGGTTTTCAGCACATGAGGATTCGTCTGATGATCCAGCAGGTGCCCGGGCTGCGGCCGGGCCTGCAGGCCATACACCACCGTCTGGTACACGGCCTGGGCCTTCTCCGGGTCGGGCGTAGTCAGCGCCAGACCCAATGACTCATAATCTGCCTGTCCAAAGCGCCTCCGCAGTGTCCGCATCACCTTCTCGGCCCTTTCCAAATCCGTTTCCACCGGTATATATTCTCCAAAAAGCATCAGTTCCCGGTCCACCCTGATCCAGGTGTCCCGATGCTCCGCATGCTCCTCATAGGCCCGGTAGATGGCCGTACAGACCCCTTCCAGGTTGTCCTCACACTGATATACCCGCATCTGTCTCAAATCCCTCCTCGATCCTTCCCCCGCTCCGGCAGCTAAGCCTCCGCAGGATGACGCCTCTTCTTTCCTGCGATCTTCCCTCGCCCCGACAGCTAAGCCTCCGCAGGATAATGCCTCTTCTTTCCTGCGTCCTTCCCTCGCTCCGGCAGCTAAGCCTCCGCAGGATGGCGCCTCTACATCTGCCCCGTAACCACCCGGTAGGCATCCCCCGGATCCGGCTTTATACTGTACTGTCCGTCGTCAAAAAGGCTCATCTGTCGGTAACTCATGCCGTCGCTGCCAAACTGCACCCTGTCCTTCTCGCTGGTCAGGTTCCGCACAATATAGTCCTCCTCCAGCTTGGTGGGGTACATCATCCTGCCCTCACAGGTGACGAAATACAGTGCCCGCTTCAGCACCACCCCGATCCGCTTCAGGTCCTCAAAACGCAGCCGGGCACTGCGGCGGGCTGCCACAATCCGCTGGGCACTGCGCACACCGATGCCGGGTACTCGCAGCAATAACTCATAAGGCGCCCGGTTGACTTCCACCGGGAACTGCTCCAGATGCCGCACCGCCCAATCTTCCTTGGGATCCAGCAAAACATTGAAAAAAGGACGCTTCTCATCCAACAGTTCTTGGGCCTGAAAGCCATAGAAGCGCAGCAGCCAATCCGCCTGGTACAGCCGGTGCTCCCGTTTCAGGGGCGGCCCTCCCGGCCGAGCGGGCAGTGCCTTGTCCTCATTGACTTTCACAAAGGCGGAATAGAACACCCTTTTTAAGTCAAATCGCTGGTACAGGCTCTCCGCAACATTCAAAAGCTGGTAATCGCTCTCCCCCGTGGCCCCGATGATCATCTGGGTGGACTGCCCTCCCGCCACAAATTTCGGCGCATGACGGTACACTGTCAGGTCATGTTGGTTGATCTTGATTCCATTCTGTATCTGCCGCATGGGTGTCAGGATATTGCGGCGGTGTTTGTTTGGGGCCAGTTCCCGCAGTCCCTCCGCCGTGGGCAGTTCCAGATTCACGCTCATGCGATCCGCCAAAAAGCCTGCCATCTGTATCAGTTCCGGCGGCGCGCCGGGTATGGCCTTCACATGCACATACCCGTTAAACCGATACTGATTTCTCAGCAGATACAGCGTTCTATAGATCAATTCCATGGTCCGGGTAGGGCTCTCATAGATCCCGGAACTCAGAAACAAACCTTCTATATAATTGCGCCGGTAAAACTCGATGGTCAGACTGCAGATCTCATCCGGCGTAAATGTGGCCCGGGGCACATCGTTGGATTTCCTGTTAATGCAGTATTTGCAGTCGTAAATACACTCGTTGGTCATCAATATTTTCAGCAGAGAGATGCATCTGCCGTCGCTGGAAAAACTGTGGCAGATGCCCGCCTTCACACAGTTCCCCAGATCCCGTCCGTTCCCTTTACGCTCCACGCCGCTGCTGGTGCAGGCCACATCATATTTAGCGCTGTCAGTGAGTATCCCCAGCTTCTCCATCAGCCCCATGG
>ERZ779623.531-NODE-531-length-14072-cov-12.870229_pt1 | contig 14072 bp, 21 predicted proteins | sample MGYA00514189_ERZ779623 | MGnify/ENA primary metagenome ERZ779623 (study PRJEB29562, sample SAMEA4376712) | mouse gut metagenome | isolation source: Cecum | study: EMG produced TPA metagenomics assembly of the A DSS colitis mouse model was used to assess the... | reverse complement strand
GCAAATCTGCACACGTTGATTTAATCAGTGCTTCCTTAAATTTTCTTGCCGGGCGGCAGCCCGCCCGCGAAAATTTGCCTTAATTGGCGAAAAAATCTCTCACCGTCGGGCATTCCGCCAGTTTTCAAACAAGGCCTGAACTCATCAAGCAGTCTCACGTCATTTTCCGGCATCTTCCTGCCTCCGCCCGCGGAATTTGGGAATTGCCGCCGTTTCCATACTGCGCGCATTCCGGACGCAAGAAAAGGCACGAAAACTTCGTGCCTTTTCCCGCTGGCGGAGATGGAGAGATTCGAACTCTCGCGCGCTGTTTAGGCGCCTACCGCATTTCGAGTGCGGACCCTTCAACCACTTGGGTACATCTCCAAATCATCATCAGCGTATTTTTTATTATGCCACATTTTTCTCCCCGTTGCAAGAGGGGCGGGAAAATTCCCGCCCCTTTTTTATCTCCCGTAGAAAAACGCGTCGCATTTCAGCATTCCATTGTACAGCTTCCGCTTCTTGTCCGCCGGGCGGCCGAAGCAGCGCTCAAACTCCGTGTGAGAACTCAGCACGATGACCCGCCACTTGGGCGGCAGTTCTTCCAGCGCTTTCCCAAACGTCCGGTAGAGCGCCTCCGCCTCCCGCTTCTCCAGCAGCCGCTCTCCGTAGGGCGGGTTTGTCACCAGCTGCCCATACTCGCCGCTTCGATGGAACTTCCCCGCGTCCGCCTCCTCAAAGCGCACGCAGTCCTCCACCCCCGCCAAAGCCGCGTTGTGCCGGGCCAGCTCCACCGCCGCCGGGTCGATGTCCCCGCCCCAGATGTCGTAACGCCCGTGGAATTCCCTATCCTGGGCCTCCTCCGCCGCGTCCATCCACAGCTTCGGGTCCATGGACTTCCACCGCTGGGCGGCAAAGCGCCGGTCCAGGCCCGGGGCCCGGTTTTTCGCGATCAGCGCCGCCTCGATGGGAATGGTGCCGGAGCCGCAGAAGGGGTCGCAGAAGGGGTCTTTTCCCCGGTAGCGGGAGAGGGTCACCAGCGCCGCCGCCAGGGTCTCCCGCAGCGGCGCGCCCATGTTCTGCGCCCGGTAGCCCCGCTTGTAGAGCCCCTCGCCGGAGGTGTCCAGATACAGGGAGGCCCGGTCCTTGATGATGGCAAATTGAATCTGATAGCGGCTTCCCGTTTCCGGCAGGGTCTCGCAGCCGTAGGCGTTCCCCAGCCGCCGCGCCGCCGCCTTTTTCACGATGGCCTGGCAGGCTGGGACGGAGTGGAGGGCGGAATTCAGGGAATAGCCCTTCACGGGGAACTCCCCCTCCCGGGGGATGAAGTCCTCCCAGGGCAGGGCCAGCACGCCCTGGAACAGCGCCTCGAAATCCGGGGCCGGGAAGGACCCCAGCTCCATCAGCACCCGGGCCCCGCAGCGCAGGTTGATGTTCAGCCGGGCAATGTCCGCCAGGCCGCCGTCACAGTGGACCCGGCCGTTTTCCGCCCGGACGTTTTTCAGGCCCAGGCGCTTCATCTCGTCGGACACCAGGGCCTCCAGGCCCAGCAGGCAGGGGATGGTCAAAATCAAAGGGGCCGCCTCCTTTGCGCAATGTCAAGCCCCAGTATACCAGTCCCGGCGCCGGTTTTCAACACCCAAAGCCGCCGTGCGGCCTATTCTTTCCCGCTCCGCTTCCGGCTCTCCTTTCGCAGGACCGTCCCGCTTACCATGCCGGCGCCGCCCAGCAGCAGGAACCCCCGGGAACGCAGCAGCACTCCCGCCGCCGCCAGGGCCGTCCCCAGGGCCAGGCTCCGGAACGACGCCGCCCTCAGCGCCTTTTCGTCCGGGTCCGGCAGGGAAACGGAGAGGCCCAGGGCCTTGTTCAGCCTCCCGCAAATCCGGTTGACATGCTCGATCATCTTTATTATCCTCCTAAAACAGCATCTGCACGCCATGGTCGACGGCCAGGACCGCGCCCACACCGATGAGGGCCCAGATATACCCGGGGACCGTCCCCTTTCCCTTTCTCTTGTGGGCAAACAGGCAGGCCAGCCCCACAGCCGCCAGGCTCAGCCCGGCAATCAGCAGCACGGCGGCGATCAGCCGCATGGCTTCCGGTTCGGGAACCGGGACAAAGCTGGGTACGGGCACTTTCATACAGGCTCCTCCTCAAACAGGTTTTCCATCAATACCTCCGCCATATGGCCGAAGACGGCGGAGGGATCACAGGCGGCGGACAACGCCTCCCGGGCGCTTACCGTGGACAGCAGGGCGCTCAGCGCGCCGTAGGCCAGGGATTCCTCCTGCCTCAGCCTCAGGCCCGCGGCCTGGACCGCCTGACGGAAAAACGCGAAGCTGTCCAGCTTGATCTGCCGCGCGGCCTCCTCCGGCAGCTTCGCGGCGAAGGACCGGAAATCCGGCGTGCCCACGTTGTACAAAAAGGGCTTCGCGGCGTATTCCCGGTAAAGCTCCTTCAGCGCCCGGGCAAAGCCCTCCCGGCTCCGCTCCCGCCGGTTTGTCTCCAGGACCTGCTCCTTCAGCCGTTCCTGGATATCCCGGATCGTCTCCAAAAACAGGTCCTCCTTCGCGGGGTAGAGGACATAGAAGGTCCCGATGGAAATGCCCGCCGCGGCGCAGAGCTCCTTGACGCTGGTCCGCTTATAGCCCCGGGCAATCCAGCGCCCTTCGCACAGGGCTTTCAGCCTCTTGCGGATCTCCGCCTTGTCCTCCTCGGAGAGCATGGGTTTTGATGGCATTGCCTTCGCCTCCTTTTCTGCAAAATATAGTTTGCGAATATTCGCCCTCTATATTCGCATATTTAATATAGCACGCGCCTGCGCCCTTGTCAAGAGAAACCTCCCAGGGAGGCCCTGTGAATTGTTACTGAAATGAAACACTTTTTCTCCCCCGGATATGCTATACTGGAGATGAACACAAAAGCCCTTTGGAAAGGAGGCACTCTATGAATTTATTTATCTGGCTCTGGCTGGGGGCCATCGTTCTCTTCGGCATGGCCGAAGTGGTCACGGAGAGCATGGTCTCCATCTGGTTCGTGGCCGGGTCCCTGGCGGCGCTGTTCATCTGCATGTCCGGCTGGTCCCTGGGGGGACTGACCCCGGAGGCGACCCAAGTGCTGGGGTTCGCCGTGGTGTCCGCACTGGCGCTGGCCGCCACGCGGCCCCTGGTCCGGCGCTTTATGACCCGGCCCCATATCCCCACGAATTCGGACCGGGTCCTGGGCATGGTGGCCAAGGTTACCGAGGCCGTGGACAACGAGCGGGCCTCCGGCGCCGTCTACGTGGACGGCAAGACCTGGACCGCCCGCAGTATGGACGGCTCCGTCATCCCCGCCGGGACCCAGGTAACGGTACAGAAGATCGAGGGCGTTAAGCTCCTGGTCCAATATTCAGAGAAAGTGGAGGTAGTGAAGTAATGTTTTGGATTCCCGTTTCCGCCGTCATCATCCTGCTGGTCATTTTGATCATCTCCAACGTCCATATCGTCCAGCAGTCCCGGGCCTACGTGGTGGAGTGGCTGGGCCAGTTCCACGCCGTCTGGAACCAGGGCCCTCACGTCAAGGTGCCCTTCGTCATGCGGGTGGTGAAGAAGGTCTCCCTCAAGGAGCAGGTGGCGGATTTCCCGCCCCAGCCCGTCATTACGAAGGACAACGTCACCATGCAGATCGACACGGTGATTTACTTCCAGATCACGGACCCCAAGCTCTACACCTACGGCGTGGAGCACCCCATGAGCGCCATTGAGAACCTGACCGCCACCACCCTGCGCAACATCATCGGCGATCTGGAGCTGGACCAGTCCCTCACCAGCCGCGACCACATCAACACCCGGATGCGCGCCATCCTGGACGAGGCCACGGACCCCTGGGGCATCAAGGTCAACCGGGTGGAACTGAAAAACATCATTCCCCCCAAGGACATCCAGAACGCCATGGAAAAGCAGATGAAGGCCGAGCGGGAGCGCCGGGAATCCGTCCTCCAGGCCAAGGGCCAGAAGGAGTCCCAGGTGCTGGTGGCCGAGGGCGAGAAGCAGGCCGCCATCCTCCGGGCCACGGCGGCCAAGGAGGCGGCGATCCTCCAGGCCGAGGGCGAGAAGCAGGCCCGCATCATGGCCGCCGAGGCGGAGGCCGAGGCCATCACCCGGGTCCAGACCGCCCTGGCGGAGTCCCTGCGGCTTCTGAATGCCGCCGCCCCCAACGACCAGGTGGTGAAGCTCAAGGCCCTGGAGGCCATGCAGAAGGTGGCCGACGGCAAGGCGACGAAGATCATCATTCCCAGCGAGCTGCAAGGGCTTGCGGGCCTCGCCGCAAGCGCCAAGGCGGTGTTTGAGAGCGATGAGCCGAACAAGAGATAAGGAATCCATATGAAAGGGCCCCGTCCGCCGGACGGGGCCCTTTGCTTGCAGCCGCTTTCATAAGGGGCGGGCAATTTTTTGAGACTTTCATTCTGCAAACTGGAGGCGGTCAACCGGATTTGCTCTTTATGCCGGCATGCGGTTTCCTGCCGGAAAAAGGGGGGCACTGGAGGAATGGCCTGACCAGGGGGGCAGGCCCCGCAAAGAGGGTGCATGCTGCTGAACAACCAACAGCATTGCGGAAAAAGGGCGGGCCCGAAGGCCCGCCCGGGTGCTGCTGTTCCCGGAAGGGGGGGAAACTCATGGTTTGCCGGAAATTTACTCCGGGGCCCGGGGATACGGGGTTGGGTCGTCGGTCAAGCCCACCAGGTAGTCGATGGAAACACCGTAAAACCGGGCAATCCGCATGAGGATGCTCACCTTTGGTTCGTGAACCCCCAACTCATAATTTTGATATGCCTTTTCCGTGATATCACAGTAAACCGCTACTTTTATCTGAGGCAAGCCCGTCTTTGCCCGGCATTTTTTCAGCCGCTTCGCCAAAATATCCTTCATATAAAGCACCCACAATCGTTATTGACAAGTGCAGTATATGGCATTAAAATGGAAACAATACCAAAGGTTATTACGGAACGTTTTTGGGTGAAGGGAGAACGCCATGGAACAGGACCTGTCGAGAGCCATGTACGAAAACGCCATCGGAAAGCTGGTGGTGAACTATCTGGAGTCCCTGGGGACCGTCGAACTGCCGGCTTTGGCCGAGTCCAGCGCCCTGAAGCTGATCGCCGAGATCAAGGCCGTCCTGGACGACGACAGCCTGGAGGACCCAACGTGCTTCCAGCGGATCGACGCCCTTGTGGACGCCTTTTATGCCCGGAACGTCCACACCCCCCGGCACGATTGGTAGGGAGGCAGCCTTCCGGATTCTTCCCCAGGCGGCTTTTCGGGAGCTTTTCGGCGGAAATTCGCCCAAGTTTTTATTGACACCCCTCCTGCCCGTATGGTATACTATCCCATGCGTCGATCGGCGCTTGAGTTTGTCTGCCGCGCTGTCCGCCTCCTGAGGCCCGGACAGTGTTGGGAAAGCGCCGCCCCCGGTTTTCGGCGGGGCGGACGGAATATCGACAGGAGGTGTCTCAGCATGGCAACGAAACGTACCTATCAGCCCAAGAAGCTCCACGGCCAGAAGGTCCACGGCTTCCGCAAGCGCATGGCCACCGCCAACGGCCGCAAGGTCCTGGCCCGCCGCCGCGCCAAGGGCCGCGCCCGCCTCTCCTATTGAGCGGCAGGAGACACTTGAACACGAGTCCTGACAGGGGCGGCTGGAATTGTTTGGATTCCTCCGTCCCTTGTACTGGTTCTCCGGCCTGGGGGGATGGGGCATGAAACCCGCGGTGACGCTGAAAAAAAATCACGAGTTCCGCCGCCTGTACCAAAAGGGCGCGTCGGCGGTGGCGGGGAGCATGGTGCTCTACTGCCGGAAAAACCGCCTGGGCCATAACCGGCTGGGGATCACCGTCTCCGTGAAGCTGGGGAACGCCGTGAAGCGGAACCGGGCCCGCCGCCGCCTGCGGGAGGTCTACCGGCTTGCGAGCCCCCGCCTCTCCCAGGGGTGGGACATCATCGTGGTGGCCCGGGGCCGGACGCTGACCGCCTCCTGGAAGGAGCTGAACGACACCTTCCGCCGCCTCGCCCGGAAGCTGGGCCTTGAGGGGGACAAGCCGTGAAAAGGGTTTTGATCTGGCTGGTGCGGTTCTATCAGCGGAATATTTCTCCCGGCCGCCCCCGGTGCTGCAACTACATCCCCACCTGCTCCCAGTACGCCGTGGAGGCGCTGGAACGGCATGGGGCGGTCAGGGGGAGCTGGCTTGCGTTCAAGAGGATTCTCCGATGCAACCCCTTTCACAAGGGGGGCTACGACCCCGTGCCGGCGGCGGAAGAAATTCCGCTCTGCTCCGTCCCCGCCGCCTGGCGGCGGGGACTCCGCCCGCCCCATTCCTTCCGCCGCTTTTCAAGAGGGGACCTGCGTCCCCCCTTGAGCATTCCCCCTTCCCTGCGGGGGGACGAGGGAGAGGGGACGGGGGATTTCCCGTCCTGACGGGGAATGCCCGGTTCTCTACTGAACAAAACGAGAGGAACGAACTATGTTTTCAACCATCGGATACTATATCTGTATCCCCTTTGCCTGGCTGGTCCGGCTGTTCTATAACCTGACCGGCTCTTACGGCATGGCCATCATCCTCTTCACCCTGGTGGTCAAGCTGATTATGGTGCCCTTCCAGATGAAGTCCAAGAAGAGCATGATGCGCATGAGCCGCATGTCCGGACGGCTCCAGGAGATTCAGAAGAAATACGCTAACAACCAGGCCAAGCAGAGCGAGGAAATGCAGAAGCTCTACGCCGAGGAGGGAATCAACCCCATGTCCGGGTGCCTGTGGAGCCTGCTCCCCTTCCCCATCCTGCTGGCCCTGTACTCCATCATCCGCCAGCCCATCACCCACTTTATGATGCTGAGCCAGGATGTGGTGCAGCAGATGGTGGACGCCGTGACGGGCGCCGGGCTGGACGTGTCCGGCATCGTGCAGATGAAGGACGGCGCCGCCATCGTCCGGGATGGGATTACCCAGCTGCTGCCCTATGGGCAGATCAACCTGGTCAAGGCCATTGCCTCCCAGATGCCGGAGCTGGGCGAGTCGGTGCCCGGGTGGATCAACATGAACTACACCTCCTTCGGGCTGGACATGGCGGCCAACCCCTGGAGCATGGTGACGAATTTCGCCTTCACCTGGGCCGCCATCGGGCTGATTCTCATTCCCATTCTGGCCGGCGGAAGCCAGTGGCTTATGACCAAGATTACCATGAAGCACCAGCCCCAGACGGACCCCTCCGCCGCCAGCGCCAACCGCATGATGATGTTTATGCCCCTGTTCTCCGTGTATATCGCCTTCACCATGCCCGCGGCCCTGGGCGTGTACTGGATTGCCCAGAGCGCCTTTGCCGCCGTGCAGGAGTTCCTCATGGGCAATTTCTTCAACAAGAAGCTGGAGGAAGAGGAGAACGCCCGCTATGAGGCCCGCCAGGCGGAGCGGAAGCGCAAGATGGAGGAGGCCAAGGTCCTCCAGGAGCAGCAGCGCCAGCAGGCCGCCCAGAAGCAGACCCTGAAGGAAAAGCAGAAGGCCGCCCGGGAAGCCAAGGCCGCCAAATCCGCCAAGGCCGGCTCCGCCACCACGGAAGCCGGACGGGTGGGGGACAGGCCCTACGCCAGGGGACGGGCCTACAAGCCGGACCGCTATGACGAAACGTAAAGGTGGAAGCCGTTATGAGAGACTATATTGACGTTACAGGCAAGAACGAGGACGAGGCCATCTCCAAGGCCCTGGCCCAGCTGGGCCTGGACCGGGACGACGTGTCCGTGGAGGTCCTGGAGCGGGCCAAGTCCGGCTTCTTAGGGCTGGGCGCGTGCCCGGCGAAAATCCGCGTGTACTACGGCCCGGAGGAGGAAGCGCCCGCCCCGGAGCCCGCCCCCGCACCCAAGCCGGAGCCTGTCCAGGCGAGACCCCGTTCCGCCGCGCCGGAGAAGAAGGAGCGCCCCGAGCGCAGGGAGCGCGTCCCCCGGGAGAAGAAGGAACGCCCGGAAAAGAAGGAGCAGCCCGCCGGGCCCCGCTGGGAGGAGACCGCCCCCGCTCAGCCCGTTTCCCCGGGCGAAGAGGTGGACGACGAGAAGGCGGCGGCCATCAAGACCTTCCTCACCGGGCTGCTGGAGCATATGGACAGCGCCGCCGAGGTGAAGGTGTACCTCCCTGAAAAGGGCCGGTATAAGGTTGTTTTGGAGGGCCAAGGCCTGGGCGCCCTCATTGGCCGCCGGGGCGAGACCCTGGACGCCATCCAGCAGATTACCAGCTACGCTGTGAACCGGGGCGGCGGTCCCCGGGTCCGCATCCACCTGGACGCGGAGAACTACCGGGCCAAGCGGGAGCAGAGCCTCCAGCACCTGGCCCGGAAGGTGGCGGGAAAAGTCGTCCGCTTCCGCCGCAGCGTCACCCTGGAGCCCATGAACGCCTATGAGCGGCACGTGATTCACACGGCCCTCCAGGACTTCGAGGGCGTGACCACCTACTCCACCGGCATGGACCCCAACCGCCGGGTGGTGGTGGCCTTCGACCGGGGCGAGAGGCGCTGAACGCGGACGGGCGGTAAGCGGCAGGGCCGCTTTGAGAACATCAAACACGGCATTTTTAAGGACGGCGAGGCTTTGGCTCCGCCGTCCTTTTTTCAAATTCCTCTTGACAACTTTCCTTGTCACTGCTATTCTATAGTTGACAAGAATCCTTGTCAACTTGACAACCTGCTTTGTCAACAGAAAGGAGCTTGACCATGCCCCTGTACAACCGGCTGAAGGAGCACCGGGCCCGCCTGGGGGTAAACCAGCAGCAGCTGGGGAGCCTTGCGGGGGTCTCCCGGCAGACCATCAGCCAAATTGAGCGGGGGGATTACTCCCCCTCCGTGACGCTGGCGCTGAAGCTGGCGAAAATCTGCGGCGTGCGGGTCGAAGACATCTTTACCTATCAGGAGGACGAAACCCATGAATGAGAAAAGCGAGAACCGAAAGGCCCTGCCCAAATTCACCCTGTCCCTGCTGGGCTCCTTGCTGGTGGGAGGCGTCGTCGGCTTTGCCGTTGGCCTTTCCCGGGCCATGGGCCTGGATACCGCCGCCCTGGCGGAGGGGCTGAGCGCCGCCCTGGCGGCGGTTACCCCCTGGGGCATCCCCGCCACCTCGGCGCTGACCCTGGGAAGCTGCCTTGTCCTCTATCGCTCCGCCGCGAAGAAATTCGCCGCCTGGGACGGCGGGGACGAGGACGAAACCTCGGAGTCCATCGACACCGCCCTGAGCTGGGTCCTGCTCCTCAGCGCCGTACAGCTGCTGTTCAACCTGTTCTTCCTCTCCGCCTTCTGCATCTATTGGATGGACAGGGATATCCGGGCCCTGGCCCTGGTGGGCGTGTTCCTCCTCTCCTGCGGCTTTGTGATCTTTGCCCAGCAGAAGGCCGTGGACCTGACCCGCCGGATGAACCCGGAGAAGCGGGGCAGCGTCTACGACACGAAGTTTCAAAAAAAGTGGATGGACAGCTGCGACGAGTCGGAGCGCCGCCAGATCGGCGAGGCCAGCCGCCGGGCTTACATGGTGACCAGCCGCCTGTGCCTGGGGCTGTGGCTGGTTCTGGCGGTCCTGAGCATGGTGTTTGAGATGAGCCTCCTTCCGGTCTTCATCCTCCTGCTGGTCTGGGGGGTCATGCAGGTGACTTATGCCCTGGAGTGTATCCGGCTGGGAAAAAGAAATTGAAAGCCGCTTACATAAAGGAAGCACTGATTTAATCAACGTGTGCAGATTTGCGCCAGATATTTTCGCTGGCAAGGAAGAAAATCGCAGAAATCCTGGCGGATTTCAAGATTTTCTGACGCAGATCAGCGGAAATTTATGGCGTAAAGATGTGCGCGGGGATTAAATCAGTGCTTCCTAAAGTATATCATGAATTATCGTATGATTTATAAATCAAAAAGGAGAGAGCAGTATGTACGAGTACAAGGTTTTGTCCCTGACGCTTCGGGAAATGGAAAAGACCCTGAATCAATACGCCAGGGAGGGCTGGCGTCTGGCGGCGCAGTCCCTCAATATCAGCGTGGGAGTTGTCGTGGGCGCGGTGGTCACCCTGGAACGCAAGGTTACGGAATGAAATAACCAGCCGGAGGGCGCAAGCGCCCTCCGGCTGGTCTTTTGTTCAAGGTTCTTCCTCCGGGACCGGAGGTTCCTCCGCTTCCGGCTGGGCCTCCATGCCCGGCGGATTTTCCGGCGCTTCCGCCTCCCCCGCCGGGACTTTGGAGAAGGCGAAGCTCCCTCTGGCCCGCCGCCCGTGGACAAGAATGGTGTAGTCCCCCGTTTTGGCGATGTCCACCCGCTGGTCCCCGTTCAGCGGGGCTCCCTCCAGAAGGGCGTTTCCGTCCTCATCGCTGATTTCCACCTCCAGCCAGCCGTTCCAGGTGTCGATTCGACCCTCCAGGGCATCCCCGGCCTCCAGCGGGAGGGTGTGGGAGTCAAACCCGTCGAAATAGTTGTACTCCATAAGGAAGCAGGTCTCGTCGGCGTACCGGGAGCAGTCCCGGGCGTTGAAGTACGTCCCGTGCTCATAAGCCCAGGCGGCGGCGTACAGGACCAGCCCCGCCCCCACCAGGAGGAAGCACAGCAGCATCCCCAGCCAGTCGTACCTGACCTTCCCGCCGCCCCGGGCGGAGAGCAGCGTCTCCACTCCCAGGGCCACCAGAATCAGCGGCGACGCGTTCAGGAGCCATCCGAGCTCAAACGCGGGCCACAGCAGGGAAACCAGCATTCCGCACCCCGCCGCCACCAGGACCACGCCCAGGGTAAACGTCCCCACCCGGCGCTGGGGGCGGGCCGCCGCCTCACCGGCCGTCATGGTCCGCCTCCTGCTTCTCCTGGAGCTCCTTCTCGTACTTCTCCACGTTGAACGCCGACTTCCACTCCAGGGTCACCGGCGCGGGCTCTGCGGGCGGTTCCGCCTGGGGGACCTCCGGGGCCTGGGGCTCCGGTTCCTGGTGGAACTGCTCCTCCGCCTCCGTCCAGGGGGTGGATTTCATTTTGGGAGGCTCCGCCTTGGGAGGCGTGTAGGAAGGCTCCCCGTCAAAGCCGCCGTCCTTGGGGGCCGTGGGCCCCTTGATGAACCAGAGGCCCACGGCGATAATCAGCACCGTCCCCAGAATCCGGGGCATATCCCAGACCAGCAGGCCATAGAGCCAGTCGAAGATGGGAAAGTGGTCTCTCAGCGTTCCCAGAAGCCGCCGGGCGAAAATCTGGTATACATTATAAAGGCCCACCACCACCAGCACCCAGCCGATAAGGCTTCCCCGGCGGCTGAGAATGCGGCTCAGCTTCCGGGAGTCCATCTCGGACATGCCGAACATGAATTCGTCCTCCGGGGCCATGCCCTCCCGAATTTGCCGGCGGAGGTTGAAGCTGTCAAAAAAGGAATACAGCCACAGCGGGGCGATAAGCACCGCCAGCACCCCTATCTCCAGAAATACCGCGATAAAGAGCAGCGCACAGGTAATGATGGTCTGGGAGATGCCCCGCTTCATGTAGCCCTGGGACATCTGCCCGCAGCCGGGGACGCAGGCCCACATCAAATGCCAGCAGCCCCGGAACAGTTTGCGTAAAAACCTCATGAGTGATTTCCTCCTTCTATAAACTGGCTGGGGCGGAACCCGTCAAAAAAGTTTGATAAACCGGATACGGTCTGACGCAGGGAGTCGCTGATTTCCCCGGTGAGGCCCGTGAGCTGCCGGGAGATGCTGGGCCGGTCCTCCGGTAAGACCGGGCGGGAAATCTGTACGCCCCCGCCGCCCCACAGCACCGTTAGGGCCAGGGTGACGGCGGCCGCGGCGGTGGCGTACCGGCTGACCGCCAGCCGGAGGGCCCGGCTCCGAATCCGGGCCCAGAGCGTCTTTTGGCAGGAGCGCTCCGGGACCAGCAGATCCCCGCCCTCCAGGGCCAGCGCATAGCGCTGTAAGCACTCGTCGCAGAACGCCAGGTGCTCCGCGATTTCCAGCCGTTCCAGCTCGTCGAAGCAGTCCTCGCTTTGCGCCAGGGCCGCCAGGGCCCGGCCGCTTAAATGTCCGTCCTCACGGAATACCATGCCTTCCACTCCTTTCCAGTGCCTCCCGCAGCAGCTTCTTGCCCCGGGAGAGCTGTGTATAAACGGTTTTCACCGGCCTGCCCAGGGCCAGGGCGGCCTCCTCCGGGGACCGCTCCTCCAGCAAACACAGGCGGCATACCTGCCGGTAGGGCTCCTTCAATTCCCGGAGGGCCGCCTGCGTCTCCTCCATGGCGCTCCGCCGGAGCACCGCCTCCTCGGCGGGCGGGGCCAGGCCCCGGGCCAGTTCTTCCTCGCCGGGGAGCACCGTCCGGCGGTTCCAGGCGCTTTGCAGGTGGTCCTTGGCCTTGTTGGCGGCGACGCGGCTGAGCCACTGCCGCTCGTAGCCCTCCGGGATGGACTCCCGGTGGATGTAGGCGGAGAGGAAGGTCTCCTGGGTCAGGTCCTCCGCAGCGGAGGCGTCCCGGACCAGCTGGAAGCAGACGGTGTACACCAGCCGTTCGTATTGCAGGACCAGCTCCGTGAACCGCTCCTTTGTTATGACAGCCACGCCGTCTCCCACCCCCTCCTTCGGCCTGCCGGGAGGCGTCCCCCGCGGCCTCTGTCGTCCGACAAAGATTATACGACAGACCGCTCCCGGATTCTTCAAAAAAAGAAAAAATTTTTTTCGTGTCCCGCCGGAGGGCGGCGCCCCCCCGTTCGAAATCTATTCAATATTGAATAAATTCTATTCGTTTGTGAATAGAACGCCGGCGAGGGGCCGCCGCCTGCGCGGTTTTCACAGAAAGCCCGTGCCTGTCCCTGCAATTTTCACAAAGGCGGCGGCGCGTTTTCTGCGTTCTCCCTTGGATGGAACTATTCAAAAATGAATAGAAGCGCCAAAGTCCGGGGAGGGTCCTCTCTCAAATGTAGAAAATACCTGCGATTTTTTGGCAATCTGAACAGGAAACTGGCCCCTTCGGCAGAAACTGCGGCTTGCGGAATTGGCACAGGATTTGCTATAATAACCGTCGGACAAAACGGGGCCCGCCCCGAAAAATGAAGGAGGAACCCAGTTATGTATCAGACCGTTCGTTATGAGAAGCAGGACAACATCGGGATTGCCACCATCAACCGTCCCGAGGCGCTGAATGCCCTGAATTCCCAGGTTGTCGCCGACCTGGAGGCGCTGATTGGCGAGGTGGAGAAGGACGGAGGCCTCCGGGCTTTCATCCTCACCGGCGAGGGCCGCTCCTTCGTGGCCGGGGCCGACATCGGTGAGCAGAAGCCCATGGACGTGGCCCAGGGCCGCAAGTGGGGCCAGCGGGGCAGCGCCCTGTTCCGCCGCATCGAGAAGCTGGAGATCCCCACCATCGCGGCGGTGAACGGCTTCGCCCTGGGCGGCGGCTGTGAGATTGCCATGAGCTGCGACATCATCCTGGCCGCCGGGCCCAACGCCGAGGGCAAGGGCGGCGCCAAGTTCGGCCAGCCCGAGGTGGGACTGGGCATCACCCCCGGCTTCTCCGGCACCCAGCGCCTGCCCCGCCGCATTGGGACCGCCAAGGCCAAGGAGCTGATCTTCTCCGGCAAGGTCATCGACGCCGCCGAGGCCAAGGCCATCGGCCTGGTCAACGAGGTCTATCCCCTGGAGCAGCTGATGGACGCCGCCGTGGCCATGGCGAAGTCCTTCGCCGTCAACGCCCCCATTGCCGTGAAGTACTCCAAGGCGTGCATCGACCGGGGAATGCAGATGGACATTGACGACGGCATCGCCCTGGAGAACGAGCTCTTTGCCATGTGCTTTGCCACCGAGGACCAGAAGGAGGGCATGGGCGCCTTCCTGGAGAAGCGGAAGGAAAAGCATTTCCAGAACAAGTAAACGCCTCTAGGCCTTGTTTGAAAATTGGCGGAATGCCCAACGGTGAGAGATTTTTTCGCCAATCAAGGCAAATTTTCGCGGGCTGACGCCCGGCAAGAAAATTTAACGCAGAGCGGCGGAAAATGATCCGCCGTTTGGGCGTTTAGACTTTTTTCAAGCAAGGCCTATTCTATCACAGGAAAAGGAGTTCGGAAAGCATGAAAAAAGTTCGTG
>ERZ779623.526-NODE-526-length-14222-cov-6.800099_pt1 | contig 14222 bp, 13 predicted proteins | sample MGYA00514189_ERZ779623 | MGnify/ENA primary metagenome ERZ779623 (study PRJEB29562, sample SAMEA4376712) | mouse gut metagenome | isolation source: Cecum | study: EMG produced TPA metagenomics assembly of the A DSS colitis mouse model was used to assess the... | reverse complement strand
TCATGTGCAGGGACTGGGAGACCTCGCGGTCGATGGCCCGGGGCTCGATGCCCGCATCGTGCCACAGCTTCTGGGTGTGCTCGGGGGCGCGGGAGAGGAAACGCTGGAGGCCAAAGGGCTTGCCGTACTCCATGAGGGCGGTCTCGGCCACCTCGTGGGCCAGGTCATAGATGTCCTTGCCCTCGGTGGCGATGCCCCACTCGCCGGCGATCCGCTTCAGCTTTTCGGGATCCTTGACGGTGTAGTTGCCGCCCTCCTTGGCCTGATAGAGGGTGTGGCAGATGCTGCGGCCATGGTCGGAGTGGGTGGCCGCGCCGCCGGCGGTGAAGCGCAGGTAGTTGCGGGCCACGATGCCGTGAACGTCACAGCCGCAGATGCCCCTGGGGGCCTTGGGGGTGACGCGGCAGGGACCCATGGAGCAGATGCGGCAGCAGACGCCCTCCTCGCCGAACTTACAGTGAGGGGTCTGGTTCTTGACGCGCTGCTGCCAGGAGTCCGCGCCTACCTGACGGCCATTTTCCAGCAGCCGTTCGGTAGCGGCTTCCATTTGCTCGACAGTGATCAGTTTCATAGTCGGAATGTGGAAAGCGCACGGTTTGCGCTTTCTTTGCTCCTTTCTCTCAAATAGAAAATCGGGCTATGGTCGTATTGTCACATTTTTCACAATACAGTGCTTTTATCATAGCAAAACCGCGGACAAAAAGCAAGTGTAAAATCCCCCCATGGGGGACTTTTTTTCGTGATTTTCCGTGCCTTTGAAAAATTCAGCGGAATGACCAAAGCGGACGCGGCCCGGCTGGGCGGAGGGACGGAAAAATGCCGGATCGAAGGGAAAAATCGGAATCTTTTGCTCCAACCTGGAAGCCCCAAAGGCAAAATCGACTTGCAGAGTATGTTGGTAATTTCTTGTCTATGTGAAGATGATGTCCTTCCCTGCAGAAATGCCCTCCAAAAATTCAAAATTCGCTCGACTTTATGACGTCGTTAAGTTATTATACTTTTAGTGACCCCACAAAGTGAGGTGATATAATTGGGGGACAAAAAATGGGGCGCCCTACAGACAATCCCAAGGATACTTCACTGAAAGTATATTTGGACAAGGATACAGCAAGGAAATTGGATGAGTGCATCACAGAACTGGGTGTGTCCAAGTCAGAAGCTGTTCGGCGTGGTATCAGAAAGATGTACGATGACCTCGACAAAAACGGAAAAGGGAAGCGGCGCACTCCAACCAAGAACGACACCGCTTCCCCCACAAACCGGCTATTGCGCGAAGCAACAGCGGCGTAAATACTATACCATACGTCCGTGTTCCTTTCAAGTAATATCGGTCAGAAAAGAAAGGAAGGTTCCAACATGGAAAATATCTTAGAAATTCTGTATAGCTTGTCCTATAATAAGAAGTATGAGCAAGACTCATTTTTTGCTAGAACGGAACGTGTCAAAGCGGAAAATCTTAATCTGCTCACGGCTTCAATGACAGGAGAGCAAAAGGACCTGCTGGAAGCATATTTTTCGGCTGACAGCAAACTGGAAAATATGCGGGGTTTTGACCAATTCCGCTTTGCTTTCCATTTTGGGGCGCAGTTGATGGCAGAGTTAATAGAAGGCAAAGAGGACGCCTTGTGAGAGCTTCCTCCCCCAAAAAATACCCACCCCGTTGCCCTTTCTTCGGCAACTTTCCCCGGTTTCCGCACCCAGCTTGAGAGAAGGCCGCCTCCGAGTTTCGAGTTTGTAGGCACTGAAGCAAGTCGAACCCCGGCCAGGTATCGGCCGGTACACCGGGTTGCCCAAAAGGTCGTGAAAAGCGCACCTTGACAAGAGAACAGACTATCAAAAAAGTGGCTATGCCACCTTTTTGATAAAAAGCGGGAGGAGCGCCTGCGGCGCTCCTCCCGTTTTGTTCGGGCGCGGAGTGATTTTCGCGCGAAGGGGGGATTGACCGGCGCGCGGCTCCATATACTAGGGCAAAGTACAGGATCGTTACACTGATCCTCAAAAAAGATGGGGAACGTCCGGAAATGACAAAGCATGTATTGGCTGAACTGCTCCTCCCGTTCGTGGGAACGTCGCTGGGCGCGGGGTGCGTGTTCTTCTTAAAAAAGGGACTGGACCTGATGGTCCGGCGGGCCTTGACCGGCTTCGCGGCGGGGGTCATGGTGGCGGCCTCCGTCTGGAGCCTGCTGATCCCCGCGATGGAACAGGCGGCGGATATGGGGCGGCGGGCGTTCCTCCCGGCGGTCGCTGGCTTTTGGATGGGCGTCCTGTTCCTGCTGGCGCTGGACAGGACGATCCCCCACCTGCATCAGGGCGGCGATGAGCCGGAGGGGCCCCGCACCCGCCTGCGGCGGACCACCATGCTGGTGCTGGCCATCACCCTCCACAACATCCCGGAGGGGATGGCGGTAGGCGTGGTGCTGGCGGGCTGGATGGCCGGGAATGAGACGATCACGGCGGCGGCGACCCTGGCCCTGTCCATCGGCATCGCCATCCAGAACTTCCCGGAGGGCGCGGTCATCTCCATCCCCCTCAGGGGGGAGGGCATGAGAAAGGGCCGGGCGTTTTTCTACGGGATCCTGTCCGGCGCGGCGGAACCGGCCGCCGCCGTGCTGACCCTATGGGCCTCCGGGCTGATCCTGCCCGCCCTGCCCTACCTTCTCAGCTTCGCGGCGGGGGCGATGCTCTATGTGGTCGTGGAGGAATTGATCCCGGAGGCCTCCGCCGGGAAGCACTCCAACCTGGGGACGCTGTTCTTTGCGGCGGGGTTCACCATCATGCTTGCCCTGGACGTGGCGCTGGGCTGAACGGGCTATGCCCTCGGAAACGCCGAAAACGCCTCTTGACAGATCGGGCGGGCTGTGTTAGCATAAAACCGAAGTGAATAAATGCCAGCCCGCGCCGCCTTTGCGGCACACGGAATAGGGTGAGACGCCCTGCGAGTCGGTCACTGTGATGCCTCTTTTGAGGATAAGTCAGATACGTGACGGCTGGCCGCATTCTGCCGGAACCGGAAGCGCGTTATCTGATCCGGCCTCGCCATCTTCTGGGGAGGCCGTGTGCGTTCCGCGCCCTCCGGCCCGGGACGCTTTTCCTTTTGCCTGGCGGCCCGGACAGCCAAGTGTTTCCGCCGGCGTAAAGGGGTTTCGCGCCGGGAAACAATATACTTTCTTCCTGTGCCGGCGGACGTTTGAGCGTCCGCCGGCGCGGAGGAAGCAGACCAAGCAGCGGATAACAAAAAATTTAGGAGGAGCGATCATGATGAGAAAGTGGAACAGACTGCCGGCGCTGCTGCTGGCGATGGTACTGGCCCTGGGCCTGACCAGCGCGGCCTTTGCTGCGGAGAGCAGAGGCTATGCCGATGTGGAAAAGCATTGGGGGAAGGAGTACATAGACACCGTTACAGAAAAGGGCCTGATCGATGGCAAGACTGCGGCCGCCTTCGCCCCCGATGAGAACATGACCCGGGCCGGCCTGGTCTTGGCGCTGTACCGTTTGGCCGGATCACCCGCCAATGCGGCAGACGCCCAGAATCCTTTTGCAGACGTAGCCGATGACGCGAAATATAAGGACGCCGTCCTCTGGGCCTACGGCCAGGGCATCATCGCCGGAAAAACGGCGGATACCTTTGCTCCCGACGGCAGCGTCCTGCGCCAGGAAATTGCCAAAATTCTAAACGTTTTCGCTGCCAAACAGATGAAGAAGGACAGCCTGACCAACCGCGTAGACGAGTTGTCCGGCTATCCTGATGCAGCCGAAGTGGCTTCCTGGGCCAAGGAGTGCATGAACTGGGCGGTAGCCAGCGAGTTCATCCAGGGGACCGGCGAGGGCAGGCTGGACCCCAATGGCACCGCGACCCGTGCCCAGGTGGCCGTTATCCTGTGCCGGTATCTGGACGATAACGCCACCGGAGACGCCTCTAAGGACGACCCCCGCAACCAGGACTGCACCAAGGAGAACGAACTGCTGGTCGTCAGCTTCGGCACCAGCTTCAACGAAAACCGGGTAGCCACCATCAAGGCCATTGAGGACGACCTGGAGAAGGCTTTCCCCGACTATGACGTCCGCCGCGGCTTCACTGCCAACATTATCATCGAGCATGTCTACCGCCGGGACGGCGAGCAGATCGACGATGTGAAGGAGGCTCTGGACCGCGCCGTAAAGAGCGGCGTAAAGAATCTGCTGGTCCAGCCCACCCACCTGATGAACGGCTATGAGTACGGCGACCTCCGCAATCTGCTGGAGAAGAAGTACGCTGGTAAGTTCGAGTCCATTAAGATCGGCGCGCCCTTGCTGACCAGCGATGACGACTTCGCCAAGGTAGCCAAGGCCATGGTGGACGCTGCCGCCGATGCGATCAAGGATGACAAGACCGCCGTGTGCTGGATGGGCCATGGCACCTCCGCCGATTCCCACAGCATCTACGCCAAGATGCAGCAGGTGCTCAAGGATGCCGGAAACGCCAACCATTTCATCGGCACCGTGGAGGCCGCGCCTCTGGCGGAGGATGTGGTGAAGATGGTGAAGGAGGCCGGCTATGAGAAGGTCATCCTCCGTCCCATGATGATCGTTGCCGGTGACCACGCCAACAACGACATGGCCGACGAGAGTGACGACGAGTCTTGGTACTCTGTTTTCACCGCCGCCGGACTGGAGGTAGTCGAGTGCCAGATCAACGGTCTGGGCGAGATCAAGGCCGTCCGCGATCTGCTGGCGGACCATGCCAAAGCCGCCGTAGATTTGAAGGATGCCGGCATTATCAGTCAGCCCAACCCGGAGAATCCCGACAATGAGGAGGAGCCCAAGGCTCTGGCAGACGGCGTCTACAGCATCGAGGTGGAGTGCGAGCAGTCTATGTTCAAAATCGACAGCTGTGAACTGACCGTGCAGGACGGTCAGATGACCGCCAAGCTGGTCTTGGGCAGCGAGAGCTTCGACAAGATGTTCGCGGGCAATAAGAACGCTGCGAAACTGGCCGCCGAGGGCGTGGTAGACGGCGTTGTTGCCGGGGGCAAAGCTACCTTTACCCTGTCTGTGGCCGAGCTGGACAAAGCGCTGGACTACGCTGCCCACAGTGTAAAGAAGGACGAGTGGTATGACCGAACCTTGACCTTCATCTCGCCCGAGGCGTAACCAATTCCCCCAAGTTCAGAGCAGCGCCGCGCCGTCAAGAGCCAGCGGCGCTGCTCTAAAGCAGTTTTTGATCCAGGAGGAAATGTACAGATGAAAAAGAAATATCTTGCCCTTTTGACCGCGTCCGCTCTTCTGCTGGCTCTCTTACCGGCCTGCGGCGGCAAAAATCCCCCGCCGCCCCCGGAACCGGCTCCTGCCGGGATCGAGGAGCCGCCGTCTCCATCTTCTGACCCCCTCCCCCCGCCCGTGGAGCCGGAAGAGGAACCAGAAGCGGAACCGGAGACGAAGCCGGAAACTCCCGCGCCCTCCGTTTCCGATGAGCCCCCCGCCGCAGAGACTCCGGATGCCGGTCAACCGGATACCCCTGCCCCGGAACCCCAGCCTGAACCGGAACCGGCGGAGACCGTTCCAGAGGACGGGGCCTATACCGCCGCCGTGACGCTGGAGGGCGGCACCGGACGGGCGAAAGTGGAATCTCCCGCAGCGCTGCGCTGCGAGAACGGGCGGTTCTGGGCGACCATCGTCTGGAGCAGCTCCAATTTTGACTACATGAAGGTGGACGGGGAGAAGTACGAGCTGATCAGCGAGCCGGGCGGCAACTCCACCTTTGAGATCCCGGTCGCCGCGTTCGACCAGAAGCTGGATGTCATCGCAGACACCGTGGCCATGAGCGAACCCCACGAGGTGGAGTACACCTTGTATTTTGACTCTTCCACTCTGCAAAAACAGTGAGGAAACCTGTATGAAACGCTGGAAACTGTTTGCTTTGCTGCTGGCCCTGTGCCTGTGCGCCTGCGCCCGGAAGGAGGCGGCGCCCCCTCCGGCGGAGGTCCCCGCGCCGGAAGCCGGAGACGGCCGGGCGGCCTGGGGCTGGGAGGATCTGGCCTGGGAGGACCGTCTGGAACTGGAGTACGCCCAGAGCTTTTCCGTGGATTTTTCTGAGGGCGGGTATGCCCGTATCCGGATCGATCAGGAGACCTATCTGCTGTGCCCCGAGGGCCTGGAACCTCCCGCGGACACCCCGGAGGAGGTGGTGGTCCTCCGGCAGCCCCTGGAAAATATCTACATGCAGGCTACCGCCGCCATGGATTCCTTCTGCCAGCTGGATGCGCTGGACGCCGTGACCCTCTCCGGAACCAGGACGGAGGGATGGTACATCCCGGAGGCCCGGGAGGCGATGGAGGAGGGACGGATGGTCTACGCGGGAAAATACAACGCGCCGGACTATGAGCTGATCCTATCCCGGAACTGCGGCCTGGCGCTGGAGTCTACCATGATCTACCACGATCCGGAGGTCAAGGAGCAGCTGGAGCGGCTGGGCGTCCCGGTGCTGGTGGAGCGCTCCAGCTATGAGAGCCATCCCCTGGGACGGATGGAGTGGATCAAGCTCTACGGGGTCTTGCTGGGAAAGCTGGAGGAGGCGGAGGCCTTCTTCAACGGCCAGCTGGAGCGCCTTGCGCCGGTGCTGGAGCAGGAGAATACCGGCAAGACGGTGGCCTTTTTCTACATCACCTCCAACGGCGCGGTGAGCGTGCGGAAGCCGGGGGACTATATCGCCAAGGCCATCGACCTGGCGGGAGGCGTCTACGTGTTCCATGACCTGCCGGGCGAGGAGAACGCCCTGTCCACCATGAACATGCAGATGGAGTCCTTCTACCAGGGGGCCAAGGACGCGGACGTGCTGATCTACAACAGCGCCATCGACGCAAACCTGACCACCATCGAGGAGCTGGTGGCGAAGAGCGAGCCCCTGGCGGACTTCAAGGCGGTGCGCGCCGGCGATGTCTGGTGCACGGGAAAGAGCATGTTCCAGGAGGCGCTGGGCGTGGGGGATATGATCCTGGACATCAACGCCGTCCTCACCCGGGAGGACCCGGCAGACGGGGACATGAATTACCTGCACCGGCTGACGTGACGGGGGAGGGGACATCGTGAGAAAGGCATGGATACGGTACTGCGCCTGCTTCGGCCTGCTGGCGGTCTTGCTGGCAGTGCTGCTGGTGTGGAACGTCTGCGCCGGGAGCGTGGACTTTACGGCGGCGGAGGTGCTGGCGGCGCTGGCAAGCCCGATGGCTCCGGGGATCATCTGGGGCATCCGGCTGCCGCGGGTACTGGCGGCGGCGATCCTGGGCGGGGCGCTGTCGGTGTCGGGGTTTCTGCTCCAGACTTTTTTTGCCAATCCCATCGCGGGGCCCTTTGTGCTGGGCATCTCCTCGGGCGCCAAGCTGGCGGTCTCCCTGGTGATGATCTTTCTGCTCAGCCGGGGCGGGACGGCGGGGTCCATGGCGCTGATCGCGGGGGCCTTCGCGGGGTCCATGCTGTCCATGGGCTTTATCCTGCTGCTGTCCCGGCGGGTGAAGCAGATGAGTATGCTGGTGGTGGGCGGCGTGATGATCGGGCACATCTGCTCCGCCGTCACCGACTTTCTGGTGACCTTCGCGGACGACTCCAACATCGTCAACCTCCACAACTGGTCTATGGGAAGCTTTTCCGGGACCAGCTGGGACAGCGTGGGGGTAATGAGCTGGGTGGTGTTCCTCTCCCTGGGGCTGGCCTTTCTGCTGTCCAAGCCCATTGGCGCATATCAGATGGGCGAGGTGTACGCCCAGAACATGGGAGTGAACGTCAAGCGGTTCCGGGTGGAGCTGATCCTGCTGTCCAGCATCCTCTCCGCCTGCGTCACGGCCTTCGCGGGGCCGGTCTCGTTTGTGGGCATTGCGGTGCCCCATCTGATCAAGAGCCTTTTCCGGACGGCGAAGCCCATCGTTATGATCCCGGCGTGCTTTTTGGGCGGCGCGGTGTTCTGCTTGGGGTGCGACCTGATCGCCCGGACGGTGTTTGCGCCTACGGAGCTGAATATCAGTTCCGTGACGGCCGTGTTCGGCGCGCCGGTGGTGATCTACCTGATGGCTTCCCGGAAGAGCGGCCGGGTGAGGGGATGAAGATGAGAGAAGTTTATCTGCGTACCGAGGACCTGGCCGTGGGGTACGGCGGCAGGCCGCTGATCCGGGAAATTAGGCTGGAGCTGGCCCGGGGACAGATCATGACCCTGATCGGGCCCAACGGGGCCGGGAAGTCCACCATATTGAAAAGCGTCATCCGGCAGCTGGAGCCGGTGGGCGGCGCGGTATATCTGGACGGACGGGACATGGCGGGGCTCTCCGAGCGGGAGACGGCCCGGCGGATGAGCGTGCTGATGACCAGCCATGTCCGGCCGGAGCTCATGACCTGCGAGGACGTGGTGGCCACGGGGCGGTATCCCTACACCGGGCGGCTGGGCATCCTGGGCCGGGAGGACTGGGCGAAGGTGGAGGAGTGTCTGGCGCTGGTCCAGGCGTCCGATCTGGCGGAGCGGGATTTTTCGCGGATCAGCGACGGGCAGCGGCAGCGGGTGCTGCTGGCCCGGGCGCTGTGCCAGGAGCCGGAGGTGCTGGTGCTGGACGAGCCCACCTCCTTTTTGGACATCCGCCACAAGCTGGAGCTGCTGGCCATTTTGAAGGATATGGTCCGCTCCAGGGACCTGGCGGTGGTGATGTCCCTCCACGAGCTGGACCTGGCCCAGAAGATCAGCGACTACGTGGTCTGCGTCCGGGGGGACAGGATCGAGCGGCAGGGAACGCCGGAGGATATCTTTACGGCGGACTACATGATGGCGCTCTACGGCGCGGCCCGGGGGAGCTACAACGCGCTGTTCGGATCGCTGGAGCTGGAGCCCGCCGGGGGCGCGCCCAGGGTGTTCGTCATCGGCGGCGGGGGGGCCGGGATACCGGTCTACCGGCGGCTGCAGAGGCTGGGGACGCCATTCGCGGCGGGCGTCTTGCAGGAGAACGACGTGGACTACCCGGTGGCGGCGGCGCTGGCCGCCGAGGTCGTAGGCGAAAGGCGCTTCCAGCCGGTGGGGGAGGATGCCTTCCGGCGGGCGGCGGCGGTGATGGAGCGGTGCGGGCTGGTCCTGTGCCCGCTGGAGGACTTCGGCCCCATGAACGAGAAGAACCGGCTCCTGCGGGAGATGGCGCGGGAGGCCGGGAAGCTGCGGGACGGCCTGCAGGGCCTATAGGGAGGGTGAGCGGTATGCCGCCCTCCCTTTTGCTTTGGAGGGAAAACGCGGCTTTCGGGCTCTTTTGTACGCGCGCCCTTGCAAAATGGCGGGGGGTCGGCTATAATATGGAGGAAAACCCGAGGAAAGGAACGATTTATCATCATGAACGAGATCATTCTCCTCAAGCTGGGCGAGGTGGTCCTCAAGGGACTGAACCGCCGGACCTTCGAGGACAAGCTCAACGCCAATATCCGCCGCCGGCTCCAGCACTACGGCAGCTTCCACGTCTACTGCAAGCAGAGCACCGTCTACGTGGAGCCCCAGAACGGGGACTGCGATCTGGACGGCGCGTACGCCGCCTGCAGGCAGGTGTTCGGCATCATCGCGGCCACCAGGGCGCGGGCCTGCCCTAAGGACAAGGACGCGATCTTCCACTGCGCGCAGAACTATCTGGACGGGGAGCTGCGGCGCACGAAGACCTTCAAGGTGGAGACCAAGCGGGCGGACAAGCATTTTCCCATGAACAGCATGGAGATCAGCCAGTATGTGGGCGGGCTTCTGCACGACGCCTACCCCCATTTGAAGGTGGACGTCCACACGCCGGAGCTGTGCGTCCACGTGGAGGTCCGGGAAAAGGCGGCCTATGTCCACGGCCCCAGCCTGCCCGGGGCGGGGGGGCTGCCCATCGGCATGGGCGGGACGGCGGTGAGCCTGCTCAGCGGCGGCATCGACAGCCCGGTATCCTCCTACATGATCGCCAAGCGGGGAGTGCAGCTGGAGCTGGTCCACTTCTTCTCTCCGCCCTACACCTCCCAGATGGCGCTGGACAAGGTGGTCCGGCTGGCCCGGGAGCTGACCCCCTGGTGCGGACGGATGAAGCTGCACATCGTGCCCTTTACCGAGATCCAGGAGGCCATCCGCCGGGCCTGCCCGGAGGACCACTTCACCCTCATCATGCGGCGGTTCATGATGCGCCTGGCCCAGGCGGTGGCGCGGCGCACCGGGGCCAGGGCGCTGGTCACCGGGGAGAGCCTGGGACAGGTGGCCAGCCAGACCATGGACGCGCTGGCGGTATCCGATCAGGTGTGCCAGCTGCCGGTCCTGCGGCCCGTCATCGGGATGGATAAGCAGGAGATCGTCGCGATCTCCCGGAAGATCGGGACGTTCGAGACCTCGATCCTTCCCTACGAGGACTGCTGCACGGTGTTTACGCCCAGGCACCCGAAGACGCACCCCCATCTGGACGAGGTGCTGGAGTTCGAGAAGGCTCTGGATATCGAGGGCCTGATGGAGCGGGCGCTGGCGGGGGTCGAGAGAAGGACCGTCTCCCTGGGAGACTGAGCTTTGATTGATGGATGGAAAGGCAGGGGACCGGTATGGTTGCTGAATTGATCGCGGTGGGGACGGAGCTGCTGCTGGGGAATATCGCCAACACGGACGCGCAGTTCCTCTCGGAGAAGCTCAGCGGGCTGGGGATCACCGTACATCATCACACCGTTGTAGGGGACAACCCACAGCGGCTGGCCCAGGCGCTGGAGACGGCCCGGGGACGGGCGGACATCATCATCACCACCGGAGGGCTGGGGCCAACGTATGACGATCTGACCAAGCAGACCATCTGCAGGACCTTCGGGAGGGAGCTGGAGCTCCATGAGGATATCCTGGAGGAGATCAGGACGTGGTTCCGGAACAAATTGGGGCGGGAGATGCCGGAAAACAACGTGCAGCAGGCGCTGCTGCCGGTGGGGTGCGTGGTATTCGACAACCCCGTGGGGACCGCGCCGGGGTGCGCCTTCCTGGAGGATGGGGTCCACGTGCTGATGCTGCCGGGGCCGCCCTTTGAGTGCAGGTACATGTTCGAGCACCGGGCGGCCCGGTATCTGGAGCAGCTGACGGACGGCGTGATCGTCAGCCATGAGATCAAAATTTTCGGCATGGGGGAGAGCTCCGTGGAGGAGGCCCTGCGGGAGCCTATGACCCGGTCGGCCAATCCCACCCTGGCCCCCTACGCCAAGCTCAACGAGTGCATGGTGCGGGCCACCGCCAAGGCGGAGGACAGGGAGGCCGCGGAGGCGATGCTGGCCCCCCTGGTGAGGCAGGTCCGCGAGACCCTGGGGGACGTGGTCTACGGCGTGGACGTGGACAGTCTGGAGGCGGTGGCCTCCGGGCTGCTGCGGGAGAAGGGGCTGACGCTCTCGGCGGCCGAGAGCTGCACCGGGGGACTGGTGGCGAAGCGGATCACCGATCTGCCGGGGGCGTCGGCGGTCTTTCGGGGCGGCGTGGTCAGCTATACCAACGACGTCAAGGCCCAGGTGCTGGGGGTGCCGGAGGAGCTGCTGGAAGCGTTCGGGGCGGTATCGGAGCCGGTGGCGCGAGCCATGGCGGAGCGCTGCCGGACGATCTGCGGGAGCGATCTGGCGGTCTCCGTCACCGGCGTAGCGGGGCCCGACACCGACGACCGGGGCAACGAGGTGGGCACCGTCTACATCGCCCTGGCCTCGGCGGAGGGGACCGTCTGCCAGAAACTCTCCTGCGGGAAGGGCCGGGGGCGGGACCGGGTGCGGTCCGCCGCCGCCAGCCATGTTTTCGATCTGCTGCGCAGGTATTTGACGGGACTGCCGGTGGGCGTGTAAAAAATTAGGGAGGACCAGGCTTCGGCCTGGTCCTCCGTGGTTTGTTCGGGGATATGGTCTTCTTCCCCGCTGGGAGGGACGGGGTCCTCGGGCGGGGGCGCGGGGTCTTCCGGAGGCGCGCCGTCCGGCGGGGCGGGGCCCTCTTCCGTCGCGTCGGGCGGTGTGACATCCTCGGGAGGGTCCTCCTCCGGCGGGACTTCCTCCGGAACGTCTGGGGTCTCGGAGTCCTCCGGGGGAGCCTCTTCCGGTATGTCGGAGGTCTCGGGGGCCTCCGGGACCTCCTCCTCAGGCGCTTCGGGTTCTTCCACCGGTTCCGGGTCCGGATAGAGTGGGGCGAAGGTGAAGGTCAGCACCGCGCCGAAGGTATCCGTATCGCTCCAGGCGGAGGCCGGAGAGGGGGCGAGGGCCCCGAACAGGCGGAACCAGCCCTCGCCCTGGGCGTCCAGTGTCAGGACGTTCCCGGCGGAAGCGCCGCGGGGGCTGACGGGGAGCTGGTTGGGCAGGTCCAGATACGCGCCTTCCCACCAGTCGGGGCGCGCCTGGAACTCCGCGTAGAGAAAGACCTCCTTGGCCTTGGCGTCCGGGGCGGGCGGGGCGTGGACGAAGACCGCCTCGCTCTCCCGGGGGAGGCTGGCGGAGGCGGTCACGTTGACCGTTACCGGGAAATCGCTCAGGTTCGTCAGCGCCTGGGGCGCGTGGACGAGCTGGGCGGTGGTCTCCACGCCGTCGGGACGTACCGCCAGACGGTAGGGGTTGATGACCATATGGCCGGTACTGGGGACGATCACGTTGATAAGTCCCCCGGCGTCCGGGGCGGGAGGCTCGGCGGCGGAGGCGGCGGACAGGCTGAGGGCCAGCAGCAGCGCCAGCACGGTCGAGAGCAGTTGTTTTGTCTTCATGGCTCGTTCTCCGTTAGCAGGAGGGGCCGCGCGGGCAGATGCCGCGCGGCCCGGAAAGGGTCAGGACTTGTTTTTGTCACTCGCTCAGGGAGTGGCGGTAGAGGTAGCGGTCGGGGTGAAGGTGAAGGCGATGGCTACATCGGCCTTATCGGCAGCCGCCCAAGCAGTGGTGGGAGTGGAGGCGGCATCGCCAGCCAGGTGGAATGCGGCATAACCACCAGCGGAGGCCGCCGCCGTGCCAGTACCAGCGGCCAGAGTCAGCATGTCGGCCTTCTTCGTGGCCTTGGTGCTGATCAGGATCTGAGTGGCGGACTTGCTGTCATAGGCCGTTGCCCAGGTGGGTTCCGTGCTGCCGTCATCAGACGCTACCATCTCAAAATACATGAACACACTGTTGGTGGTCACGGCTTTGGTCTGGGTGCTGGCGGTAGCGAAGGCGAGATTGCCGGCGGCTGTGCCGGTTACCTGTGCGCTGACCTTGACTGCTACGTCACTTGCGTTCTCGATAAACTGAGTGGCGCTGATGATCTGATCGGTCACAGCAGTGCTGCCACCGTCCGGCGTAACCGACATCTTGTAGGGGTTGACGACCACAGCACCGGTGTCGGGGACGGTGATCTTGATGGTGGGAGCCTGGGTGGTGCCGGTGATGGCGGTGTTCTGCTCAAGGCTAGTATTAGAGTTTGCGGCCGCGAAAGCGGGAACGGACAGGGACAAGGCCATAGCGCCAGCCAGAGCAGTGCTCATGATCTTCTTGAAGTTCATAGTGAATACATCCTCTCTGATAAATTCTTTGCCACGGCTTGCGCCGCAGTCAACAAAATTATTCCGTTACGGTGAGATCCATCGTAACCATGACCTGGGCATGGATCGTTGCCAGGTCTTCCTCTACTTGCGTGAAGGCTACATATACCCGATGGGTGCCGGGGTCCAGCGGATGCTCCAGGGTGATGCTGTCAAAGGCGGTCCCCGGTCGGAGCAGGCCGGTCAACAGAAGCTGATCTGTCAGCTCAGCATCGGCGAAGATTTGGATGTACATATCATAGGCGTTTTCAACGGCGTTGGCGATGTAACATGAAAAGTTCTCGCCATCTTCGCTGCGAGCGTCGTTTTTGTACTCCAGGGTCACGCCGGGCTGTCTGGCCTGTTCGTACATCTCATCCACTGCTTTTTGCAGCGCGTCCGGGTCTTCTACCGCGGTCACGCCCTCCGCATAGGCGATCTTGGGCGTGGCCGGTTCGTCCCCGGCGCTGTCGGTTTTCTGGCCGCAGGCGGTCAGGGATAACAGCAGGCACACCGCCAGAAGCAGTGCCGCAAGCCGCTTTTTTTGTTCCATAGGGTATATAGCCTCCTCATCAAGTGCGCGGGGTGCCCCCGGCGGGACGAAGCCCGCCGGGGAATAGAAACAGAATTACAATAATTAGCCCAGCAGCTGCAGGACGCCCTGAGGGATCTGATTGGCCTGAGCCAGCATGGCCTGGGCGGACTGCACCAGGATGTTGTTCTTGGTGTAGGCCATCA
>ERZ779623.524-NODE-524-length-14260-cov-6.882858_pt1 | contig 14260 bp, 10 predicted proteins | sample MGYA00514189_ERZ779623 | MGnify/ENA primary metagenome ERZ779623 (study PRJEB29562, sample SAMEA4376712) | mouse gut metagenome | isolation source: Cecum | study: EMG produced TPA metagenomics assembly of the A DSS colitis mouse model was used to assess the... | reverse complement strand
CGTAAATGGTATTGTTCTCGCAGATGTAAACATAATCTGCGTCATCGGGTATATCCAAATCGGAGCAATCGGGAATATAGGAGAAAGTTTTGTCGGCGGAGGAAGCCACCGCTACCGCTTCGCCGTATATCTGAGCTTCCTGATAAGCCTTTTTTGCCCACTGACCCGTGATAATATAGGCATCGAAATAATTGCGGCATGCATGGACAGACTGATAATCCAAACGTTTGTAGTGCGGATTGAGATTCGTCAGGAATTCTTGATAACGTTCAGGCTTATTCGTTCCCCAAGCAACTTCCGCAAAAGCATAAAAACGAGGATACATATAGTAATCCACTACTTGAGGGGTTTTCATATATGGTGTCCATAATGCAGCTTCTGTGCCTAGGACGTACTGACTTAAATTTCCCTTTAGTAGCGTGGATAAAGGGTTGAAGCGATAGATTTGTTCCATAGGGAGAAAACTGCCGGATCCCACCGGAGCAAATTCCGGGTCTTCCTGATAATAATTTAAATAAGTATCTGCATTAGGAATCATAATAACAGGATGACCGGCTTGGGCAGCCTTAATACCACCTTGTTCACCTCTCCATGACATTACTGTTGAATTAGGAGCCAAGCCACCTTCCAATATTTCATCCCAACCAATCAGTTGTTTTCCCTTTGCGTTCAGAATCTTTTCTACACGATGAATGAAATAGCTTTGCAAACCACTCTCGCCCTTTAGTTTTAAATTCTTTATTAACTGTTGGCAATGTTTACATTGTTTCCAGGCCGCTTTTGGACATTCATCCCCGCCGATATGGATATACTTTCCGGGGAAAAGTTCCGCAACCTCAGTGAAGACATCATTCAGGAACTGAAATGTCGTCTCTTTCGGACAGAAAACATTATCAAAAATGCCGAAGTTTTTCACTACTTCATATTCTTTTTTTATTCCGCAGGACAATTCAGGATAAGCAGCTACTGCGGCAGAACTATGTCCTGGCAGTTCTATTTCGGGAATGATCGTGATATAACGTTGCTCTGCATATGCCACAATTTCCTTAATATCTTCTTGCGTATAGAATCCTTGGTGTTCTACTCCGTCGGGAATAACCGGTGCATGAAAATGTTTGTACCCTGTTTGAGTATATGGTCTGTATGCCCCGACTGAAGTAAGACGCGGATATTTCTTTATTTCAATTCGCCATCCCTGATCTTCTGTCAGGTGAAAGTGGAAATAATTGATTTTTTGGGCGGCTAACCGGTCTATAAATTCTAATACATATTGTTTGGGCATAAAATATCTGGCAACATCCAACATCATTCCCCGGTAACCGAAGCTGGGCTCATCTGCGATATGAGCACAAGGAATCTGCCATACCACCTGATTTCCTATGAAATCAGGTGAGCAGATTTCAGCTGGTAACAGTTGCAGGATGCTTTGCACTGCATAGAAGAAACCGACAGGTGATGCGGCTTTTACAATGATTTTCTCAGGTGATATGTTTAATAGATAAGCTTCTTTACCCAAAGACTTGTCTTGGGTGAAGACGATATCTGCATATATATTATCTTGAGCAATAGTCAATTGCAAACCTGATACTTTAGATAATCTATTTATGAAATCGGTAGCAATCTGATGAACCTCTTTATCCTTGGAAGGTATTGACAATTGCATATTACTTTGAAAAATAAAGTATCCTTCCATTGCCTGAAGGGCTTTGGGGTAGGGGATAATGGGGTACTTGCCGTAAGCATGAACCTGACCGATTCCTAATAGGATAATAGATAATAAAGATATAAAGTATTTCATATAAATCTATTTAGACATAAATATACTGGAACTGTCATTGTCAATGTATAATGTGGCATGGGGATGATTTCTTAAAATAGAAGCAGGACATTGGGGAGACACCGGTCCTCTTAATGTTTCGTTTACAGCCCATGCCTTTGTCTTTCCAGGCACTATGCAGAATAGATAATCAGCTCTGTACAGGGCAGGCACCGTAAGAGTGAGCGCATGAGTTGGAACTTTGTCAATATTGGCGAAACATCCGTCGTTAACTTGCTGTTGTCGGCACTTTTCATCAAGATCGACAACTTTCACCAAATGTGGATCTTGAAAGTCTGCCACATGAGGGTCATTAAAAGCAATGTGTCCATTTTCTCCGATTCCCATGAATACAATATCAGTGGGGTTGTTTTGTAAGAGTGACGTATATTCCCGACACGCTTCTTGTATGTTTTCCGCCTGACCGTTCAGAAAGAAAACATTCCGAAAAGGTACTTTGGAAAAGATATGTCTCTGCAAGAAGTTGCCAAACCCTTGAGGTGCATCTTTTTCCAGCCCTATGTATTCATCCATATGAAATGCATTTACCCTTTTCCAGTCTATGTCTTCCATTTGACTCAGAGCATCCAAAAATTCATTTTGGGATGGAGCTGCCGCAAATATAATATTAGCGATATCCTTTTCTTTTAATAATTGTTTCAGGCATATGGCAGCTTCTGAAGCTGCCTGGATTCCCATTGAGATGCGGTTTTCGCTGATTTTTACTGATAAATTATCTATCTTCATATCTTTCGTTTTTTGTTTTATAAGTTTTCATATATAATATTTCCTTTGACCATGGTCATTTTAATATCGATGTTCTCATTGAATAAAATCAAATCGGCATCTTTTCCTTTCTGTAAACTACCTTTATGTTGTTGGATATCCATTATTCCGGCAGGAGTTGCCGATACCATTCTGACTGCGTCACATAAAGGTATTTCCGCTATTTTAGTGGCTGTACGCACCAATCTGTCAGCAGTCGCTACACTACCAGCGAAAGCCGAGCGATCCGGTAGTTTGGCAACTCCGTCTTCAATGAGCACCTCTTGTCCTTCTTCGATACTGCCAAGGATACTTTTTCCGTCCGGCATACCCGCGGCTCTCATTGAATCCGTAACCAAAGCAATATTTTCTGCTCCCTTAATTTTATAGACTAATTGCATCAGGCTTTTAGGTACATGTATTCCATCTGCAATAATCTCAAGAGTCATTCCATTTATCAGATAACCGCTCTCAATGACACCGGCATACCGGAAAGCATTTTTTCGGGTAATTCCTGACATGGCGGAATAGAAGTGAGTGATATGCCGGTATCCACAATCAAATGCTTTCAGAACTTCTTCATAAGTCGCATCTGTGTGGGCGATTGAAGGTAATATCCCTCTGTTATCCAAATAATTTCCCAACTCAAGTGCTCCCGGAAGTTCGGGGGCTATGCTCCACCGGGCTATGTGGTTGGTGTGGGATAGTATTTCCTGATAATCCGATGGAACAGGAGTTTTGAGAAATCTCGGATCCTGTGCTCCACGCTGACTGTGGGCGAAGTAAGGGCCTTCTAAATGTATCCCACCAAAGGCTGCTCCGTTGTGATTGCAGGAACATGCTTTCTCATACTTCTCAAAGCTATTGAAAAGAGCGTCATTGGTACTTGTCAGGGTGGTTGGATATAACAATGTAGTGCCATGACAGGCATGAACACGGGCTGCTTCCAAATAGGCTTCCACACTGCCGTCCATGAAGTCATGATTACCGGCTCCATGTGTATGCAAGTCTATAAAACCAGGGGAAACATACAGGCCGTTTCCATCGATTTCTTTTGCGTCATTGACTTCTATTTTACCAGTTGTCAGTTCTTCTATCACTCCGTCTTTTACAATGACAGTAGCATCCGATAGAATACGGGAAGCTGTTATCGCCCGGCAGTTATATATCTTAATGAGTTTCATATTCTCCATGTTTTTATTTTATAACCGTAAATCGCATAAAAAACAAGGTATATGAAGCAGGGAATTAATACCCAGTATCCCGTACGTACATCATAAACATCAGCGATGGCTCCATAAACCATCGGCAGGAAGGCGTTGCCACATAATGCCATGACCAAAAGCGAGGAGCCTAGGTTGGTATGATGTCCTAAGTCATGGATGGCAAGAGGCCATATACCGGCATATATTAATGCGTTCGGCAGCCCGAGCAGCACAAGGAAACATATGGATATATCTACTTGCATTCCCATGAAATCAACTTGTTTTGATAACATCACCACTCCTGTTGATAACAATAGCCCCAATACTGTACAAATTTGTAAAGCCCGGGTTTGAGAAATGATTTTAGGAATCAGGCATACGCCTATCGTATATCCTGTCAATGTACAGATCAATGTGTATGATGGAAAATGTTTGGCATCAATAAGACTTACATTCATACTTTCTGCATATCCGATAATAGTATCAATGGCAATAACCTGAGTTCCTACGTGGAAAAAGAGAGCCAAAACACCTAGTATTAGATAAGGATAATCCCAAATGCCGTCCTTCTTCTGTGAAGTTGCGATTTTCTCTTTCTCCTGTTTTTGGAGATTCATTTCGGGGAGTGATGAGTAGCGAATGAATAATCCGAATATAAACAATATCAATGCAAGGATTGCATAGGGAATCATAACTCTGCCGATAAGTTCGTCGAGAACTGCCGTGCGTTCTTCTCCAACTAAGATATTTTGGTTGAGCTGTCTGAATAGCTCATTATCGGATGCTTTCAGGACCAATGCAGCAAAGATGAGGGGAGAGATTATTCCTGCAAACTTGTTACATAATCCCATGATACTGATTCGTTTGGCAGCACTTTCTATCGGCCCTATATTGGTAATATAGGGATTAGCGGCAGTTTGAAGAATAGCTAGTCCGGTTCCTAAAATGAATAAACCCGCCAAAAAGATACCATATGTTCTGGTGTATGCGGCGGGCACGAATAAAAGTGCTCCCAATGCCATTGTCCATAATCCGGTAGCCAACCCTTTTTTGATTCCTAATTTATTTAGCAGGAAGGAAGCCGGTACCGACATGATAAAATAAGCTATATAAAAAGCAAATGTTACCAAATAAGATTGAAAATGGTTCAGCTCGCATCCTATTCGGAAATATGGAATCAGTATGGAATTCACCCAGGAAACAAATCCAAAGATGAAGAATAGGAATCCCATAATGAATATAGGGTAGATAGACGACTCTTTTTTTATAGTATGGCTCATGTGTATTTATGATAATTTGTTTTTATTTGGTAGCAACAACTATGGATAGAGTTGCTACCAAATGGATTCCAGTCTGATTATTTTTCAATTTTTACTTTGATCATAAATTTGGAAGCTGCCAGATTTTGAGTAGTGCGTTCTACAAAGTGGTCGTAAGTGACGATTACTCGTTTGGCAACCCCGTTAATCGGCGTTTCGTATACTCCGACTGCTTCTGTTGCCGTTTCGAAGTTACCTTCGGTAAGTGATGCCACTTCCGCGAAGCCTGTTGCAAGCCGTTCCGCTTTCATATCGTTTATGGTAGCTTTATCAAAACCGCTTCTCTTTATATTGGAGGCTGTTCTGAAGTAAACGCCTTTCACATTGTCCCATTTATCCAAGCCGCATGTTGCATGTTTGAATTTGGTTATGCTTTGTTTTAAAGAAGCCACTCTTATGACTGTATTGCTACTGTAAGAAGAGAAGGCAATATCAACCTCTTGCCAGTTGTCTTTTCCATCGCAGTAATCGAATGCTCTCGCTGCTGAGGCAGAGAAGAAGCAACCTGGAGTAGAATCTCCATGGTTAGGCGCACCATCCAATGACATAAGTACTGTATAATAGTAGTATCCTACATGTATATCATACGAAATGACGCTTTGTTTGCCGTTAATATCGGTTGCCGTTAATTTAAGACCTGCTAACTCTATATCTGCCGTATAATTTTGGTCAATAATCACCTCTCTGTCGTTCGTAATATGGATTTCGTTCGTACTTTCCTCTCCTTTACGAGTCGTTTGGGTAATTACAACGGATGTTATTCCGGCTTCAGAAGTTATTTTTCCGGTTAATGCTATAAGAGCATCAATACTTACCCCATTGAATTGTTCGGCTGTCTGATCGAGGATGATAGACGGGGCGGGTGCCAGTTCTTTCACCTTTATCGGTTTTTCTATAGTGGTTGTTTTACCTAACTGATCCGTGGCTTCTATAACTACTGCCTGTACATCAAACGTAACTCGTTCCAGGGTTACAGAGAAGTTGTATGCACTTTCGTCCGGATGAACAGTTTCCCCTATTTGTTCTTTGCCTTCAGCAGTTTTTCTGTAATAACTAACAGAAGTAACTTTGGATTGAGAGTTTATTTTCCCCGTGACAGTCAGGTCGGCAAATTCATTTACCTGAAGATCTCCTTCTGAATCAAACAGGATTTCCGGTGCGGGAATTTCCTCAAAATTGACTTTCAATGTTCCGATTTTTATTTTAACCATATCGGAAGAGCCTGCTCCTGCCGCAATTTTGATGGCAGTGGTTCCTACTTTAAATTGGAAACCGTCATCTTGGAGATTCAACACATACTCTTTTTCGTTATTGGTGAATTTCAGTGTGTCTTTTCCATTGATGGGTATGATTTTCTCTTGTCTGTTCACAACTTCAGAAAAAGCGATATATCGCAGGTTTTCTTCACTGCTTACTCTCACAGAAATAGAAGGCATCGGATCCCCTTCTCTGTAATCAATTTCATTAATACCTTCATTAAATGAAACAACCGGGGCATCACGTAATGGAATGACTTTGAAAGGTAATGTCAAAACGGATGTTTGTCCGTTTATGTCAGTTGCAGAGACTTTGAATCCAATCATATCTTCCGTATAGACAGGAGTTTGTGACAAAGAATAACTGTTCTTATTGAAGAAGTTGGTAACAGGATTGTCTATTTCCATTTCGATATCTCCTTCTTTCACTATACAGCTCTGAACGGATTTAAGTCCGACTTCTGAGTTGATAACACAAACAATAGATGGATTATTCGTTTTATTCAAGTCGATAGACATCGACTCTGTCATAAACAATATTTCAGGTGCGGGTCCTGTATGTTTATCGTCATCATTACATGATAGCCAGCACAGGCTGACACATATAAATGAAATAATAATATATAGTTTCGATTTCATACTATGATAATTTAAGATTATGGTTTGTAAACGATTTCTTGACCTACTACATGTACAGCCCCATTGGTTGTCAGGATATTGCTGGTCATTGCTGTGACCGGAGTACTGTTGCCCAACATGTCGTTGATGACCAGACGTGAATAAGACTCGATAGAAGCAGAATTATTCAGCTTTAATGTCATAAAGGCATTCGGTGATTTCCATAAAGTAATCACATTGATCGGATCAAAATTGAGAGTGCCGAGTCCGTGGTAATATCCGTCTATCACATGATACAATAAGATGTTTGTTAATGTCTCTTTGTCCATGTCTTCAATAGATGCCACTCCATAGTTGGACAAGATACCATTTGCCCCTTTGAATGCATCATTATGAAGTAACAAGTAGGTGTATTTTTTTTCAGTCTGAGTATATATCGACAGATCTATCCCTGAACATTCGATGGCGGTCTGAAGAGATGAGAACGCATCCGGGCGTGACTGGATAAACTCCCATGTATTCATATAAACATTGTTGTCTATATTAGCTGGTTCATAATCATAACTGTCTTGTATATCCAGACAACTGAATAAACACAGACTGGAAATACATAATATGATATAAAGTTTTAAAGTTTTCATAAGTTTGCTGATCTTAGTTTGTTAATAACCGGGATTCTGTTTTAAATTGAGATTCTGATTGATATGATCGCGATGAATGGGGAATAATACTTTTCTTTCATCATTCATTCCATTAATTGGTTCCATCACTTCTTGCCAACGGTTGCAGCGAACCAGGTCGAACCATCGTTTACCCTCACCGACAAACTCTTTTTGCCGCTCTTCCAGTATTGCGTCGAGAATCTCGTCACTACTTACAAAGTCGCTTGCATAAAATGGGTTTTCTCCACTACGGGTTCTTGTTCTGTTTAGCTCGGTGATAGCTTCCGGAGTTCTGTCCAATGCATTTAACGCTTCGGCATATAATAATACAATATCAGCGTAGCGGTATAGTACTAAATCATTGTCTGAATATACACGGCCTGTACCCACGAAAATGGTGCCATCCGGCCAAAACTTCTTTTTCAATTGCGTTTTGCCTTCACCTATGTCTTCCCATTGCGTACTGCCAAATCGTTTATCCAGTATGCCATACATACCTTTTATTTTATCGGATAGAAATACTCTGGGTTGGGAACTTGCAAAGTAGTTGATTGATTGGTTCTCACCGTTTCCCAATTGGTCATAGGCTAATTTGAATATCACTTCTATCGGGGTTTCGGCTTGATTGTCTTCTATAAAGATTGCTCTCCAGTCTTTTGCGAACGTTTCCGGAGTCAAAGCGGAGAGTCCCCAATTCCGCTTATTCAATATTTGTACCTTTTCTTTCATCGTACTTACCACTTTCTCATAATCATGTAACCATGCGTTTACGTCCATTGTGAGTGCGCATATAGTGGCGACATTAATTCGGGTACGGACAGTTGAAGTCTTGTCGATCAGATAATAAGCCTTTTCAAGGTCCGGTAAGATGACTTCCTGAAAAATGGTATTTTTATCTGTACGTTCCCGGTAGATACCTTGCGAGATTTCTTCTATTGGTTCTGTGTATAAAGGCACGTCGCCCCATACACGTACACAGTAGAAATAAGCCCATGCGCGTAAAGCATATGCTTCGGCTTGGAGATTATTCTTCTTGTTAGGTGTCATGGTAATGCGGGGAATGTATTTGATAGCCGCATTGGCTCTGCTGATGACACTGTACAAATCCGTCCATAGTGCAGCCTGATTGTCAACCTGTATATTGTTGTAAATCATTTCCTTTTGATCGAATGCATCTTTGTCGTGAGGAATATAGTTGTCGGCACGGAGTTCTCCCCAGTCCCACATTCCCGGTGAGATTGCTTTTGAAAAAGCGCTGTATATCGCGACAATTCCCACTTCCGCGTCTTTGTCCGTTTTCCAAAAGCTTCCGGCTGTCAGGTCACTAATTGGTTCTTCTGTTAGAAAATCGCTGCACGAAGCACATAGTAGCGATAATGTCAGGATGATAGTATAATATTTAGATTTCATGATTACTTGTTGTTTAGAATGTCACATTTACGCCTAGTCCATATTCTCTCTTTCTCGGATAACGATTCTGATCGATACCTAAAGTCAAAGGATCGCTTGTTCCCAATGAGAATTCAGGGTCGTAACCTTTATAATTGGTAAAGGTCAAGAGATTGTTGCCATATACATAAACGGTAGCTGCTTTCATCCATACCGTATTTATCCATTTCTTAGGTAGTGAATAGCTTAGTTTTACATTGCGTAGCTTGATGTAAGAGGCGTCTTCAATGTAAAAACTGGATGGCGGAAGTCTGTTGTGTTCTTTGTTGATCGGAGCCGGATATTTGGCTATATCACCCGGTCCTGTCCACATATTGGCAATGGCATCCGGCGAAGGTGTTGCACCGTCATAGGAGAATTTGTTACGTTTAGCTTCCGCATAGTTGTAAATATCACCACCTAAGGAGTAGTAAAATGATATGTATAAAGAGATGCCTTTGTATGAGAAATTAGTGCTGAATCCGCCATATACGTCGGGTTGTGCGCAACCGATTTTTGTCTTGTCGGATACATCAATAATTCCGTCTCCGTTTATGTCTACATAATCCACGTCACCACCTTTTAACGGGTTGCCATCCGAACTTTTCTTTTGTAGAATTTCTCCTGTATACTCTGTGCCGTTGATGAGATATTTTCCGGTAAAAGTTCCGTTGGTAAATTCCGGTGTCAGTTGGTTCCAGTCTTTGGTATAAGCATTGGATTCATCATAAGGATAGATTCCTAAATATTTGTATCCATAGAACTCTCCCAGCTTGGAGTTGGGTTGTACATAAATGGCATCATCCATTCCCTTATAGAAAGGGACTCCGTCTGCAATCTGTTTGATTCTGCTGGTATTGTGAGCAATATTGAAGTTCAATGACCAACTGAAGTCTTTCAGGCGAAGTACGTCATAGTCAAGTGAAAATTCAAAACCTTCATTCGACATTGAACCTACATTCTTACGGATGGTAGTGAATCCGGTTTCTTTGGGAACTTCTACCTGACACAGTAATTTGTCTGTGTTCTTTTTATAGTAATCTGCTACAATTCGAACTTTACTGTTGAATAACTGTAGATCTAAACCTATGTTGTATTGAGTAGTTTCTTCCCAACTTAAACCATTATATGCCAAGTTGCTTGCTGCAATTCCGGAGACACCTTCATAAATGTAGTTCGGGCTATATAGCTGCCATGAATCGTAATCGCCGATTTCCTGATTTCCAGTGATACCCCAACTGGCTCTCAGTTTTCCGTCACTTAAGAATCGCTTGCTCCATCTCATGAAACGTTCGTCGGAGAAACGCCATCCGATAGAAGCGGAAGGAAATACACCCCAGCGTTTGGATGAACCGAAACGTGAAGAACCGTCGGCACGGATATTGGCATTAAGCAGGTAACGGCTTTTATAATTGTATGCGGCGCGTCCGAAGAATGATGTCATAGAGTGGCGGTACATACGTGTATATGTCTTTTGTGTATCAAATAACGAAGCGGCATTCAATGTGTAAATCATATCAGTGGTATAGTCCAATCCCACTATATTCATGTTTTCTCTGGCCCATCCCTGTATACTGTTACCTACCATTACATTGATATTATGGAACTTGAAATTGTCGACATAGCTGAAATAGTTTTCGTTTGCCCAGTCGTAATTTAGTTCGGATAGATCTCTGCCGGTAGTACGTTCGGTTACCGCCAATTGCGGAGAGGGGCGATATGACTGATTCCGGTCAAGAATAAAGTTTCCCTGTACATTCGTATTGAACTTGAATTTACTGTTAAAGTTAACTTCCAGATATTCAAATATGGATGCCTTATAGTTCTGATTCTTTTGAACATCATCCATCATTACTGCATAAGGATTGCGCCTGCTGCTGATATTGGGTACATAACTGCCATCCGGGTTGAATATAGCCCAATAGGAAGGGCGCTCAAGTAACTGATTCAGCACGCCATCTTCGGAAATACCTTTTTTGTTGACTATGCTAAGGTGCAGCTTGCTGCCCAAAGTAATGTACTTGTTGGGTTTATATTCACCATTAATGCGAGTAGTAATACGTGTATAACTACTATTCTGGATGATACCTTTGTCAGAAAGTAAACCGGCACTTACGTAATATTTGAATTTATCAGAGGCTCCGCTTGCGCTTAAATCAAGTTGATCCCTGGATGCAGTACGGAAAATTAAATCCTGTAAGTCAATATCTTGGTTATTGAAGAAAGCCAATGAGTCTTTGATATTATATCCATTGACTCCATTAGTAAGTTTCTGACGAACTTTGTCATAGTATCTGCGTTCTGCTCCATTAGCTTTTGGCATCTTACGAGTCAGGGTACTGAAACTTTTCAGATAACGTATGTCCAATCTGGGACGACTTTTTTCACCTTGTTTGGTTGATATTAAAATAACGCCATTGGCGGAGCGTGAACCATAAATGGCTGCTGAAGCAGCATCTTTAAGAACCTCGATAGACTCGATATCCGCAGGGTTAATATCGTCAATGCTCTCAAAAGGAACTCCATCGACAACAAACAAAGGTTTTACTCCACCTTCGAAAGTGGAAGTTCCACGAATCCGAATATCAGAGCCTTCACCCGGTGCTCCGGAACCGGAAGTGATTTCAATACCTGCCATTTGTCCCTGTAGTACATCAGTGACTGAAATGGCATTTCTTTCCTCGATAGATTTCGAAGTGATGGAAGCAATGGAACCGGTGATATCCCTCTTTTTCATGGCTCCATATCCGACAACTACAATTTCATTTAATTCTTTCACAGATTCTTTCAGGATTACATTCATAACCCTTTTGCCTTTCACCGCAATTTCCTGTTTCGCAAAACCTGTGTACGAGTATATGAGAGTACAGTTCTGATTTGGAACAGCAATTGCATATTTACCATCCAGGTTGCTGACAACACCTGTTGAGCTACCTTTTATGAGGACACTGACTCCAGGTAGAGGATTGTTTTGGGTGTCGGTTACTACTCCAATTACTTTTAGCTCTTTATCTTGAGAAAAAGAGAGCGATGTATTCATGGCGCATAAGAGAATGAATGAAAATCTAAGTAGATTTTCCAATCGGTGGGATTTTAATCCGACTATTCTCTTAATGAATAGCAAGAATAAAAGTGAATGTTCTTTTTTCATATAGGTATTGTATTTAAAATTAATTTCTGTGTCTTATATTATATAAATTAGTAGTATGATAATCATAATGGAAATCAGTATAAAATATAAGATACCGATATAATCAAATTTAGAATTGGGTGTTTTCATATCATTTTTGTTTTTGCAAATGAAGTCAAAAAGTTGAATATCGCTTTTAAATATGATTCAAAAGGCTTGCAATTTTGTTCAAAAGATAGTTTAAGAGTGGATTGAAGGTGATTCGCAGCTATGCCAATGACGCAGGTTGAAGATATGTCGTCCTAATGGATAGCTGAACTTTACCAGGTTTCAACCATACAAGGCTCAATATGGTATCACATGTGAAGAGGATTTCTGTCGCCAGTGTGGCATAATCCTTACCCACGAAGAAAATCTACCGGTGCTAAATGAAGCTTGAGCTTCTCTTCTCAACAGCTTTATGAACTTTTATTGATATTGAATACGTAAATATAGATGAATTCTTTTGCTTTCTCTATAATAAATAATTAATTTTGTGGCAAGAAAAACTAGTCTGACACCCGGGTCTTGGTCATACCGAGATCCGGGTGTTGGTATATCTGACATCCGGGTCTCAGTATGACTGACACCCGGGTGTCGGTCAAATCATTATTAGTAAATCAAAAAAGAAAGGATTATAAGATTATGTCTATCCCTTATGTAGTAAGAAAGAAAGCGGATTTAACATCCGGGAAACGAAAAGAGTTATGGTATGGTGTCTCTAGTAAAATGCAGCGAAAAGGCGGAGTGAAAAACAAAGAACTTGCGGTGCGTATGGCAAAGATGACGGGATTTCATCGTGGGCAGATAGAAGGTATCCTGTCGGAATTGGTTGAAAGTATCCAGGAATTACTGTCTTCGGGTCATTCGGTGACGATTGAAGGACTTGGAACATTTCAGACCGCATTGACAAGTCAGGGATGTGAGTCCCCCGAACAAGTAACACCGGGAAAGGTTTCTATCTCCCGTGTCTATTTTGTTGCGAATTCCAAGTTTAGTAGGGAATTGAAGAAAACGGAGTGCATGCGCATACCTTTTTAATATTATATGCCTGAAAGTATGTTGACCACAGAAATGAAGAAGGCGGATAAGGAAACGGAATTCGCAGAATTTAATATGGAAGGGTCAAAATTCGATGAAGAAGTTCAGGAATAAGATAAATTAATACCCTCGCTGTCTTATTTATGAGATAAATCCCTATCTTTGTGGCACTTTTTACGAAAAAAGGAAAATCAAATTAATAGATATAGAAAAGAAAATGGCACAAGAAGACGTTTTTAAGAAACTTGTATCGCACTGCAAAGAGTACGGTTTCGTATTTCCTTCAAGCGATATCTACGACGGACTGGGCGCTGTGTATGACTATGGTCAGATGGGCGTTGAATTGAAAAACAACATTAAGAAATATTGGTGGGACAGCATGGTGCTGTTGCACGAAAACATTGTCGGTATCGACTCTGCCATCTTTATGCACCCTACTATTTGGAAGGCTTCCGGACACGTAGACGCATTCAATGACCCTTTGATTGACAATAAGGATTCTAAAAAACGTTATCGTGCTGACGTGCTGATTGAAGACCAGTTGGCTAAGTATGACGATAAAATCAATAAGGAAGTAGCAAAAGCTGCCAAGAGATTCGGTGAAACGTTTGATGAGGCTCAATTCCGTTCTACTAACGGACGTGTGCTGGAACATCAGGCAAAGCGTGATGCACTTCATACACGTTTTGCGCAAGCTCTGAACGACAATAATTTGGAAGAATTGCGTCAGATTATCATTGATGAAGAAATCGTATGTCCGATTTCCGGTACGAAGAACTGGACGGAAGTTCGTCAGTTTAACCTGATGTTCTCTACTGAAATGGGTTCTACTGCTGACGGTTCTATGAAGATTTATCTCCGTCCGGAAACTGCTCAGGGTATTTTTGTAAACTACCTGAATGTACAGAAAACAGGTCGTATGAAAGTACCTTTTGGTATTGCACAGATTGGTAAGGCTTTCCGTAACGAGATTGTTGCCCG
>ERZ779623.518-NODE-518-length-14484-cov-8.308545_pt1 | contig 14484 bp, 11 predicted proteins | sample MGYA00514189_ERZ779623 | MGnify/ENA primary metagenome ERZ779623 (study PRJEB29562, sample SAMEA4376712) | mouse gut metagenome | isolation source: Cecum | study: EMG produced TPA metagenomics assembly of the A DSS colitis mouse model was used to assess the... | reverse complement strand
CCATGGAGGAGAACACCCTGGCGGACTCCATCGCCGTGGGCGTGCCCCGGAACGCCGATAAGGCCCTCATGGCAATCCGGGAGTCCAACGGACTGACGGTGAACGTGACGGACCAGGAGATCATGGCGGCTCAGCAGCTGCTGGGCCGGACCTGCGGCGTCTTCGGCGAGCCCGCCGGGGTCACCGGCACGGCGGGGGTGAAAAAGCTCTGTGAGGCGGGCAAGCTCGGAAAAAATGACACGGTAGTCTCCGTGGTGACGGGGAACGGATTGAAGGACGTGGCCAACGCCATCGCCGCCTGCGGGGAGCCCATCGCCATCCCCGGGGATATGGACCGGCTGCTGGCCGCGTTCGCGGAAAGGGGTATCCAGACAGAACGCGTATGACGATTCGAGAGTACCGCTCCTCGGACCTCCGGGAGATTGTGGAATTGTTTTATGACACGGTGCATACGGTGAATGCCACGGACTATACGCCCGAACAGCTGAACGCCTGGGCGGACGGCCGGGTGGACCTGGCGGAATGGGGCCGGTCGCTTATGGAGCACATTACGCTTGTGGCGGAGGACGGCGGCAGGATTGCGGGCTTTGGGGATATCGACCCCTCGGGCTACCTGGACCGGCTGTATGTCCACAAGGACTGCCAGCGGCAGGGCGTGGCCACCGCCCTCTGCGACGCTCTGGAGGGGGCTGTGAACGCGGAGCGGATCGTCACCCACGCCTCCATTACGGCGAAGCCGTTTTTCGAGAAGCGGGGCTATCAGGTGGCCTGGGAGCAGCAGGAGCTCCGCCACGGGACGGCCCTGACCAATTACCGGATGGAGAAATGGACCGCCTGAGACACACAAAACGCCTGTTAGAAAGCAGAAAACGCCGTTGCCTCCCGGCTGGAAACGGCGTATGATTCCTGTATACCCTATCCCAAGAAACTGGAGGAACCTTCATGACAACAGCTTTCGACGCCCACTGCTGGGCGGAGATCGACCTGGACGCCCTGGTCCACAACTTCCGCCTGATTCAGGAAAAGGCGGCTCCCGCGGCGGTCTGCGCCGTGGTGAAGGCCGACGCTTACGGCCACGGGGACGGCATGATTGCCCGGACCCTGGCGGAGGCCGGGGCGGCCTGGTTTGCCGTCAGCTCCCTGGCGGAGGCCCGGCGCCTGCGCCGGGGCGGCATCGAGCAGCCCATTTTGATTTTGGGCATGACCCGCCCGGAGTGCGCCGGAGCGCTGGCGGCGGAGGGCGTCACCCAGGCGGTCTACAGCCTGGAGTACGCCCGGGCCCTGTCCCGGGCGGCGGAGGCCGCCGGGGTGACGGTGGAGGGCCACCTGAAAATCGACACCGGCATGGGCCGCATCGGCTTCGGGGCCTGCCGGGACTTTGAGGGGGCGGTCTCCGGCCTCCTGGAGTGCCGGGGGATGAAGGGCCTGTCCGTCACCGGCGCGTTCCAGCACTTTTCCGTGGCGGACTCCCTGACGGAGGACGACCGCCGCTATACCGAGGGGCAGTACGCCCTCTTCCGCCGGGTGGTGCAGCGGCTGGAGGCGGCGGGCCCGCTGAAAACCGTCCACTGCTCCAACTCCGCCGGGCTGACGGCCCATCCGGAGTGGAGCTGCGATCTGGTACGGGCCGGGGTCATTCTCTACGGCCAGGACCCCAGCGCCGAGGTGGCGTTCCCCGGCCTCCGGCCCGTCATGGCGCTGAAAACCGTGGTCAGCCAGGTGAAGGACCTGGCCCCCGGGGACTGCGTGGGCTACGGGCGGACCTATACGGCGGACCGCGCCCTGCGGGCGGCTTCCGTCTGCTGCGGCTACGCCGACGGCTACCCCCGGTGCCTGTCCAACCTGGGCGTGGCCTCCATTCACGGAAAGCCCGCTCCGGTGATTGGCCGGGTGAGCATGGACCAGATCGTATTGGACGTCTCCGCCGTGCCGGGGGTCTCCGCCGGGGACGAGGCCACCCTCTTGGGGGCCGCTCCGGCGGACGGCTTCGCCCAGGCGGCGGAAAAGGCGGGGACCATCTCCTATGAGCTGCTCTGCGCCGTGTCCCGCCGGGTGCCCCGGGTCTATCTGCGGGGTGATGAAATTGTGGAGATGCTGGACTACCTGGACAAGGAGTGACCGACCCGCCGGAAGGGGGCCGGAGGGGGGCTGCGGGTTTCATGGTCCTGTTCGGGGGCTTTCGGCGAAATTCCCCCTTAACAGCCCCCCTCTGCTTGTGTTACAATCAGAATCATACCGTCAGGAGGTGGTTTTGCCCATGGCCTATACCTATGAATATTTCCAAGCCGCCGCAGATTTTCTGCGGACGAAAACGGACATTACCCCGGAAATCGGCATTGTCCTGGGCTCCTGCCTGGGGCCCTTCGCCCAGGCCGTCGAAAACCCGGTGACCGTGGATTACGCCGAGATCCCCCATTTTCTGCTCTCCACCGTGGCCTCCCACGCCGGGAAGCTGATTTTCGGCACGGTGGCGGGCAGGCGGGTGGTCTGCATGTCCGGCCGCTTCCACTCCTACGAGGGCTACTCCTTCGAGGAGCTGGTCATCCCCATCCGGGTTTTGAAGCTGCTGGGAATCCGGGCCGCCGTTCTCACCAACGCCGCCGGGGCCGTCAACCGGGACTACCGCCCCGGGGACGTGATGGTCATTCGGGACCATATCAAGCTGAACGGGGACAGCCCCCTCCGGGGGCCCAATGTGGAGGATTTCGGCCCCCGGTTCTTCGACGTGTCCCGGATGTACACCCCGGAGCTGCGGAAGCTGGCCCTGGACTGCGCCAAGGGTTCTCCTCTCCGGGTCCACGAGGGGACCTATATGTTCTTCCCCGGCCCTCAGTTTGAGACCCCGGCGGAAATCCGGGCGGCCCGCCTTTTGGGGGCCGACGCCGTGGGCATGTCCACCGTTACCGAGGCCCTCACCGCCGCCCACTGCGGCCTCCCCCTGCTGGCCCTGTCCGTCGTCACCAACATGGCGGCGGGCGTGCTGGACCGGCCCCTCAGCGCCGGGGAGGTGGACGAGGCGGCGGAGAAGATCGCCGGGGCGTTCAGCGACTACATGAAACACATTGTGGCTGCGATTTGAAACAGGAGGAAATGACGACATGAAGCTGCTGCTGAAACACTGCGACATCTTAGTCTCCCAGGGGACGGGCTTCCGCTGCCTGGAAAACGCCTATCTGGGCGTGGACGGCGACTCCATCGACTACATTGGGACGGACAAGCCCCCGGTCTCCTATGACACGGAAAAGGACATGAGCGGCCGGCTGCTGCTCCCGGGCCTCATCAACTGCCACGGGCACAGCCCCATGGTGCTGCTCCGGGGCGTGGGCAGCGACCTCTCCCTTCAGGAGTGGCTGTTCGGGAAGATTATGCCCATTGAGGACAAGCTGACGGCGGAGGATATCAAAATTGGCAACCAGCTGGCCCTGCTGGAGATGATCTCCACCGGCACCACCAGCTATTCCGACATGTACTTCGAGCCCCAGACCGCCGTGGAAAACGCCCTGGCCTGCGGCATCAAGGCCAACATCAGCCGCCCCGTCCAGTGCTTCGACAAGGACGAGAGCTACGGGGAAAATTTCCGGGCAAAGGAGTCCATCCAGCTCTTCAAGGACTTCCACGGCGCCGGGGACGGGCGGGTCCGCATCGACTTCTCCGTTCACGCGGAGTACACCTGCTTCGAGCATATTGTGGGGCCCTACAGCGCCGACTGCAAAGCCCTGGGGGGCCGGATGCACATTCACCTCTCCGAGACGAAAAAGGAGCACGACGAATGCGTGGAGAAGTACGGCAAGACCCCGGCGAGATGGTTCTATGACCTGGGGACCTTCGACTCTCCCACCGCCGCCGCCCACTGCGTCTTCGTGACGGAGGAGGACATGGCCCTGATGCTGGAAAAGGGCGTCAGCCCCATCCACAACCCCACCAGCAACATGAAGCTGGGCAGCGGCTTCGCCCCCATCCAGCGGATGCTGGACCTGGGGCTGAATGTCACCCTGGGCACCGACGGGGCCGCCAGCAACAACAACCTGAACATGATGGAGGAGCTGCACCTGGCCGCCGTCCTCCACAACGGCTATCACCGGGACCCCACCATTTTGAAGCCCGCGGAGCTGCTGGCCATGGTTACCCGCAGCGGCGCGAGGCTCCAGGGCCGGGAGGACACCGGCGAGCTGGCCGTGGGCAAAAAGGCGGATCTCATCGCCCTGGACCTGACGAAGCCCCATATGGTTCCGAATCTGGATCCCTTGGCCCTGGCGGTCTACTCCGCCCAGGGCAGCGACGTGGCGATGACCATGGTGGACGGGAACATTCTCTACGAGAACGGCGAATTTTTGACCCTGGACGCGGAAAAGATTCTGTATGACGCCAAGGCGGCGGTGAAGCGGCTGTACGCCTGAGGGCCAGATCAGGAAAGGGGCTTGCTCATGAAGAACTTTACCTATTCGATTCCCACGGTGGTCCACTTCGGCGAGGGCCAGATCAAAAAGCTGGGCGGGGAGATCGCTGCCCGGGCCCGCAAGGTCCTGGTGGTCTACGGCGGCGGAAGCGTCAAGCGCAACGGCGTGTTCGACGCGGCCATCGCCCAGCTGAAGGCCCACGGCATCCAATGGGCCGAGCTCCCCGGCGTGGAGCCCAATCCCCGCATCGCCACTGTCCGGGAGGGCGTCCGCCTCTGCCGGGAGCAGGGGCTGGACGGCGTGCTGGCCCTGGGCGGCGGCAGCGTCATCGACTGCGCCAAGGCCGTGGCCGCCGGCTTCTACTACGACGGGGACCCCTGGGATTTCTCCGGCAGGAAGCTGACGCCGGAGCGGGCCCTGCCCGTTTTCACCGTGCTGACCATGGCGGCCACCGGCTCTGAGATGGACAACATCGCCGTGATCTCCAACCCGGAGACTAACGAGAAGGAGTCCTTCTCCGGTCCCTGCTGCTACCCCGCCGTGTCCATCCTGGACCCCACCTATACCTATTCCCTCCCCGCCTCCCAGACCGCGGCGGGCACGGCGGACATCATGTCCCACACCTTTGAGAACTATTTCAGCCCTATTGAGGACAACTACCTGGCGGACAGCCTGGCGGAGGCCATTCTCCGCTCCTGCGTAAAATACGGCCCCAAGGCCATCGAGACCCCCGATGATTACGAAGCCCGGGCCAACCTCATGTGGAACGCCGCCTGGGCCATCAACGGCTTTCTGGACATGGGCAAGCCCGTTGCCTGGAGCGTCCACCGGATGGAGCACGAGCTCTCCGCCTTCTACGACGTGACCCACGGCGTGGGCCTGGCCATCCTGACCCCCAACTGGATGCGCTGCGTCCTCAGCGAGAAGACCGAGGACCGCTTCGCCCGGTACGGCACGGCGGTCTGGGGACTGGACCCGGCCCGGCCCCGGCGGGAGCTGGCGGAGGCTGCCATCCAGAAGACCCGGGACTTCTTCACCTCCCTGGGCCTCCCCGCCGCGCTGTCGGAGCTGGGCATCGGCCCGGAGTACTTCCCGGAAATGGCCCGGAAGGCCCGGAACAGCGGGTTCGACCGGACCTTCGTCCCCCTCAGCGTGGAGGATATCATTCACATCTATCAGATGAGCCTGTGAGCGCGGGCCCCCTCCCAAAGGATTGGGAGGGGGTTTTTGCCATTTCCAGGAAACTTTTCCGCTTCTCCGGCATAGACTGTTCAATAGTCTCAAAAACAAAAGGAGGACCTGCCGTGAGCATTCGAAAAACCGCCGCCGGGGACGTGGACGACCTGATTTTCCAGGACTGCTGGCTTCCAAGCGACCGCTGAGCCCCGCCGGGACGCCGTTTTGCGGCGTCCTTTTCGCTTTAAAGCGTTGACAAGCTCCCGCCTTGCGCATATACTGTTCTCGTATTTTAAAAAGGAGCGTGAATCCCTATGGACCTGACCTTAAACAGCGCCGTGCTGGGCCTGGAGCTGTCCGGCATCCGCCGTTTCACCTTCCTGGTGCGGGACACCCCCGGCGCCTGCGCCCTGACCATCGGCGAGCCGGACCAGAACACCCCGGACGTGGTGAAGGAGGCCGCCAAGGCCGCCCTGGACCGGAACGACACCCACTACCCCCCCGGCAACGGCTGCCCCTACATGCTGGAGGCCATTTCCAGGTTCGAGGAGCGGGCCCACGGCCTCCGCTATTCTCCCGATGAAATCATCCTGACCATCGGGGCCACGGAGGGCCTGTTTATCGGCCTGTCCACCGTGCTGAACCCCGGGGATGAGGTCATCATCCCCACGCCGGCCTTCAGCCTCTACGAGTCCATCACGCAGCTCTGCCGGGGCGTGCCGGTGGCCCTGCCCACGGAGGACCACCGCTTCCAGATCGACCCCCAGGCCCTGGAGGCGGCCATCACCCCCAGGACCCGGGCCATCGTCCTCACCTCGCCCAACAACCCCACCGGCTGCATCTATACCAAGGAAACCCTGGACGCCGTTCACAGCGTTTTGAAGGACAAGCCCATCTTCGTCCTCTGCGACGACGTGTACCGCTCCCTGGTCTATACGGACGACTATCACAGCTTCGCCGAGTATCAGGACATGCGGGACCGGATCATCGTCATCAACAGCTTCTCCAAGCCCTACGCCATGACCGGCTGGCGGCTGGGCTGGTGCCTGGCGGACGCCCCCATCCGGGACCGGATGCAGATTTTCCACCAGTACGCCGTGGTTTCCGCCCCCGCCTTTGTTCAGCCCGCCTGCGCGGCGGCGCTGGAAAGCGACACCTCCCCCATGACGGAGCTGTTCCGCCAGCGCCGGGACTATGTGTACAAACGCCTGACGGACATGGGCCTGGAGGTCCAGAAGCCGGAGGGGGCCTTCTACATGTTCATCAACATCAAGAAGTACGGCATGGACTCCCTGACCTTCTGCGAGAAGATGCTGAAGGAGGGCCTGGTGGGCCTCATTCCCGGCGTGTACTTCGGCACCGAGGGCTACATGCGCCTGAGCTACTGCTACTCCGACGGGGACCTGAAAGAGGGCCTGGACCGGGTGGAGCGCTTCCTGCAAACACTCTGACCCCGCATGGACAGGGCCCCCGCCTTCGGGCCGGGGCCCTGCCCCGCTGAAGGTATGTCCTTTGGCGGACTGCACAAATTTGGCAGTCGATTTTCTGTGATTGAATTTGATTGGAGCATATTGACTTTGAGCGATATTGGCATTATTATAAGCAAGGAAATCCGAAATCAACCAATTTCAATCAGGAAGAGGGGGGTGAACTATGCTGGCTGAACAACGCGCGGAACGAATTCTGAAGGAATTGGCCCAGCGGCGGGCCGCCACGGTGACGGACCTCTGTCAGGTGACGGGCGCCTCCGAGGCCACCATCCGGCGGGATCTGAACGCGCTGGCCAAGCAGGGGAAGCTGAGCAAGGTCCACGGCGGCGCCATGCTGATGGGCGGAGAGTTCCACGGTGAGGAGCTGGACATGGAGACGAAACGGGGGCTCTTCACCCAGGAGAAGGACCGGGCCGCCCGGTACGCCGCCGGGCTAATCGGGGACGACGACGTGGTCTTCCTGGACGCGGGCACCACGGTCCTCCAGATGGCGGAGCACCTGCGGGCCTCCAGGGCCCTGTTTCTGACCAACAGCATCGAATGCGCCTGCCGCCTGATGGAGCGGAACCTCCGGACCCATGTCCTGGGGGGGGTGCTCAAGGCGGGGACCATGGCCCTGATCGGCGCGGAGACCTTGGCCGCCCTGAGGCGGTACAACTTCACCAAGGCCTTCCTGGGGGCCAACGGCGTCACCATCGCCCAGGGCTTCACCACGCCGGACCCGGAGGAGGCGGCGGTGAAGGCCCTGGCGGCGGAGCGGGCCCAGGAGGTCTACGTGCTGGCGGATTCCAGCAAGTTCGGTCAGGTGACGGCGGCGGTGATATTCCCCATTGACGCCGCCTGCGTCATCACGGACCGCCTGCCGGACCGGCGGTACAAGGACTACACGGACGTCAGGGAGGTGTGAGCGTGGTCTATACGGTAACGCTGAACCCCGCCCTGGACTATGAGGTCCTGGTGGACGGCTTCCGGGCCGGGGGCCTGAACCGCACCAGCCGGGAGCACATGCACTTCGGCGGCAAGGGCGTCAACGTCTCCACGGTCCTCCACAGCCTGGGCGTGGACACCACGGCCCTGGGCTTTGTGGCCGGGTTCACCGGAAAGGCTCTGGAGGACGGCCTGAAGGCCGGGGGCATCCCCACGGATTTTGTCTGGCTGGAGGAGGGCCTGACCCGGGTCAACGTCAAGATCCGCTCCGGCGGAGGCGGCGGCGAGACCGAGATCAACAGCCAGGGTCCCGCCATCCCCGCCCCGGCGCTGGAGGCCCTGCTTCAAAAGCTGGACCGCCTCACCGGCGGCGACGTGCTGGTCCTGGCCGGGTCTCTGCCCGCCGGGCTGCCCGGGGACGTGTATCAAACCATCCTGGCCCGGGTGGAGGGCCGGGGCGTGCTGACGGTGGTAGACGCCGCCAGGGACCTGCTGAAGGGCGTGCTTCCCTGCCGCCCCTTCCTTATTAAACCCAACAGCGCCGAGCTGGGGGAGCTCTTCGGAAAGGGTCCCCTCACGGAGAAGGAGGAAATTCTCTCCTGCGCCAAAAGCCTCCAGGCTCAGGGAGCCCGGAACATCCTGGTCTCCCTGGCCGGGGACGGGTCGCTGCTGCTGGACGAAACCGGCGGGGTCCGCCGCCTGGGGGTGCCCCCGGGAACGGTTCGCCACACGGTGGGCGCGGGGGATTCCATGGTGGCCGGGTTCCTGGCCGGATGGCTGGAAACCCGGGACTACGCCGCCGCCCACCTCATGGGGGCCGCCGCCGGCTCCGCCACCGCCTTTTCCGACGGTCTGGCCGGAGGGGAGGAGATCCGGTCCCTTCTGGCGGCGCTCTGAGCTTCACATTTCTACGTTTTCCTCAGCCGGGGAGCGGTATACTGCTTCCTGACCCCTCACATATCAAGTCAAGAGAAAGGACGTTTATTCATGAAAGAAAGAGTCCAAAAATTTGGACGGTTCCTCAGCGGCATGGTCATGCCCAACATTGGAGCCTTCATCGCCTGGGGCCTGATCGCCGCCTTCTTCATCCCGGACGGCTGGTTTCCCAACGACACCATCAACGGCATGGTGGGACCCATGCTCCGCTTTCTGCTCCCCATCCTGATCGGCTACACCGGCGGCAAGGCCGTGGGCGGACAGAAAGGCGCGGTTACCGGCGCCCTGGCCACCCTGGGCGCCATCGCCGCCACGGAGAGCACCATGTTCATCGGGGCCATGATCTGCGGCCCCTTGGGCGGCTGGTGCATCAAGAAGTTTGACAAGGCCATGGAGGGCCATATCCCCGCCGGCTTTGAAATGGTGGTCAACAACTTCTCCGTGGGCATCATCGGCGCAATCCTGGCCATTTTGTCCATCTACGTCATCGCCCCCGTCTGCGTGACCCTCACCGGCTGGCTGGGCGCGGGCGTACAGTTCCTGGTGGACCGGAGCCTGCTGCCCCTCACCGCCGTCCTGGTGGAGCCCGCCAAGGTGCTCTTCCTGAACAACGCCATCAACCACGGCGTCTTTACCCCCATCGGCACGGAACAGGCCATGGAAATGGGCAAGTCCATCCTCTTCATGATCGAGTCCAACCCCGGGCCGGGCCTTGGGCTCCTGCTGGCCTACTGCGTGGCGGGCAAGGGCGAAACCCGCTCCTCCGCCGGAGCCGCCGCCGTCATCCAGTTCGTGGGCGGCATCCATGAGATTTACTTTCCCTATGTCCTCATGAACCCCATCGTCATCCTGGGCCCCATGATCGGCAACATCGTGGGCATCTTCACCCTCTCCGCCCTGGGCGGCGGCCTGGCGGCCGCGGCCTCCCCCGGCAGCATTATCGCGGAAATGCTCATGACCCCCAGGGGCGGATACCTCGCCAACATCGCGGGCATCGGCATCGCCGCCGTGGTCAGCTTCCTCATCTCCGTGTTCCTGCTGAAATTCTTCGGCAAGGACGCCAGCCTGGAAGAGGCCCAGGCCCAGGTCGCCGCATCCAAGGCCGCTTCCAAGGGCCAGGCCGTCTCCGCCGCTTCCTCCGGCGCTTCCGTCAGCGCCAAGGACGTGCGGAAGATCGTCTTTGCCTGCGACGCGGGCATGGGCTCCTCCGCCATGGGGGCCACCATGGTCCGCAACAAGCTCAAGGACGCGGGCATCACCGACATTGAGGTCATCCACTACCCCGTGGGCGAGATTCCCGGCGACTGCCAGATCGTCGTCACCCACCACGAGCTCTCCGGCCGGGCCGCCCAGCGGGCTCCCCAGGCCCGGATCATCCCCATCAAGAACTTCATGGGCGCGCCGGAGTACAACACCCTGGTGCAGGAGCTGCTGGACGCCCGGAAGGGCGGTTCCGCCCCCGCCCCCGCTGCCGCCGCAGAGGAGAAGCCCGCCGGGGAGCAGCCCATCCTGCTGGAAAAGAAGAACATCATCCTGAACTGCAAGCCCGTCAGCCCCGAGGAGGCCATCAAGGCCGTGGGCAGGCGAATGGTGGAAAGCGGCTATGTGGAGGAAGCCTATATCCAGGGCATGCTGGACCGGGAGGCCAGCTTCTCCGTGGCCATCGGCAGCCATGTGGCCATCCCCCACGGCACCGAGGAATCCCGGAAGGCCATCAAGAAAACCGGCCTTATCGTCATGACCTATCCCGAGGGCATCCAGTGGGGCGACGAGCTGGTCCGCCTGGTAGTGGGCATCGCCTCCACCGGCGAGGATCACCTGGGCATCCTGGGCAAGATCGTCGAGGTGGCCGAGACCGAGGAGGACACCGACAAGCTGGTGGACACCGCCGGCGTAGACCAGCTCTACAAGCTGCTGAACGGCCTGGAGTAATTCCATGCGGTCGAAGGGCGTGCGTCTCTACGGCGCTTACGACATCCGTCTGGAGGAGTTCGACCTGCCGGAGATCCAAGACGACGAGATCCTGGTCCGGGTCATGAGCGACAGCATCTGCATGTCCACCTACAAGCTGCTGGTCCAGGGCAAGGCCCACAAGCGCTGTCCCCCGGATGTGGACGTACACCCCGTCATCATCGGCCATGAGTTCGCCGGAGATATTGTAAAGGTAGGGAAAAAGTGGCTGGGCGAATTTTCTCCCGGCGAGAAGTTCGCCCAGCAGCCCGCCCTGAACTACAAGGGGAGCCTGGCCTCCCCCGGGTACTCCTATCCCACCTTCGGCGGGGCGTGTACGTACTGCATCGTCCCGCCGGAGGTAATGGAGCTGGGATATCTCCTCCACTATGACGGGGAGAGCTATTTCGAGGCCAGCCTGGGGGAGCCCATGAGCTGCGTGGTGGGAGGCTACCACGGCAGCTACCACACCAGCCGCCACAGCCACGAGCACGTCATGGGCGTGAAGGAGGGGGGCAGCGTCCTCATTATGGGGGGCTGCGGCCCCATGGGCCTGGGGGCCATCGAGTACCCCATGACCCTGGAGAAAAAGCCCGCCATGATCGTGGTGACGGACCTCTCCGACGAGCGCATCGCCCGGGCCCGGCAGCTGATCCCCGAGTCTCTGGCCGCCGCCCGGGGCATCCGGCTGGTGTACGTCAATCCCAACCGGTGTGCCGACGAGTTCACCGAGCTCATGGCCCTCACCGGCGGGAAAGGCTATGACGATATCTTCGTCTACAACGCCATCCGCTCCCTGGCGGAAATGGGGGACCGCCTCCTGGGCTACGACGGGTGCATGAACTTCTTCTCCGGCCCCACGGACAAGGCGTTTTCCGCCAGCATCAACCTGTACAACTGCCACTACTCCTCCACCCATATCATCGGCACCACCGGAGGCACCACGGAGGACCTGAAAGAGGCCATCCGCCTGGCCGCCGAGGGGAAGATCCGCCCCGCCGTCATGATCACGCACGTGGGCGGCATGGATTCCATCGTGGAGACCACGAAAAATCTCCCCCGGCTTCCCGGCGGGAAGAAGCTGACCTATACCCAGTTCGACATGCCGCTCACCGCCATTGAAGACTTCCGGGAAAAGGGGAGGTCGGACCCGCTGTTCGCCCGGCTGGCGGACTGCTGCGACGCCCACGACGGCCTTTGGAACTCCGAGGCGGAAGCGGTCTTGTTCCGGCATTTTCATGTAATTTAAAAACAGCCGGGCCTCACGGCTGTGAGGTCCGGCTGTCCGTATGGCGGTTACTCTACCGTCACCGACTTGGCGAGGTTTCTCGGCTTGTCGATGTCGCAGCCCCGCTGGAGCGCCACGTAATAGGCGAACAGCTGGAGCGGCACGATGCTCAGAGACGGCTGGAGCAGAGGGTGGGTCTCCGGCACGGCGATTACTCCGTCGGCGGTCTTCTCCATCCGCTCCCGGCAGCTTTCGGTTGTGACCGCCAGCACCGTGGCCCCCCGGGCCTTCACCTCCACCACGTTGCTCATGGCCTTGTCGAAGAGGGCGGCGCAGGTCCCCAGGGCCACCACCAGCGTCCCCGGCTCGATCAGGGATATGGTCCCATGCTTCAATTCCCCGGAGGCGTAGGCCTCCGAGTGGATGTAGCTGATTTCCTTCAGCTTTAAGGACCCCTCCAGGCCCATGGCGTAATCCAGATTCCGCCCGATGAAGAAAATGCTGTCGTGGTTAAAGAACCGGGAGGCAAAGTACTTTGTGTCCTCGAAGTTCGCAAGATACGTTTGCATCTTCTCCGGCAAGGCCTGGAGCTCCGCCAGAATCGCGTCATACTCCCGCCTTTCCACCGTCCCAAGCAAATCCGCCAGATACAGCCCCACCAAATTCAGCGCCGCCAATTGGGTGGAATAGCCCTTGCTGGTTGCCACGGCGATTTCCGGCCCGGCCCAGGTGTAGAGCACGTCGTCCGCCTCCCGGGCGATGGAGCTGCCCACCACGTTGCAGACGGCCAGGGTCCGGCCTCCCAGGCGCTTCGCCTCCCGGAGGGCCGCCATGGTGTCCAGGGTCTCCCCGGACTGGCTGATGGCGATGACCAGGGTGTGTTCATCCACCAGCGGCTCGCTGTAGCGGAACTCCGAGGCCAGCGCCACCTCCACCGGGCGGCGGAGCAGCCGCTCCCAGGTGTATTTCCCCACCACCCCGGCATGATACGCGGAGCCGCAGGCAATCATGTAGATCCGGGAAACGCTTCGGACATAATCCGCCGTCAAACGGATATCGTCCAGCACCACCCGGCCCTCCCGGACGCGGGGAGAGATGGTCTTCCGCAGGGCCTCCGGCTGCTCCAGAATCTCCTTAAACATGAAGTGGGGATAGCCGCCCTTCTCGGCGGAGGCCGCGTCCCAGTCAATGCGGCTGTGCTCCTTCTCCAGGAGATTCCCCTCACCGTCGAACACATCCACGCTTTGGGCCGTCAGCACGGCAATCTCCCCATCGTTCATATAGGCCACATCCCGGGTGTGCCGGATGATGGCCGTGGCGTCGGAGGCGATGAAGTTCTCTCCCTCCCCGAAGCCGATAATCAGCGGGCTGTCCTTCCGGGCGGCGATCAGGGCGTTGGGGTAGTCGGAGCAGATGATGCCGAAGGCATAGGACCCCTCGATTCGCCGCAGGCATCGGCCCACGGCCTCCAGCATGTTCCCGCACTCGTGGTAGTGGAACTCCAGCAGATGGGCCGCGACCTCGGTGTCCGTCTCGGAGGCAAAGGTCACTCCCTGCCGGGTGAGCTGTTCTTTCAGCTCCAGATAATTTTCAATGATGCCGTTATGTACCAGGGCGATTTTTCCGTCCCCGCTGACATGGGGGTGAGCGTTCACGTCGTTGGGTTCGCCGTGGGTGGCCCAGCGGGTGTGACCAATGCCCAGGGCGCCCTCCAAATCCGCCCCGTCATGGGTCAGGTCCGCCAGGACCTGGAGACGGCCCTTGGACTTTCGCACCTGGAGGCCCCTGGTCTCCGACCGGACGGCGACGCCCGCCGAGTCATAGCCCCGGTACTCCATCTGCCGGAGCCCTTCCAGCAAAATAGGCGCGGCCTGTTCACGGCCCACAAAGCCTACGATTCCACACATGGATAGATTCCTCCTAATTTGGCAAATTAAGAGAACAAATGCGCAGTCACTTGTCTTCTCAGGACGGTCACGGCCCTTCTGTTTTGCGGTCGCCCGCATATTTGTAAGCCGTGTCACGCGCCCGCCCAAGGCACGGAGGGGCATCCGCCGAATGGTTCGATCCTCCCCTCACCTCGTCGTCGTCGGGGCGAAAGCTCCGTCGCAAAGTCCGCTAAACTACGCTTCCGCCTCACGGCGAAAGCTGCGTCCGCTCCCTTGCTCCGTCGCTCCCCACGAAAACCGCTCCGCTGGGGTTTCGCGGGGGGCCCCGAAAGGGATACGCGCGGCAAAGCCGCGCTCAGGAGCTTTCGTCCTCCGTCCTCCGTCTCCCGTCCTCCGTCTCCCGTCCCTCGTCCCCCGCAGGGGTGGGGGTTGCTCAAGGCTGCGCCCGCAGGCGCGTTTCGGAGGCCAGCCGCCCGCAGGGCGGCTCTTAG
>ERZ779623.508-NODE-508-length-14637-cov-8.070018_pt1 | contig 14637 bp, 10 predicted proteins | sample MGYA00514189_ERZ779623 | MGnify/ENA primary metagenome ERZ779623 (study PRJEB29562, sample SAMEA4376712) | mouse gut metagenome | isolation source: Cecum | study: EMG produced TPA metagenomics assembly of the A DSS colitis mouse model was used to assess the... | reverse complement strand
CTAGACACATAAACCGCAAAGACTCCAAGCACAAGTCTTTCGACAAGAAATCTCCCAGCAGAAAAACGGACGTGATGACTCTCTGATCGCAGTTTTTCCGCACGATCTCAAGAAGTTCGGAATCAAGCTGCTTCAAAAATGCACCTTTGGCAGTCCCGCTCTTGTCTGACAGATCTGGCATCTTCATCTGCGGGTAGCGGACCGCATCGATAAAACATGCTACCGGGTTGGTCTTTCTGTTCATGGACAAAAGATAACTTTTGATCCCATCACTCTTGTAATCGTACAAGAGCACATCGTGTATCCACATTTCCTGCGGCTGATGGATGATATACTGGAAAAAGCTGTCCTCATGACTCAAGAAGTAAACTTCCATCTTCCGCTGGCTCATATGACAGGATATCTTCCTGAGCATTTCCATAACACCTGTATTTATATCTGTCATCGTAAATGCCACCGCCGCGATTTCCTCCGATACGATATAAGCTGATAAAACCGCGAGTGCTTTTTTCACAAACATCTCAAGAAGATATTCCGCAGACGATTCCTCCTCGGACAAAGAGCTCATGCCGACCTTTACACTGACATTGTTCTTTGCCAGCAGCAACAAGTCTTTCACGAGAACTCCCTGCCCCTCCGCCGCCGCTTTCAGTGCCTCCTTGCCGATCAGCCATGCAGCCTCCCCCTCAGCATCATTTTTCTTACACAGAAGCGTTGGGATATTGTACTGCTCCTCTCCCATCACCAGACTGACCGTATCAGGCATGCTCTGATTCTGCCTGCAGTAGCTGATCTGTGAATACTCATTTCCCAGATCAAAACCGACTACCACTCTGTTTTTTTTCGTTAATTCGTCCAATGCCCTATCGATCAACATCTTCCTTACCTCTCTTTCGGAGAGCCTGTATTACAATACTTTAAACAGATCTCTCACACAGAAATCCCGGTATATATAGTCTTCCGTCAACTGTTGTGCTGTCACTTCATCATGAAGGCTGATGCTCAGCAGGATATCGTTCAATATGTTGAACCGGTCATCCGCATCGTACTTCCGGTTCCCTGATCCCGGACCGCCCTGATCCGTCTCCGACCTGCCGGACAAAGTACCGCTCTGCGTCACGCGCTCCTGCATAAGTTCCCCATTTTCCAGAAAGCTCTCCGTGACATAGTACTGTATCGTCTCTCCGTGAAAAAGCTGAAACATACTCACATGGATCCCCTCATACATCTCCTTCATTTCCCTGATCTCATAACACTCATAATCTCTTTCTGCTGCCGCATATTCCTCCTCACTGCCGCCCTCATCATGAAAAGTGCTGTCGTCAAACGCGTAGTGCAGATATACCTGTGTCTGCGGCTCCGTCCTGTACTCGACAAACACACTGTTCTTGATGTAATGCAGTTCCGGCACCAGGTCCACAAGACCGGCATAGAAGGAAAAGTATACATCCTCATTCAGAAGCTCCTGGATGATCTGCCTGGCGGCGTCTTCCGGTACTTCCATACCGTTTATATTTTCTGCCCAATATCTTATGAGAGCAAGCCTGCACACTTTTTCTGTCAGTTCACCCTGTACATATTTCTGATACAGCATATCAAAAACATCCGGACACAGAATCGCCTCATAGACAAAATACTCATAGGACATACTCATGAGAACCCTGTTCACCAGTTCTATGTCATGTCCTTCACACTGCGCATATGCAGTCAGCAGCTGATCCCTGTCAGGTATGGCTACACCTGTATATTCGATCTGCCTCAAGATGCGTTCCATGATCAATTGTGCATCGAGCTCGAGATCAACCGCAGATTTCCACAGTTTCCTGAGCTCTGAGGAGTTACCGTCATAATTGATCATCAGATAGCGCAGTATCTTTTCATCGTATTTCATATTCTTGTATATGTAATGCGCCACATTGACAAGAAACTCATCATACTCGTAATCTTTGTTTACGATCCTCTTGCTGACAAGCCTCGCTACTGCTTTGGGCTCCACATCTGCCACACCATAGGACCGCAACCAATAGTACGCCTTGTCAAACATTCCTCTCGAGATCAGATACTTGATAAATTCTGCGCGCTCAGCAGCCTCCATCTCATCTGCTTCGGTATCCTCCAGAAAGGCATCGAGCTCACCGATCATATCATTATCATAGTAAAACCGAAGAAGTTTTGTGCGTATTTCTTTCTTAAAGCTTTCCATCACCTGCGGTGACTCTGCAAGATTTTTGAACCGCTTCACATTGTCATGCGAGATCGTGATATAATTCTTGTCCACCTCACACAGATAAATGTCAAACCGCAGACGCCCCTGCATATATCCACTGACATAATCCAGCTGTTTTTTGGGGTCCATGAGCTGCTTATTTTCATAGTGAATACTCTTTGTGAACCGGTTTCCATTCTCATCCTGCAGAAAAAGTTTGTATTCACTCCCGTAGATCGGTATCATGCAGACACAATTCGCTACCGGATAAGAACTCTCCCCATTCACCTTTTCGTGAATGACTACGATATTTTTTATCCTGGGATTATCCACATATATGCGGTGCATGAAAAGCAGCGGTGTAAAGGCATACACCGTCTCGTCCATGATCATCTGCGGCGCCAGCATATTTTTATATAGATATGCAAGGTTTTCATTGATATGGCCCAGCCTGATCTGATCCACCACAAAACGCTCCATCGCTATGCGGTAACTCTGCTCCAGATCCGGATACTTATCCCTATTTCTGATGATATATGCGTACAAAAAAGCATTCAGCTCATAATCCAGACTGCTCTGATACGCAAAATACATCAGTACCATCTTGGGGATCTCGATGCCCTCCTTGATATCCCCATACTTGTCAAGTTCGAGCGACATCATATAATATTCATACAGTCCTGTGACTCTCACAGAATGTTCCACTCCGAGCGCATACCACGGATAATACTCGGTTCCTTTCTTATCCCCCATGATCAGAATATGGCAGATGGAGGCGACTGTCTGCGGCGACTTATACGTCCGGTACACCTCGCCCAGGATCCTGAGCAGCAGTGATGAGTACTCTTGTTTGCGGGCTGCCAGGTACTGGAACTGTTCTATCAGTTCCGGACGGAGCATCTTGTGTCTGGCACCGTGCCACAAGATATTTTCCTCATAACTCTCAAGCTTTAACAAAAATGTCGGGTTATCCTGCAGCAGCAGGACAGCCTCACAGTACAGCATCGGGCTCGTACATCCATTTACAAACATTTGTTCCATAAACTGCCAGCGAAGCTCCCTGCTGCGCTGGAGATCTTCATTGAGCTGAAGGATAAACCATCCAAGTCGCCACTCTGCCGGATTGTTTACGTAGATCGTCTCGATCTCATCACTGATATCCTTGACGTACTCCTCCGCGCAGTTGATCAGCGTCGTCAGATACAGGTAATAGCAGTGCTGGAAAATATCACCTGGCTCCTTTGACAGCCTCTGCTCCAGCATGTCCAGATACCACTTTGCCTCGTTGAAGCGCTCCTTTGTGATCAGCAGCTGCACCCTGTACAGATTAAAAAGAATACTGTCCTCATCCAACTCCAGGAAGACTTTCAGTTCCTTTTCAAACCGATCGATCCACTGTGTCATGGACAAACGGTTCAGCCGCATGTCTACATAGCCGTTCACCAGATTGCACAATGCCTGTCTTTGTTTCTTGCTGTCTGTCCTTTTCTCCGGTTCCTCCTCTATCAATATATCAAATGGAACCGTATACTCATTGCACGCATCAGAAAAAACAACCGCCCCGCTGTTCACACCGTCATGGAGTTTTGAGGCATCGATATAGATCGTAAAATCACACTTGTTATCGATAAAGTCCCCACTGCTCAGAAACTGCCTGTCTGTACTGATAAATTCCCCTTTGACCCACACATTGACAAAGCTGTATCCCCACCCACTCTTTGTGATGACAATACTCTTTGTGATGCTGTCCTGTATATCTTCGAGTATGAATCCTTCGATGTCAAAGCTGTATATGATAGGCGTTTTTTTGCTGACTTCTATCAGAAATTCCTCGACATTCTGCTCATTGCCCTCATAGCGTGACTGCCCTATATAGGACAGGTATGCATTTTTGTCACTTTTCTGCAATAAGGAAGCGAAATTCCGGGAATAAAACAGTTCGACTGCCTCCTCCCAGCTTGTCTGTGCCAGATTCGTGAAATGAAACAGATTCCTGATATTCCCGAGAGAACTCTGAAGCTGCGGCGACTGCACATTGATCCTGTAGGGTATCACATACTCACCGCGGTTGCTGATGATCACATACTCGCCCTTGACAATGCTGCCCGCCTCGACAGAAGTCCCGTCAAAGCAGTATTCGATACGTGTCTCCGCCCCATGAAATTCAATCTCGTACAGCCTCATCCGCGTATCAGAAGAATACAGCTTCCCCTCCGCATACTTGTCAGCGGCATGTATGGTAAAGCTGTCCTCAACAATCTCACCTGGCTCTGTATTGAATTCTATACTCTGACAAGAAAATTCCAGATATTCCGGCTTTTCCCTGTTGTCACCCATTGTTCCACTTCCTTAATAACTCATTCAATCAAATCACAATACCGGCGGATCTCCCGGATCACTTCCCCGTATGGCCGTCCTTTCCCGAAGAGGAGCGTTGTGCCAAGCACAAAACCGTCCATCCCCATCGGTGCGAACTTCAGGATCTTATCCGCGCTGCAGGCACCGTCCCAATATAGCTGAAACTGCATCTCTTCCTTCAATGTCAGCAGTCTTTTGATCTTTTTCCCGACATAGGGCATATACATCTGACCTGCATTGCCCGGATTGACTGTCATGACCAAGACCTTTTTTACGATGCGAAGCATCTCATAGACTGTCTCCACACTTGTCCCCGGATTGATGGCGATCCCCGGAATCATCCCCGCGTCAATGATCTTCTGCAAGGTCGTGGAAGGATGGTATTCCGCCTCCGGATGGATGTACACGGTATCACCGCGCCTTAGATTATTTAAAAAGAGCTGGACGTTATTGTTGGGATGCTCGATCATCAGATGCACATCCAACGGCTTTTTAGTCGCGCTGGCTATGTATTTCATATCGTTTAGCGACATGGCAAAATTCGGCACATACCGTCCATCCATGATATCTATATGGAAAGAATCGATTCCACCCTCGTCCAACTCCCTGATCTCTTTCTCCAAATGGCCATAGTTGGCACACATCAGCGATGCTGTAAGCTCAAAGTACATAAGCTTTCATCTCCATTTTCTCTCTTTAATCTCGCTTTCTGACCGATAGTCTATATCATACCATATTTCAACAAAGTTCGCAATGATTAAGTTGATCAGCAGATCCGCCTGTGCAAGATGATAAAACAGAGTAAGAGGTATCACAAAACAATATATTTTGAAATACCTCTTTTTGTCTGTTCCCTTAATATAATATTTTTCATGCAGAAATTTTTTGAATCTAGAATTTTTCCTGTCTATTGTTCATAAAAACAGAATTTTCAGGATGCTCCATATAACCGAACCACTTCTGCGGGATCTCATCCGCAAAAAGAGCAACCATTCCACCCACGATGGCGCATATGGTATCTCGATCTCCCAACGCTGAAACCGCTGTCCACAATGCTTCCTCTATTGAAGTATAAAAATATGCCGCACACCAGAGACAGAGCGGAACGGTATCCTGCGCAGTCAGCCTGATCCCATTTCCAAGCGCGGAAACGACAAAATCCATACTGCTCTCTTTTTTGATGGAAACTGCAGACAATATTTTATATTTGGTATCACTTTCCGGCAATTTGTCTGCAACATCGCGCAAAAATGCCTCTCCCTCTCCGGAATAACACCCCAGCTTTTTATTCAGCAGTAATGCCGCGCCCACTGCAGCAGCCATTGCACCTACGATTCCCTCGATATGCGCATGCGTCACTTCGGCAGATGCCTTGGCATAGTAGAGAACCTTGTCCAGATCATCTGCAAAATATGCACCTATAGGTGCAGCGCGCATTGCACCGCCGTTGCCCATGGAACCCATTCCGTCAAACACTACTGATGCAGCTTCCTGCCAATTTTGTCCCTCTCCAATACTGCGCAGTATAGAATGTGCTGTTGCTCCATATCCCCGGTGCCAGTCTATTGCGTAATTCTCCGCAAAGACCCTCGCCAATGCATCCTGGTTAATTTCCCCATACGTTTCGAGGATACGGTAGATCCCGATTGCCATCACGGTATCATCCGTAAAATGCCATGGCTCGTCCAAAATCTCTCTGTTTTTTATCTTTTGGCAAGCCATTTCGTCAGGAATAAAAAAAGTCTGTCCAAAACAATCGCCTAATGCAGTGCCAACCAACGCGCGTTTTGCGTATTTTATCCTGTCCTCCGATCTCATTCCGAATCCCCCGTTATATGCTTCAATATTTGTATTCACCTATTTCTCTATTATACACCTTTTACAGCCAGCGTCAACAATTGTAATTTTCAAAAAGCGCCTCATACCGCGCTATGTCTATGAAATCTTTGACAAAATCCGTCTGCGGGTGCCGGCATATCTCGTTTGGCGTTCCGATCTGCTCGATCCTGCCTTGGTTCGTGATGATTATGGTATCCGCAACTTCCATCGCCTCCTCCTGGTCATGTGTCACAAAGATGCTTGTGATCCCTACCCTGTTGATCATCTCCTTTAACCACGTCCTGAGTTCCCTACGCACTTTCGCATCAATTGCCGCAAATGGCTCGTCCAGCAAAAGAAGCTGCGGGTTTGGGGCAAGTGCACGCGCAAATGCCACACGCTGCCGCTGTCCTCCTGACAGCTGGTGCGGATAACGCTTTCCCAGTTCCTTCATGGAAACCAGCTCCAGAAGCTCCTCTACCCTGCTTTTGATCTCCTTCTTACTTTTTCTCTGCACTTCCAGCCCGAACGCAATATTGTCCGCCACTGTCATGTAGCGGAACAGTGCATAATTCTGGAACACGAAACCGATCCCACGCTTACTTCCCGGAATATCATTGACGCGTATGCCATTGATCGCAATGTCCCCGGAATCCGGCATGTCCAGTCCCGCTATCATTCTCAATATTGTAGTCTTCCCGCTCCCGCTCGGTCCGAGCAATGCCGCCAGCTGTCCCTTTTCCACACCGAAACTCACGTCGCATGAGGCACGGAACCCGTCGAACGTCTTGTAAATATGTTCCATCTGTATATACATGATGCTCTGCTCCCATTTTCTATCGATCTCTTTTCCACTCCACGATATTCCTGGCGATCAGGATCAGCACTGCCAGAACCACCAGGATCGATGATACCGCAAAAGCTGCTGTCGTGTTGAACTCATTGTAAAGGATCTCCACATGGAGAGGGAGCGTGTTTGTCTTTCCACGCAAATGCCCAGAAATCACGGATACAGCACCGAACTCCCCGAGTGCCCGCGCAGCGCACAGGATCACACCATAGAGCAGCGCCCATCTGATGTGGGGGAGCGTGATCCTGCGAAAAATGGTAAAACCGCCGGCTCCCATCAGTGCTGCCGCTTCCTCCTCATCGTTTCCGTTTGTGTTCATGACCGGCAAAAGTTCACGGAACACAAACGGAAATGTGACAAATATTGTAGCAAGTATCACGCCTGGCACGGCAAACACGATCTTTATGTCATGGGATTTCAAAAAATCCCCCATCCAACCGACATTTCCAAACGTGAGTATGAACACCAGTCCCGCTATGACCGGCGATATTGAAAATGGAATGTCTATGAGTGCGGCAAGGATCCGGCGCCCCCTGAAATAATACTTCGATAACAGGTAAGATGCAAAAAGACCAAATATGGTATTAACTGCCACCGCCGTTACTGCCGCAAGCAGTGTAAGCTGTAAAGCCTTGATGGTATACTCATCAAACACTGCCTCCCTGTATGCCTCCCAGCCGTCGCGCAGGGCGTTGGTTACGACTACAGTCAAAGGAAGCAGCAGCATCACTGATAAGAACAGTGTGCAGACACCTATCAGTACATACTTTATGCCCTTCCCTGATCTCTCCCTGTGCGGTTCCCTGACCTTCTGTATGGAGGAGATCCCATCCCCCACGATATCCTGCTGATATGTCCTTTGTACCTTCTTAGCCATTACGTCCCTCCGCTTCTGTGATACCACCTGTTGATGTCGCCCCTGTACGATTTCCTCACGCTAACTCCCATCTGCCTGCTTCAGCAGGCGTTCAAATCAGGATGGTGAAATGCTCTTTTTCACACTAACTCCCATCTGCCTGCTTCAGCAGGCGTTCAAATCAGGATGGTGAAATGCTCTTTTTCACACTATTTCCGGATCTTCTTCATCCATGACCAGACGCCTCCCTGTATGCTTTCCTCACAGATATTTCCGGATCTCCCCCAGCACATGGTCAACCGCCTCTTCCAGCGCATACCGGCTCGTATCGATCTCCACCTCGGCATGGGCCGGCGGTTCATAGGGACTTGAGATTCCGGTAAAATTGGGGATCAGGCCGTTTCTCGCCTTCTTATACAGCCCTTTCACATCACGTCTCTCGCACTCTTCCAAAGGCGTACTCACATAGATCTCTATAAAATTGGTGCTGCCGATGATCTCCCGCGCCCGCGCCCTGTCACTTTCATACGGAGAGATAAACGATGTGAGCACGATCAGCCCAGCATCATTCATAAGCTTTGCCACTTCCGCCACCCTGCGGATATTCTCGATCCTGTCCTTCTCCTCAAAACCAAGGTTCTGGTTCAGTCCCATCCGCACATTGTCGCCGTCCAGGAGCATAGTGTAGTTACCCTGGACATTCAGCGCCTTCTCAACCTCGTTTGCCAGCGCTGACTTTCCTGCCCCGGAAAGCCCGGTAAACCACAGTGTTACAGGCTTCTGCCCCATTCTGGCAGCGCGCGTGTCACGCGTGACGTCCAGCTTCTGCCAGGTCAGGTTGTCAGCCCGCCGCAGGGAATGTTCGATCACACCGCAGGCTGATGTCATGTTCGTGATGTGGTCGATCAATATGAAACACCCCAGATCCCTGTGTGCGGCAAATACGTCATAGACGGCATCCTCCGCCATGGCAATGTCACAGACAGCGATCTCATTTTTATATAACTGTGATGCCGCAAGGTTTTCACCAGAATGGATATCAACCTTGTACTTGACAGCCATCACTGTGGCGGGCAGCATCTTTGTGCCGATCTTTATCAGAAAATTTTTACCCTGTACTAATTCCACATCATCCATCCAGAGGATCGATGCCGTGAACATCCTGCTGACCTTCAGCTGCGTTCCTCTGACCAGAACACATCCTCGTGACACATCCACCTCACGGTTTAACTGTACTGTCAGTGTCTGCCCTCTGTGCGCCTCCTGCACATTTTTGTCTGCCAGAAAGACCGACTGCACACATGCCCTCTCGCCACTTGGCAGCACTGTGATCTCATCCCCTGCAGAAATGCTCCCTGATGACACCTGCCCCTGGAACCCGCGAAAATCTGCATTCGGTCTGCATACCCTCTGGACCGGCATTACAAATCCCTGCTCTTTGGCGCCGTCATCCACATCCACGGACTCAAGATATTCCAGCAGGGTCTTCCCGCTGTACCATGGCATACGCCCTGATTTTAGTGTGACATTATCCCCCTCCGTTGCAGAGACAGGAATGATCTCTGTATGATACAGTTCCAGATCGACCGCAAGCTTTCTGACCTCTTTTTCAATCTTTTGGTACGCCTTCCGGTCATAGCGGACCAGGTCCATCTTGTTGACCGCAAACACGAAATACCGGATCCCCATCAATGCGCAGATCCTTGCATGACGTCTTGTCTGCGTCAGGATCCCCTGCGAGGCGTCAACCAGGATCACCGCAAGGTCTGCAAAAGAGGCTCCTACTGCCATGTTCCTCGTGTATTCCTCGTGTCCGGGGGTATCCGCCACGATAAAGCTCCTGTGCTCCGTCGTGAAATACCGGTACGCCACGTCGATCGTGATACCCTGCTCACGCTCCGCCATCAATCCGTCCAACAGGAGAGAATAGTCGATCCCGCCCCCGCGGCTCCCCACACGGCTGTCCAGCTCCAGTGCACGCTCCTGGTCCGCAAACAGAAGTTTGGCGTCGTACAGCATATGTCCGATGAGTGTCGATTTCCCGTCATCCACACTGCCGCAGGTGATAAATTTCAGCAGACCGCTGCTGTTCCTCTTTGCACACATATCAGAAATACCCCTCCCTCTTGCGCCGTTCCATGCTCCTGGCTGCCTCATGGTCGATCACGCGGCTCGTCCGCTCCGATGTCACGGCACCGAGCGTCTCCCTCACGATATCCTCCAGCGTGTCTGCCGCCGACTCGACACCGCCTGTCAGGGGATAACATCCCAGTGTCCGGAAACGGACGCTCCTGTGCTGTACCTCCTCCCCCGGGAGGAGCCGCATCCTGTCATCGTCCACCATGATGATGTTCCCGTCCCTGTACACGACAGGGCGCTCTTTCGCAAAATACAGGGGCACGATGTCGATCCGCTCCCGCGCGATATACTGCCAGATATCCTTCTCCGTCCAGTTTGAGAGCGGGAAGACGCGGATGCTCTCGCCCCTGTGGATCCGTGTATTGTACAGGTTCCACATCTCGGGACGCTGATTCTTCGGATCCCACGCCTGCCCGCTGTTGCGGAACGAGAAGATGCGCTCACCGCCTGTCAGGGGATAACATCCCAGTGTCCGGAAACGGACGCTCCTGTGCTGTACCTCCTCCCCCGGGAGGAGCCGCATCCTGTCATCGTCCACCATGATGATGTTCCCGTCCCTGTACACGACAGGGCGCTCTTTCGCAAAATACAGGGGCACGATGTCGATCCGCTCCCGCGCGATATACTGCCAGATATCCTTCTCCGTCCAGTTTGAGAGCGGGAAGACGCGGATGCTCTCGCCCCTGTGGATCCGTGTATTGTACAGGTTCCACATCTCGGGACGCTGATTCTTCGGATCCCACGCCTGCCCGCTGTTGCGGAACGAGAAGATGCGCTCCTTCGCCCGCGACTTCTCCTCATCCCTTCGCCCGCCGCCAAATGCCGCGGTGAATCCGTATTTCGAGAGTGCCTGCTTCAACGCCTGGGTCTTCATGATATCTGTATATGCCGAACCATGGTCAAACGGATTGATCCCCTGCCTCACACCTTCCTCATTGGTGTAGACGAGCATCTCGATCCCTTTTTCCTCTGCAATGCGGTCACGAAATGCGATCATCTCCCTGAATTTCCATGTCGTGTCGATGTGCAGAAAAGGGAACGGGGGCTTTTCCGGGTAAAATGCCTTCATGGCAAGGTGCAGCATGACCGAGCTGTCCTTCCCAATGGAATACAGCATGACCGGTTTCTCACACTCCGCCGCCACTTCCCGCATGATGTATATTGCTTCTGCCTCGAGGGCATCAAGATGGGTGTTCATTCTTTTTCCTCCCTAACTAATCTTTGCTAAACCGCTGCATGTACAGCTGCACAGAATTGATGGACAGCATCAGCAGAAAGGATATCACAAGCAGCACCAGCGCGATCGCTGTGGCATCCGCATATTTATACTGCTCGAGCTTCGTCATGATCAGCAGCGGCGCGATCTGCGTCTTATTCGGGATATTTCCGGCTATAAATACCACGCTTCCATACTCACCGATCCCCCTTGCAAATGCCAGCCCGAACCCGGCGAGCAGTGCAGGAAACAGTTCCGGCATCACAACGCGGAAAAATGTGCAGACTCTGCCTGCCCCGAGCATCTCGGCAGCCTCCTCATACTGTCTGTCCAGCTTCTCCAGCACAGGCTGGACTGCACGCACCACGAAGGGGATCCCCACAAACACCATGGCGATCGTGATCCCTGCCCGCGTGTATGCAATCCTGATCCCTGCCTCCGCAAACAGCGCACCGATCCAGCCCTTGTCCGAGTAAAGATACGTCAGCGCGATACCCGCCACCGAGGTCGGAAGGGCAAAAGGCAGTTCGATCAGACCGTCCAGCAGGCGCTTCCACGGAAAGTCATAGCGCACCAGCACCCATGCGGTCAGCAGGCCGAACACTGCGTTTACCAGCGCCGCCAGGAACGCGCAGGAGAGACTGATCGCATAGCCCGACAGCACCTGTCTGGATGTCACTATGTCAGCGAATTCCGTCAGGCTCAGCCTTGCTGCGCTGACAAAGATGGAAGCCAGCGGGACCAGTACCAGTGTCCCCAGCATGGCGAGCGTTACGCCCAGCGAGAGCCCGAATCCCGGGATCACCCGGACGCCCCTTTTGTTTTTTACTTTTATGATCTGCTGCTCCATTGTATGGTGTCCTTTCCGAAAATGACATGATACAGATACCTGTACACCTGTCCTGTAGCTCCCAATCCCTTCAACGAACTGCACTGCTGCAATGCAGGTTCGTCAATGATTCTTTAACATGTATCGGAGACGTGAAAAACTCACTCCGCATAGATCTGGTCAAAGACCGCACCGTCCTCAAAGTATGTCTGATACGCAGCGTCCCAGCCGCCAAAATCATCGATCGTTACAAGGTGCATATCAAGGTCAAACTGGTCCGCAAACTCCTGTAAGACCGCCTCGTCAGAAGGACGGTAATAGTTTTGTCCCGCCAGCCGCTGTGCCTCATCACTGTACAGATATTCCAGATACGCGGCTGCGGCTTCCTGCGTCCCGTGCTCCGCGGCATTGCTGTCCACCACTGCCACGGAGGGCTGTGCCAGAATGCTGACGCTCGGGGTCACGATCTCAAAGTCGTCAGGATATTCTTTCATGGAGAGATACGCCTCATTCTCCCATGCGACCAGCACGTCGCCCTGCCTGTTCTCCACAAACGTGTTGGTCGCGCCCCTCGCGCCGGAATCCAGAACCAGCACGTTCTGATACAGTTTTTTCATGTATTCTGCAGTCATGCTCTCATCGCCGCCGTCCTGCTCCTGCCAGTACGCCCACGCTGCGAGGAAGTTCCAGCATGCACCGCCGGAGGTCTTCGGGTTCGGTGTGATCACCTCGACACCGTCCTTTATGAGGTCATCCCAGTCCCTTATCTCCTTGTCATTGCCCTTCCGCACAAGGAACACGACCGTCGACGTGTACGGCGAACTGTCAAGCCCATACTCCCCGATCCAGCCGCCCTCGATCAGTCCCGCGTCCTCGATCGCCGTGATATCGTGCGCCAATGCCAGTGTCACCACGTCCGCCTCGTTCCCCTCGATCACGGAGCGCGCCTGCGAGCCGGAGCCGCCGTGGGACTGCGTGACCTTTACTTCCTGTCCGCTCTTTTCTTTCCAGTAGCCGCGGAATAATTCATTGTACGCCGTGTAGAATTCGCGGGTCGGGTCGTAGGAGACGTTTAGCAGTTCGATGACACTCGTGTCATTTTTATCTTTTCCCTGCTTTTGCCCGCAGCCTGTAAACAAAGCAGCTAAGACTGATACTGTGAGTCCTAAAAAGATCAGTGATGGTATTCTTTTTTTCATAGTCATATTCTCCTTTTGCATGAACTTAAGAATTTTCGCATACTTTAATTCGCCATATAAGAATCCTATCATTTTGGTCTTAATGCTTAATTGAAAAATTTCTTATCCTGAACACCATGACTCCTCTCTACGCAATCGTACATACCTATCTTCTCGCACAAATGATCAAACTGTACTCTAGCTTGTCCAGCTACAAATTGCTGATGTGCATCCAACCATCCTCCATTAAAATGATGAATCGCATATGTATCATCTGTTATCTCAAATTTATGTGACATATAGTCATAAGGATGAAAATAATCATACGTATAAATGTTCATCCCCATAACAGTCTGGTTTTTCCCATTCAGAACATATCCATTATCCAAAGCTACCCTCGTATCCACATATCCGCTTGACAGATCGTCCAGTGAACCGTCCTCTCTGACCAGATTCCGCTGCTCCCACGCACTCAAATATGCTTTCAGTGACGGACTTCCCTGCACTGCACCACTACATCCACCCAAATTGATAACCTGCCACTTCTCCACACTCGTAAACGCCTCCTGACAAAGCAGACTGTCAAGATTCTTGAGCAGCTCAACGTCCGTGTCCATATAAATTCCTCCATGATGATACAAAATATCCAGTCTCGCATAATCCGGAACAAATCCGTACTTTTTGTTTTGGTATGCCTGCTTCATATAGGAACACTTACCAATATCATAATTTGACTCATCCCACCGGATAATCTCGTATTCGGGGCAGTACCGCCGCCAGCTATTAATACACCACTGCAGATTTTCTGGTATCCTGTCCTTGCCAAGCCACATATAATGGATTTTTTTAGGAATAATCGGAATATCACTTGTACGGATCACCCCCTGCCCTCCTGTACTGCGGAAATTGAAAATACACATTATGGGAATAATATAGCAGATCATCCTCTTCGTACAGTTCAACTGTTGCAATTGCTCGATTATATCTGATGATCTGCTGATATTAACAAGTATGGCCTCGTCCCCAGCTAGTGTATTAAGGATTCCTGGACCATATATTTGTATATTTTTACAACCTAATTTAATCTCACTTCCCCATTTGCCTGTATCGTTATCAACATAGCATACAACAGAACTTGAGAGTAAAAAGTTCTATCAAAAAAATAACTCTTCCATATGGATTTATGG
>ERZ779623.507-NODE-507-length-14646-cov-4.468165_pt1 | contig 14646 bp, 10 predicted proteins | sample MGYA00514189_ERZ779623 | MGnify/ENA primary metagenome ERZ779623 (study PRJEB29562, sample SAMEA4376712) | mouse gut metagenome | isolation source: Cecum | study: EMG produced TPA metagenomics assembly of the A DSS colitis mouse model was used to assess the... | reverse complement strand
CCCGGCCAGACGCGGGGCGGAGGAGGGGTCGTGGAGATACCAGAGGGCCCGGTTCTCGGCGGGCAGAGCCTCCATGATCGTCTTTGCCTCTCCGCCCAGGGTCATGCCCCAGCGGGTGAAGAACTCGGTCAGGTTCCTGTTGGCCGTCTTGGAGGCAATGAGTGCCACCCGTTCGTCATAGGTGAAGCCGTCCTTATATTCCCCGGCCTTCCAGGCCTTGAAGAACTGATTGAAGAACTTCAGCGGTTGGTCGCCGTTGTCGTAGGCCAGGTGAAGCTGCCAGTACATGCCCAGCTGGACGAACACGTTTCCGGCGGAGCCGGGACGGCCTGCGGAGGTCTTTTCATAGACTTTATCCCAGATATTGCTGTTGGTCAGCCGGGTGGGCAGGGCCATGGTGCCGCCGTCGTAGGCCTGGATGGCCAGGGAGTAGATGTTGTTGGTGGTTTCCGCCTTGCCCAGCTTGTCCATGTTGTGGCCGATCTCATGGGCGATGCCCCAGCCGAACAGGCCGTTGGCCTTGTCCTGGCCGGTGGCGGACACGGGCTTGCCGCACACCAGCCCGGTGGTGGAGCCAAAGCCCACGCCCACATGATTTCCGGCGGCGTACATGAAGGCCCCGGCGAACATGCGCATATAGCGGATATTCTGGCGGGTGGTCATGGGATAGCGGTAATTGGTCATTTCCGTATCAGAGCTGATGATGCCCTGGACCTTGTTGGCCACAAAGAGCTCGTCCTCCCAGGCCAGCACGTTCTGGTACATGGCCTCGGCCATCTGCTCCGCCGTCGCGCCGATCCCCCTCAACCCGGACAGGGCCTGGGAGGCGGGGATGGACAGCAGCACGCTGGGGGTGGAGATCTCGGTGACGGTCCGGATGTTAAGCTGCAAATTGGCGGATTTCAGGGCGTTCACATAGGACTCCAGCTGGGTCACGTAGGTCTGGATGGCGGTTTTGCGGGCGGCTTCGTCCATGTTGTACCAGTTGGACAGCTCCAGCACGGGGACGATGGAGGCGTTGGAGTCCACCCGGACCTGGAGCTTGATGTCCTGGGGCTTTTCTCCGGCATAGGTGAGGTACAGCGGGCCGCCCCGCTCGTCGGTCAGGGAGCCGATCTTGGGCACGGTGATGTAGTTGCGGCCGTTCACCAGCTCAACAGCCGCGCCCCGCCAGATTCCGGACTCGCCGTAATACTGGGTGGGGACCAGGTATACCGGCTTGTCGCCGGGCAGCTGGGCGTAGACGGCCACTGTGGCCTCCGCCTTGGCGGACACCCCCAAGGGCTGGAGGTCGCTGGCGCTTTGGCCGTACTGGCTGTCCAGACTGCCGCTCCGGCTCTGGAAGTCGTTCTTGACCAGGCCCAGGGCGGAGTTGTCGCCGTCCAGCAACGCCTGGGCCAGGTTCAGTTCGTCGCGCAGGCGCTCCAGGTCCAGGTAGAAGTCGGACCTGGCCTCCAGCCGGGCGGACAGACCGCTGATCTTCTCCTTGGTCACGTCGTTCTTCAGGGCGGTGAAGGAGCCGCCGTCAAAGAGGGCGGCGATGTCCTCCGCCAGGCTGTCGCTCTTGTAGAAGGCCATCTCGGAGATGCTCACCCGGCAGCCGTTGCCCTCCCGCTCGTTGAGGGCGATGGTCAGGGACTTGACCCCTTCCACCGGGGCGAAGGGTAGCACCAGATAGCCCTTCTGCGCGTCCATGGCGGGGGCGCGGTACAGCGTCTCGCTGAGCAGGACCTCTCCCTGGGCGCCTGTGGCGGTCACCTTGTAGGAATTCAGGGCGTATTTATGGTTCCCCGCCAGATAGGGCACCAGGATCACGTAGTTCATGTCCTGGGGCTCGGCGAAGGTGTAGGTGAAGTGGCTGTCCAGCGGCCAGTCCTTGGCCACCCAGTAGGTGGCCGCGTCGCCGTCCACCACCTGCCGGGGCTCAAAACTGGGGCAGAGATTCCGGTCCACGTTGTTGGGGTTGGTCATGGTGACGGAGGTTACATATTTGTTGTCGATGCGGTCATCCGTGGGCAGGTTGGGCATATCCATGGACTCCCTGTCGGGGGTGCCGGAGGCGACGGCGGAGTAGGGGCCGGTTCCCTTGCCGTTGCCCGCCTTCACAGCTACCTCATAGGTGACGCCGTTGGTGAGCCCGGTGAGAGAAACGGAGGTGCCGGACAGATTGCCCCCGTACTGGGCAAAGCTGTTCTGGCCCTTTTCGCGGTAGAACACCTGATAATAGGAGGCGTCCTTGGTGCCGCCCCAGCTCAGCCGCAGGGACTGGTCGGCGGGGGTCACGGAGATGTTGGAGGGGGCGCCGGGCACATTGGCGGGCTGCGGCGTGGCGGACACCACAGCCGAAGGTGCGCCGCTCCATTCGCCGCCTACGTTGTTGACAGGGGTGACCTGGAACTGGTAGGCCTTCAGGTTCTCCAGCCCCGTGACCGTGGCCTGGGTGGAGGTGACGGACATCTGCTGGTTCAGATCTTTGCCGGAGCCGTAGTGGATGACATAGCCAGTGATGTTGCGCACGGCGGTCCACTTCAGGGTCACCTGCTTGTCCCCCGGCACGGCGGACTCGATTCGGAGCTGCTCGTTCTTGGGGTTTTCCGGCACGATGTCCTTCAGAAATTCGATTTGGCGCACCACGGCGAAGCCGAGGTTGCCCTGGGTGGCGGTGACGGTGATAGTGACCTTTTTCACCGGCACCCGTTTGCCCAGGTCGATGGTGATTACCCGCTCTCCCACGGTCCTGCCGATGGCGTGGACTCCCTCGGGAGGGGTGGCGTCAAAGGGCACGCTAAAAGAGGGTTGGCCCTCCAGCTCCACCAGGGCCGTCCCCTTTTGGACAGCGCCGGCGTCGTCAGGGCAGGTGATCTGAATCTGGCTGGTTTCAACAGCCGAGTCGAAGGTCATAGGGATGGTCAGAGCCGCTCCGTTTTGCGGGGTCAGCTTCACCTGGCCCTCGTCCCGGAACAAGTCGGCCGCGTTGCCGCTGGTGACGGTGACAGCGCTGTTGTCCAGCTTGGGAGCGACAATGGCGGTGGTGTCCAACTCCTGAACCTCGCCGGTGAAGCCGATGTTATGGCTGATGTAAGCCAGGTCGATAGCGTCCACCTTGCCGTCGCCATTGAGATTATAGTCAGGGTCGCTCGTGCCCAGCTTGCTGTCCATGGCAGTCAGGTCATCCTTGTCGATCTTGCCGTCGTTGTTTACATCGCCCAGGGAGAAGGTGCCGTCCCCGGTGCCCAGGATGAGAACCTTGGAGAAGCTGTCCAGTGTGACGGAGGTCTTGAAGGTCTTATAGCCGTTGCCGGTAAGAGTCAGCTCGTACTCCGCCCCTTCAGCGGGCAGGCCGGTGAGCTCTACCTTATAATAACCTAGTACGGACTCAGTTGTCAGCGGGACGCCGCTGGTGTTGTCCACCTCCACGGGAAACTCTGACGTTCCATTGGGGAGGGGAATGGTGATATTCGTTCCATCGCCTGTTACCTGGAGCTGAATACCCCGGCTGGCGGCGTTTTCCGGTGTCTGGGGCAGGTCGAATCGGAGGATGAGCCCGATGGAGCCGGTGAGGGCCTGGACGTCCGCCGCTCTGGCAGAGACGGGCAGGCCCGTCAGGCAGAGGGAGCATACCATTATCAGGCTGAGCATCCCGGAAATCAATCGCTTCGCTGCTTTCATATTTGCCACTCCTTATTGATCGCTCCCGCGTTATGTAAATCAAATTATTATGCGGGACTTCATTGTAATATGCCGGAGTGGCCCTGTCAATCATAATCGGCGTTTCCACGGAAAATTTTCCAGCCGCGCCCATGGGCCGGAGCCCCTTTACCTCCGGCCCATGGGCGCGGCTGGCCGCCGGGTCCGGGGCGGGAGGACGCTTTTCGCCGCTTCGGGAAACCCTGGTTCCGTCCGGCTGGGAGCAGGGCAATGCGCCTTGCTTTTTCCTCCGGCAGAGGGTATAATGGAAGCATCATAAATGAGGAAAGAGGTGCGGCCATGATCGCGTCTGAGCGGCAATTTCACATCAACTGCATGGAGGGCGAGGTGGGGCGGTACTGTCTGCTCCCCGGAGACCCGGGCCGGAGCGAGAAGATTGCCCGCTGTTTTGACAACCCCGTCCATGTGACCACCAACCGGGAGTACGTCACCTACACCGGGACCCTGCTGGGGGAGAAGGTGACCGTCACCTCCACCGGCATCGGCGGGCCCTCCGCCGCCATCGCCATGGAGGAGCTGGCCAACCTGGGGGCGGACACCTTTGTGCGCGTTGGCACCTGCGGCGGCATCAAGCTGGATGTGTCCAGCGGCGATATTGTGGTGGCCACCGGGGCGGTGCGGATGGAGGGGACCAGCCGGGAGTACGCCCCCATTGAGTTCCCGGCGGTGGCGGACTACGAGGTGCTCACCGCCCTGGTGGACGCGGCCAAGGCGTCGGGCCGCCGGTGGCACGCCGGGGTGGTTCAGTGCAAGGACTCCTTCTATGGGCAGCACTCGCCGGGGCGCATGCCGGTGTCCTACGAGCTGGAGAGCAGGTGGGAGGCATGGAAGCGGCTGGGCGTGCTGGCCTCCGAGATGGAGAGCGCGGCGCTGTTCACTGTGGCCGCCGCCCGGGGGGTGCGGTGCGGGTCGGCGTTCCACGTGATCTGGAACCAGGAGCGCAACGCCGCCGGACTGGACCAAACCCGGGACGAGGACACTGAGTCCGCCATCCGGGTGGGGATCGAGGCGGTGAAGCTGCTCATTCAAAGAGATCGGACGAGGGGCCGATAAGGGAGTCGAAGAACTCGGCCCGGTCGGCGGCGGAGCCGGTGTTGCTCAGGTTGGGCTCTATGTCGTCGCTGGCCGTGTTCACCGCCATCAGCGCGATATTGCTGCGCATCAGGTCGAAGAGAGAGGCCAATATGGCCAGCTCGTCCGGCGTCTTGCCCTGGGCGATAAAAATGGACAGGGCCGCAGCGACGGCCACCAGATTGCCGCCCTGCGCCTGAGAAGAATTTCCCCCGCACCGCCTCATGCTCAGCCCCCCTTTGCCCCAGTATATGCGGGAATGGGCCAGTTTGCCGATGGATTGCCCCGGGATGGGAAAATTTCCGGCAGAGAGGGCCAAACAGGAAAAGGGCCGCGCCTCCGGAGAGGCACGGCCCTTTTGACGGGACAGGATTAGTAATTCTCGGCCTTGAGCTCGAAGTAGGACTGGGCGTGGGCGCAGACGGGGCACTCGGCGGGGGCCTCCAGGCCGTACTCCAGGTGTCCGCAGTTGCGGCAGTACCACACCTTGACCTCGGAGCGCTTAAAGACCTCGCTGTTGGCCAGGTTCTCAGCCAGCTTTACGTAACGGTCCTCGTGGCTCTTCTCGATCTTGGCCACGGCGTCGAAGGCGTCGGCCAGGGCGATGAAGCCCTCCTCACGGGCGGTGGCCGCCATCTCCTTGTACATCTCGGTCCACTCCTCGTGCTCGCCCTCGGCGGCGGCCACCAGGTTCTCGGCGGTGGTGCAGATGCCGCCCAGAGCCTTGAACCACAGCTTGGCGTGCTCCTTCTCGTTGCCAGCGGTCTCCTCGAAGATAGCGGCGATCTGCTCATAGCCCTCCTTGCGGGCCTGGCTGGCGAAGTAGGTGTACTTGTTGCGGGCCTGGGACTCCCCGGCGAACGCTTTCCACAGATTGGCTTCAGTCTTGCTGCCCTTCAGTTCCATGATGATATTCCTCCTGATTGATAAATTTTGGTGGGGCGGTTTGATCGACTCTCTTAGTGAGAATCATTCTTATTTGACTATACCAGAACGCCGCAGGAATTGCAAGTGTTTTTTCAATATTTTTTCAGCTGGAAGGTATTCCGGCAAATTTTTTCTAAGGAGTCATGACAGATGATAGAGACAAGCGCGTTTCGACTGGACGCACACACCCATACCCTGGTCAGCGGCCACGCCTACGGCACCATCCGGGAGATGGCTGCGGCGGCGGGGGAGAGGGGGCTGGACCTTCTGGGGATCAGCGAGCACGGGCCGGGGATTCCCGGGACCTGCGATCCCATCTATTTCTGCAACCTGACGGCGGTGCCCCGCCGCCTGTCCGGGGTGGAGATCGTCCACGGCTGCGAGGTGAACGTGCTGGACGGGGGGAGCCTGTCCCTGCCCCAGCGGTATTTGGAGCGGCTGGACTACGCCATTGTGGGCATCCACCTGCTGTGCTACAAGGACGCGGGGGCGGAGAAGAACACGGATAACCTCATCTCCTGCATGAGGCATGAGAAGGTGTGCTTCGTCTCCCACCCGGACAGCGACCAGACCCCGCTGGAGTACGAGCGGCTGGTCCGGGCGGCGAAGGAGCACCACGTGGCGCTGGAAGTGAACAACAGCTCCCTGCGCCACCCGGAGAGCCGTCCGGGCTGCGTGAAAAACTACAAGGAGATACTGTCTCTGTGCCGGCGGTACGAAGTCCCCATCCTGGTCAGCTCCGACGCCCACGACCCCAGCGCGGTGGGCCGGTTCGACGCAGCCTGCGCCCTGCTCAGCCAGGCGGGCTTTGAGGAAAAGCTGATCCTCAACACGGATGTGGAGGCCTTTAGGGCGTTCATCGGGCTCTGACAACGGCCAAATGAAACGGGTCCCGTCTTTTGAAATGGCTTCAAAAGACGGGACCTTTTTCGAGAGGGGACAGGGCTGTTCCAGACCCGTCCTCAGCCCTTGTCACGCAGGGCCTCTTCCTCCCGCTGGCGGCACACCTGGGCCCAGTCGGGGATTTTCTCCATGGCCTGGGCCAGCTCTTTGATGACGGCGGGGACATCAATGCCCTGGGGGCAGATCTGGGCGCATTTGCCGCAGGCGAGGCAGGCGGCGGGCCGCTTGTCCTCCGGCAGGGCGTCAAAGCGCATGCGGATGCCGGAGCTGAGGGCGAACCGGGCCTCGTTGCAGGCGGCGATCATGGCGGGTATGTCCAGCCCCATGGGGCAGCCGTCGCAGCAGTACCGGCAGGCGGTGCAGGGGATGGCGTCCTTCATGTCCTCCGCCAGGGCCAGCAGGGCGGTGGTCTCGGAGGCGGTCAGAGGACGGTCCTGGGTAAAGGTGTCCACGTTTTCCACCATCTGCTCCAGATTGGACATGCCGCTGAGGATCATCTTCACATTGGGAAGGCCCTGGAGGAACCGCAGGGCCCAGGCGGCGGCGCTGTCGCCGGGCCGGAGGCGGCGCAGGGGCTCCATCTGCTCCTGGGACAGGGCGGCCAGCTTCCCGCCCCGGAGGGGCTCCATCACCCACACGGCGATCCCCCGGCTGGTGAGCAGGTCGTACTTTTCCTTCCCCTGCTGGAGGGTCCAGTCCAGATAGTTCAGCTGAAGCTGGCAGAACTCCATCTTGTCCCCGCAGTAGTCCAGGAAAGCGGACAGGGTGTCCAGGCTGCCGTGGCAGGAGAAGCCCAGGTGCTTGATGCGGCCCAGCCGCTTCTGCTCCACAAAGTAGTCCACAATGCCCCACCGGGGGTCGGTGTACACCTGGATGGAGTTCTCATACACGTTATGCAGTAAGTAAAAATCGAAATAGTCCACCCCGCACTTGCCCAGCTGCTCTTCAAACATGGCGGCGGGGTCATAGCTGCTGGCGATCTGGTGGCCGGGGTATTTGTCCGCCAGATACCAGCGCTCCCGGGGATAGCGGGCCAGGGAGCGCCCCACCACCCGCTCCGACTGCCCCCCGTGGTAGGGGTGGGCGGTGTCGAAGTAGTTGACGCCGTGGGCCAGGGCGTAGTCGATCATCTCGTCCACCCGCTTTTCGTCAATGGCGGCGGAATCGGTCTGACCGGGGAGCAGGGGCAGGCGCATGGCGCCAAGGCCCAGCCGGGAGAGCTGGACGCCGTGGAAATCGTTGGTCATCATGGTGGTTTTCCTCCTTAAAATATCGTATATCAGAATTATATTGGATTGCGGGGGAGATGGCAAGCCCCTATTCGCTCTGGAAGAAAAAGCAGAATGATGGAAGTTCTGTGAAAATTTATTTTATTTTCCAGAAGATAATGACAAACGCTCTTTTTTGTGGTAAACTTCTAGCGCAAGAGAGAGGAGTTGGACCCATGAGCGACCAAGCGCATGAGCGTTTTTTCATAGAACAGGTCCTGCGGGTGCTGTGCCAGCCGGATGGCGCCTCCAGAGATGAACTCTCCCAGAAGGACGGGATGACCGGCGCGTTTGTCCACTTTATGGACGAGATGCCCGGCGGTTTTCTCATCTACCGGGCCAGCCAGGGGGAGGAGATCATCTACGCCAACCGCAGCCTGCTGCGCATCTTCCAGTGCGAGACCATGGAGGAATTTCGGGCCCACACCGGCAACTCCTTTCGGGGGCTGGTGCACCCGGACGACCTGAAGGCGGTGGAAGAGAGTATTCGGAGCCAGGTGGAGGCCAGCCAGCACGACTTTGACTATGTGGAGTATCGAATCCGCCGGAGGGACGGCGCCATCCGCTGGATCGAGGACTACGGCCACTTTGTCCAAACTGAGTCGGAGGGCGGCATTTTCTACGTTTTCCTGGGGGACGCCACGGAAAAGCGGGAGAGCCTGATGGAGGAGAAAACCCGGCTGATGAACGAGCGGCTGGAGCGGGAGCGGAAGCTGCGCCATCTCATTGAGGAGTATGACAAGGAGCGCACCCTCATCAATGAGGAGTATCTCCGCCAGCTGGAGGTCATTGAGGGCCTGAGCGTCAACTACGAGGCCATCTGCTACGTGGACCTGGACCGGGATCAGGTCATCCCCTACCGTTTGAGTGTGCGCACAGCCGCGCTGTTCTACAACAAACTGACCGACCGGGCCTATTCCAGCTACGCCACCGGCTATGTGGACATGTGGGTGCACCCGGAGGACCGGGAGCTGGTGACCAAGGCCACCTCCCCGGAGTATTTGAAGGAGAAGCTGGAGGACTGCCTTACCTTTTATATCAACTACCGGGTGCTGGTGTCCGGGGAGCTGCAGTATATCCAGCTTCGGGTGGTGAACGTGAGCCACGAGGAGGGCGTCTGCCAGGTGGTGATGGGCTACCGCCGGGTGGATGAGGAGATCCAGCAGCAGATGGAGCAGCAGTCCCTGCTGGCTGAGGCGCTGGCCAAGGCCAATCTGGCCATCAACAGCAAGAACACCTTCCTGTCCAACATGTCCCATGACATGCGCACCCCCCTCCACGCCATTTTCGGCTTCACCTCCCTGGCCAAGCTGAACCTGGAAAACACCGCGGAGGCGGCGGATTACCTGGACCGGGTGGAGACCGCCAGCCGCCAGCTGCTGGATATGATCGACAAGGTGCTGGAGGTGTCCTCCCTGGACGGCGAGACCGCCGAGCTGGAGGAGACGGAGTGCGACCTGCGCCAGACCGTGGGGGATGTGTACAGCTTCCTGGAGCCCCAGGCCCAGGAGAAGGACATCTCCTTCACCCTGAACTGCGACTCCCTGCGGCACAACATCGTATTCACCGACCAGGAGAAGCTGCGCCAGCTGGTGATGTATCTGGCCAACAACGCCCTGACCTACACCAATCCCGGCGGCCGGGTGTCCATCCGGGTGGAGGAGGGGGAGGAGCTGTCCGCCGAGTACGCCGTCTACCGCATCACGGTGGAGGACACCGGCATCGGCATCAGCTCCGAGTTCCTGGATAAGCTGTTCGAGCCCTTTAGCAGGGAGAAGAACACCACCCTGGGAGGGGTTCACGGCATCGGCCTGGGCCTCACCATCGCCAAGAACATTGTGGACATGATGGGGGGCGTGCTCAGCGTCCAGAGCGCCATAGACAAGGGCAGCACCTTTACCGCCGCCTTCCGCTTCCGGGTCCAGGCCTGGCATGCCTCCGCCCGGAAGCAGGCGGAGGAGGGGGCCGCGTTCCGCATCCTGCTGGTGGAGGACAACGAAATCAACCGGGAGATTGAGATGGAGCTGCTGGGGGAGCTGGGGTTTGAGATCGACCCCGCTGAAAACGGGATGATCGCCCTGGAAAAGATGCGGGATTCCGACCCTGACTATTACGACGTGGTGCTTATGGACCTGCAAATGCCGGTGATGGACGGCTGGCAGGCGTCGGTGGCCATCCGGGCCCTGCCGGACAAGGCCAAGGCCAGGGTGCCCATCATCGCCCTGTCCGCAAACGCGCTGGAGCGGGACCTGCGCAAGTCCCGGGAGTGCGGCCTTGACGCCCACCTGCGCAAGCCCATGGATCTGGCCCTGCTCCTGCGCACCATGGAGGAGCTGACGGGACGGACCTGGGGGCCGGGCGAGATTTGAATGGCAATATGGATGGCGGTCTTGGACGAGGCCGCCACCTATATTGGGATACAAGTGAATGATTATTTACTTTTTTCGGCGGCGTTTTCAGCGGAAATTCCAGCCAAAGGTGCTGAGAATGAAAATTTTGCGATCATCGAAACAACACATTGATTTGTGGTTTTGTCTGTGCTATAATGCTACATGTGGTGCGCTGTGGAGGACAGCGGGCCGCAAGCCGATAGACGGTTTTGGAAAACGCTGGAGGAATTTGACGTGGACCAGCTGTTTTGAGGAGGGGGAACATGGAGAGCATGGACCCGGAAAAACTGGGGGAAATTCTGCCGGAGGCCGCTGGCCGCAGTTCAGAGCTGGTGGAGGACTGGGCCTATATCATCAGCAGCTTGAGCAGCCTGTTTTTCTCTACCTACTATTTGAATCTGGAACAGGACACCTTCCGGGCGGTGACCCAGCTGCGCCGGGTGGGGGACCTGCTGGGCAATGAGGTGAACTGCACCGCCGCCCTGCGGATTTACGCCAACCACTTTATCCACCCGGACGACCGGGAGCTGTACCTGCAAACCATCAGCATGGAAAACCTGCGGGGCAGCCTGCGGTGGTGGCAGCCCTGCGTGGCGGTGGAGTACCGCAGGCTGGAGGATGAGCCTGGAATTCCAGACGACCCCTGGAGATGGGTGCGGGCGTCGGTGGTGCTGGCACGCACCGGCCCGGACGACCTGCCCCTGACGGCGGGTTACGTGGCCCAGGACCTCACCGGCGGCATACACGACCAGCGGCGCGCTTGACCGACGGTATGTGCGGCCGGCGGCAGGAGGGAGCTGAACCGCTCCTATTTTTCTAAATCAGCTCCGCCCCGGATGTGGGGACGGAGGAAACAGATGAGAGGGAAGACCTGTGGATAAAATTCTGGTTATCGACGACAGCCCGGTGCAAACCACGTTCCTTTGTTCCATTCTGAAGGACGACTATGAGCTTACCGCCCGCCACACGGCCCAGGAGGGCCTTCAGGCGGCCAGGGAAGGGGGCTGGTCGCTGATCCTGCTGGATGTGGTCATGCCGGGGATGGACGGCTTCCAGCTGATTCAGGCGCTGAAGGCCGACGAAGCCACCCGGTATGTGCCGGTGATCCTCATCACCAGCTTGGCGGACGTGCAGTATGAGGAGCGGGGATTGGTGCTGGGGGCGGTGGACTATGTGACCAAGCCCTTCAATCCGGCCATCATCAAGGCCAGGGTAAACACCCATGTTCAGCTGTACCGCTACCGGACCCGGTTTATGCAGCAGGCCATGGTGGACGGGCTCACCGGCGTGTCCAACCGCCGGAGCTATGAGGAGCGGAGCATTGCCCGGTGGCGGGAGGCGGTGCGGTTTGGCCTGCCCTTCTCCGTGTGCATGTTTGACATCGACAAGTTCAAGGTGTACAACGACACCTTTGGCCACCCGGCGGGGGATCGGGCCATCACGGCGGTGGCAAAAGCGGCCTCCAGCCACTTCAAGCGCTCCACCGACCTGTTTGCACGGTATGGCGGGGAGGAATTTGTGGCGGTGTTCATGGGCGCCGCTGGGGAGACTGCCTATGAGTTTATGAAGTCCGTCCGCCAGTCGGTGGAGGACCTGCACATCCCCCATAATCCCGAGGTGGGGCCGTGGCTCACCATCAGCGCCGGAGGCGTCACCGTCCAGCCCAAAGAGGTGGACAATTACGATACCTGCCTGAAAATGGCGGACACCATGCTGTACGACGCCAAGCGGTTTGGCCGGAACATGGTGGTGTGGTGCGGCACCAGCGGCGAACAGTGGCGGGAGAAATAATTGGATAGGTCAGAAGCCGTCCGGGGAATCCGGGCGGCTTTTTTACAAAATTTTGCCCCTGGGCGCAACCGATGGCCTCCTGGGACACTCTATATAGGCAGAAAGCGCTTTTGAGATCCGTGAAAAGAGGGGGTGAGAGGCCATGACCGACCAGGAGCTGGTGGAGCTGTTCCTGGCCCGCTCAGAGGAGGCGGTGCCCGCCCTGGCGGAGCGGTACGGCCCCTATTGTTGGGCGGTGGCCTCCGGGGTGCTGTCCGACCCGCGGGACGTGGACGAGTGCCTCAACGACTGCTGGCTGGCGGTGTGGCGGGCCATCCCTCCGTCCAGGCCGGAGCGGTTCAAGGGCTGGCTGGCCGCCGTGGTCCGCAACCGGGCCCTGGCCATGGGGCGGGAGAACAACCGCCGCCCGCCCACGGTGGATGAAGCCGCCTTAGAGCTGGCCTCCTGCCTTCCGGCGGGGTCCGACCCGTTGAAAGAGGCGGAGTTCCAGGCGCTGGGGGAGGCGGTGGAGCGGTTTCTCCGGGCACAGCCCAAGGCGGTGCGCATTGCCTTTGTCCGGCGGTACTGGTACAGCGACAGCGTGGAGGACGCCGCCCATCGTCTGGGGTGGTCGGTGAGCAAGACCAAGAGCGCCCTGTTCCGGGCGCGGAACAAATTGCGGGAACAACTGCGAAAGGAGGGCTTTTTGTGAAAAAAGAGCAGATTTTTGAGCTGATGAACGCCGTTCCTCCCGATCTGGTGGAGGAGGCCGATATTCAGGCCCCTGTTAAGCGCAGGTTTTCCAAGGGGGTCCGGGGGGCGCTGATCGCCGCCTGCCTGTGCCTGGCGCTGGTGGGGACGGCTTTCGCCGTGACGGAACTGGCCGATCTGAATATGCGGGTCTACTGGACAGCACCCTTCAGCAATAAGGACGGCGCTAGCGTGGAATTCGCGGTGGACTTTTACCCGCTGGACAGTTTTACCCAGGAATTGATTGCGTTGGGGGCGGAAGATATGTCCCAGCAGTGCAGATATTTCAACAACTGGGACGAGATGCAGGCGTTTGTCGGTGTTGAGGTTGTCCACAATCCGGTACTGGACAGCGCCGAGCCTGGGCCGAAGGTCGGAAACCCCTGGAATCAGGACTGGCTGACCCATGTTTTGCTTGTGCCTGTGTCCACGGAGGATGGGGAGCTGAGGATCATCCAGGAAAACGGCTCCTATCTAGTGGACGGCATCCGAGTCGAGGTATTCGCGGCCATCTATACCGAACGGGCGGCAGGGACCCTCTATTATAGCAGCAAGGGATATCCGACCACAGCGGAGGGATTCCGGCACGTAGACGGGCACTATGAAAAGGCGCTGGGAGACGGCATGCATGCCAGGTTTGGCATGGAATACGGGAAGGACTGTGAGGTGACCCAGGAGACCTATACCACCCCAAACGGCCTGGACGTTCTCATCATCCAGGCGTTCCAGCCCGACACGAAGGAAACCAGCTTTGGCGCCCATTTCCTCATGGATGGCGTGCTGTTCCAAGTAGCGACGTGGGTAGACGGTACAAACGGTGCGCTGACGACCGACCACGCGATGGAGGTTTTGAAAACTGTGTTGGACGGCTTTGAGGTCTGAGCGCGGCCCCCTGAAAGCGGTTTTGCTTTCAGGGGGGGTTCTCATTCTTGCCCATGTGCGGGGGGCGCTGACGCAGACTCGCGGCGCTCTGAATAAAAGCGCAAAGAGGGACCCAGCTGTGGCTGGGTCCCTCTTGTTTGCTATTTCTTTTTAAACGGCCACCAGGAGCGCTTTTTGGTAGCCACCGGCTTTTTTGCGGGGGGGACCTCCGCCCTCCGTCCGCTGGGTGCCGGGGTCTGTGCGGCGTCCAGGGCCTTCAAGGCTTCCGCGGCCTTTTTATAGCCCTTGTCCGCCGCCTGTTGGTAAAGGGTCCGGGCCATTTCCGGGTCGCGGTCCGTCCCCTGGCCCAGCTCGCAGCACCGGGCCTTCAGGTACAATCCCCGGGGGCTGCCCTGGGCGGCGGCTTCCTCGTAGAGAGCGGCGGCCTTAAAGGGGTCCTTTTCCACGCCCGTACCCTTCATGTAGCAGTCGCCCAGAGAGCAGGCGCCGTCCAGGTGGCCGCCCTTGTGGGCCAGGGCGTACAGCTCCACCGCCCTTTTTTCGTCCTTTTCCACCCCGTAGCCGTTTTCATAGCACTCGCCCAGCAGATACTGCGCCCTGGGGAACTGCTGCTCGGCGGCTTTGGCGAACCATTTGGCCGCCTCGGCGTCGTTCTCCTCCACGGATATGCCGTGGTAGTAGAAGAAGCCCAGATTGCACATGGCCCGGGCGTTGCCCTTTTCCGCCCCCATGCGGTACAGCTCCGCCGCAGTTTCCAGGTCCTTTTCCACCCCGTGGCCCAGCTCGTAGCACAGCCCCAGGGAGCAGGCGGCGGGGGGATAGCCCCCCTGGTGGGCGATGGCGTACAGCCGTGCGGCCTCCTGGTAATCCTGGTCCACGTTAAGGAAATAGAAAATCCCTACAAGAATTATCCGAAAGCAGTATTTATCGGTGCAGCTATAACAGTTATCATTTTCGTGCTGGCTAGTTTCGCACTG
>ERZ779623.504-NODE-504-length-14695-cov-8.285246_pt1 | contig 14695 bp, 14 predicted proteins | sample MGYA00514189_ERZ779623 | MGnify/ENA primary metagenome ERZ779623 (study PRJEB29562, sample SAMEA4376712) | mouse gut metagenome | isolation source: Cecum | study: EMG produced TPA metagenomics assembly of the A DSS colitis mouse model was used to assess the... | reverse complement strand
TCAGGATTCCCGCGTCAAATCGCCTTGCCTGGCAAAAAAATCTGCCCAAATCCGGCATTCCGCCAATTTTCAAACAAGGCCTAGCCAAAAATTTTTTTCATCGCCCCCCTTGACAAACTGTTTATTCTGTGTATACTGTATATGAACAGTGAAACGGAGGAGCTTCCATGGAAATCATCATCCGCAACACCGGGGGCCAGCCCATCTACGAGCAGATCTACTCCCAGCTCAAGGCCCAGATCATCGCCGGGGTCCTGACCCCGGGGGAGGCCCTGCCCTCCATCCGGGCCCTGGCCAAGGATTTGAAAATCTCCGTCATCACCACCAAGCGGGCCTATGACGAGCTGGAGGCCGAGGGCTTTTTGTATACCGTGGCCGGGAAGGGCTGCTTTGTGGCGGAGAAGAACCTGGACCTGATCCGGGAACAGCAGCTCAAGGAGCTGGAAAACCACCTGACCGCCGCTGCCGGATTGGCCAAAAGCTGCTCCGTGACGGTGGAGGAGCTGATCGGCATGCTGCGCGTCCTGTTAGAGGAGGAAAACATATGAACGCCATTGAACTGAACCATATCTGCAAGTCCTTTGGAGAATTTGCCATCCGGGATTTGAGCCTTACGGTACCCAGCGGCACCATCTGCGGCCTGGTGGGGGAGAACGGCGCGGGCAAATCCACCACCATCCGCCTGCTGATGAACGCCCTCCGCCCCGACAGCGGGACCGCCAGAGTCCTGGGGGTAGACGCGGCCTCCCCGGAATTCCGGGCTGTCAAGGAGGACGTGGGCGTCGTCCTGGACGAGGCGTATTACCCCGAGACCCTCACCGCCGCCCAGGTGGGGAAGGTGATGGCGGGGACCTACCGGCGCTGGGAGCAGGGGGTCTACGAGGGCTACCTCCGCCGCTTCGACCTGCCGGGGAAGAAGCCCTTTAAGGACTTTTCCCGGGGCATGAAGATGAAGCTGGCCATCGCCGTGGCCCTGAGCCACCAGCCAAAGCTGCTGATCCTGGACGAGGCGACCTCCGGCCTGGACCCCATCGTCCGGGACGAGGTGCTGGAGATTTTCAACGAGTTCACCCGGGAGGAGGACCACTCCATTTTGATCTCCTCCCATATCCTCAGCGATTTGGAGAAGCTCTGTGATTACATTGCCTTCCTGCACAGGGGGCGGCTCCTCTTTTGCGACGAGAAGGACCAGCTTCTGGAGACCTACGGCGTCTTCGCCGGGACGGCGGAGCAGCTGGAGAGCCTCCGGGAGGAGGCCGTCCTGGGCCGGGAGGCCAGCGGCTACGGCGGGGTCCGGGCCCTGGTCCGGCGGGAGGAGGTCCCGGCGGGCCTGGAGCTGGAGCGGGCGACGGTGGAGGATATCATCCTCTTTATGGTGAAAGGAGCAAAATGATGAAAGCGCTGGTACAGAAGGATTTCTATGTGATCTGGAAGCAGATGAGAATTTTTGTCCTGGTGTTGGTGCTGCTGTCCATGGTGAACAGTGCGTTCAATACGGTGTTCCTGGTGGTCTGGTGCTCCATGCTGCCCTATACGGCCATGGCCTATGACGAGCGGAGCCATTGGAACCAGCTGGCGGCCATGATGCCCTATTCCAAGCGGGATATTGTGCTGAGCAAGTACGTGCTGGGCTGGATTTGCATGGCGGCGTCGGGGGTGTTCTGCCTGGCGGTGCAGGCGGCGGCGGGGATTGTTTCGGGAAGCGCGCCCAGTGTTCCCACCCTGCTGGCGAGCCTTTGCTTGGGAATCATCACCCTGGATATCACCTTACCGGCGGTGCTGCGCTTCGGCGTGGAGAGGGGAAGGATGATTTTCATGGTGGTGATCTTCGGCGTGGCGATCTCCATAGGGATTCTTGTGGACATGGTGGATGAACTCCCCAGCCTGCCCGTTCCCCTGGTGGTGCTGCTTCCCCTAGGGGCGGCGGCGGGAACGGCGCTTTCCATCCCGCTGTCCATGAAGCTCTACAAGGAGAATTGAAAGGATAGGTACGCAATGCCCCATGTACCAAATAATCTGCTGCTGCTTCTGCTGCTTTTGCCGCTTGCGGACCGGCTGTGGAAGATGTGGAAGGACCACCATTAAGGAGAGATGACATGAAAATACCAAGCGCTGCCCCGTCTGCGGCTCCACGGATGTCATCCGGGTCCCGGACGACGCCCACCGCTACCTCTCCAACGGCATCTTCCTCACCCGGGCGCTGATGGTGAAGCGGATTCCCGTGGCCCGCTATGTCTGCCATGACTGCGGATACCTGGAAAACTGGGTGGAGAACCAGCACGAACGGGACGAGATCAAGCGGGCCTGGGGATGATTGCGAACCGCCCCTCCGCCATACGGCGGAGGGGCGGTTCCCTTATGTGCGCTGCAGGCTCCTTTGCAGCAGGCCCATCAGCGTCTCCGCGTGGGCGTAGGACTGCTTGCTCAGCTCCTCAAAGAGCTTCGTGAGGCAGGGGTCCAGGCTGTCCTCGGCGGAACGGGCGTAGTTGAAGCCGCTGCACGCCGCTGCGTGATAGCGTTCCCGGAGGGCGGGGCACCAGCGGCCGACGTAGATGCGCTCCGTGCTGACGCTGGGGCGGCAGCGCTGGCCGGTGATCAGGTAGTGAGCCGCCATCAGCCGACGGGCCTGGTCCTGGAGGTCCTCCGCCATGTCCCGCAGGTCCCGCCTGGCCCAGGAGGGGGCCTGGCGGGCCAGGGCCAGGAGATAACGCCGGTCCGACAGCGCCGCCTCCATATAGCCGGTGATGACCCCCAGCATCTCCGCCGCCTCGGTGCCCATGCAGCAGGGATTCCGCTCCGCGCCGGGGAGCGCGGAAATGGCCGGGACGGGCACGGCGGGGGTTTCCGGCGCGGCTGGAACGGCGGGTACGGCCGGAGTGGGAGCAGCCGGGGCTGCGGGAACCGGTGCTGTGGGCAGGCTGACGGCCTCGGAACGGACGGAAGCCGTCTGCTGGACGGAGGCCGTCATGCCGGGGTAGGGCTCCAGGTTCGGAGCTACCCGCTGCCAGATGCGGTCATATTGGCGAAAATCGTAAACTTCCGGTGTTTGGGTCGTATGTTCCATGAGGGGTCCCTCCTTTTCCTCCCAGTCTATGCAAAGGGCAAAAAATCCGTTCCTGTTGCGTCTGCAACATATAAGGGCGGCGAATTTGGGTAAAATGTAGGGGAAATCCCAAGGCATTCGTTGCATTCTCCCGTTATATCTGGTAGAATGCTGTCTGACACAGCAAGCAAAGGAGGATTCCCCCATGCTGGAACTGAGACACCTCAGCTACGCCGTTCACGAGGACGGCGGGGAGCTGGGCATTTTGAACGATATCTCCCTCACCGTGGGCGACGGGCAGCTGGTGGTCTTCACCGGGCCGAACGGCGGCGGAAAGACCACGCTGGCGAAGAGCATCATGGGCCTGGTGAAGCCCACCGCCGGGCAGATTCTCTGGAACGGGCAGGACGTCACGTACATGGGCATCACGGAGCGGGCCCGCCTGGGCATCAGCTACGGCTTCCAGCAGCCCCCCCGGTTCAAGGGGCTGACGGTCCGGGACCTGCTGACCCTGGCCAGCGGGGACGAGGCGCTTTCCAAGGACCGCTGCTGCCAGTACCTCACCCGGGTGGGCCTCTGCGCCAACGACTACCTGGACCGGGAGGTGGACGCCTCCCTCTCCGGCGGCGAGGTGAAGCGGATTGAGATTGCCTCCATTCTGGCCCGGCAGGCCCCGGGCTCTTCCGGAGGGGGCTCCCCCGGGCCGGGGAAGCTGATGATTTTCGACGAGCCGGAGGCGGGCATCGACCTGTGGTCCTTCGCCCGGCTGACGGAGACCTTCGAGCAGCTCCACGCCGCCGGAGGGGCCACCATGATCATCATTTCCCACCAGGAGCGCATTATCTCCCTGGCGGACGAGGTCATCGTGGTGGGAGACGGGCGGCTGCGCCACCGGGGGTCCCCGGCGGAGATCCTGCCCCAGATTCTGGCGGATACTCTGGGCGCCTGCCCGGTTATGAGGAAGGAGGCGATGGCGCAATGATGGATACCGAGATTGACCGCAGCTTGCTGGAAAAAATTGCGGACCTCATCGGCAAGCCCGTGGGGGCCTTTAACATCCGCAAGGACTCCGGCTGCGATGGCCGCCAGTCCACGGAGCACATTGAAATCACCTCCAAGGAGGACAAGCCCGGCATCGACATCCGGGTCAAGCCCGGCACCGTGGGGGAGACCTGTTATATCCCCGTCATCATTACCAAGTCCGGCCTTCAGGAGATGGTCTACAACGACTTCTTCATTGGCGAGGGCTGTGATGTAAACATTGTGGCGGGCTGCGGCATCCACAACTGCGGCGGGGAGGAGTCCCGCCACGACGGGGTGCATACCTTTTACGTAGGCAGGGGCTCCAGGGTCCGCTATACGGAGAAGCACTACGGCGAGGGGGACGGTACCGGCAGCCGGGTCATGAATCCGGAGACGGTGGTCTACCTGGAGGAGGGGGCCTCCATCCAGATGGAGACCGTCCAGATTCGGGGCATCGACTCTACGAAGCGGACGACGAAAATCGTCTGCGGGAAGGGGGCCGAGGCGGTGGTGACGGAGCGGCTGCTGACCCACGGGACGCAGACGGCGGAGAGCGACATGGAGATTGTCCTGAACGGCGAGGACTCTAAGGGCCGGGTGATTTCCCGGTCGGTGGCCCAGGACCGGTCCGAGCAGGTGTTTTACCCCCGAATGGTGGGCAGCGCCCCGTGCTTCGGCCATGTCCAGTGCGACTCTATCATCATGGGGGAGGCGAAAATCAAGTCTATCCCCGCTATCACCGCCAACTGCACGGAGGCCCAGCTGGTCCACGAGGCGGCCATCGGCAAAATTGCCGGGGACCAGCTGTTGAAGCTGGAAACCCTGGGCCTCACCGAGGAGGAGGCCGAGGACTGCATCCTCAAGGGATTTTTGGCCTGAGAAGAGAAGAAAACGCCCCGCCGGACGGCGGGGCGTTTTGCATATGCTCAGGCAGTCCGGGCTACCACGCCCGCAAAGCTGAACCAGCCTCTCGGGTCCCGGAACGCTCCGGTAAGAGTCTCCCGCAGCTCCCAGTCGGTGCCCTTGGTGTAGAGCGGAGCCATAGCGTGGTTCATCAGCAGCAGGGCCTCGGCGTCGTGGAGGCAGCCCATCCGGGCGGTGCCGTCGGCGGCTCCGGCCACAATCTTCATCAGCGTGTCATAGGCGCTGCTCTCATAGCGGACCAGGTTTTCCCGGCTCTCGCTGGTCCAGGACATCAGGAAGCACTCCGCGTCGTTGGCGGAGGTGGTGAGGGTCCGGCCCGCCAGGTCGTACTCCCCGGCCCGCAGGGCGGACATCAGCCCTCGCTCCGTCAGGCCCTTGGGCGTGGCCTGGACTCCCAGGACCTCCTGCCACTGCTGGCAGAGGAGCTGGGCCACGGCGTCGTGCACGTCGTCCTTTAGGTACAGGAATTCCAGATCGCCCAGGTCCGCGCCGCTGTTGTAGCCGGCCTCCTGCAGCAGGGCCCGGGCCTGCCGGCAGCGCTCCTCGTAGCCGCCGGGGTCGTTGTCCAGCAGGGCGGCGCTGAGGGTGCGGAAATCCCCCTCCTCGTTCTCCGGCACGCCGGGGGGGACGACGCCCTCCGCCGGCAGGGCTGCGGCTCCCGCCGCCTGAGCCAGGGCATTGCGGTCGATGGCCAGGCTCATGGCCTCCCGGAGAGCGGGGTCGCTGAAGGGCTCGGACGCGCAGTTGAACAGGGCGGCATAGGTGGCCAGCTCCGGCAGGGGGGTCCACTCCGGGTCCGCCGCCAGCTCGGTCAGGCGCTGGTCCGGCAGAGGCCACACGGCGTCCACGGCCTTGCTCTCATAGAGGGACCAAGCTTCCTCCGCCGAGCCGGCGAAGTGGAAGTCGATGCTCTGGGGGCCGGGCTGGGCGGCGTAGTACCGCTGGTTGGCCTCCAGCCGGAGGAGGCGGCCCTCCTCCTGGGCGGTTAGGGTGTAGGGGCCGTTGGTCACCAGCTGGGTGGGATCTCCCGCCCACCAGGACTTGCCGCCGGAGGCGGCCTTCAGCTTTTGTACCACGTCCTGCCGCAGGGGCATGGCGGCGGGGGAAGTGCAGACCTCCTTTAAAAACCAGTCGTAGCGCCCGTTCAGCACCACCACCAGGGTGCTGTCGTTCTTCGCCGTCACCTGGAGCAGACTCATGTCCTGGGCGGCCCGGGCCTCCTGATAGCCCTTGACCACGGAGAGGAGGTCCGCGTACCGGGAGCCGGTGGCGGGGTTCGCCAGCCGCTGCCAGGCGTAGACAAAGTCCCCGGCGGTAACGGGCTGGCCGTCGGACCAGCGGGCGCTGCGGAGGCGGAAGGTGTAGGTAACGGTGATGGCGCCGTCCTTGGTCTCCTCTTCCTGGTCCACGCTCTTGGCCATGCCGGGGAGGACGCTGGTTTTCCCGGCGCTGTCCACCGTCACCCGCATCAGGTTTTCATAGAGATGGGCCAGAACGGTCTGGCTCCGGGCGTCCTCGGCGTAGATGGGGTCCAGGGACTCCGGGGCGGCCCCCACGCAGACGGCCAGGGCCATGCCCTCGCCGTCCTTGGCGCAGCCGGACAGCGCCGTCACGCACAGCACGGCCGGCAGCAGCAGGGCCGTCAGGCGCTTGATGAGCTGTTTCATAAAACCTCCAAAGACGGCGGGGCCGTCTCTTCCTGTGATGATGAGCCGCCCGCCCGGGCGGATTTGGCAGACATCTATTATAAAGAATTTTGCCCGCCTTGTAAAGGCGGGCAGGGCAAAAAAGTAACAAATATGACAAAAATTAAGGAACCGTTCAAAATTTTGGGGGAACGCCCTGGGGTCAAAGGGTCTCCAGAATCTCCGCGACGGTCCGGCAGCGGGTGGAGAAGCGGGCCCGGAGCTCCGGCGCGGCGTTCTCCATTAAATAGGGACGGCCCACCCGCTCCAGCATGGGGACGTCGTTGTAGTTGTCCCCGAAGGCCATGACCTCCTCCAGGCCGAGGCCCAGGGCCTCGCAGAGCCGCCGCACCCCCAGGCCCTTATCCGCCAGGGTGAAGTCCAGCCAGACCGCCCCGGCCACGGCGCAGCGGAAATGCCGTTCCCACTTGGGGAACAGGGCGGCCTTGGCGGCTTCGATGCCCTTGGGGCAGTAGGCGGAGACCTTGATGATATCCTCCGGCACGTCCGCCGGGGCGGGGAGGACGGCGGTGCGGTTTCCCAGGAACCACTGAATCTGCGCCTCCAGGTCCGGGGCCTTGGGGCAGAGGTAGCTGACGTTGGCCCCGGAGATTAAGACCTCCGCCCCGGGCAGGGCCAGGATGTCGGCGCAGAGCTCCTCGGAGAGGCGGCGGTCCATGACGGTCTTGCTGAGAATGGGGCCGGGGCTCCCGGGGCCGTAGACCACCGCGCCGTTTTCGCAGAGGAAGGGCACCCGGTCCGCCACCGGGGCGAAGAGCCGCCGGAGGCTGGTGTACTGCCGCCCGCTGGCGGGACAGAAGAGGACGCCCTTTTTCTCCAGGCGGCGGATGTGGTCAAAAATTTCCGGCGGAATCTCTGCGGCTCCGTTCTGGAGCAGGGTCCCGTCGATGTCGCTGGCAATGAGGCGGATCATACCGGCGCTCCTTCCTCTCAGAATTTTTTCGTCAAATCGAACAGGCTACAGTATAAACCAGGATTTCCCGCAAAGCAAGCCCAAACCGAGGTTTTCCCTTGGAAAATCTGCCGCAAAAGACGATTTTTCATTTATGAGAAACTTTTCACAAATAGAAATTGGCGGTTTCTACAAAAAGATTGACGAAAGAATAACATTTGTTGACATTTCTATTTTTACTGCCCATAATATTATTTAGGAAACCAAAAAAACTTTTAGGAAAGAAGTGAAGTCATGAGCAGACTGGAAGTGAAGACCCCCGGCCAGGCCCAGGCGGTGGTGGAACAGCTCTACCGGAACATGGAGCGGCGGATCGCGGCCAGCCCGCCGGGGCTCTGCCCGGTGGACATGGCCCTGAATTTCCTGGACCTCTGCCGGGCCCAGACCTGCGGCAAGTGCGTGCCCTGCCGCATCGGCCTGACCCAGCTTTCCAATATGATTCGGGAGGTGCTGGACGGAGAACCGGACCTGAGCATCCTCCGCCGGATTGAGAAAACCGCCCAGGTCATTGTGGATACGGCGGACTGCGCCATCGGCACCGACGCCGCCAATCTGGTGCTCATGGGGCTCAGGGGCTTCCGGGACGACTATGAGGAGCATATCCTCCACCACCGCTGCCTGGGGTCCCTCAAAAACCCCGTGCCCTGCGTGGCACTGTGCCCCGCCGGGGTGGACATTCCCGGCTATATCGCCCTCATCAGCGAGGGCCGCTGCGGCGACGCGGTGCGCCTCATCCGTAAGGATAATCCCTTCCCCACCGCCTGCGCCTATATCTGCGAGCACCCCTGCGAGGCCCGCTGCCGCCGGAACATGGTGGACGACGCGCTGAATATCCGCGGCCTCAAGCGCTACGCCGTGGACCACGCCGGGGATGTGCCCCAGCCCAAGCCCGCCAAGGCCACCGGCAAATCCGTGGCCATCGTGGGCGGCGGCCCCGGGGGACTTTCGGCGGCCTACTACCTGGCCCTCATGGGCCACAAGGTCACGGTCTATGAAAAGCAGCGGGCCCTGGGAGGCATGATGCGCTACGGCATCCCCAGCTACCGCTTCCCCCGGGAGAAGCTGGACGCGGAGATTGCCTCCATTCTGTCCCTGGGCATCGAGGTACATACCGGGGTCAACGTGGGAACCGACGTGTCCTTCGACGAGCTGAAACAGCAGTACGACTGCCTCTATCTCTCCATCGGCGCCCACACGGACAAGAAAACAGGCATCGAGGGGGAGGACAGCCTGGGCGTCGTCTCCGCCGTGGAGCTGCTGCGGCACATTGGGGACAACGAGATGCCGGACTTCACGGGGCAGAATGTGGCGGTCATCGGCGGCGGCAATGTTGCCATGGACGTGACCCGCTCCGCCATCCGCCTGGGGGCGGAGAAGGTGACCTGCGTGTACCGCCGCCGTCAGGAGGACATGACCGCCCAGGCCGAGGAAGTCGAAGGGGCCATCGCCGAGGGGGCGGAGGTCCTGACCCTCCAGGCGCCCCTGCGCATCGAGGCCGACGAGAACGGCCACGTGGCCGCCCTCTGGACCCAGCCCCAGATCATCGGGGAGATGGACAAGGCGGGCCGTCCCCGGCCCAATACCGCCAGCGTGGAGCCCCTGCGGATTCCGGCGAATACCATCATCGTCGCCATCGGCCAGGGCATCGAGACCCGGGGCCTGGAGCAGACGGGCATCAAGATCCAGCGGGGCGGGGCCCTGCTGGCGGATTCCAGCACCCAGCTGCCGGATATGGTGGGCGTGTTTGCCGGAGGCGACTGCGTGACGGGCCCCGCCACGGTCATCCGGGCCATCGCCGCCGGAAAGGCCGCCGCCGCCAACATCGACGAGTACCTGGGCTTCAACCACGAGATTGAGTCCGAGGTCAAGGTCCCCACACCCAAGTGCGCGGACCTGCGGCCCCGGGGCCGGGTCAACGCCACGGAGCGGGAGGCCGGGGAGCGCAAGGGCGACTTCCAGTGCATCGAGTGCGGCATGACGGACCAGGAGGCCGGGCAGGAGTCCTCCCGGTGCCTGCGGTGCGACCACTTCGGCTATGGAATCTTCAAGGGAGGACGTGTGGAGAAATGGTAAACGTGACAATCAACGGGCGGGAGCTCACCGCCCCCAAGGGGACCACTATCCTGAGCGCCGCCGAGAAGGCGGGCATCCCCATTCCCCACCTGTGCTATCTGAAGGAGATCAACGAGATCGCCGCCTGCCGGATGTGCATGGTGGAGGTGGAGGGCACGGAGCGGCTGGTCCCGGCGTGCAACACGGAAATTCTGGAGGGCATGGTCATCCACACCAACTCCCCCCGGGTCCGGGACGCCCGGAAGACGAACCTCCGGCTGATTCTCAGCCAGCACAACTCCAACTGCACCGTCTGCGTCCGCAGCGGCTACTGTGACCTCCAGAAGCTGTCCCATGACCTGAACATCCACTACCAGCCCTATCCGGTCCAGCCGGAGCGGGCCCAGGTAGACCTCAGCGTCCCCATCGTCCGGGAGGCCAGCAAGTGCATCAAGTGCATGCGCTGCGTCCAGGTCTGCGACAAAATCCAGGACATGAACATCTGGGACGTGGCCGGGACGGGCTCCCGGACCACGGTGGACGTGAGCTATAACCGCTATTTGAAGAACACGGACTGCGTGTTCTGCGGGCAGTGCGTCACCCACTGCCCCACCGGGGCCCTGACCGTCCGGGACGATACCACCAAGGTCCTCCGGGCCCTGGCGGACCCGGACGTCACCACCATCGTCCAGGTGGCCCCGGCGGTGCGGGTGGCCTGGGCGGAGGTCTTCCGCCTCCCCGCCAAGCAGGCCACCACAGGCCGCATGGTGGCGGCGCTGAAAAGCCTGGGCTTTGACTATGTGTTTGACACCAACTTTGCCGCGGACCTGACCATCATGGAGGAGGGCAGCGAGTTCGTGGACCGCTTTACCCACCGGGGGAAGTACCGCTGGCCCATGTTCACCTCCTGCTGTCCCGGCTGGGTGCGGTTTTTGAAGACCCAGTACCCGGCCTACACGGACCACCTGTCCACGGCGAAATCCCCCCAGCAGATGTTCGGCGCGGTGGCGAAGAGCTACTTTGCCGAAAAGATGGGCCTGGACCCGAAGAAGATCTGCGTGGTGTCCATTATGCCCTGCTCCGCCAAGAAGGCGGAGAGCGAGCTGCCCACCATGCGGGACGCCTGTGGGGACCCGGACGTGGACGTGGTGCTGACCACCCGGGAGATGGTGCGCCTGTTCCGCAGCGACTGCATCATTCCCACGGACCTGGAGGAGGCGGAGTTTGACAGCCCCCTGGGCAGCGGCACCGGCGCGGCGGTGATTTTCGGCGCCACCGGCGGCGTGATGGACGCGGCTCTGCGGAGCGCCTGCTATCTGGTCACCGGAAAGAACCCGGATGCCGACGCCTTCAAGGCCGTCCGGGGGGAGAAGCCCTGGAAGGAGGCGGTCTTCAACATCCCCGGAGCGGGGGACGTCCGGGTGGCGGTGGTCAGCGGATTGGCCAACACCCGGCGGCTGATGGAGGCCATCGACGAGGGAAGCGTGGAGTACGATTTCGTGGAGGTCATGGCCTGTCCCGGCGGCTGCGCGGGAGGCGGCGGCCAGCCCATCCACGGCGGGCAGGAGTACGCAGGCACGCGGGGCGACAAGCTGTGGAAGCTGGACGCGGGCTCTGAGCTCCGGTTCTCCCACGAAAACCCGGACGTGCAGGCGCTGTACCGGACCTACCTGAAGAGGCCTCTGGGCGAGCGGTCCCACCACCTGCTCCACACGGACCACAACGCCTGGTCCGCGAAGGAAGCCGGGCGGCAGACGCCATCCTCATAAAGCGCAGAGCCCCGCCGGTTCTACCGGCGGGGCTTTTGATAGGTGACGGATGGGAGGTCAGACCGTGCGCAGGAACCGGAGGAACGCCTCACGGCCCTCCGCCGTCCGTTTATAAACTCCGGCGTGCTCCAGGACCTGGGCGAAGACCAGGCCGGTCTCCTTCTGGACGATTTCCAGGGCGTTCTCTGGGGTGATGTTATAGTTGGGGGCAAAGGCTTCAGCCCAATCGGCGTGCTTGGCGGTTTTTTCGTCCGTCCGGAGGTCCCGGCGGTTTGCGAGGCAGTCCGCCACCGCCGCCAGCTCTTCCTTCAGCCGGGCGGGGAGCACCGCCAGGCCCATGACCTCTATGAGGCCGATGTTTTCCTTTTTAATGTGGTGCAGTTCATCGTGGGGGTGGTAGAGGCCCAGGGGGTACTGCTCCGTGGTCAGGTTGTTTCGCAGCACCAGGTCCAGCTCGTACTTCTCCCCCCGCCTCCGGGCAATGGGGGTGATGGTGTTGTGGGGCACGCCGTCCGTTTCGGCGAGGATGACCGCCGCCTCGTCCGTATAGGTCCGCCACTTGCCGAGAATTTTGTCCGCCAGCTCAATAAGCCTCTCCGGATTTTCTGAGGCAATCCGAATGACGGACATGGGCCACTTCACGACGCCCGCCTCTACGTCCTCGAAACCGGGGAAGGTGAAGGGGGTCTCCACGGGGGCCTTTTCCATGGCGAAGGTATAGCGCCCGCCCTGGAAGTGGTCGTGGGCCAGGATGGAGCCGCCCACGATGGGCAGGTCCGCGTTGGAGCCCACAAAGTAGTGGGGGAACTGCCGCACGAAATCCAGGAGCTTTCCGAAGCAGGCCCGGTCGATCTTCATGGGGGTGTGCTCCCGGTTGAAGCAGATGCAGTGTTCATTATAATAGACGTAGGGGGAGTACTGCAAGAACCAGGGGGAGCCGTTGATGGTGATGGGCACCACCCGGTGGTTCTGCCGGGCGGGGTGGTTCACCCGTCCGGCATAGCCCTCGTTCTCCGCGCAGAGCTGGCAGCGGGGATAATCGGAGGCGGGGAGGTCCCGGGCGGCGGCGATGGCCTTGGGGTCCTTCTCCGGCTTGGAGAGGTTGATGGTGATATCCAGGTCCCCGTACTCCGTGGGGGCCTTCCACTGCATGTCCCTGGCGATGCGGTCCCGGCGGATGTAGTTGGTGTCCTGGCTGAACCGGTAGTACCAGTCCGTGGCGGCCTTGGGGCCCTGGGCATAGAGGGCCTGGAATTTGGCGGTGACCTGAGCGGGGCGGGGGGTCAGCCGCCCCATCAGCTCCGTGTCGAAGAGGTCCCGGTAGACCACGGAATTTTCTTTCAGCACGCCCCGGGCGTGGGCATCGTCCAACAGCTCCTCCAGCACCGGGGCCAGCTCCACACCGTCCCAGTCCCAGCCGGGGGTGGCATAGCCGTCGATTTTCAAAACGTCCAGAATCGTGTTGACCGCCCAGATGTACTCGCTTTCCTCAATCAGCCCCGTCCGCAGGGCATAGGAGGCCAGCTTGGATACGGCTTCATTGACCATAATATTGTCCCTCTCTTTTAAAGTCTTTTGAAAAGGCTTTTATAAAGCTGTGAAGCGCTCAGGAAACCACCACGCAGCCGCCCTGGGGGCGGACTCGGAGGACATGGCACATGCCGGGGCCCAGCAGGGCCTCCATCCCGGAGCGGAACGCGTCCAGCTTTTCCAGGGGAACGAAGGCCTGAATGGTTCCGGCAAAGCCGCCGCCGTGGACCCGGATGGCCCCGGTCCCCTCCAGCAGCTCCCGGCCGAAGGCCAGGGCCACGGGGATGGCCTGCTGCCGGGGGTCCGCCGTGGACCAGGTGTTCTGGAGGTGCAGGGAGGAGGAGGCGCCGGAGGCGTTCACCAGGGCCAGGAAGCCCGCGAAATCCCCCCGTTCCAGGGCGTCCGCCTCCTGGACGGCCCGGCGGTCGTCGTCGTAGAAGTGGAGGGCCCGGAGGACCGCCCGGTCGCCGCACTCCCGCCGCAGGGCGGGGATGGCGGAGCGGAAGTCCGCCTCGGGGACCTCCCGGAGGAGCTGCTTGCCGAAGTGGACCGCCACGGAGCGCATCTCCCGGGTGATGTCGGAGTAGTCCTCCGTCAGGTGCCTGGCGCTGTGGTCGGAGCCGGTGTCCACGATGCACAGGGCGTGGCCGGACCGGGTGAAGTCATAGGAGATGGGCCGGACCGCCGGGTTCGCCGGGTCGCCGAAGTCGATGTCCACCGCGCCGCCCACGGAGGAGCCCATCTGGTCCATCAGGCCGCTGAGCTTGCCGAAGTGGACGTTCTCGGCGTACTGGCCGATTTTCGCCAGCTCCACGGCGTCCAGCTTCCCTTCGCAGAAGAAGTGGTTGAGGATATTGCCCATCAGGATCTCATAGGCGGCGGAGGAGCTGAGGCCGGAGCCGGAGAGGACGCTGGACACGGCGCAGACGTCAAAGCCGCCCACCGGATAGCCCCTTTGGGCGATGCCCTCCGCCACGCCCCGGACCAGGGCGGCGGAGGTGTTGGCCTCCTCAGGCCGGGGGCTGAGGCTGCTGAGGTCCACCTCCAGGGTGGGGTAGCCCTCGGACTGGACCCGGATGATGTTCCGCCCGTTGGGGGCGGCGCAGGCCAGCATGTCCATATCCACGCTGGCGCAGAGAACGTGTCCCCGCTGGTGGTCCGTGTGGTTGCCTCCCAGCTCCGTGCGGCCGGGGCCGCTGAAAAGGGCGGCGCCGCCCCTGGGGGCGAAGGCGTCCGCCAGGGCCCCGGTGACGTGCAGGGCCCGGGCCCGGGCCTGGTCCAGCCCCCCGGCGGTGTAGACGGCGGCGAGAGCGGCGTCGCACTGGCCACCCTCCAGGGCCTGGAGCAGTTGATTGCAGGTATACATGATGTTCCGCCTCCTTTTTCTAGTCCTGTCCAGTATAGTAAATTTCCGGCGGGAATACAATGGTAATTTTATTGCGTTATAGTCAACACACTTGAAAAGAATCATCGTGATTCTGTTCAACCTGGCGGCAGCAGGACTGCCGCCAGGGACCGCATAAGCGGGCGTGTGTTTGACTTCATAGTCGAGGCACACGGGCGGAGCCCGTCCGGCGGGCCTTCAGCCCGCTGGTGGAACATCCGAAAATTGCGGATGTTCAAGCGTTTCCACTATACCTGGGGAACCACTGATTAAATCCCCGCACACAGCTTCACGCCATAAATTCCCGCTGGA
>ERZ779623.501-NODE-501-length-14720-cov-5.947630_pt1 | contig 14720 bp, 16 predicted proteins | sample MGYA00514189_ERZ779623 | MGnify/ENA primary metagenome ERZ779623 (study PRJEB29562, sample SAMEA4376712) | mouse gut metagenome | isolation source: Cecum | study: EMG produced TPA metagenomics assembly of the A DSS colitis mouse model was used to assess the... | reverse complement strand
GGAGAAGAGTACCTCAGACAACTTCGAAATAGGATAAGAAGTAAAGGAAAAAAGAAAACTATTCGGCTGCGCGCTTTAGGCTGCTTTAGCAGCACATCAAACCTACCGGCATTAGCCGGTAGTGGTTGAGTTTTGCTTTACGTCTGTTCATTTAATTTTTTCTAATATATTCAATACCCTTTCCAGAGCCTGATCCATGTTATAATACTTAAAATCAGCCAATCGACCACATAAATACAAATTTTCATATTTTTCTGCCTCTTTTTTGTATTGTTCATATAATTTTTGCGATTGTTCTGTCAATACAGGATAATATGGTTCCGTTTTCATTCCTGACTTATATGGAATAGAATATTCAATTGCATAAGAAGTGATATTTCCGACATTTTGTATAGGAAGCTTTGTATATTCTGTAATCCGAATAAAATCGCTCGCTTGTGGATAGGCCACAACCGGAGCCATTTGAAAGCTTTTCTTTGACTCTGTTTTCCACTCGAAACGCAATGAACGATATGGTAAGCGACCATATTTGTTTCCAAATAGTTCATCTGCAGCGCCTGTATATATGATAGGCCCGTCAAAGATTCTTCCATTATATTTTATACAATTATGTGATTCGTCTAATTCTAATTTCTTCAATGCATTACACTCTAGTACAACATTTATTTTTTTGTAATTAAGCAAATTTTCAAAAAAATGTGTGTATGATATTTTGGGCATTACTTGAAATTCGTCATCAAAATATCCAATACAATAATTAAAACGTATAGGTACACGTTGTAAAATGCTAGGGTCTATCTCTGTAGGTGATACTCCCCACTGTTTTGCTGTATACAGACTATAATCATTATCAAATAAGAAAGTAGCAAAATTTCTTATATAATCATTTTTGTGATTCATCAATTCCAGTACAGTCGCCACTGACTGATTTGGATATTCTTTACGAATTGCTTCTTTTATCTTTATTGCCTTTTGCTTTTCAAAAAAGTCATCTATTGTTAAAAAATTGAATGGAGTCGGAGTATATTTGTCATTAATAACAGCACCACATGTTAGTTTAAACTCAACCCATTCCGCGTATTGACACATATATTTATATAGATATTTCTTCTGGGTATGAAATGTATGAGGACCATATTTATGCACTAATATTCCAGACTCATTTACATAATCATACATGTTCCCCCCTATATGTTCTCTCTGCTCCAGAACTAAAACATTCTTTTTTTGTTGTTCTGCTAAATATCGTGCTGCAACCGCTCCTGACAGCCCACACCCAACCACGATTGCATCATAGTCATACATTTTCAAAATCCTCCATAAACTTCCATAAAGTTTTTAAATGTTTGTAAGTTTTTATCTTTTTCTGCTAATATTATATTCTCAAATCCGCCTATTTTTTCTAAAGGCCATTTTACTGCAATATCCTTATCATTCCATATTATTCCATCATCATACTCACCATAAAATCTCTCTGCACATTTATAACTTACTATGGATTCTTCTAAAACTAAATAACCATGTGCACAACCTGCAGGTACTAAAATTTCATTATGTAATTTACCTATTAAGTCAAATCCAATCCACTGTTTGAATGTTGGACTATCTTTTCTCAAATCAACTACAACATCATATACATGCCCAGAAATACACCGAACCAGTTTGGGCTGCTGCTTTACTCTCTGAAAGTGTAATGCTCTTATTACACCAATATATGATGTTGTATAAAATACTTCTTCAAGATCATATTTAATACCATTAGACTCAAATACTTCTTTGGAATAATCTTTAGTAAAACATCCTCTTATATCATCTGCATTAAAAGGGGTCACTTTTATTAATCCATGAATCTTTGTGCTCTCAAATTCAAACTTTTGCATTATCTCTCGTCCTCCATCAGCGTAACTTTCCACCAGTCTCGTGTACGCCTACATCCTTCTCCAAAACTTACTTCTGCCTTGAATCCAGTATCCGCTTCCGTCTTAGAACAATCGAAATCTTCTAGTGGCTGATTGATACCAGTAAATGGAACATCTCCAAAAATAAATTCTAAATCAGGTGCAATCGCTGCTTTCATTTCTAAAAGAAACTCTTTTAACGGTTTTGCATGTGACGATCCAATCAAATATTCGCAAAATGGTTTACCATTTTCGCCAATTAATCGAAAAGCTTTGGCAACATCATCAATGTACACAAAATCATAATTCTGTGTACCTGCTGTGAACTGAGGAGATTCTCCCTTAATACACTTCTGAATAGTTGTATTAACCATCCGTGGGCTTCTTTCTCCGGTTCCATATGCATTTGTAATCAGTGCCCATATTAAATCAATCCCTATATCTGCCGCGACTGCTTTACACATTGTATGCGCAGCAAGTTTACCACTGCCATATATATATCCTAACCCTAGTCTATTCCCCGGAGTAAAAACTGCTCTCATGGTTTCCAATTCCATGATACTTCCTGCGTTTACAAAACGCACACATCCCACTTTCTTAGCTAGTCGCATACAATCAATTGTCCATTGGGCGTTTTTGAGTTGTAACTCTGTATCTGCCCGCTGCGTACCTGCTGATCCAGACCATGCAAAATGATAAAAGGTATCAGCTCCACAATTTTGCAATACATTCTCCAGTGCAACAACATTTTCCAGAGAAAAGGGATAAAACATAATCTTATCGCTATTCGGAAGATTATTATTATGTCCATCCATATCTAGTGCAATAACCTCTATGCCATAATGTATTAATTCTCGCGTAAGGGCTCCGCCTACAAAACCGTTTGCTCCCGAAATTATAACTTTCTTCATATCACTTGTCTCCTTGTTAGTCATTCCATACTTTCCATGGTGCCGTTCCGTTTATTAATAATTCTTCTAAATACATTTTCTCTTTCATTGTATCCATGCACTGCCAAAAGCCATAATGCTTATACGAAACAAGTTGCTTTTCTTCTGATAATTTCTCTAATGGTTCTTTTTCAAATGTAGTCTGGTCTCCATTAATATAATCAATTACTTCTGGCTGTAAAACCATATATCCGCCATTTATCCATCCCCCGTCTTCCTTTTTTTTCTCTGCAAAGCGATCAATAAATCCGTTTGAATCAATCTCAAGTGTTCCAAACCTTCCACCGGGTTGAACTGCAGTCATTGTTGCAAGTTTTTCGTGTTTTCTATGAAATTCCACAACATCAGCTATATTTACATCACATACACCATCACCATATGTTAATAGAAATGGTTCATTCCCAATATAATTTTTAACACGTTTAATTCTTCCTCCTGTTAGAGTATTTAATCCAGTGTCCACAATCGTAACTTTCCACGGTTCTGCAACATTATTGTGAATGGTTAGGGAGTTTTTCTTTGAAAAATCATATGTAATATCTGAATGATATAAATAATAATTAGCAAAATATTCTTTAATAACTTGTTGCTTATATCCTGCACATATAATAAAATCATTAAATCCATAAAAAGAATATTCTTTCATGATGTGCCACAAAATAGGTTGTCCGTTAATTTCTATCATTGGTTTTGGTTTGACCATACTTTCTTCGCTAATTCTTGTACCAAATCCTCCTGCCAATATAATAACTTTCATTTCAAATCCCCACTAATTCTTCTTTGTCAATAAGCAAAAAAACATTTTGGCGTACAATCTCATCTTAATGGCAATAGAATGTATTGCTATATCACTTTTAGTTACTTTAAATTTAGGATTTTGTTTTACCCTATCAATTAAAACCTTATCATCCTTTTTCAGCTTTCCCTTTTGTTTTAATAATTGGCTTGTTCCTGAAGTGGTTGAAACTCTAAAATTAGTTAAACATTCATCAATATATGCAACATTTCCTTCCATAGAAAGACGCATCCAATAATCCCAATCTGAAGAGTAGCAGACTTCGCTAGAAAACTCTCCGACTAGTTCACTTGAACTCCTGCGAAATAGTACATTTGAAGGCTCTCCAAATAAATTATGTGTTCTAAATGATTTTCGTGCCAGCCATTTGCCATCGCAGATCATATCTTTATGAAACGGACGTCTTTTCATGATATTCTTATCTTGTTCATCCACAACATTGGATGCATTAAATACAAAAACAACATCCTTATGAGTCTCCAGAATATTTAATTGCTTTTCTAGACATTCTGGCTGTAATGAATCATCTGCGCATAGTAAATGTATATATTCTCCTTGTGCACGATGCAAACAAATATTCCAATTGCCAAACATTCCATAATTTCTTTCATTTTGTATTAGATGTATTCTGGAATCTTTAAAATTACGCACCTTGTCTATTGTATTATCAGTAGAGCAGTTATCTATAACCAATAATTCATATTCTGTAAACGTTTGATCTAAAACTGATTGTATTGTCCTTTCAATATATTGCTCCCCGTTATATACTGGAATACAAACACTTACTTTCATATTCATTACACCTTTCTTGCTATGATATAAAGTGCATTATATTTGGATTTTCATTTACGTAAGTACTCTTGTACAATATATCTAGGACGTTCTTTTGTCTCCATATATATCTTACCTATATATTCACCAATTACTCCAATGGCCAAAAGTTGCAGACCGCCAATTCCCCATATTGAAATAACAATAGTTGCCCATCCTTGAATAGTTCGACCCATACAATAGCCGATGCCATAGTATATGAGCAAAAAGATACTTATTACAAATAAAAATATACCCATTAAAGAGATAAAACGTATGGGTTTAATGCTCAAAGATGTTATTCCATCTAAAGCAAAGGATATCATTTTTTTTAAGGGATATTTGGACTTGCCAGCATAGCGTTCGTTTCGGTCATATTCCACGATGTCTGACTTAAAGCCAATCATTGGAACGATTCCACGTAGGAATAAATTGACTTCCTTAAAACCTTCTAATTCATCCAGTGCACGTTTACTCATAAGTCTGTAATCAGCATGGTTATAAACTATATTTACCCCCATGGCTTCCAAAACTTTATAATAGCATTGAGCCGTTGTGCGTTTGAACCAAGTATCTGTCTTGCGTGTACTTCTCACTCCATATACAATGTCACACCCCGAATAATATTTTTCTACAAACTGATCTAATACTTCAATATCGTCCTGTAAATCGGCATCCATTGATATTGCCAGATCGCAATCAGCTTTAACTGTCATTAAGCCTTCTAATAAGGTATTTTGATGTCCACGATTTTTTGAAGACTTTATTCCTAACACATATAGATTATTCTGAAACATTTCTTCTATCATTGACCATGTATTATCATGCGATCCATCATCAATAAAAACGATTCTACTGTCACTTGATATTAATTGCTTATCTATCATTTGATTCATTTTCTCTGTCAACCGCTTTTCTGTTTCTGGCAAAACCTCTTCTTCGTTATAACAAGGAATGACAATATATAATTTTCCATTTTGATTCATTAGTTTCCTCCTCGTCCAGTTCTATACTTTTCCTGATGTTCTGCAAATAATAGGCAATTATAATTTTTTATAAACATCTTTTTGACCTCCAAGGACTACTTGCCTTAATGTCCTTATTATCCTAAAATAGGGACATGACATAAGCGCTTAAACGTTATTTATGATAGCACAAAAAAGTAATTTTGTATAGTATATATCAAATATTTCTATAAATTGCCTAAAATAATACCTTATTAATATCTGTATTTTACTAAAAAAGTTCTATACAGTTCCTTTTTTGATTGATGTCCGGATGAACATACATATTCATTGTAGTACTAATATTGGTATGTCCTAGTATCTCACTCACGCATTTGTAGTCCGCTCCATTTTGTATCAGTCTTGTTGCAAAACTATGGCGAAGACTATGAAAATTTAAATATTTAATATTATGTTTTTCTAAAAAATTTTCATAAAATCGCCTAAACGTGCGCGGTTCCATAAAAGTTGAATCGTTTGTTAGTATATATCCATCTTGCTCAATATCAGGCAAACATTTTATTGTATCCTGTATTTTCTTTGATAATGGAATACTTCGGATTGACTTATACGTTTTAGGTTTACCAATAATTATTTTTGTGGTTGGCTGTTCTTTCTTATTATAAACCCTTTGAAGAGTGTATTGTATTGTAACAATATTCTGCACGTAATCAATGTTGTTCCAACGCAGAGCGCACAATTCTCCTATTCGCATTCCGGTATTTAAACTTAAAAGAATCCCAAAAGATTTAAATGACAAATCGGAAAGAACTGCTTCAATAATCATATTTTGTTCTTCATGTGTGAAAACTGCATTTTTAGTTTTCTGCGATTCGGGAATATAAGCTATTTCCAATGTCAAAGGTGCAATGAAATTCTTTTTTACAGCATACTTTATGATTTGTTTTATAAGCATTACTAAATTTGCTATTGTGGATTTTTGGATTGTTTTATCATTTTGACCTTGAATCTGCCATTTATACACTACTTCTTGTACTTCTTCCTCAGTTAGTTCTTCGATATTCTCTTTTCCAAGCGCAGGTATAATATAATTTTGCAACTCAAGCAGGTAGTATGCACTGGTTGATTCTTTCAGATACTTTTTCTTTGATTCGTACCATTCTAATGCAAGATTTTCAAATTTCATAATTAAATAACCTCTCTTTTTGTCCCTATTTTAGGATAATAAGTACATGAAAGCAAGTGGTTCTGCATATTCAAAAGTTTGTTGCAAACATTACATTTTTTAGTAAGAAATTCTTAGGCATGGTTGATTATAGTGAAAGTACAGAAATTTTCAAAACTCACCCCAGACTATTCTCTTAGAAGATATAAGGTATTTGGAGGATAGAATGAAAAAGAAAATATGTTATGCAAGTTTCGCTGCATCAATTACGGCAATTTTCGATTTATATAGGAAGAACAGCTAGCCCTAAAAATCTCGTAATTTATATCATCAGCCTGGTCAGTTATTTTGTTGTATATGGATTAATTATGTTATTTGTCAGAAACAATTGTGAAGATAAGAAATCAATAGGAAATATTATATTGGGCAGCCTGCTTTTAGGACTACTTATTATGCTGGGGATTAATAATATTTTAGAATCGGTTCCAATGTATGCCTTTTATGGGTGGACTATTTTACCAGATTGGATAATTGTAATAGTTATATTGCTTGGAAGTTGGCTTACATTTTGCAAATTATATAGTGGGGGTATGATAGCACGCTCCTACTGTTGTATATTCTAGCGATAATAGCTTATGCATGTTCAAGATATAATCCCAATATTATTAATGCAGATACTTATGATGCGAATGCATATTTAACTTCAATTTATAATGTTCATTTTAATATCCCTTATACCGTTGAAACGACAGGAATTTATGGACATTATGCGATATTTTTTAAAATTTCAATGTTACTATTTGGCGGAGATGTGATAACAATATCCCGACTGATAGCAATAATATCAGCAATTACAATGACTGCGTTCTGTTATGCTGTAAACAATTTAATTCATAATAATTATGTCAGATGTTTAGTTATATTAGCGGCTCTTTTGGAGCCACTGTATGCATTGCCATTTAGTTACTATCAAACTTCTCCTAATAGGTATTTGTTTCCAGTGTTATTAATTACATTGATGTGTTATGACATGAAGAGTAATAAAAAATAACTGTTTGGTTAGGGGACGCAGTTGCTTGTCTTGGTGTACTATGGAATTTTGAAAGTGGAGTTGTCACTGTAGCGGCATGGTTTGTGTACCTGTCAATTAAGCAGCTTCAAAATGGTTCATTACATATAATGCCTAACATAATAAGGAACTTTTTAATGATGCCAATCGAGGTTATGAGCGCAATAGGTATTATGGAGGTATACAATGTTCTCTGTGGAGGGAAAACATGTATTTCAGCATTTTTTTATCCATATAATCATCATTTAGAAGATTTTTTATTACCAATAGCCTGGGGAAATTATGCCTATATTTATGTACTCCCTATTTTACTGAGTATGTTTATGTGGTTCATTTGCAGTATTAGGAAATTTGATCGTTTTAATAATTATGCAGGGGTTATCGAGGCAACATCTACAATGGTTATCGGACTATTTTCATATTATATGAATCGGTTTGCATCCTGTAATGTATGGTTAATTGTTTGGGAACTTTTGTTGCCTTTAGGTATATTGATTGAAAAAAGCCTGCCCCATATTAGAGAGATTATAAATGACAAAAGAGCTACATTATATGTGATATTAAAATCAGTATTAGGAACATTTGCTATATGTATTTTATCATCCCTGGATCTAGAAAATATTTTTTCAGGTGGGATGCAGCAATCATTATATGAACAAGGTACAAAGAATGTGGAGCAAATGGAGGAACGGGCAAAGGAAGTAGAAAGTGTTGTGCCTAAAGATACCTATGCGGCAGGCGGTGGTACAGCGCCATTATATAATATTCTGGAATGGGATACAGGATATCATAATAAACGCCCTTCCAAACTTGGTCGCCAGGTCAGAAGCATAAGAAAAATTTATTAACGAACTCTATGAAAAAGAAGCAATGTTTACTGCAAATGATGTTTTAGATTTGAACAATCTGCTTACAAATGGCAATTTTGAAGTAACACATTCAATCAATTTTGGATCCAGAACATATTATTATCTTACTTTAAAAAATGTATAGGAAGGGAAAAAATATGAGTAGCATGAACGAAGCAGAAGCAAGAGAACAGATATTGAATTTAGTGGCTGACTATGCCCAAAGGTATCATAATGTGGAAAAGAAGTTTGAGGAGGGAGACAGAATCCCATATGCATCACGAGTATATGATGAGAAAGAAATGGTGAATCTGGTTGATGCAGCCCTTGAATTTTGGCTGACGGCAGGAAGGTATACAGAGAAGTTTGAGAAAGATTTTGCGAAATATTTGGGAGTGAGATTTGTTAGTCTTTGTAATTCGGGATCTAGTGCAAATCTGATTGCATTTGCCTCATTGACTTCGCCATTATTAGGGGAAAGGCAGCTCAAGGCAGGGGATGAAGTTATCACGGTAGCAGCCGGATTTCCTACGACAGTGACTCCGATCATTCAGTATGGCTGTGTTCCTGTGTTTGTCGATGTCACAATTCCAGGATATGATATTGATGTTACGCAGATGGAAAAAGCATATAGTGAGAAGACAAAAGCAGTAATGATGGCACATACGCTTGGTAATCCATTTAATTTAAAAGCAGTTAAGAAATTCTGTGACAAATATAATTTGTGGTTAATTGAAGATAACTGCGATGCGTTAGGTTCTACTTATAGGATTAATGGACAAGAAAAATTTACGGGAACAATAGGTGATATAGGTACTTCTTCTTTTTATCCACCACATCATATGACAATGGGTGAAGGCGGCGCTGTATACACGGATAATCCATTACTCAATAAAATTATCCGGTCAATGCGCGACTGGGGTCGGGATTGCATCTGTTCATCAGGTCATGATAATATGTGTGGGCATAGATTTGATAAACAATACGGAGAACTTCCTTTGGGATATGATCACAAATATGTGTATTCGCATTTTGGTTACAATTTGAAGGCGACAGATATGCAGGCGGCAGTCGGGTGTGCACAGCTTGAGAAATTTCCACAATTTGTTATAAGAAGAAGAGAAAATTTTGAATATTTGTATGAAAAATTATTTCAAGGAGGAGCCGCGGAGAAGTTAATCATGCCCATCGCAGAGGAAGATTCCAAACCCAGTTGGTTTGGATTAATAGTGACATGTCGTGAAGGAGTGGATCGCAATAAAGTGGTGTCTTATATTGAGGGCAAGGGAATACAGACAAGGATGCTTTTTGCGGGGAATCTGATTAAACATCCTTGTTTTGATAAAATGCGAAAGGAACAAAAGGGCTATCGGATAATTGGCAATCTGGAAAATACAGACCGTATTATGAGAGATAGTTTTTGGGTAGGAGTTTATCCCGGGATGACCAAGGATAAATTAGATTACATGGCAAAGATTATGATAGAGGCATTAAATCAATGAAAAAAGTAATTGTAACTGGAGCCAATGGATTTGTAGGTAGTGCAGTCTGCAGGGAGTTAAGCAAAAGAGGCGTGAAGGTTACTGCTATAGTGAGGAGTAAGGAGTCATCAGCCGAAAGATTAGAGAATCTTCAAAATATCGACATTATATATTGTGAACTGCCGGAAATCCATAATTTGGACAAAATAGTAGATGGCAGGGGGTATGATTGTTTTTATCATTTTGCATGGACCGGAAGTGCAGGAGCACTGAGGGGGGATTATGGGATTCAGTTAAGAAATATTGAATATTCCTGTGATGCTGTCCATACAGCCAAACGCCTTGGATGTAAAAGATTTGTATTTGCGGCAAGTATAATGGAATATGAAATCAATAAGTTAATGCAAACAGATAAGAGGATAGGAATTAATACATTATATTCTACATCGAAAGTGACTGCGGAATATATGGCCAGAGCCATTGCAGATTCTATAGGAATAGAGTATGTGGGCGGAATCATTTCAAATATCTATGGTCCAGGCGAATATAGTCCACGACTAGTCAATACCACTATCAGGAAATTGTTAATCGGTGAGTTTTGTAAATTTTCTTCTGGAGATCAGATGTATGATTTCATTTACATTGAGGATGCCGCAAAAGCTTTTTGCACACTTGGTTCAGAGGCGTCTGCTGATAAGTCATATTATATTGGAAGCTTAAATCCCAGACCATTAAAGGAGTTTTTAAGGGAAATAAGAGATATTATATCGCCAGGAACCAAGATCGGTTTAGGAGATTTGGAATTTGATGGTGTTTCGCTTACATATAAGGAGTTTGATATATATGCTTTGAAAAAAGATACTGGGTTTGAGCCACAGGTATCCTTTCGGTCTGGCATTGAACAGACAACATATTGGTTAAAGGAGAATTTACAGAATGGGAAACTTTGAATTTGAAAAAACTCTGTTAAAGGATGCATATCTGATTACTCCTACTTATGTGGGGGATCATCGTGGAGGCTTTACCAAAATATTTGAGAAGCAAATATTCGCTGATACAGGAATTGATTTTCAATTGAATGAAACATTTATATCAATTTCTGCTAAAAATGTTATACGGGGAATGCATTTTCAGTTGTGTGATCCGCAAGCTAAGCTTGTGAGTGTTCCTGTCGGTGCAGTGTTTGATGTAATAGTAGACCTTAGGATGGAAAGCGCAACATATAAGATGTGGCAGCGATTTGAAATAAATGATGAGAATCACAAAGTGCTATATGTGCCAAGAGGGTTTGCACATGGTTTTCTGTCCAGAAGAGACGGAACGCATATGCTCTATCAGTGTGACGGAAAATATGATAAGGAAACAGACACAGGAATAAGATTCGATGATCCTAATCTGAATATTATGTGGCCGACAGGGCATTTGGATCAGTGTATTCATTCGCAAAGGGACTTAGAACTTATGAGTTTGAGGGAATATGAAGAGAATCCAATGAAATTGTAGGAGGATGAAATATGGGAAGCCTAGTAAGCGTATGTATACCTGTGTATAATGGAGGCGCATTTATAAGACAAACTATTCTGATGGTGCTGAATCAGAATTATGACAACATGGAAGTTTTGGTCAGTGATAACGCGTCAACCGATAATACAATAGAAGAGATTAAAAAGATACAAGATAAACGTGTTAGATTGCTGCAAAATAAGGCAAATCTCGGTATGGGCGGAAATTGGAACAGTTTATTAAAGCAGGTGAAGGGAGATTATGTAATAATTGTATGTGCCGATGATTTCCTGCTTCCGGGAGCAATTAAAGAAAAGGCAAGTATACTTGATAACTATCCCGACGTGAATATTGTTTCATCAGCTTCCTTTGTTATGAATGAAAAAGGAAAGAAGATTATGAAACGCCGTCCTTTTAAGGGATCGCGCAAATTTGACGGAAAGTCAATGCAACAGGAACTTTTTATAAAAAGAAACCTGTTTGCAGAACCGACAAATAATATGTTGCGCAGAAGTGCCATGCTGCGTACAGGTGAATTTGATGAAGCGCTCTGGTACACGATTGACTGGGATTATTGGATTAGGATATTAAACGAAGGAAACGCGTATTATATAGACAAACCTTATTCAGGATTTAGAATTTCTACATCTTCTGCGACAGGCTCAAGCCTCGGCGAAAAAGAAAAAATTTTAAAGGATGAACAGGTATTTCTTAGAAAATATAAGAATGGAAACATTATTTCAATTACGCAGGATATGTTGGAACAGAGAAATAGAAATGTGCAAAAAAGGCTGAGCCAGAAAATACTATTTATGAAAATTGAGACAGTGCTGTCTAAAATCAGACAGGGATAGGGAGGAAACTATGAAAGCGGTTATTCTTGCAGGGGGATATGGTACACGCATTTCTGAAGAATCACAATTCAAACCCAAACCTATGATTGAGATTGGTGAGATGCCTATTTTATGGCATATTATGAAAATATATAGTGTATTTGGAATAAATGAGTTTATCATTTGTGCAGGATATAAACAACATGTAATTAAGGAATGGTTTTCCAATTATTTTCTCTATACATCTGACATTACATTTGATTTTGCAAATGAAAATGATGTAATTGTGCATAACCAGCATTCTGAAGCATGGAAGGTTACAATTGTTGATACTGGACTTAATACGATGACAGGCGGACGGGTGAAGAGGATCCAGGATTATATAGGAAATGAAACTTTTATGCTTACATATGGAGATGCGGTCGGTGATATAAATATTGGTGAATTACTTACATTTCATAGGTCTCAAGGGAAAATTGGCACTATGACAGTTTACAATTTTGGTCAAAATAAGGGTGTTGTTGAAGTTGCTGAAAATGGACTTGTTAATGAATTTAGGGAAAAATCAAATTTTGATGGAAATCTCATAAATATAGGCTTCATGGTATTTGAACCGGACCTTTTTAACTATATTGATGGTGATGATATTGTTTTTGAGAAAGAGCCAATGGATGCCCTGGTTAAACGTAAAGAGTTAGTATCCTATATACACAGGGGGTTTTGGCAGTGTATGGATACAAAAAGAGAGAAAGAAAAGCTTGAAAAACTGTGGGAGTCAGGAAAAGCACCTTGGAAACTTTGGAATTAAATATGCGAAAGGAATTTAGATGAATACAACATTATATATTGTAATACCCTGCTATAATGAAGAACAGGTATTGCCGGTTACATCGGATATGTTTCTTGAAGTGATAAAGGACTTAATACACAAAGGAAAGGTCAGTGACAAAAGCAGAATCCTTTTTGTGAATGATGGCAGCAGGGATTGTACATGGGAGATTATCAAGCAGCTTTCTCTAAAAGATGAGCACTTTGTGGGCATTGCCCAAAGCCGGAACAGGGGACATCAAAATGCGGTTTTAGCTGGGTTGATGGAAGCAAAAGACATGGCGGATATAACGATATCTATCGACTGTGATGGACAGGATGATGTTAAGGCAATGGAAACTATGGTTGATGAATATCATAATGGTGCAGAGGTTGTATATGGTGTGCGTAGTGAGAGAAAAACAGATAAATTTTTTAAACAGTTTACAGCAGAAAGTTTTTATAAGTTATTGAATATTATGGGAGCAGAAGTTGTATTTAATCATGCTGATTATAGGCTTGTATCGTCTAAAGTGTTACGGGAATTTGAGAATTTTAAAGAAGTAAATATTTTTTTGAGAGGAATGTTTCCATTAGTCGGGTTTAAAAGTACATGTGTATATTATGAGAGGCATCAAAGGCTGGCTGGCGAGAGTCATTATCCGCTCGGCAAAATGCTGGCATTGGCAATTGATGGCATTACAAGTCTTAGTGTGAAGCCGATACGAATGATTACGGTATTGGGTATTGTGGTCGCAATCATAAGTTTTATAGCTTCGTTGTGGTCTGTGGTTTCAGCTTTTACAGGAAACACAGTGCCAGGATGGGCAAGCATGACCTGTATTGTCACGTTATTGGGAGGTATTCAATTAATATGTATTGGTATCCTAGGCGAATATGTCGGAAAAATTTATTTGGAAACAAAAGGACGTCCACGATATATTATTAGTGAAAGAACGTGGGATCGGGAATAGTTTTTTGAGGAATTCTGCCCAATCAATGCATAATTGAGTAAAGTATATATCATAAGGAAAAAGTATGTGGGATACTACATAAGACAAAAAGCGCTGCAATCTTTTTAATTATAACTTAATATCCCGAAATAATTATACACTGGTTGAAGCTAAAAGTGGCTTGAACTAGTGAAAATATTGGAATTTATTATGTTTTCTCTATAAAACAGTGTATAAATAATATAATTTAAGAGTAAATATTATACACTGTTTTAAGAGGTGCCGCCTATGTCATCCTACGTTTATGTTAAAAATCCAAACGGTAAAACCTACGTTTATGAAAACACCACTTACTGGGACAAGGAGTCAAAATCCTGCAAACACTACCGAAAAAGCATAGGACATCTTGATCCAGATACTGGGGAGGCATCCGTATCCTTTTCATATCCAGGTCGTTTTTAAGGTCATCGAAACATTTGTCCACGGAATCCTTGTTCCGATAAACTTCAAGGGCACGAACCTTATCCTTGATATCGTTCATAGCAAGAACAAACCAGCCTATCCTATTGCGCTTGTGTTCTATAATAGCTTCCTCGTTATATTCGGCTTTGATGCCCCTGACAGGCGTTTCCCTGATGAAGA
>ERZ779623.497-NODE-497-length-14776-cov-6.185178_pt1 | contig 14776 bp, 15 predicted proteins | sample MGYA00514189_ERZ779623 | MGnify/ENA primary metagenome ERZ779623 (study PRJEB29562, sample SAMEA4376712) | mouse gut metagenome | isolation source: Cecum | study: EMG produced TPA metagenomics assembly of the A DSS colitis mouse model was used to assess the... | reverse complement strand
TAGAACACCATATTCAGTCTTGGATTAGAAAGGTCCAAAAACTGTAAACTGCTGTCCTCTCTATTTTCGACCATAAAATTATCCTTACCCTTTCTGCGGTCATTTTCCCGCCAACAATATCACAATCCGTTTTATCTCTCTGTACAGAAAGATAAATCTGCATAAAACAGCATTGAAGATAACCCTTCCCCAATGTCTGTATCACACTGTATCATTAAGACCTGTCAGTATCTTTTTCGCCATATCCCTGTTGCCCTGCCCTAATTCAAAACGGTAATTCTTACCGCCGAAGAATACAGGCATACAGCGTTCCATGATGCGGTCATAAATCCTTGCGTGCTCCAAATCCTGCGGATTTCCCAATATGTCAAGCTGTATGTTTGTCGTGATGATGAAAGGCTTTCCCGACTTGTAACGTTCATCAATGACCGTATAGACTGTTTCAAGCGTATACTGTGTGTCCCGCTCAATGCCCATATCATCAATCACAAGCAGCATGTAGCGGTTCAGGCTTGCAAGGTACTCATTCCTCTCTGCACTGTAAAGACCTCCGAGCGCATTTAATATTTTCGGGAAACTCGTCATAAGCACTGGTATTTTTTTCTCCAGCAGCGCATTAGCAATACAGCCTGCAAGGAATGTCTTGCCTGTTCCGACATTCCCCCAAAACAAAAGCCCCTGTCCTGCCTGCATCATTTCTGAAAAATGTTCCACATACCGCTTTGCATATATGGCATTTTCCTGTGACGTATCGCATCTTTCAAAGGTATAACCGTAAAATGTCCTGTCCTGCAATCCTGCACTTTTCATCTGCTGGATACGCATGAGATTTTCTTCCGCTTCATGTCTGGCACGTTCTTTTTCTAACTTTTCCGCCGCACATCTGCACAGACAGCCGACAACACGCTCCTCTCCCAAAAAAGACAGCTTTTTCTGCTTTCTGGTATGGCATTGCCCGCACATCAAAAGCCCTGTTTCAGTGTCCATGTAATCATCAACCTCTTTTATTCCCTTATTCGTGGCATTTTCCATTTCTTTCAGCACTTCATCAACAACAGCCTTAATCATAAACTCTCCCCCTCTTTGAAATTACCGTTATAGGAATACCCTCTCCCTTTTTCCTGTTCTTTCTTCATATCCGCCTTTTTCCAGCGTTCCATAGTGGCTAAATGGTTTTTGTATGTTTTCCCGGTAGATGCCATGTATTCCGACAGATGCTCTATCATGGACTGGTAATCTACCGGAAAGTCGCTTTTCAGCGTTTCTATCTCCTTATCCGTAAGACTGACATTTTCATATCTGCCATAGAGATTTACTCCCTCCCCATGCTTTGAGGGTGCGTGTGCGTCCGTTTTTTCTCTCTCTCTCTCTTTTATATAATCTCTGTTCTCTATACTCTTATCTCTATACTCTGGTGGACAAATGTCCAAGGCGGTGCGGACATTCTGCGGACAAATGTCCGCCTTTTGTCCTCCTGCATCAGATAACCCAATCTGCAAAGGCGTGGACTTTTCCCTCTCTTTTCTAAGCCTTGACAGCTTTTTGCGCTCCCCCTCTGTTGATGATTTCCCTACCAGCGTTTCAATCTGGCTCATGTAAATCGTGCCTGTATCGGTAGTTTCCGCAAGCCCAAGCTCCAAGAAAATTTTTACCGCCCTCTCCACAGTGCCTACTTCATGCCTTGTCAGCGTGGCGATCATCTCCGCTGTAAGCGATAAATGCTCGTTTACTTTCAAAAATCCGTTAAACTGTAAAGACTTTAGGTACATCTTCATCAGAATATTGCTGTATAATATCCCATCTTTCAGGCTTTCGAGTAAGACAATGGCATCCTGCTCAAAAAAGTCCTCCTTCAGTTTCAAAAAATAATACTTCCTGTTTTCTGCCATAAATTCCTCCTGTTTCTCCAAATAAAAAACAGGGCAACTATAAAGCCTGCAAAGGGTATAATTTCCCCTTGTAGGTTTATAATTGCCCTGACGCTGTGTAAACGCAGCGATTAACACTGCGTAAATCTGCCATTTATAAAGACTGTTCATCTTTTTTGGCTTGTTTTGTGTTTGTTCCGTAATGCTGTGATTTGTAATCATCAACACATTTCTTATTGGCACTAAGCTGTGCCTTGAGGGATATTCTTGCTGTTGTTTTTACCTGTTCGAGATTTTCCTGCTTCCGTTCAGGTTCTTGAAGGGATTTCGTAACCTTCTCCATAATTCCCTTTGCGGATTTCACGAATTTTTCTTTTAGTGTTTCCAAACGCCTTACAGCATAATCCCGCAGTTTTTTATCGGCGGTGCGTTCTGGTGCGGACAGCCATTTTGAATAATCATCAAGGATTTTTATGTCCTCTTTCTGTGTCTGCTGTCGGACGGTATCGGTAACGACTTCACAGGCTTTTTCATATGCCTGTCCTGCCACCTCATCAACCAGCGTTTCCATGTCCGCAAGCTGCATTGTGACTGCTTCAAGCGCAGAATGTTTTTCCATGATTGCGGCATTTTTCTCCGCAATCAGCACATCCTGTTTTTCAATCACTTTTTCCCTTTGGGAAACAGCCTTTTCTGCCTTCTGAATTTTCTTCTCCTGCTCCTCTATTGCTTGTTTATTTTCAGAAAGAATATCTTTCTGCACAGAGATTTTCTCTTTCTGATTTTCAATGATAAAATCCTGTTTCTCTAAATAACTCCTGCCGCTATAAGTTGGTTCAATCTGTAAATGGAGATTATACTTTGCACAGATACGGAAAAGCATCTTCCGGCATTCCGCATCAAAGGTCTGCTTGCGGTTATTGTTCCTGCCTTTTTTCCTGTCGGGATCAGGTAATAGTATGCCCAATTCTTCAAGTGCCTTCTCCTGCTGGGGGCACAATTCTCCGTATTTATTTTCACAGGCAAAGCCGTGCCTTTCTTGCATATGCGGAGTACCTTCGTCAAGATGCAGCGCCCAATCCAGTATGTGTACATGCGAACCGAATTTTTCTTCCATCTCTACAAAAAATTCTGTTGCAATCTTGGCTAACAGTTCTCCTGATACGGACTCATCAACCGTGCCAATCTGATAAATGCTTTCCTCTGGACAGGTCTTGTTATTCGTCAATAAATCATTGACTGTCCTGTTACGTTCTGTGTGCCTTGTTTTCTCATTTCTTTCGTTCTGTGCCTGTATGTGGTCTGCATAATGCTCGAAGTAATAAAGCTGTTCAATCTTCTCAAAGGAGTAATCATTTTCTTTATCATGCTCCCTTATTTTTGCAGAAGAAAATCCAGTGTAGCAGTCCCAATAAATATTTTTATTTGCCCTATCCGCATCTATATGCTCACTGTTTTCAATATCAAATCTGCGGTCATTATGCTTGGGATTGTAAGTACCATTTTTTCCGGCTCTGCCGTTATGCCTTGTTAGTTTCATTCAATCGCAATCTTCCCCCTTTCTTTCCAGTGTCCCTCCGAAGAGAAATGCCTGTCCCCTCTGCCCGCAGAGGACATGGCATTTCTCTTCATTTTCTCCCAAAGCAGAGCTTGGGAGAAAGGCAGCTTTGCTGCCAGTCCTGCCGATTCCAGCGTCAGGCAATACCCAGTATGAAGTGACGCAAGCATCACTTCTCTGGGCAATGGCTGCCGCCCTTGACCTGCACAGGGAAGTTGCACTCCCTGTACCCTTGCACAAAGGGCTTCGCCCTCTGTACTCCCCTCCGCATCAGCTTACGCTTATTGTGGTTTTTATAAAATTCTCCACCAGAGATTTTTATAAAAATATAAGCCGACACCGATACAACTTTTTACAAAAGTTTCGACTGCCGACTTTTGTAGCCGTCCTTGCGGACAGCTATGGTTTTGTTCACTATGTTATGCAAAAAGCTGTGACATTTTTAATCTGCCACAGCTTGAAAAATTCTTTTTATTCGTTTCAATTTCTGCAATCTAATTCTTTCTCCCTTCTACCCGTCACGCTGTAAATTTTTCAAATCATCAGTTATACTTTGAATTTTTCTATAAAGGTTGTCATGCTCAGCAATTTATTTATCATTGTATCATACAATGATTAAACTTCCTATCAAAATTTCTAATCCAATTTTCTATTATCACATTGTATCCCGATGATTCCAATCCCAATTCGTTTAAAACAATATTACGATATAAAAGCGAAAATTTATACAGATACACCCCGCTTTCTTCACCAGTTAAAACATCTGTTTGTCCACAATCTAAATGCACAACTTTATTCCGAAGATTAACAGATTTTTCAATTAATATTTCCTTATTATCGTTGTCAAAAATACCTACTCCATATTTATTTATAACAGCCCTAATACGATCCGAAAAAAGCAACTCTTTATTTTTTATAGTGGCACTGACCATTTCCCCACAATGATTGCAAGGAGCGGATTTTATAATGTAAGGCGTTTTGGTTAATACTATTTTCCCTTTATCATTCAGCATATCTGATATTGGCTCAAAAGTTTGTAATAGCAATGCCAATTTAACATCTGGCGTAATATCTGATGAATAACAAGAATACAAATACATTTGGTGAATGATTCCTAAATTATCACACATCTCATTCCATTGTTGAAACAAAGATTTGTACTCTGTATCATCATCGTATTTCAAACAAATATATGTATATGATTTCTTACTTCCAAAATAGGGTAGCCATTTCTGAGAAACAATAGCAGCTATATCCATACCATCTAATTGCAATATAATTGTTTCATAAAATCTGCCATCAAATAAATTTTCATATTTTAGAAGTTCAAACAAAACATTACTAAGATTTTCATATTCCGTATTTTCACTTGCTGTTAATAATATTTCTTTTATATTAGCTTTTGCAATAAGCAAAACATTTATGGTAATTTCATCTCTGACAATTGAAAATTCATTCCTTCTATCGGTACAAATAATCTCCGGAATAAACTTATTTTCTAAATCAAACTCGCCCTTCCACTCTAATGTTTTTCCCACTAATATTTCACTTTCTATTTTTGCCATATCACATTCCTCCTACAAAACTGTTTATATACTTTAAAATAATATTTATTGCAAATCACGAAACAAATTCATCTTTTGTTTTCGCATAAATACTCATATTGTTTATTTTCCAAATCGTTGAATATATGTCATTATCTTTTCAAGTTTTTCAACTATTCTTTTTTGCTCTTGTAAAGGTGGCAATGGTATCAAAGCGTTAGCCACTATATCTTGATTAATCTTGGGCATACTTGATGAAGTACCTGTTGCATTTTGTGTAAAATGGTGTCTTGTTGCCGGAGATTTCAAAGCATAATCAAGATAGGCTAATTCTATACCTTGCAGAGTTCTTATCCTCATCATTAAATCAGGATAAATATATTCATCATCATTTCCCGTATAGATACAACTTGTTCCTACTAACTCCCTTGAATTACTTCTTTGAATAAGCAAATCGTTATGTTTTAACCAATATGACGAAACTTTATCTTTTTCAATATCTACATATTTGAATGCGTCCGGCTTAAAATATCCAGAGGTAGTTGCAGTTAAGGTAAGCTTTTTAACCTCCGTTATATAATCAACATTCTTTGGAGAATATCCATTCACTGGTTTTCCCTCACATATTTCTGCTAGGCGTACCCATTTCCAACTTGCAGGAATATCAAACGGCTTTTCTTCCTCTGTTATTTCCGGCAACGGTTTTTCCCGCTTAATTATCCCTGACTGAATCAATTTTTCCTTTCCAGTCTGTATCTGGCAATACAGTTCATCTCCCGTTCCTTCCTCTGCCCTCTGTTCTACAAGTTTTCCTTGCATGGCATATTGCAAAATTGATTTCTGCATATCCTCTGGAAATTTCTTATCAACTACTGTCAGTTTAGAATATGCCTTATCATATTTCTCTATATAAGGCAGTAATTTCTCTATTTTTGCAACAATACGCTTCTGCTCAGCAAGTGGCGGTATCGGAATTATCGTTTGCCCAAATTCACCCCCTGAAATTTCTTTAAATGTAGTTCCTGACGCTCTGCTAATGATATTTTGAGTCTGCGAAATCAAACAATAATAAAGATACTCACTTAATTCTACATTAAAAGGAATCACCGACTTAAAGCCTTGATTCGTACACAATTCGTTTAATGCAATAGCTATGTACCCAATAGGAGCCCTGCTCGAATATATCACTGTTCCCTTTGGCAACAATCTCGCAGATGATTTTTCCAATCCTACTTTCGTAATTTTGCGCATTCCACAAGATACATATTTTCCTAATCCTCGCATATCCGCAGGCGTTATCCATGAAATAGTACCATTTTCCCAAAAAGAAACCTCAGAAGTTTTCGGCGTACCTCCACCTACAATATCGCCTATATCAACAAGACGCACCCACAGCCAAGTATCAGGAATGGAGTAAGGTTTTTCGTCCTCTTTTATTTCTTTTCCTTTGCCATAAAATTTACTGTTTTTTATTAGTTCTATGGCTGTACCTTCCTCTGCCCTCTGCTCTACAAGTTTTCCCTGCATGGCACGTTGTAAAACGCTATTCTTTAAATCTTGTGCTGTCATCTATTTATAGTCCTCCAAAATCAGTTTCCAATACAACTCTGTTACATGACTTTGTGAAAACGATTTTTGAACTACTCACATTTCCATATCAAGTCATATTCAAATTTTATCAATATATGCCTGTCATATATAATAAATACCCTGTATTCAAATCAACATGAAAAGCTATATCCTGATAAAAGCCTATTCCATCCCATTTATTACCTGTCAATTTAAATAAATGGGAACCGGGAATAGGTGTCTGAATCCAGTTTTCTGTCCCATCAATCAGTTTAGAATAGCGATATATCAACAATTGATATAGTCCTCCCAAAGCAAATAAGGTATTCTCCAAATTAGCAAATTTATAATATTCTTTCGTATTTCCGCCAATATTACCTGTCCGAAACCGCTCATGCTTCACTTTATTATATGCAATCCACCAATCCGGATTATTCCCTTGACTCCAACTTTCCCAAGGCATAAATGATGACAGATTGCAATGCTGTATAATATTTACCTTTGTATTACAAAAATCTACTTCATTACCTGTAATCTCATTCCTATAGTGATTTATATTTTCTGCTCGGCTTTGTGCGTTGTACTGGCTGCACAACAATTTTGCATTTATGTCTATCTCACTTCCGATTTGCAATAATAATTTAATATATTTTGCAGAATAAACATTATAATTATCTGTATCCAATGTTATATATTCAAGTGTTTCTGCAAATTCCTTTTCCAACAAAATATAATTTCGCCAGTATAATCCCAAAAATTTGTTTACATCCATTAAAGCATTCCCCCAATCATTATTACTCATCACAATTTTTTAAAATTGATATAAAATGCCCCAATATCTCATCTATCTCCGCATTCAGTTCCGCCCTCTTTTGCTGATACTGGTTTATCAAATCCAAAGGTGCGAGGATTTCTTCCTCCTCATGTGGATAACCGCACAAATCAAGGTTGCAGTTCATCTCATTCAAAAGCGTTTCAGCAGAATACTTTTTCGCTTTTGGAAAACCATCTATCTCAATCTCCTCTCGGTTGTCCCACCAATCCAACACCTCTGCAAAATGCTCTAGTTTCATCGGTCTTGTTTTTGAAAAATGCTTGTACCCCTCCGGCATATCAACGCGGTAAAACCATGTTTCCTTTGTAGGATATGTATTGTCAAAAAACAAGATGTTTGTGGTAATGCCTGTATAGGGTGCAAATACGCTTGACGGCATTCTTACAACTGTATGCAGGTTAAATTCTGTAAGCAGCTTTGTCTTGATATTGACCTTTGTATTGTCTGTGCCAAACAGAAACCCGTCTGGAATGATGATTGCGCAGCGTCCTTTTTTCTTTAACCGGAACATAATGATATTAATAAATAAATCCGCCGTTTCGGAACTCCTAAGCTCCATCGGGAAATTCGCTTTTACGCTGTTTTTCTCATTTCCACCATAAGGGGGATTCATCAACACCACATCAAATTTCTCCTGCTTTCGGTACTCTTTATAATCCGTTTCCAGCGTATTTCCGTGGATAATCTCTGGGTTGTCAATATCATGCAGCATCATATTCGTCACACAAAGGATATGTGGGAGTGCCTTTTTTTCCACCCCGTAAACGCTGTTATTGTAGATTTCCCTGTTTTCGTTGCTTTTCTGTGCATCCTCATACAGTGCATTCAGGGCGGACACTAAAAATCCGCCTGTCCCGCAGGCAAAATCGGCAATCCGCTCTCCCAGTTTTGGTTTTACCACAGCCACCATAAAATCCGTTACGGCTCTCGGCGTATAAAACTCCCCCGCATTTCCAGCGCTCTGCAAATCTTTCAGAAAACTTTCATAGATGCCGCCGAATGCGTGGCGCTCCTCATACTCGGTAAAATCAATCTCATCAATGATATTGACCACCTGCCTTAAAAGAATGCCGTCTTTCATGTAATTATTTGCATCTTCAAAGGCATACCGTACCATGACTTGGTTCATAGGTGTACCCTCGTCAATTTCTAGGTTTTTAAGTGTCGGGAAAAGCGTATTATTTACAAAAGACAATAACGCATCGCCTGTAAGCGCATCACCGTCCTTTTCGTCCACTGCCCAGTTCCTCCATTTGCACCCTTCCGGGATAATTGATTTGTAATCATCATTGACAAATTCCCATTCCTGCTCTTTTGCATCATAAATTTTCAGAAACAGTATCCATACAATCTGTTCTATCCTTTGTGCATCGCCGTTTACGCCTGCGTCATTCCGCATTACGTCCTGCACACGCTTTACAAAATTTATTACTGCCATCGCTCTGTATATCCTCCGATCATGAAACTGTCAGCGGTTTCCTATGCGCTGAAAATCTCGTTTTCAAGTTCCCTGACTGCCTGCTGGTATCCTTCCTTGCCCCCAAAAGCCTTTGCTATTTTCATAGGGCTGCCGTATCCGGCAAATTCCTTTAATTGCAAAACCTTCGCATCTTCTATGTCCCGAATCCCCTCATCCGCATATTTGTCAAGCAATGAGCCAAGCACCTTCTGCGCAAGTTCCGCATATTTGTACAGATAACCCCGCTTTCTCACACTGTCTGCCCTCTCAATCCTTGTAAGCGGTGCTTTGTCATATGCCAAATGGCAGATTAAGTCAAAATCGTCAATATCCGTCTTTCCGGTTTCCTCACGCACTGCGTCCAAAAGAACGCCCTCCTCCTTCAGTTCGTCAATGATTGCCTGTTTCCTCTGCGCCTTAGTCCAACTGCTTAGGAAATCATCAAGCTTTGCATACTGGCTGAGAATGTTCTTTCTTGTATAGTCAATCATGCTTTCCGTTATCAGTTTCCCATCTTTGTCTATGTACTGCACCCTTTCCGAAATAACTGTCACTTCTACGTCGCTTACATAGTATTTCCTCGGCATATCCACGTCCGGCGGCGCAGCAAGCGGAGATGTGACCGGAATATTCTGTACATCTTGAATCGGTTCATCGTTCTCCATCTCCGATAATGAATCAACCGGATTTACTGGCGGGTCAACCATCTCTCCCCCATCCGGAATATCAATTACCACGTCCGGCGTACCGTCAAAATCCTTGTCCGCAAATAAGCGGCTTGCATTCCTGAAATCCATAATTGTAAAATAGGTCTTGCCCTTTTCCTCCAAAAGCCTTGTTCCACGCCCGATAATCTGCTTAAATTCCGTCATGCCGTGTTCATCGCTGAAATTATTGTCAAGCACGATCAGTCTGCACATTTTAGCGTCAACACCCGTTGTCATCAGCCTACTTGTAACCGCTATTACCGGATAATCGCTCTCCTCGTCTATAAAGTTTCCAAGCTGTTCCTTGCCTTCCTGATTATCCCCAGTAATCCGCATAATATATTTGTTATTTTCTTTGTAGAGGTCTTTGTTCTCGTTAATCAGTGCCTGCCGCATCCGTTCAGCGTGTTCCACGTCAACGCAGAACACAATGGTTTTACTCATGCGGTCTGTTTTTTTCAAGAACTCCGTCACTTTCGCCGCAACAGCCTTTGTCCTCTGGTCTAAAACTAATGTGCGGTCAAAATCCTTAATATTATACTCACGGTCAGCGATTTCATACCCTTTGTCATCCGTTTTTCCCGCCTCCGGTCTGTATCCCACAAGGTCTTTATCCAGCCCCACACGAATCACCTTATATGGTGCAAGGAAACCATCATTAATCCCCTGCTTTAGAGAATACTCATAAACAGGCTCGCCAAAATAGGTCTGGTTCGATGCCTGTTTTGTTTCAACCGGCGTTGCAGTACAGCCAATGTGCGTTGCCGATGAAAAATAATCAAGAATCTTTCTCCATGCTGACTCCTCTTTTGCACTTCCCCTGTGGCACTCGTCAATCACAATAAGGTCAAAGAAGTTCGGCTTAAACTGCTTGAATGTTTCTAAATTATCCTCGCCGGAAAGCTGATGATATAGCGACAAGTACACCTCATAGGCGCTGTCCAGTGTCCTGTTTTCCACTCTTGTCATTTTTCCGCCAAAAGGCTTAAAGTCACCTGATATTGTCTGTTCAATAAGATTATTGCGGTCAGCAAGAAACAAAACCTTTTTCTTGATTCCAGCCTGTAACAGCCTGTAAATAATTTGGAAAGCCATAAAAGTTTTACCTGTTCCGGTTGCACAGACGAGAAGAATTCTGTTTCTTCCTCCTGCCACCGCATCTACTGTGCGGTTAATTGCTATCCTCTGATAGTAACGTGGTTTCTTATACCCTGGCATCCAATAATAAGGCGAAAGCATGGCTTTCTCGCCCACATCTGAAATCCCCATATCCCTCTTATATCTTGCATACAGTTCATCAGGGGACGGGAATGCATCAAGCGGAACATTCCGCACTTCTCCGGTAATCAAGTTCTGCTCAACAAACTCGTCCCCGTTAGAGGAATACACATATTTAATGTCAAGCGTATCCGCATAGCCAATCGCCTGCTGCAGACCTGCGCCGGGCGTATGGTTATTGTCCTTTGCCTCAATAATGGCAAGCGGAATATTAGGTTTGTAAAACAACAGGTAATCAGCCCGTTTCTTCTTTCCCCTGCCTGTCACGTTTCCCCTAAAAATAATCCGCCCTGCCGTAAAAGGACGCTCAAACCGCACTTGCTTTTTTATATCCCACCCAGCTTTCTCAATAGCTGGTGTGATATACTGTGCCTTAATATCTTCTTCTGATAAATCACGTTTTCCCATTCGCCACACACTCCCTTGCATACTACTTCTCTTTTGCTGCATCCAATTTTCTTTGCCTGCGTGGATCTATTGGTTTCTTTGCCTCTTTAGGAATAAACCATGTCCTTCCCAAAAGCTCTGCACCCTCTATTCTGCCTTCTTTACAATAAATAGACACCCTGCGTTGTGAAATTCCCCATTCTTTTGCTTTATCTACTGTTGTTGCATAATTCATACAGTTCCCTCCAAATACTATATGGTCAACTGCTTTTATTATATTCTATCAAGCGAATACTTTCAACAAATTTTTGCTTTACCCTATTAGGTTACATTTACATTTTTCATTTTTACGTTTCGCATCTTCTCTATGTTTTCCCTTTGTGCTTGGGATAATTCCCTTGGCTTTCCGATACGCACAAACTTCTTAGGCATTTCATAAGTTTTACTAATTTCTGTCTGCCGCTTAACATGAAAAATATCAGGGAATTCTTTTACTAACATATCCATTTTTCTAATCCATGCAGGATTAGCACTGTAAACTGTTGCCATATCCTCATCTGCATTTAGGTTAATCACTACTTCCTGTTCATACCTTGTAAGGTTCATATTTCCTCCTTTTACCCCTCTGTAAAGAGAAGTATCTTAATTTTAATATTTCTGTTCCAATAAATTGTCCTTTCAATAACAAGTCAAAAGTTTTCCCTCTTTAAATTGCCGTTTTCCCCTTATTTGTTCCTGCCAGTGCGCCTTTTGTGACAGACTGGCGTTTTCATTCAGCTTGGCAGGCTCACATTTATTGGTCATCGCCCACTTTTTCGCTTGCAGTATCCTTTCGGACGGTCATTCAGTTTTCAATGTTCGTCTGTATAAGCATTATCACACAAAAACCTCTTTTCTCCTGTATTTCCCGAAATATGGAAATTCGCCATAAAAGCATCCAATTTCCATAATTGTGGAAATGATTATTTTTTGTTATTCGACATAATTCTTACACATAAATATAAAATTCGTGGTAGAATTGGAATATCTGTTTTATCGTAAGCCGCCCCTTACAACCTCTTGCGCTATTGTATTTATGCCCCTGTCTTTCTGTCAAGTCTGAAATGAATGGGCTTTCAGCCCAGACTTGACAGAAAGACAGATGCATAAATATCCTGCCACTAAGAGGTTTGTAAGGGAGAGTATGTCTGATTGGAGTGATTATCAATGAAATGTAAACTTACTTTGCCGGAAAAACTCAAAGACCTGCGTGTGGAGCATGGTCTTAGTCTTGAACAGCTTGCAGATGCCACGGGAATATCCCGTTCCGCCCTCGGCACATATGAAACTGATGAAACAAGGGAGATAGGCGGAGAAAACCTGCGCACGCTTGCAGAATACTATAACGTATCAGCAGATTACCTGCTTGGCATAACGGATACCAAAAAAGCAGTCGATGCCGACCTGTCTGTGTTGAAACTTGATGATGATACCATAGAACTTCTCAAAAACGGACATTTCAACCACCGCCTGCTGTGCGAGATTATCAAACACCCTGCCTTCGAGAAATACATGGCGGATATTGAGATATACATTAACGGTATTGCCACAAGCCAGATACACACCCTTAATTCCCTTGTGGATTTTGCAAGACAGCAGGTAATGGAAAACTACCATCCTGATGAGGGCGAATTTGCCCAAAGGGAGCTGAATGCCTGTTATGTGGACGAATACGAATTTTTCCGGCACGTCATACAGTCCGACCTTGGCGAAATCATCAAAGACCTGCGGAAATCCCACGCTGGGGAAACGGAAACCGCACCTGAAACCTCCATTGTTGAGAGCATTAAGAGTGACCTCGAAACATACAAAAATTTCAAAGGAAGTCGTTCTGAAAAAGATTTTGCCCTCTTGTGCAAACGAAACGGCATAAATTATTCCAAAGTTCCTGATGACGAAAAAATGGTAGTGATGCGGTTCCTGCGCCGTTCAAAAAATTTTAAGGGATATTATGCATAAATATCCCTTTCATGACCAAAGCAAAAGAGGGACAGCCATTCTCCAATGGTATCCCTCCCAGCTATCATCCGTTCTTTTCCGATAGATTTGTAATGACTATTCTGTTTTCCTTACAATCCAGTTTTATCTTGTCACCCACACAAAACCCAAGTGCCTGTAACCATTGTCCTTCAAACCTAATCTGCGGAATCGTCTTATCAGATTTGCTCATTTTTCCGTACACTGTCAGTGTCCTGTCTTTTTTATCCATATTTCCCCTTACAATTTCCGGCATTCTATTTCAAACCTGCCGCCACCGACCATATCCAACTGGAATGTGTTCGATTTTTCGTTCGTGTCAATGTCCACGATAATATCATTGTTCTGTTCATTCAGTACATCAAACAGCCAGTCCTTAAAATTTTCAAGTTCCATATTTTACCTCCTTGTTTGCACATTGCATGGCATACCATTTTCATGGTAATGCTTTCTTTAAGTTCCAGTTTTACAATTTTGACCAGTATAGGTGTCAACATTTTCATCTAATATAGCATAGAATAATAAAAAATGCAACCAATACTGGTCAAAATGAATTTGGATAATGGGAAATATGGAACAAAAATTAAGACGTGACCTTAATATGGGTGAAAATCTCAGAAAACTACGTAAAAAGAATGGATTCTCTCAGGAAAAACTGTGTGCCGAACTGCAACGCCGCTCCTGTGATATTGGCAGAACCACTTACGAAAAATATGAATCCGGTGAACTGAATATCCGCATCAGCGTATTGATCCAGCTTAAAAAAATCTATAACTGTACCTATGACGATTTCTTTGATGGTCTTGACCCTGATGAAAAAACCTGATGATAATTCCACTGCCAATTTATCTTACCCCTTTTTTTCCTCAATAAGCGGCTTTCTTGTTTACCTTCATTGTCTGGCATGGAGCTATCCCCCTTTTACTTATCTCTCATTGTTTACACAATAACAAACGGAGCTTCTTGATGTAAAACGCAGTTCATCATATTTTATAAAGTCCGTCATAATCTGATATTCTCCTTTTCCATATCAAAAAAGGACTGCATTTTGCAATCCCTTCTCCAGTGTGTTGTTGCTCCATATTCAGTTTTCCTTGTAACTTCCTGTAATGCCCTGTCAACCATGCTGTTACTGAACTGCGGAATGCCTTGATTTTGCTTGGTTTGTTGATGTATCGCTTAGCACGTCCTTCTTCAGACGGACGCCACGGCACATCGAGATGATGTAAGGCAATCAGCCTGTCCTGCACGTTGGTTCCTGCGCCCATTTTCTGCGTTGAACCCAATAAAAAACGAACCTGCCCGCTTCTTACCTTGCCAAACAGCTCCGCTTTCCTTGTTTCCGTATTCGCTTCATGTATAAATGCTATTTCTTCCGGCGGCACTCCTTTCTCCACCAGTTTATTTTTTATATCCTCATAGACATTAAAAGTACCATCTCCTTTCGGTGTCGATAAATCGCAAAAAATTAATTGTGTGGACTTCTGCTCCTTTGTCTGCTCCCATATCTCAAATGCCTTTCCGACACAGGTTGCCGCTTTGGAAGTTTCATTGT